>Ga0316230_1000274_pt1 | contig 76460 bp, 69 predicted proteins | sample TBH18025metaG_FD_206004 | JGI IMG/M metagenome (GOLD analysis project Ga0316230, IMG submission 206004) | Freshwater microbial communities from Trout Bog Lake, Wisconsin, USA - TBH18025 | ecosystem: Environmental > Aquatic > Freshwater > Lake > Hypolimnion/Profundal zone | place: USA: Wisconsin... | reverse complement strand
AAGGCTTGCATGGTCAGACTTCTATTGGAAACCTGGCGGCCATATCTGGGACAGTTACTCACATGAAATAGCGAGGAGGCATTCAATTCCATCGAACATCTTCTGGCGCTACTGACTGTCTCCATTCCCTGATTGCTTGAAGGTCCAGGGCAATGGGGCAACTCGGAAGATGTCCCGATGTGACCACATCCTGGAGGCAGGCACAGCACGAACCTGGAGGTTCAAAATTCTCCGTTTCCAAACGCTGGAGTGTTGCTTCCAGGCGAAGCACAAGGGAGACAGTGTTTCGCAATATAGGCATCTCTGCCTCCACTCGGACCAGAACCGCCTCCAAACGCAGAATTAAGGAGGTTGGGTCATTCCAGCCCGGCATATATGCTGCCTTTGGATGAGCGGTTCTAAGCAAGTATAGGCCCGCAGCATGATCCTGCGCTGTTGGGGGGCTAGTGCCGGGATTGATTTCTCCAAAAGCTTAGGTTTTTGCTTCCGACAGGGGGCCGAATTGCTTCATGAGTCCAAATCGGAGCCCCGGCTTTCAATTTGGCCTTCTTGTATTCACTCTTGGCCAGCACTGCGTTCCAGTAGATTTTTGATCTCTTGAACTGAAATCAGAACACGGCGGCCAATCCTAATTGGCTTGATTTTGCCCTCTCTTAGTAGCGACCACAGGGTGCTCTTGCTTACACCAAGAATTGAAGCGGCCTTAGGGACGCTCACCAAGAGGGGGCCCGATTCTGCTGGGGCTGACTGGGGTGCAGAAACTGTTCGATTGAATTCCCTTGGCACAACCTGGATTTTCGATCGTTCAAGGAGTTGAAGAAGGTCGGCCACCATTGGACCTTTGATCGTTATTTCCAGTTGGATCTCATCGAACTGTCTAGGCATTGTAAGCTCCTGGACCGGCATTCTGACTTACTTCCCCTGAAGTTCCCCTAGCTTGGCGGTGGCTTGCTTTTTGCCCATACCTCTCAGTGACGCCAAGGCGACAATTTGCTGCTGGCGAGGTCGGGATTTCTCCGCTTCCCAGTTGTAAATGGTCTGCGCAGAAACGCCAGCGAGGAGTCCGAATTCAGCTGCGGAAAGCCCAAGTCGCCGCCTCAAGGTGACCAATCCCTTGGCCCTGAATCGAACCTTGGCTTCCTTACCGTTGTTCGGATTTGCATCCTGGGCTTTGGACTCTTTCCTACTGAGTCGGGCAACCTGCTTTTCAAGGACGGCCACCCGATGCTTCAACGCCGTGGTCTCGGAGCGGAACTGGGCCTTGGCTTTGTTGAACCCTTCTGTCTCGATCCGGATCTCCTTCCTGGCAAGTCGAACGATCTCTTCCTTCAGGGCAGAAGCGAAGTTTGGCATTTGTCAGTCCCTTCAAAATTTGATTCCGATATCCCAACCCTGGCCGGGAATTTTGATTACAAAGGGGAGGCACCTTGGTTGTATCCAGGCCCTTTGCGAAGGTGGCCGGCCAACTTCCGATCCTCGCCGTCCATATGCTCAATAAGCCAGGAGATGAGGTAGTCCATCAAACTTGCTGGAAGAATCTTGTGCTCCTCAAGATAAGAATCTACCAATGCCTTTACCTGGCTTCGCATCTCGTCGTGGACCGCTCGATGGGCCTCCAGTCCCAAATAGCTGGTTTGCACCATCATGTCTTCTTCAGCCTTGAAGTGGAAATCCACATACTCACTCAAGTGGAACAGGGTTCGCTCTGTCTCCGCTTCCTCCCCTCCATTGGCGATGGCAGCGGCTAAGAGGCCCATTCGACGAAGCAGTTCATGATGTTGCTGGTCGATATCGGCAACACCGGTATCCCAGGCTGGATTCCACATAAAAGCAAACATTTTCACTCCGTCGGTTCTGTTGGCCGGGAGATCCGGGATTAGACCTTGATCCCCTTTTCCTTCAGGAACTGTACGTACTGGAAATCCATTTGTTGAATGTGGTGGGTTAGCCAGTCTCCCAGGAACCGCGCCACCTCCATGGGCCGCACCGACGCCGGATCCTTTGTCCACTTTGCACTAAATTCTGATGCTTCCGCCAAGAGAAGTTCATGTTCAGACCTATGGGCAGCAAATCCAGGGAATTTGTGCAATTGCATGAAGTCTTCCTCGGTCTTGAAGTGTTTGACTGTGTAGTCAACAAGGAAATGGAGAGTCAATGCCAGTTCTTCCTTTGCCCTGCCGGCCACCAGACCAGCATGGAAGTCATTGACGGTGTTAAATAGGGTCTTGTGCTGGTCGTCCACGGTTGAGATTCCGGTCGAAAACCGATCGTTCCAAGTGATGAGGGCCATAGGTTCTCCAAGTGATAGTTGATTATGCCGAATTTTCATACCCTTCATGGATTCTCTCTAACTTCAGGTGAGGTCTCTTACTCGTTCATTTAAGGGCTTCCCATTCGGTTTCGTAAAGGACCTAGGGGAAACGTAGCCTAGCTGTGATGGAGTTCCATCCCGCAATTTGAATGCCTAGGATGTCTTTATCGGGTATGAAGCGGATGCTCTGCCCCAAAGGGATCGCAACAGCCTCTCCGGTCTGGATGTTCCGACCATTGCCACGCTTTCGGGGACGGGGCTCGAACACGCCGAAGCCACGGATCTCGATTCGGTGACCATCCAGCAGAGCCTTCTTCATGCAGTCGGTGAGGAGATCGGAAGGGTCTGTATCAAGGCTGTGACGATGTCGATTTTGATCATGTGCACCTCTGTATGAACCCGATTTTAGATCAGAACCACACTGGCAAAGGGCTTGCGTGATAAAATCTGTGCACCTCTATTGCACTCTTGAAGGGCAATGGAGGGGTGTTTTCCACCAATAATTAGCATGGTGGGCTGATCCTTGAAAGAATGACTAGAAGCGCGAAAGGCTCGTCACCATTGTATTTCAATGAATTCAAATGGAGCCGCCTGTCGGATTTGAACCGACGACCTTTCGCTTACAAGGCGGGTGCTCTACCACTGAGCTAAGGCGGCCCGGGACCGCCATTATAGCCATAGCCTGAACGCGGTCTTCCCGCGGCGGCCGGATCCGGGGAGAATCCTTGCCAGGATCAAACCGGGGGTCGCCATGCGCTGGATCATTTTATTCCTGGCCGGACTCATGCTGGGTGGCGCCGAGCCGCTCGGGCAGCTCAACACCGCCTTCCACGAAGCCTACGCCGCGGTCCGGGCCGAGGCTTTCGCACACCAGGGGCCGGTCCTGGTGGTCGACGGCGACCGGCTGGTGCTGTACCGGGACCAGACGGTGGTGGCCGAGGAGGTGGTCCGGCCCCCTGCCTACCACCTGCTCAAGGCCGTGGCCCATGTGCCCTTGGCCGTTCGGCTGCGGCTGGTGGCTGAAAGCCCGGGGGACCTTGGCTCCCTCCGGGACCCCCTGGAGGCGGCCCGGCAGGAACTGCCGGTGGCTTTCCCTGATCCCGTCCTCCGGGCCCGGCAGCTGCGCATCCTGGACGCCGCCCTGGCCTTCCTGGACCAGGTCCAGGGCCGGAAGGCCTCCCCGCAGGAACTGGACGACTACAGCGCCGCCATGGGGCCCCTGCTGCTCGCCAACGCGCGGGACTCGGCGGCCCTGGAGCTGGCGGCCCTGGACCGGACGGTCTCGGCCTGGCGCCGGCAGCGGCTGGCCACGGACTGGGACGCTGTCCGGGTGGTGATCATCGGCTCCCACATGGCCCGGCGGGAGGAGGTGAGCTTCCAGTATTTCTGCAGGCTCCTCCAGGCCCCGGGGGAGGGCGGGCGGGTGGTCTACGCCGAGGAGAAGTGGAACCCCCGGGATGCCCTGACGCTCCTGGCCGGGCACCGGGTGGACCGGGAACTGGGCCGGGCGTTCTTCCATGATCCGGACCGGATGCACCGGGATTTGCTGGCCGACGGCGCGAAAAAATGGCTGGAGGGGCATCCCCCGACCCGCTGATCTGGGCTACCATGGCCCACACTGCACCCCATTCCGCCGCAACCCGTCCATCCAGGAGGGCCCATGGCACCCACCAGCTGGAAGCTTCCGGTCCTCACCGGATATCAGGAAATGGACGACCAGCACCGGACCCTGATCGAGACGTTCGGTCGGCTCAGGGTCCTGGTGAACCAGGGGCGGAGCCCGGATGAACAGGAGGCGCTGCTGGTATTTTTCCAGGAATACCTGGTGGGTCACCTGGAGTTCGAGCAGGAGCTCATGGCCCGCCACAACTACCCCGGGGAGCGGCCCCACCGGGACCGGCACGGGGAGCTGGCCCTGGAGATCGAGATCTTCGTGAGCGAATTCCAGCAGGGCCACCAGCCGCTGAGTCAGGCTAATCTGGAGTATCTGGACAACTGGCTGCACCAGCACATCCAGGACGAGGACGTCCCGTTCGCGGACTTCCTGACCCGCCTGCCACCGACCCAAGAAGGATCCTTATGAACGCCAATCATGAAGCCTGGTTCACCGTTTTCCGGGAGCGCGCCAAGGGCCTGGCCCGGCATATCGTCCTGCCCGAGGGCGTGGACGACCGCACCCTGCGCGCTGCGCACCGACTGGTCGCCGACGGCATCTGCCGGGTCACCGTCCTGGGCGACCCCGCGGCCATGAACGCCCGGGCCGCGGAACTGGGCATCAGCCTGGACGGGGCCTCCCTGCGCGACCCCCGCACCGATTCCGAGACCGCCGAACTGGCCGGGGCCTTCTTCGAGGCCCGCAAGCACAAGGGCATGACCGAGGCCAAGGCCCTGGAGACCATCCAGGCGCCGCTCTACTTCGGCGGCATGATGGTCAAGACCGGCCGGGCCGACGGCTTCGTGGCCGGCGCCCTCAACACCACCGGCGAGACCGTGCGCGCCTGCCTGCTGACCATCGGCTGCGCCAAGGGCATCAAGACCGTCTCCTCGGCCTTCCTCATGATCCACCCCGATCCCGCCTTCGGCGAGCGCGGCGCCATGATGTTCGGCGACTGCGCGGTGCTGCCCGATCCCGATGCCGATCAGCTGGCCGAAGTGGCCATGGCCTCCGCCGACAGCGCCAAGGCCATGCTCGGCGTGGAGCCCAAGGTGGCCATGCTGTCCTTCAGCACCGCCGGCAGCGCCGAGCACCCGCTGGTGGACAAGGTCCGCGCCGCCCTCGCGAACGTCCGCGAGCGCCGGCCCGGCCTGCTGGTGGACGGCGAACTCCAGTTCGACGCCGCCATGATCCCCGCCATCGGCCAGAAGAAATTCCCCGGCTCCGTGGTGGCCGGCAAGGCCAACGTCCTGGTCTTCCCCGACCTCAACGCCGGCAACATCGGCTACAAGATCGCCGAGCGCCTGGGTGGCGCCAGCGCCAACGGCCCCTTCCTGCAGGGCCTGGCCAAGCCGGGCAACGATCTGAGCCGCGGCTGCACCTGGGAGGATGTGGTCAACACGGTGATCCTGACGGTGCTGCAGACGGCCATCTGAAGCTATCCGGAAATGCGGAACGCCCGGGTAACCGGGTGTTCCTATCGTACCTGCTGACCTTGGTCGATCCGAGTCCAGATTTGGCGTGGTTGGTGACACCTTTCCCTGGAGATGTCCCAAATCCTCAGACCTTGGTGGCGCGGGCTTGGATCGGGTTGGGCCCTCGCCTGCCACAGCCTGCCTTTGGCGCGGCTTCGGAGGGACGGGCAGATCCGGATTCCGGTTCCTTCCGCCACCCTCGAATGGGTGGGCAGAACGCTCCTCCTTCATTCGACTCCGGACCTCGGCGTCAACCTTGGCCGAGCCGCCAGCGCGGAGGCCATTGCGCAATGGCTGAAGGCCCATGGCTGGCCCGATCCGGTCGGGAGATCCATTCCCATTGCGACGGCAACCTGCCCACCGTCATCCCGGCCAGGGAGATCCTCGGATTGAAGGTCGGCTGCTTTGCCTCTGCGTGACGGCTCCGGCGCTCCAGCGAAGATCCACCCGAGGATCAGAAGTCAACCCGTGTCTTCATCTCTTCGCTCGCGAACGAGCAGGGAAACCTTCTCTCGAGAAAAGATCGATTCCTAAGATACAAGTCGCCCTAGACTTTCGTACATGGCAGACCCCGTTGATCGTTCACGCGTTCGCGCCGCCTGGGTGGCGGCCATCATCGTGGATGGCCTTCAGTTGATCACGGCGCCCGCCGAATGGACGGGGCCCGTGGCCTGGGTGGTCGAGTCTGGCGTGGATCTGGCCACCATGGGGGTCATGGTATTCCTTGTCGGATTCCACTGGGCCTTCCTCCCCTCCTTCGTGACGAAGTTCCTCCCCTTCTTCGACCTCGCGCCCACCTGGACCTTGGCGATGCTGATCGCGACCCGGGACCGTAGGAAAATGGCACCCCCCGAACCGCCCCGCTGAGGCCAGGGCCTTTGGAGCGCGCAGAGGGCCTTTCAGGGCTCCAGGATTTGCAGTGCCGGGAAATAGGTCCGGTAACGGGCCGCGTCCCGCGTCAGCAGCCGGTAGCCCGCAAGGGCCGCATGGGCGCCGATGAAGAAATCCGGCAGCGTTGAGGATTTGGCTCCGCCCCGGCGCCGGTGGGCCAGGAAGCATTTTCCTGCCAGGAAGGCGGCTTCCCAAGGCAGATCCTCCCGTCTGAACAGGCCGGGTGGCAGCGCGAAGTCCATCTCCTCAATTTTTTCGAAGCCCACCGACACTTCGGCGAAAATGATGGGGTTGATCACAAGCTGGGCCCGCTCGGCCTCCCTGGCCAACACCCGTCCGGACCGGCCCGCCCAGACCGGGTCCTGGGTCGCCACATCCAGGATGACCTTGGAGTCGACCAGGACCGGGGTCATAGGTGGCGGGTCGCGGCCATGATCTGGTCCGTGGTCATCTTGACCGTGGCGCTGCCCTTCAGACGGCTGAGGAGGAGGTTGCCCCGGCTATCCTTGCCCGGCGTGGGGCTGGCGAGTATGCGGACCGAGGTGCCATCGAATTCGAAGACCACTTCCGTATTAGGTAGAAGTCCTGCTTTTTCACGTATTTCAATGGGGATTGTCACTTGCCCTTTGGATGTGATCCTCATAGTGTCCACCTCTTACCTGTAAGAGTAAGACTTTGGCCGGATCTTGGCCACCTTCCAACCCAAGGCACCGCCGAGGAAGGTCAGCGCACCAGGTTCTGCCTCAGCACCGTCTTCACGTCCTCGCTCGGTTCCGACTCCATCGCCAGCGCCATCGCCTCCCGGGCTTCAGGGGTGTTCAGGGCGGCCAGGGCGCGGGCGGCGGCGAGGCGCAGGGGCGCCGGTTCCCGGCCCTTGAACAGGCCCTTCTTCTGGAGGACCTCCAGGAGCGGGCGGACGGAATCGGAACCGGGTAGACGTCCTAGCGTCTCGGCGGCCCGGACGCGCAGGCGCTGGGCCTCCTCGCCGCTGGCGCGATCGGGGTTCAGGAGGCGCAGGACGGCGGGCGCGGCCACCGGCTCGCCCAGGTCGGCCAGCATGGCCAGGATCTCCATCTGGGCGCCGGGATCGGCCTCGCCCAGGGTGCCGGCCAGGGCCTTGGCGGCCGCGGCCGGGCCGCCCAGGGCCGAGACCGCGGTGACGGCGGTGCGGCGCACCCGGACATCCTGGTGGCTGATGGCCAGGACCAGGTCGGGCAGCACGGCCTTGTCGCCGGCCTGGGCCAGCAGCATGACGGCGTCGTCCACCACGTTCCACTGGGCCGAGGCCAGCAGCTCCCTGATCACCGGCACGGCCCGCGGTCCCATGGCCCGCAGCGCCTCCACCAGATGCACCCGGCGGCTGGGGTCGGCCTCGATCTCCAGGGCGGCGGCCAGATGGGCGGCGGCCGGGGCGCCGATCAGGCCGAGGATGCCGTGGATCTGTGCGGCCGGCAGGTCGGTCCCGCGCTTGAACAGAAGCGGGATCAGCATGGTGATGTTCTGCGGGCTGCCGAGCCGGGCCAGGAGATCCCGGAGCAGCTGCGGCTTCCAGGCGGCGCCGCCCATGGTGGGGTAGGCCAGCTCGCCCAGGTTGCGCATCTCGGTGTGCAGGGCCCGGAAGTTGCCCGCGGACAGCCAGCGGTTGAGGATCGCTTCGACCGCCTGGGCGCACCACTGGGCCACCAGCTGGTCGTTCTCGGCCGAGAGCCGGTCCCGGGCCGAGGCCAGGATGCGGTTCTCCAGGTCCATGGGCAGGCCGGCCCCCTGCAGGCCATCGGCGACGTTGGCCAGGATCTCGGTGCCGTGGCGGCGCACGGCTTCGTGGGGGCTGGCCAGCTCCTCCTCCAGCTGGGCCAGCATCGAGCGCAGGTCGTCCACCCGCTTGCCGCGGATCAGCTGCCGTCCCAGGGTCATGACCAGGTGCGGATCCAGCTTGTGGATGGCGTGGCGCTCCAGGCTCATGTGCAGCTTGGTGTCGGTGCCCTGGCATTCCCACTGGATGGCTTCCTTGAAATCCTCGACCTCCTGCATGCCCCAGCCCTCGAACTGGAGCCTTCCGCGGATGGCCTCCAGGGACAGGTCACGGTCCGCCACGCACTGCATGAGGGCCACGGTCAGCAGGGCCAGGTCGAACATGGAGGGCTGGTGGACCAGGTGGGCATGCGCCACCGCCTGGGCGAGCAGCTCGGGGGCGAGGAAGTCCAGGGCCCGCCGCAGGGCGTGCTCGCCGGCGGGGAAGCCGGGCAGGCCCAGGAGGACATGGCCCTGGTCCATGGGCTCGAAGCCGGTCAGGGTCTTGCGCAGGGCCTCCCGGACGCTGCCGGGATCCCGGGCCTCCAGGCCCAGCCGGCCGCCGAGGCCGGCCAGGGGCGCGAAATCGGGCACCTGGAAGCCGAACCGGGTCAGCGCCTCACGCTGCTCCACACCCCAGGGGGAGCGGGCGCCGGCCCGGTCCACAGGCGTTGTGGCGGTGAGGGCGGTCCGGAACAGGACCTCCAGTTCATCCCGCAGCACGGCCTGGGACGGGAGCGGGGGCGGGGGCGGGGGGGGGGCCTCCGGCGGGGGCGCCTGCGGAACCCGCTGCATCTCCTCGGCGGTGAGGGGCGCGGGCTCGGGGAAGGCCTGGGGCACCGTGGGCGGCAGCGCGGCGAGCGGCTCGGCTCCGGCCGGGGCCAGCCAGGGGATCGGATCGGGCATTTCGGGGATGCTGGCGGGGGTGGCCGCGTTGAGCAGGCGTTCCCATTCCAGGTCGGCCAGGGCGGCGGGATCCAATTCACCCAGGTTGGCGGTCGGCGGTTCCCCCGGGGCGGGCATCGGGAGTTCGGGTTGCGCGGGCTCCGGAAGAAGCAGGGGCAGCACCAGCAGCGGCCCGTCCTCGGGCAGCAGGGTGGCCGCGCCGCCCATCTCCGCCAGCCGCTGCGGCCGCAGCTGGAGCACGAAGAGCAGGGTGTGGATCTCCTCGGGGTCCAGCCCGGGATGGAACTCCAGCCCGCCGATGCCCCGGTCCTCCAGTTCCCGGGCCAGCGCCTGGGCTGCGTTGGGGGCGCCCGCGACCGGCTCGCCCCGGCAGGTGAACCCGGTCCCGCTCACCTCGACCGTGACGGTTCCCAGTTCCGCCAGCAGTTCCGGCAGGAAGGCCTCCAGCTCGGCGCCCGACTTCTGCGCCAGCGGGTGTTCCGGGCCCAACTGCGACTGGGCCCTGAGGGCCTGGTGCAGGAGCTCGATGAGACGGGTGAGCGGCTTCGGAGCTGACATGACCTTCCCGATTGCTGGCGTTGCCCAAGGGCGGGTGAAAAAATACTAATGCAATCTTGGGTGTTCCGGAAAAATTAGCTGCATGCGCCGGGGCGGCGCCGGTTCCGGCAAAGGTATAGACTGGCCATGGGAGGCCGGGATGATGAAGGCGATGCTGATGCTGTTGACGGTCCTGGCGGCGGCCCCCGCGTTCGCCGGGGATGAGGGCAGGCCCGGGGTCAAGGCGGACATCAAGGATGCCGCCAAACAGACCGGCCATGCCATCAAGAAGGGCGCCAAGGCCGTCGGCCACGGCGCCAAGAAGGTCGGCAAGGCGGTGGGGCACGGCGCCGTGGAAGTCGGCCACGGGTTCAAGGAAGGCGGCAAGGACGTCGGCCACGGCTTCAAATCGGCCTTCAAGGGCGACGGCAGGGAAGCCCCGAAGGACTAGAATTTGCCCCGCAGCCCGAGGTAGAACTGGCCGCCGGTGCCGCCCTGGAAGACCCGGCCGCCGCTGCCCACCAGCTGCAGATGCGGGACCAGGGCGCATTCGAAGCCCAGGTCCCATGTGGTCAGGGCGGGGGCGCCCATGGCGGGGGAGCCCTGGTGGAAGATCTCGGCACCGGCCGAATAGCCCTCCCCCAGTTCCCGTTGCAGCAGCCAGCCCCAGACCAGGTAGCCGCGATTGCCCGGCCCCGGGTTGCTCTGCCACCCGCCGCCACCGTAGGTGGTCCACTTGCCGAAATTCTCCTGGGCCCACAGGGGCAGGAAGACGCGCCAGTGGCCCGAGCCCAGGCCGTCGTCGTTGCGCCCGGTGGGGGCCTGGACCTGCGGGTAGACCGCCAGCTGGAGGCCGTCCTCGTGGTGGAGGAAGCGGTATTTGAACCCCACCTGGACATCCCCCATGCCCCGGCGGCGCAGGCCGTCGTCGCCGTCGGCGTAGGCCATGGGCACCTGGAACTGCAGCTGGGCGTCCTCGAACGGGCCGTAGTTGGCCTCCATGGCCGGCCCCAGGCCGGCGTGGGTGCCGCCCAGGGTCTGGCCCATGGTGAACAGGTAGACCTCCCAGCCGTGGCGCTCCACCGGCTCAGGGTCGTCGGTCAGGTAGGGCGGCCCGGCCTGGAGGACGGCACAGGCCAGGACCGCAAGCAGGGCGTGCCGCTTCACTTGCCGGCGCCGACTTCAAGGATCTGGAAGGTCTCGGGGATCATGGTGGGCCGGGTGCCGGGCTTGGCGTCCACGGGCAGTGGCCGGAACTCCGCGGTGGGCAGGTAGAGCTTGCCGGTGCGGGGATTGGCGACGATGGTGCGGGCGCCGGGGCGGGTGCGGACCGTGGTGGTCTTGTAGGCGGCCGGGCCGTCGGGGCGGATCACCGTGAGGGTGCCTTCGCCATTGCTGGCGTAGGCGCAACCGGTGCCCGGGTCGAAGGCGATGCCGTCGGTGCCGGCGCCGATGGGCACGGTGGCGACCAGCCGGCCGGTGGCCGCGTCCACCACCGCCGCCAGCTTGTTGCCGCCCACCGAGAACAGCCGGTTGCCCTTGACGTCCATGGCCAGCCCGCTGGGGCCCTCCACCGGCTTGATGGACCAGGTGGCCACCACCTTGAGGGTGCGGGCGTCGATGGCCAGGATCGCCGAGGTGTCCTCGTTGTTCACGTAGACCATGCCCTTGCCGTCGCAGTCGGCGAATTCGGGCTTGCCGCCCATGGGGATGGTGCCCTTCACCGCGCCGGTGGCGGCGTCGAGCACGGTGGCGTTCTCGCCCTTGCCGTTGAAGGTGAACACCTGGCGGGTGGCGGGCTCGTAGAGGATCGCATCCGGGTTGCCGCCGGTGGTGGGGATGACCTGCTCCACCGCCAGGGTCGACAGCTTGAAGACGGTGACGGTGCCGGCCTGGCCGTTGCTGGTCCAGCCCCGGTCCAGCTCGCGGCTGAAGGCCACGCCGTGGACGCCGGCGGTGTCCGGGATCACCCCCAGGGCCTTGCCGTCCAGATCCAGCACCATCACCCGGGTCGAGCGCGGGACGTACAGCCGACCAGCCTCGGGGTCCAGGTTGATGTAGTCCCAGCGGCCGTCGCCACCGACCTTGAAGGTGCGCAGGAGGGCCGGATCGGCCGCGCCCAGGGCGGTGCCGAACCCGTACAGGGCGGTGAGGAACAGGGGGGTCCATCGGGTCATGGTCAGCTCCGTATCTTGATTCGACTCTACCTCACTAGACTAGGTTCATGGCAAGACCCGAATGGGATCATCGGTGTGAATTCACAGGGCCATGGCAGGTAACGGAAGCCGGCCACCTAGTATGGGAGCGTCGGCCTGCGCCGTTTCGTTCCCACCTCCCCTCCCAGGTCGCCCATGCCCTCCCTCCTCGGCCACGCCGTCGCCGGCCTCGCCATCACCTCGGCCTGCAGTGACGGGCGGCTTCCGCGGCGCACCTGGCCGCTGGCCGCGGTCTGCGCGGTGGCGCCGGACCTGGACTGGTTCGTGAGCCTGGCCAACCTCCACCGGGGGCATTTCCTGAACCACCGGGGCGTGGCCCATTCGCTGACCGCCGCGCTGGTGCTGGCCGGGGCCGCGTTCGTGCTCGGGTTCCGACCGGAACGGCGGCGCCACCGGGTCTGGCTCTGCCTCGCCCTGGCCGCGCTCTCCCACGGCCTGCTCGACGCCTGCACCTCCGGCGGGGTCGGGGTGGCCCTGTTCGCGCCCTTTTCGGACACCCGCTGGGCCTGTCTCTGGCAGCCGGGCTGGGTGGCCCCGCTGCCTTTGAATCCCGAGCACACCAATACTTTCCTGGCGAGCCTTTGGAGCGAGGCGTTCTGGATCGGCCTGCCGGCGCTGGTGGTGACCTTGGGATCGAGACTGATCCGGCAGGTCTCCCTGCGTCCGTCCCTTCGTGAAGCGGTCCCCGACAACGGCTAGCACCGTAAGATCCTGGTCGATCCAGCGCCCGTTCTGGGCACAAGCATCCCTAAGCGGAGCAAGCTCCGCGAAGGGATGCTAGAAGGGCAGCCCGCCCAGATCCTCGGGTCCGCCCAGGGCGTAGGCGGCGATTTCCAGGCCGGCTTCCTTGGCCTGGCGCTTGACCAGGCCGGAGAGGACCTTGCCGGGGCCGAGTTCGATGAAGGTGGTCACGCCCTGCTCCAGCAGGAGCGCGGTGAGGGCCTCCCAGCGCACGGCGCCGGGGATCTGCCGGACCAGGCCGTCGCGAAGGGCGGCGGGGTCGCTCACCAGGGCGGCGTCCACGTTGTTGGCCAGGGGGCAGGTGGGGGTGGCGAAGGCCAGGGCGGCCAGCACCGGCTCCATGTGGGCCTTGGCGGGCTCCATCAGGGGGCTGTGGAAGGGCGCGCTCACCGGCAGCTTCATCATCTTGCGCACGCCACGGGCCTTGAGCAGCTCCATGGCGGCCTCCACCCCTTCGGTGTGGCCGGCGATGACGATCTGGCCGGGGCCGTTGAAATTGGCGGGCACGGCCACCTTGCCGGTCTGGGCCTGGGCGTCGCGGCAGGCGGCCTCGACGACCTCGACGGTGGCGCCGAGGATGGCGGCCATGGCGCCCACGCCCACCGGCACCGCGGTCTGCATGGCCCGGCCGCGCTCGCGCACGGTGGCCACGGCGGCCCCGAACGCCAGGGCGCCGTTGGCCACCAGGGCGCTGTACTCGCCCAGGGAGTGGCCGGCGACGAAGTCCGGGCGGGGCAGGCGGTCCCCGTAGGCCCGCACCACCATGGTGCTGTGGGTGAGGATGGCCGGCTGGGTGTGCTCGGTGAGCTTGAGCTGGTCCTCGGGCCCGTTGGCCATGAGGCCGGAAAGGGCGAAGCCCAGGGCGGCGTCGGCCTCCTGGAGCACGTCCAGGGCGGCCGGCTCGGCCTCGGCCAGGGCCATGCCCATGCCCACGGCCTGGGAACCCTGCCCGGGGAACAACCACGCGGTCTTGCTCATTGGTTCTCCGTAAAGAGGGAAGGCGGCACGCAGCCGCCTTCCCGTTGGTTCCTGGATGTTCCGCGCCCTACTTGGCGGCGGCGGCCTGGGCGGCCACTTCGGCGGCGAAGTCATCCTTGCGCTTTTCCAGCCCTTCGCCAAGCACGTACTTGGTGAAGCGGCGGATGCTGAGCTTCTCGCCGATCTCGGCGGTCTTGGTGGCCAGGTGCTGGGCCACGGTGACATCGCCGTTCATGATGAACTTCTGCTCGAGCAGGCAGACTTCCTCGAAGATCTTGTTCATCTTGCCTTCGACGATCTTCTCGACGACGTTGGCGGGCTTGCCGGTGGCCAGGGCCTGGGAGGTGGCGATCTCCTTCTCCTTGTCCAGGAAGGCCTGGGTGACCTCCTCCTTGGTGACGAACTGGGGGGCGGGATCGTGGGCGGCGATGTGCATGGCGATCTCGTGCACGAGCCGCTGGAAGCCCTCGGTGCGGGCCACGAAATCGGTCTCGCAGTTCAGCTCGATGAGCACGCCGACCCGGCCGCCGGGGTGGATGTAGGACTCCACGATGCCCTCGGCGGCGATCCGGCTGGCCTTGGCGGCGGAGGCGGCCAGGCCCTTCTTGCGCAGGTAGTCCATGGCCTTTTCGCTGTCGCCGTCGTTCTCGTCCAGGGCCTTCTTGCAATCCATCATGCCCAGGCCGGTCTTGTCCCGGAGGGCCTTCACATCCAGAGCGGTGTATGCCATTGCTGACTCCTTGGTTGAATTTCGGGGGTAAGGATTAAGCGGTCAGCCGCCAGGCCTGGGGGCCGGCGCCTGACCGCTCATGGGCGAAGCCTAGGCCTCGGCGCCTTCGTTCATCTTCTCGGCCATCATGGCCTTCATGTTGTCGTTGTCGCCCTTGTCCTGGAAGGACTGGCGCCCTTCGAGGATGGAGTCGGCGACGCGCTCGGAGAACAGCAGGATGGAGCGGATCGCGTCGTCGTTGGCCGGGATCACGTAGTTGATCTTGTCGGGGTCGCAGTTGGTGTCGACCAGGCCGACGATCTTCAGGCCGATCTTGGCCGCCTCGGTGATGGCGATGTCCTCGCGGTGCGGATCGATGACGAAGATGACGTCGGGCACGGCGCGCATGTCGCGGATGCCGGCGAACGAGGCTTCCAGCTTGGTCTTGGACCGGTTCAGGTTCAGGATCTCCTTCTTGGAGAGCTGGGCCGTGCGGGCGGGATCGTTGAGGGTGTTCTCGATGTCCTTGAGCTTGTCCAGGGACTTCTTGATGGTGGCGAAGTTGGTGAGCATGCCGCCCAGCCAACGGTTGTTCACGTAGAAGGCGCCGCAGCGCTGGGCCTGCTCGGCGATCAGCTCCTGGGCCTGGGGCTTGGTGGCCACGAACAGGAAGGTCTTGCCCTCGCTGGCGGCCTTGGTGAGGAAGTTGGCGGCGGTGTTCCACAGCCGCAGGGTCTTCTGCAGGTCGATGATGTAGATGCTGTTGCGGGCGCCGAAGATGTACTTCTTCATCTTGGGGTTCCAGCGCTTGGTCTGGTGACCGAAGTGAACGCCGGCTTCGAGCAGTTCCTTCATCTGGATGGCAGCCATGAATGGCCTCCCTGGGGTTGGCGGCGGATGCCGCGGGGGATGGAAGGCGGAGGGGAATGCTCCGCCCGAATCGGTTCCACTGTGTTGAGCGCGGAACCCGTCAGACACAGGAACGGGGAGATCGAATCTCCCCGTCCTGGATAGGCAGTGACAAAGACCAGTCGGAGATCTAGCGCTTCGAGAACTGGAAGCGGCGGCGGGCGCCCATCTGGCCGGGCTTCTTGCGCTCCTTCATGCGGGGGTCGCGGGTCAGCAGGCCGGCCTGGCGGAGCATGCCCTTCAGCTGATCGTTGTAGCCCAGCAGGGCGCGGGAGAGGCCCATGCGGATGGCCGAAGCCTGTCCGGCGGGGCCGCCGCCGGCCACGGAGACCACGAGGTCGAACTTCCCGTCCAGCTCGGCCATGACCAGGGGCTGGTGCACCACCATGCGCAGCACGGCGTTGGGGAAGTAGTTCTCGAGGGTGCGGCCGTTGACGGTGACCTTGCCGGTGCCCGGGCGCATGAAGACGCGCGCGGTGCAGGATTTACGCCGGCCGGTACCGTAGTTCTGGGAAATCGCCATGGGTTGCCTCGGTAATTAGAGCTTGATGGCCAGGGTTTCGGGCTGCTGCGACTGCTGCTGGTGCTCCGCGCCGTCGTAGACCTTGAGCTTGCGGTACATCTGCCGGCCCAGGGGGCCCTTGGGCAGCATGCCCTTGACCGCGCTCTCGATGATGCGGCCGGGGAAGGTGATCTTCATGACGTCCGCCCGCACCTCGACCATGCTGCCGGGCTGGGTGGTGGTGCGGCGATACATCTTCTGGGTGGCCTTCTTGCCGGTGAACACGGCCTTGGCGGCGTTGATCACGACGACATGGTCGCCCATGTCCAGGAAGGGGGTCCAGGTGGGCTTGCTCTTGCCGGACAGCACGTCGGCGACGACCGTGCTCAGACGGCCCACGGGCAGCCCGGTGGCGTCCACGACGAACCACTTGCGAGAGATGTTGTGCTGATCCTTGGGGAAAAAGGTGCTCATGGCCGAACTCCGAAAACCTTCGAATTCGATGGTGTGATGCATCGTCACGCTGCCCATCCTGGTGATCGACAGAAAGACAACCTTATCGTTGATGACCTGGGGGGTCAAGAGCTGATTTCAGCTTACGGCGAGGTTCCAGAGTTCCTGGGCGACCCGGCTGGCGCCCATGCCGTCCACCAGGGCCATGCCGTCCCGGACCTGCTCCTGGCGGGTCTCCTGGCCTTCGGGGCCGAGCCACTGTTCCAGGGCGTCGGCGGTGGCGGCGGGCGAGGCCTGGTCGCCCTGGCCCAGGTCCAGGCAGCCGCCGCAGCGGGCCAGGTCGGCCAGCATGACCTGCTGGCGCTCGTTCTGGCCCCAGGTGGCGGCCGGCACGCCCATGCACTGGGCCTCGGACAGGGTGAGGCCGCCGGCGCACCACAGGGCGTCGAATTCCTGGAGGTGCCGGGTGAGCCCCGGCAGGGACGGCAGGACCCGGCAGCCCGGGAAGTCGGCGGCGGCGCCGATGCCGTTGGGGGCGAGCAGGGTGCAGGTGCCGGTCCAGCGCCCGGCCCGGGCCAGCCCGGCCAGCACCGCGTGGGCCCGCCCCGCGAGGGCGGCGCCGTCGGTGCCGCCGAAGGTCACCAGCAGCTTGTGCACCGCCAGGGGCTGGAGCGGCTCCCGGCGCGGCCGGGCCTGCAGGGCCGCCGGATCGACCACGATGAACTGCGCGCCGCGCAGCACCCGGCAGGCGCCGCGCCGCGTCTCCAGGGGCCGGATCTTGCGCCCGCCCTCCATGCGCAGGGGCGAGGCCGGCCAGCTGGCCCCCTCCAGGAACGGCTGGAACAGCAGGTCGGCGGCCTCGTGGGCCTCGCCCTCGTCCTCCATGACGGCCACCTTGAGCGGGCGGGCCCGGGCCAGGTCCCCGGCATCGGCGTCCCACTGGTCGAACAGCACCAGCCGGGCCTCGGCCTTGAGGTCCTCGGGCAGGCCCGCGTGCGGGTCCTCGCCCAGATAGAGGCCCCGGCAGGGCAGGGGCTGGTCGGCGAAGGGGTGCAGACCCTCGCCCAGGCGCCGGACCCGGCCCTCGCCGCTCGCGGCGATGCAGGCGGCGCCGCCCAGGGCGCGCCAGTGGTCCTGGAGCACCAGGGCACGGGCCAGGTGGCCGAACCCGAGGCGGGGATCGGAATGGACGCGGAGGACGAGGAGGGGGCTCATGGTCGGTTGGGGTTCGTTGCAGGAAAGTCTAGCCGCACCTGGGGCCTCTTCCGCAGAAGGAAAAACGTCATGGGAACGGATGCCCCTGGGCGAACCCGGGTTCCGGGAAGGCCGCCGCCGGCGCCACCGCCATCGGCCAGCCGTCCTTGAAGTAGGCTTCCTTGTAGCGCACGTAGCGGGCCCAGACCCCCTGGATGAGCTCGCGCTGCTTGGCGTTCAGCTCGCCACGGACGGTGGCGGGCCAGCCCGCCACCAGGGTCCCCGGGGGGGCCTGGAAGCCCTCCTTCAGCAGGGAACCGGCCGCAACCAGGCAGCCCGCCCCGACCACCGCGCCGTCCATGATCGTGGTGCTCATGCCCACCAGGGCGCCCCGGCCGACGCTGCAGCCGTGGAGCATGACGTTGTGGGCGATGCTGACCTCGTCCCCGAGGATCAGCGGCCAGCGCCCGTTGGTGACGTGCAGGCAGCTGAAATCCTGGATGTTGACCCGGGCGCCGATGCGGATGAAGTTCACGTCGCCGCGCAGGACGCAGTTGAACCAGATCGAGGCATCGTCGCCGATGGTCACATCCCCCAGGACCGTGGCGTTGGGCGCGACCAGGACGCGGCGGCCGAGGGTCGGGGCCATGCCTTGGAAAGGAAGGATCAAGGTTCACCTCGCCTTCACCATAACCGGGGGGACAGCGGGGCCGTCCAGTGTTCATTTCGTAAATTAACCACTAATGAAACCTTCAAGCGGCCTTGGGCACCCATGGAGGACTGGATCGCGCTCCAAAGCGGATTGGCGCTCGGATTCTGGTTACATGGACGGGAGACTGCATGCTGATCAGCCGCTCTAGGCATCTATTCATTTATGGAATGACCTCCCTGCTGGCCGCCGCGACCCCGGTCCTCCACCAGACTCCCCACGCGGGATCCGACTCCACCCAGTATTTCGGCCGGGGCCTGGAACTGGATTTCGGCACCGACTTCGCGCTGGAGGCCGGGGGCATCCCGCTCAATGTCCCGTCGCACGTCCACGGCCCGGGCTTTCTCGACACCGATCTCCTGATCCCTGAACTGATGGGGGAATCCGTCTACACCAAGGGCTCGTACCAGGCCGGGCAGGGCGGTTTCGCGGTGGCCGGCTCGGCCGTGAGGGATCTGGCGCCCAGCCTGGATTCGCCCCTGCTCAAGCTGGTCTACGGAGGCGCCGCGGCCGACAACTACGCCCGCATCCTCTGGGCCGACCACCGGCCCGGGGCCCGGCTCACGTACGGCCTGGACCTTTCCCGCATGCACCGGCCCTGGAACCAGGTGGCGGATGCCGGCCGGGTCAATGCCGCCGTGCGCAAGGACGGCGAGTCCTCCTGGGGCGCCTGGGTGTTCACCGCGCTGGGCTCGGCGGGGCGGTCCGACAGCGGCGCGGCGGTGCCGGCGCGGCCGGTGCCCGCCCCCGGCGCCCTGGACGACGCCAAGGCCGGGGACGGCACCCAGAGCCAGCAGCTGTACGCCGCCTGGAGGCTTTCCCGGGAGGATGCCGACGGCAGCTCCCGGGGCCGGATCTACGGCGGTTCGGCGCTGTACCGGCGATGGAACAACTGGACCTATTTCCTGCGCGATCCGGTGAACGGCGACCAGTCCGAGCAGCTCGACCGGCGCGCCTTCCTGGGGCTGGACGGGGCCCGCACCTGGCTCCGGCCGCAGGGCGGCGCCGAGTGGAGCCACACCCTGGGCTTCGAATTCCGGGCCGACCGGGTGATGGCGGCCTGGGCCCGCCCGACCCAGGACCGGGCCCTGGTCACCGGCGGACCGGTGCCGGCCTGCGAGGCCGAGGCCCAGCTCCGCCACGGCGCCCTGCTCGGCCAGACCGGCCTGACCTGGGCCGGCGGCTGGGAGGCCTTCCTGGGGCTGCGCCTGGATACCCACGAGAACCGCACGCGTGTCCTGGCCGGCCCCTGGCGGGCCCAGCGGCGCACCCAGACCCTGGGCAGCCCCAGGGCCGGGCTGGCCTTCGTTCCATCCCCCGGGACCCGGTTCGCCCTCCAGGCCGGGCGGGGCTTCCGCCTGGGCGATGCCTTCCGGGAGGCCCAGCCGATGTACCGGTCCCGCAGCCTCGAGTTCAGCGCCCAGACCCGGCCGGCCGACGCCTGGACCACCAGCGTGACCCTCTGGCAGCTGGAGCTGGAAGCGGAGGTGCTGTTCGATCCCGTCCAGAACGCCCTCCTGGGCCAGGGGCCGGCCCGCCACTCCGGACTGGAGTTCTTCAACGGCTTCAAGTCCGGCCCCTGGCACGGGGAACTGGTCTGGGGCTGGAACCGGGCGGCCCTGCTGGAGCTTCCCGCCGGCCAGGACCGGGTGCCCGGGTTCGTCCCCCAGACCGGCTATGCCGGCATCGGCTGGAAGGGCCGGACCACCGCCGTGGACCTGAGCGTGCGCCGGACCGGCGCCCGGCCGCTGACCGGGGACGGCGGGGTGCTGGGCCAGGCCGAGGACGGCTTCCAGGTGCGGGTCGAGCAGGCCCTGGGCCGCTGGTCGGTCGCCGTCGAGGTGCTCAACGCGCTGAACCGGAAGCAATACAATCACGAATTCTACTACGCGTCCCGGCTGCCCGGGGAGACCGCCCCGGCGCTCGATCGGCACCTCAAACCCGCCGATCCCCAGCTGATCCGGCTGGAGCTGCTGCGGAGATTCTGAGTGGACTTCGCCCCGGGGTCTGGTATTCTAATGGACCGTGGGCATATAACTCAGCGGTAGAGTGCTATCTTCACACGGTAGAAGTCCCTGGTTCGAACCCAGGTATGCCCACCACCCTGACTTCCTGGCCCCTGGGTTAAACCGGGGGCCTTCAAGTTGGAACCCCAGCCGACCCCTCCAGGAGCTGACATGCCCTTCATCAACGCCGTCCAGCTGCGCGCCGGAATGATCATCAACTTCGAGAACGAGCTGTGCCGGGTCATCAGCGTCGAGCACCAGACCCCCGGCAACCTCCCGGCCCGCATCGCCACCAAGATGAAACGGCTCAAGGACGGCCTCAACCGCGAGAACCGCTTCGGTTCCGCCGAGAAGGTGGACAAGGCCAGCCTCGAGCAGCACATGATGGAATACCTCTACGAGTCCGGCGACCACATCGTGCTCATGAACAACGAGAACTACGAGCAGATGGAACTGCCCAAGGACTTCATGGGCGACGACGTGGTCTTCCTCCAGCCCAACATGGAAGTGGAAGTGGAGTTCTACGACGGCACGCCGCTGAGCGTGACCCTGCCGCCCAGCGTGGTCCTGACCATCGTCGAGACCGAGCCGGTCATGAAGAACGCCAACGCCACCGGTTCCTACAAGCCGGCCCGGATGGAGAACGGGGTCATCGTCGGGGTTCCCCCCTACATGGAGGCCGGCGAGAAGGTCCGCGTGAACACCGTCGACCGCACCTTCATGGAACGCGTCAAATAGCTGGTTCCCCACCGCGTTGAAGCCCCGCTCCGGCGGGGCTCGCGTTTGCCGGTGGAACCGGCCGTGCCCCGCCGGCATCTCAACGGGACCTGAAGGGTTCCGGTGGGTGAATGAAAGAGCATGGCATATACATCCTGATGATCAGCGTCCATGGCCTGATCCGCGGGGTGGACCCGGAACTGGGCCGGGACCCCGACACCGGCGGGCAGGTGCTCTACGTGCTGGAACTGGTCCGGGCCCTGGCGGAACATCCGGACGTGGCCCAGGTGGACCTGCTCACCCGGCTGGTGGAGGATCCGGCCGTGCCGGCCGACTACGCCGTGCCCGAGGAGCCGCTGGGCCCCCACGCCCGGATCCTCCGGCTGCCCTTCGGGCCCCGCCGATACATCCGCAAGGAGATGCTCTGGGATCATCTGGACCATCTGGTGGACCGGTTCCTGGTGTTCGCCCGCGGGCTGCCCCGCCTGCCCGATCTGCTGCACAGCCATTACGCCGACGCGGGGCTGGTGGCGCTGCGGATCTCGTCCCTGCTGGGGGTCCCGTTCATCCACACCGGTCATTCGCTCGGCCGCAGTAAGCGCGAGCGGCTGGTCCAGGCGGGCGGCCGTGAGGCGCACCTGGAGCGCGCCTTCCATTTCGAACGGCGGATCCGGGCCGAGGAGGAGGTGCTCCGGCATGCCGCCCGGATCGTGGCCAGCACCCGCCAGGAGATCACGGGCCAGTACGGGCTCTATGCCCAGTTCCACCCCGCGCGGGCGGTGGTCATCCCGCCCGGCACGGATACCCGGCGGTTCACCCCGCCCCGGTCGCGCCGGCCCGATCCGGCCCTGGCCACCAAAGTCGATCGCTTCCTGGCCCGGCCGCGGCTCCCGCTGCTGCTCTCGATCGCCCGCCCGGTTCCGGCCAAGAACGTCCTGGGCCTGGTGCGCGCCTTCGGCGAGGACGCGGAGCTGCGGGCCCGGGCCAACCTCCTGCTGGTGGCGGGCAGCCACGAGGATATCCGGGAGATGGACGAGGACGGCCGGCGCACCTGGGAGGAACTGCTCATGACCCTGGACCGCTTCGACCTGTTCGGATCGGTCGCCTTCCCCAGGGCCCACCGGCCGGAGGAGGTCCCCGCCTTCTACCAGCTGGCGGCCCAGCGCCGGGGCCTCTATGTGAACCCGTCGGTGGCCGAGAATTTCGGGCTCACCCTTCTCGAAGCCGCCGCCACCGGGCTGCCGGTGGTCACCACCGACAGCGGCGGCCCCCGGGACATCGTCGCCAACTGCCGGAACGGCCTGGTGGTGGATGGCGAGGCGCCGGGGGCCCTGGCGGCGGGCATCCGCGCCGCCCTGGCCGACCCGGTCCGCTGGGCCGGCTGGGTCCGGAACGGCCTGCGGGGCGTACGCGACATCTACTCCTGGGGGGCCCATGTGGCCCGCTACATGAAGGTCGCCCTGCGGGTGCTGCGGCGCGGGCGCAAGGCCCTGCGCCGCGAGCGGGCCCTGGCCGGAACGGCGGGATCGCCTTTCCTGCACGCGCGGGCCGTGCTCATCTGCGATCTGGACGGCACCCTCCTGGGTGAACCGGAGTCCCTCGCCGCGCTCCTGGCGTGGATCGGGGACCAGGGCGGGGCCCTGGCCTTCGGGGTGGCCACCGGCCGCAAGCTGGAGAGCGCCCTCTGGGCCCTCAAGGCCTGGGGCGTGCCCCGTCCGGACGTGATCATCAGCGGGATCGGCACCGCCATCAACTACACCTTCAGCGGCGGCCCCGACCTGGCCTGGGAGGACCACATCCGCCATGGCTGGCGCCGGGACGCCCTGGTCCAGGCACTCCGCGACGTGCCCGGTCTCCGGCTCCAGCACCTGCGCCGCCAGGGCCCCTGCAAGCTCAGCTACCAGGTCAAGCCGGCCCGCCTGCCCGCGCTTGAGGCGCTGCAGGCGCTCATCCACCAGGCCGGCCTGCGGGCCAATCTGGTCTATTCCCGGTCCCGGCACCTGGACGTCCTCCCCCACCGCGCCTCCAAGGGCCAGGCCGTGCGCTACCTGGCCTTCAAGTGGGGCATCCCCCTGGACCGCTTCCTGGTCGCCGGCGATTCGGGCAACGACCGGGACATGCTCCTGGGCGACATGCTCGGCATCGTCGTCTCCAACCACAGCCCGGAGCTGGGGGCCCTGCGCGGCCGGTCCCGGATCTATTTCGCCAACCGGCCCTGCGCGGCCGGGGTGATGGAGGGCATCCGGCACTACAACCTGCGCTACCCCCTGGGCCTGGATGGACCCCCTTAGGCCTGGTCGTTCTGCGGCGCCTCCAGCGCGTGCAGGCTCAAGGCGGCCAGGGTGACCTCGGCGCTCTCGAGGTAGATCCCGATGCTCCGCCCGGAAAAGCGGGTGTCGACCAGGGAGAGCCGGACCACCCCGTTCACCGAAAGTTCAATGTAGCCGCCCCAGCGGATCAGGCGCAGGGTGTAGCGGCGGTCGGGGATGGCGGTGAAATCGGCCACCTGGAGGGTCTCGTAGATGTAGTTCTGGAAGACCCGCTCCAGGCGGTTCCCCCAGGCGCGGATCTGGGCTCTGCCCCGCTCGGTGTCCAGGGAGATGAAGTAGCCGTTCAGCAGGTCGTCCAGGCCGAAGACCAGGCCGCAGTCGCCCTGCTGCAGGGTGCGCCACTCCATCTCCCAGAGCCAGGAACCCTCGCCTTCGGCCACCGTGAACAGCTCGAAGCCGCTCCGGCAGGCGAAGCGGATCCGCTCCCCGTCGGTTTCGCAGCTTGCGGTGGGGTTCTCCAGGCAGGGGCGGAAGTGGTCCTTCTGCAGCTCCAGGAGCTTCCGAACCTTGTCCGGCCAGCGGTGGAAGCTCACCAGTTCCAGCCTTCCGTCGGCGCGCTTGCGCAGTTCCTTGGGCGGCGGCAGGCTCCGCCGGCCGCTCTCGACGTTGAGGCCATCGATGTAGAAGGTGTAGATGAGGGTGTGGTGGCCGTCCTGCATGGCCCGCGCGGCGTAGTTGCCCTTGGGCAGCAGGACGTTCTGGTTGAAGGCGCGGTATTCGCCCTGGAAGGTGTCGCACCACCAGTAATGCACTTCCACGTCCTCCCGGATCGAGCCGATCAGGTAGTAGGTGCCCCCCAGTTCCACCAGGCACGGACACTCGATGTCGTCGAACATCCTGGGGTAGAACAGCGGGGCCTCGATCTGGTAGCCCTCGGAAGTGCGCCGGACCAGCCCCACGCAGCCCCGGCGGCTGACCGGCCCGCCGATGACCCGGGCGCATAGGAGCAGCCATTCCTGGTCGGCGGTCCGCCACAGGAAGGGGTCCCGGAACGAGACCCAGCCCCGCTCGGAGTAGCCGGGGCCCTCGTAATGGAGGCCCGAGGGCAGCAGGGGCAGGTTGTGCTCATTCTCCTTGTGCCAGGCCATCAGGTCCCTGGACACCGCCCGGCCGATCCGCTGGAAATAGCCGTTCTCGGCCCGGTGCAGGCCGGTGTAGAACATCTCGTAGAGGCGCCGGACCGGGTTCAGGCTGACGTGCATGGTCCAGAGCATGTCGTCGTCCCAGGTGCCCGGCTCCCCGGTGAAGATGGCGTTCCGGGTCCGCTGCCAGGTCATGCCGTCCTGGGACACCGCGTGGGCGATGTAGTCGTGGTTGGGCAGCACCAGGTGGAACAGGTGGTAGTTCCGGCCCCGGCGGACCACATCGATGTCGCCGATCTCCCACTCCCTGAATCCCCGGGATGTATACATTATTCATCCGTAATTGGCAGAAAAGGCTTGTCCTATCCTTTGGATTCCGAGTCGGGCCGAACGTTCCGGCCCTGGGCAGGACCGACGGCTCCCTTTTTATTTCCAAATAATTACCCAGTGGTCTGTTTTAGGCCTTCAGGTAGATTCACCCGGGGCCATTTTGTGTGATACAAATCACTGGAGCATTGGGGAGCCCATGGGCCAGGCGGTGGTTAACTTGAGGCGGATCGATTACCTGGCGGGTCTGCCGGCGGCGGAGGCTGAAGAACTGGCCACCGTCAGCGAGTTGCGCAGGTACGCCGACGGCGCTCCGGTCTTCGCCCAGGGCGAGACGATCCCGGGGGTCTTCGTGGTGGTCCAGGGGGCCCTGAAGGTGTTCCGCACCGACGGCCGGGGCAAGGTCCAGGTCATCGACATCCTCCAGCCGGGCACCTGCGTCGGCGAAGTCCAGGTGTTCGACGGCGGCGTGGCCGCCTCCGGCGCCGAGGCCCACGGCGACACCGAGTGCTGGCTGATCCCGGCCAGCGCCCTCCGGCTCATGGCCACCAAGGACAACGCGGTGGCGATGTGCATGATCCAGCACTTCGCCGGCAAGGTCCGGCACCTGATCTCCCTGGTCGAGACCCTCAGCCTGCACAGCGTCCCCGAGCGGGTCGGCCAGCTGATCCTGGAATACCAGGGCCGCAACCCCGGCCGGGCGCTCGTGGAGTTCAAGGAGACCCAGGAGGATCTGGCCCAGTGCATCGGCGCCAGCCGCGAGGCCTTCAGCCGCGCGCTGCGCCTGCTGGCGGACCTGGGGCTGATCCAGAGCACCTTCCCGGTGGTGCGGATCCTGGACATCCAGAAGCTGCAGCGCTACGCCCGGGGCTAGGGCCCCGATCCCCGCAAGGGACTGGCGGAGCGGGTGAAAAGGGCTATCATTATGATAGCCGAGGTGCTCATGTCCGATCTGCTGGTCCGGGATGTCGATCCTGCTGCGGTGGCCCGTCTCAAAGCCCGGGCCCTCCAGCATGGGCGGAGCCTGCAGGCGGAAGTGAAGTCGATCCTGGAAGCCGAAGCCGCCCTGAGCGATGCGACAGCCTGGCTGAACTGGGTCGAGGATTTCCGCGCACGCCTCGCCCCTCCCGCGGCCGGGGCAAGCTCCCTCGATCTTCTGCGGGAATCCCGCGATGAACGCTAGGCCGCTCATCCTGGACTGCTCCGTGCTGGCCCAGGCGGTATTCGCCGAGGAGAACTCCGAGCAGGCCCGCGCCCTGATCCGTTCCGGACGCCGGCTCATGGCGCCCGATCTGATGCCGATCGAACTTGGCAACGTCCTCTGGAAGAAAGTCCAACGGGGCGCCATGGCCCCGGCGGAGGCCCTGGAGGCCCACCGTGGCCTCACCCTTCTGGCCCCGGTCCGGATCCTGCCGAGCCGGAACTACCAGCCCCGGGCCCTGGCGCTGGCGCTTGAGCACCGGCGCAGCTTCTACGATTCCCTGTATCTGGCCATGGCCGAAGCCGAAGGCGGCCTGTTCATCACCGCCGACGAACGGCTGGCCCATGCCCTCGCGGGCACGGGCATCAGCCGCCATCTGCACTGGCTGGGCGCCGGGGCGGCGCCGGTCTAGACTTCCGCCATCAGGTGGTTGTGCATCGCCTCCGCGGCCCGCCGGCCCTGGCCCATGGCCAGGATAACGGTAGCCCCGCCGGTGATCACGTCGCCGCCGGCGTAGACGCCGGGGACGGTGGTCTCGCCGGTCTGCTCGTTGACCATCACCACGCCGCCCTTGAGGACGGACAGGCGCTTCTCGGTCTGGGCGATCAGCGGGTTCACCGAGAAGCCCAGGGCGATCACCAGGGTGTCGCAGGGCAGGACCACGCGCTCCTCGGTGGCGCGCACGCCGCGGCGGCCGTCGGCGCCGGGTTCGGTGAGCTCCATGACCGCGCACTCCATGTGGGTGATCCAGCCCTTGTCGTCGCCGATGAGGCGCAGCGGGTTGGTGAGCCAGCGGAACTTCACGCCCTCTTCCTCGGTGTGCTCCAGCTCCTCCTTCCGGGCGGTGGATTCCTTGATGGTGCGGCGGTAGACGATGGAGACCGATTCCGGGCCCATGCGCTTGGCGGCGCGGGCGGCGTCCATGGCCGTGTTGCCGCAGCCCACCACCACCACGTGCTTGCCGACGGTGACCGGGGTGCCGGACTCGGGGAACAGGTCGGCGCGCATGAGGTTGATGCGGGTGAGGAACTCGTTGGCGGTGTAGATGCCCTTGAATTCCTCGCCGGGGATCCCGAGCATCTTCGGCAGGCCGGCGCCGGTGCCCATGAACACGGCGTCGAAGTCCGAGCGCAGATCGGCCAGGGTGATGCTGCGGCCGACCAGGGTGTTCATGACGAACTTGACGCCCATGGCGCGCAGGGAGGCCACTTCCTTGTCGACGATGGCGTTGGGCAGGCGGAATTCGGGAATGCCGTAGAGCATCACGCCACCGGGCCGGTGCAGGGCGTCGAAGACGGTGACCGCGTGGCCCTTGCCGGCCAGTTCCCCGGCCACGGTGAGGCCGGCGGGGCCGGCTCCGATCACGGCCACCTTGCGGCCGGTGGGCGGCGCCATGGGCGGCACTTCAGGCGGGGCCGCCAGCAGGGCGTCGGCGGCGAACCGCTCCAGCCGGCCGATCGCCACGGCGTCGCCCTTGATCCCGACCACGCACTTGGCCTCGCACTGCTTCTCCTGCGGGCAGACCCGGCCGCACACCGCCGGCAGGCTCGAGGCCTGCTTGAGGATGCGCGCCGCGGCGAGCGCGTCGCCCTTCTCGATCTCCTTGATGAAGGCCGGGATGTTGATGCTGACCGGGCATCCCTCGATGCACTTGGGGATCTTGCAGTCCAGGCAGCGGGCGGCCTCCAGCTGGGCCTGCTCGGCATTGAAGGCGAGGGTCACTTCGCTGAAGTTGCCGATCCGGATGTGGTGGTCCTGGCAGGCCGCGACCTGGCGGGGGATCTTCATCCGCTGGGCCGGCTTGAGGGAGGGCAGGTCGAGGTTGCGCCAGTCCAGCTCGGCCACCGGGGCGATGTAGGGCTGGTCGGCGTCGGTCACCACATGCGAGGCCATGCCCATGTTGCAGACGTGGCCCGAGGCCTCGCCCTCGTCCTTCTTGTACCAGTCCTGGCGCATGCGCAGCATCTGGAAGTCGACCTTGTGGCCGTCGAAGTCGGGGCCGTCGAAGCAGGCGAACTTGACCTCGCCGCCCACCGCCACGCGGCAGCCGCCGCACATGCCGGTGCCGTCGACCATCAGCGCGTTCAGGCTGACCAGGGTGAAGATGCCCTTGGCCCGGGTGGCCTCGGCCACCGCCTGCATCATCGGCATCGGGCCGACCGCCACCACTTCGGCGATCTCCTCGCGGGCCATGACGTCGGCCAGGGCGTGGGTGACGATGCCCATGCGGCCCAGGGTGCCGTCGTCGGTGGTGATGATGAGCTCGTCCGAGCACGCGCCCAGTTCCTCGGCCAGCAGCACCCGCTCCTTGCTGCGCCCGCCCAGGATGGTGATCACCCGCTGGTGCCGGGCCTTGAGGAGCTCGGCCGCGGGCAGGATGGCGGCGCTGCCGTAGCCGCCGGCCACCAGCACCACGGTGCCCTTCTCGACCAGTTCGGTGGGCTGGCCCATGGGCCCGGCCACCGCATAGAGCTTGTCGCCTTCGTTGAGCTTGCCCATGGCCCGGGTGGTCGCGCCCACCTCCACCATGATGAAGCGGATCCAGCCCTTGCGGGCGTCGCCGTCGGCCAGGGTGAGCGGCACCCGCTCGCTGGTCTCGAACGGGGCCACCATGAGGAACTGGCCGGGCTTGCGGCCGCGGGCCACCATGGGGGCCTGCACCACGAACGACCAGGTTTCGGGCGCCAGCAGGCGCTTTTCCAGGATCAGGTAGCCGTCCTCGTTGACGTCCGCGCCGGGGTACAGGGACTTGCCCCGGAGCAGCGGCAGCATGATGTGCTCCTCGGTCTCGATGTGGCCGCGGATCAGGTCGAGCAGGCGCTGGCCGGTCTCCAGGTAGGTGACGGGATCATGGACCGCGCCGGCGTCGTTGCCGGCCATCATGGCCAGGGTCAGGTCCCACATCTCCCGGTGGTCGCTGATGAGCTGGTCGGCCAGGTTCTCGGCCCCGACCTCCTCCAGGAGCGGCAGCAGCTCGCGCTCCTCGGCCTCGTTGTGCGGGCGCAGCACCTCGTAGACCCACACGCAGGCGCGGTCGATCCGGGCCCAGTCCTTGGCCTGGATGGCGGCGTCGAGATCGGCCATCTTGCCCAGGGCGGACTGATGGAGAAGGTGCCATTCGCCCATGCTGGTTTCGTCGTGGACCAGGTCGAAGGAAGGGGTCGCCATGGAGGGGCTCCTGAAGAAAGATGTGCCTACACGAATATGATGCACAAACGGCGCTCCAGGCTACCTTGGCTGGCGCCTTGTGCCGCGAATCACGGGAAAGAATTTATGGCTCCATAAGAATGACGGACCGGAGGGTCAAAAAAAAGAATTGAAAATTTTTTACCTTGCTGATTAAATTTTTTCATTCCCCGGAGCTCCCATGACCCGCACCGTCGTCATCGCCATTGGTGGCAACTCCCTCATCGCCGATTCCAGCCACCAGTCGGTGGCCGATCAGTACCAGGCGGCCGCCCAGACCTGCATCCACATCGCCGCCATGCTCCAGGCTGAGGATCTGCGCCTGGTGGTCACCCACGGCAACGGCCCGCAGGTGGGATTCATCCTCCGCCGCTCCGAGCTGGCGGCCGAGGAACTGCACATGGTGCCCCTGGATTCCTGCGTGGCCGACACCCAGGGAGCCCTGGGCTACCACCTGCAGCGCGCCCTGCGGAACCAGTTCCGCAAACAGGGCGTCGTTCGGACGCCCGTTTCCGTGGTAACCCAGGTCCGGGTCGACCCGGCCGATCCGGCCTTCAGCAAGCCCAACAAGCCGATCGGCTCGTTCATGTCGGCGGCGCAAGCGGAACTGCACCGGGCCAAGGACGGGTGGGACCTGGTGGAGGACGCCGGCCGCGGCTGGCGCCGGGTGGTGGCTTCGCCCGCGCCCAAGGAGATCCTCGAACTGGACGCCGTCAAGAGCCTGCTGGACGCCGGCTTCGTGGTGATCGCCGGGGGCGGCGGCGGCATCGCCGTGGTCCAGGGCGCCGAGGGCGATTTCACCGGCGCCGCCGCGGTGATCGACAAGGACCTGGCCTCCAGCCTCATGGCCCGCCAGCTGGGCGCCGAGATGCTGATCATCTCCACCGCCGTCGAGCAGGTCTGCCTGGACTTCGGCAAGCCCAGCCAGCGCTCCCTGGCCACGATGACCCTGGCCGAGGCCAGGCAATACACCGCCGAAGGCCACTTCAAGCCCGGCAGCATGCTTCCCAAGATCCAGGCCGTCATGGATTTCCTGGAAGGCGGCGGCCAGGAGGCGATCATCACCGACCCGGCCCACCTCGCAGCGGCCCTGCGCGGCGAGACCGGCACCCGGATCACCAAGTAGGTTTTTCCCGGCGACCCCATTCGACGCAGTGCGTCGAATGGGGTCGCCGGGAAAAAGCCTGGATGACTTGAGTTGCGGTTACGCGAAGCCGGTGGTGCCGTTGTTGGCGCGGCGGTCGGCCTTCTTGCGGTCGTTCTCGGAGAGGATGCGCTTGCGCATGCGGACGAAGTTGGGGGTGACCTCGACCAGCTCGTCGTTCTCGATGTATTCCAGCGCCTGCTCCAGGGTGTGGTCCCGGGGCGGGGTGATGCGGGTCGCCTCGTCCGCGCCCGATGAACGCATATTGCTGAGTTTCTTTACCTTGCCGATGTTGACCACCAGGTCGTTCTCGCGGGCGTGCTCGCCGACGATCATGCCCTCGTAGCAGCGCACGCCGGGCATGACGAACATGACGCCCCGGTCCTCCAGGCTCATCAGGGCGAAGCCGACGGCCTCGCACTGGTCCATGGACACCAGCACGCCGTTCTTGCGCCGGGGCAGTTCGCCCTTGTAGGGACCGTAGTGGCTGAACAGGCTGTGGATGATGCCCTCGCCTCGGGTGTCGGTCATGAACTCCGAGCGGTAGCCGATGAGGCCGCGGCTGGGGATCTTGAAGTGCAGCCGGATCCGGCCCAGCTCGTTGGCCATGTCCTGCATCTCGGCCTTGCGCGAGCCCAGCTTCTCCATGACCACGCCCATGAACTCCTCAGGCACGTCGATGGTGATGTCCTCGTAGGGTTCCAGCTTTTCGCCGGTGACCGGGTCGGTGTGCAGGATCACCTCGGGCCGGCTCACGCACAATTCGAAGCCCTCCCGGCGCATGGTCTCGATCAGCACCGCCAGGTGCAGCTCGCCGCGGCCGGAGACCTTGAAGGAATCGGGGCTCTCGCTGTCCTCGACGCGCAGGGCCACGTTGTGCTGCAGCTCCTTGGTCAGGCGCTCGCGGATGCGCCTGCTCTGGGTGTGCTTGCCGTCCTGGCCCGCGAACGGGCCGTTGTTGACCACGAACATCATGGAGATGGTGGGCTCGTCGATGTCGACGTACTCCAGGGCCTGGGGGTTCTCGAGGCTGGCGATGGTCTCGCCCACCCGGATGTCCGGGATGCCGGCCAGGGCGATGATCTCGCCGGCCGAGGCGTTGGTCAGGTTGACCCGGGTCAGGCCCTCGAAGCCGTAGAGCATCGAGACCTTCTGGCTCTGGATGGTGCCGTCGCGCTTGATCAGGCTGACCTGCTCGCCCACCTTGATCTGGCCGTTGACGATCCGGCCGATCCCGATCTGGCCGACGAAATCGTTGTAGTCCATGAGGGTGACCAGCATCTGCAGCGGCGCCTCGGGGTCGCCCTGGGGGGCCGGGCAGTTCTTGACGATGGCGTCGAACAGGGGGTCGAGGCTGTCGGTGGGATCGTTGATGTCCATCATCGCGTAGCCCTGCTTGGCGCTGGCGAACACGCAGCAGAAGTCCAGCTGGGCCTCCGTGGCGCCCAGCTCGATGAGGAGCTCGAACACCGCGTCCTGGGTCCAGAGGGGCCGCGCGCCGGGGCGGTCCACCTTGTTGATCACCACGATCGGCCGCAGGCCCAGGGCCAGCGCCTTGCGGGTGACGAACTTGGTCTGCGGCATCGGGCCGTCGAAGGCGTCGACCACCAGCAGCACCGAGTCGACCATGCTGAGCACGCGCTCCACCTCGCCGCCGAAGTCGGCGTGGCCTGGCGTGTCGACGATGTTGAAGCGGTAGCCGCCCCAGTGCATCGCCGTGGTCTTGGCGAGGATGGTGATGCCGCGCTCACGCTCCTGGTCGTTGCTGTCCATGGCGCGTTCCTGGACCCGCTGGTTGTCCCGGAACATGTGCGCGCCCTTGAACATGGCATCCACCAGGGTGGTCTTGCCGTGATCGACGTGGGCGATGATGGCGATATTGCGGATCTTCTCGATGGCGGTCATCTGGGTCCTTAGGAAAGAGCTGGCAGCCGGGTCGGGTCCCGGCAGAACCTTCGATTTTAACAGGCCAGGGTGAAATCTCCCATTACGGATTTCAAAGGAGGCCTTAAAATAGCGGAGAAAATGACGCGGGGTTTCAAGGAAGGCGGGCGGAGCAGGTTATGCATATTAATGAATTGCTCACTACAATTGTCGACCTGGGCGGTTCCGACCTGCATCTCAAAGTGGGCAACTACCCTATCGCCAGAGTGAAGGGGCGGCTGACGGCGCTCAGCCAGTTCAAGAAGCTGGTGCAGGAAGACACCATCGCCATGGCCTACTCCATCATGGCGACCGATCGGCAGAAGGCCAAGTTCAAGGAAAATATGGACCTTGACCTCGCCTATTCGGTCCCGGCCCTGGGCCGCTTCCGCTGCAACATCTTCAATCAGCGCGGCACCGTGGGCATGGTCCTGCGCGTGATCCCCAGGCGGATCTTCTCCATCGAGGACCTGATGCTGCCCCGCGCCCTGTCCCGGATCTGCGAGGAGCAGCGCGGCCTGGTGCTGGTGACCGGCACCACCGGCTCGGGCAAGTCCACCACCCTGGCGGCCATGATCGACCTGATCAACGCCACCCGCAGCGAGCACATCCTCACCATCGAGGATCCGATCGAGTACCTGCACCGGGACAACCTGTCCATCATCAACCAGCGCGAGGTGGAGGCCGACTGCAAGAGCTTCGCCACGGCCCTGCGGGCCGCCCTCCGCCAGGACCCGGACGTGATCCTGGTCGGCGAGATGCGCGACTACGAGACCATCGAGACCGCCATCCACGCCGCCGAGACCGGCCACCTGGTGTTCTCCACCCTGCACACCCTGGACGCCGCCGAGACCATCAACCGGGTCATCTCGGTGTTCCCGCCCCACCACCAGAAGCAGATCCGCCTCCAGCTCAGCCAGGTCCTCAAGGCCGTCATCTCCCAGCGGCTGGTGCCCCGGGCCGACGGCCAGGGCCGGGTGCCGGCGGTCGAGGTCCTGATCGCCACCGAGACCGTGCGGGCCTGCATCGAGGACAAGGACAAGACCAAGGGCCTGCGCGACGTGATCGCCCAGGGCACCTCCCAGTACGGCATGCAGACCTTCGACCAGAGCCTCTACTTCCTCCTGCAGGAGAACCTGATCACCGTCGAAGAGGCCCTCAAGCGCGCCACCAACGTCGGCGAGTTCAAGCTCCGCCTGGAAGGCATCGCCTCCACCAGCGAGATGTCCCGCTCCAACATGGACCGCGGCATGTCCATCAGCACCGGCCTGGGCCGCGAAGCCGGCGGCACGCCGACGCCCCCCCCGATGCCCGCCCCGGCCCGCCCCTCCTCGAACCGCCCGCCCGATCCCCCCCCGGGCGACATTAAGATTACCTTGGCGCGGTAGCCGCCGGGGCATCCCATCCCGGCCTTCCCTGCCGGTGGCTGTGGGATTTTGATTCGTGTCCCATCTTTAGACGCCGACCCACCTCGGGGACCCGAGGTGGGCCGGCGCCTGGGGATGGGACCCCAATGAAACTCCCGCAGCCCCCGGCAGGGAAGGCTGGGATGGGCCGGAATCCCCACCTGCCGATCATTCCTCGGTAGAGGTGGTCGACACGGGCGCATCCAGGGGCAGGCTGATGCGGAAGGTGGCGCCGCCATTGGGCCGGTTGGAGGCCTGGATCTTGCCGCCGTGGGCGTCCATGACGCCTTTGCAGATGGCCAGTCCCAGCCCGGGACCCAGGCGGGACTCGCCCTGCTGGAAGCGCACCAGCTTCTCGAAGATCTTCTCCTCCATGCCCTCGGGGATGTCGGGGCCGTGGTTGGTGAAGGACACACTGAGGGCGCGCTCGGTGGCCCAGGCCTTGATCTCCACCGGCTGGTCGGCGGGGGAGTAGCGCTGGGCGTTCTCCAGGATATTGATGAAGACCAGTTCCATCATCACCGGGTCGGCCTGGACCGGGGGCAGGTTGGGGGGCATGTCCAGGACCACGGTGCGGTCCGCCATCTGCGGCTGGAGCCGGGCCAGGGCGGTGGCCACCAGCTCGGGGATGTTGACCCACTGCTTGTTCACCTCCACCCCGGATTCCAGCCGGGTGGCGTCCAGGAGGTTGGTGATCAGCCGGGTCAGCTGGTAGCCCTCGTCGTGGACCACCTTGGCCAGGTTGTGCCGGGCCTCGGGGCTGAGGCCCGGGTCCGCCATCAGCGTGGTGGCGGCGCCGGTGATGCTGGCCAGGGGCGTGCGCAGGTCGTGGGAGACCGAGGACAGCAGGGCGCTGCGCACCTGCTCCCGGTCCATCTTGCGCTGGGTGTCCAGGTTCTTCTCGGCCAGCAGGGTCCGCTCCAGGGCCAGGGCGGTCTGGTTGGCGAAGGCCTCCAGCAGGTGGCGCTGGTCGGGCTCCATGTCCTGCCGGCTGTCCAGGGGCTGGCTGCCCATGACCCCGATCAGGCCGTGGGAGCCCTTGAGGGGGAGGTACAGGGCCCGCGCGCCCGGAAGGGTGTCGGTGCCCAGCCCCGCGGCCTCGTGGTGGTCGAAGACCCACTGGGCCACGCCCAGCTCGTCCTCGCTCAGGGGCGCGCTCTTGGCGTCCTGGTGCGCCACCAGGCGCCCTCCGGGCCCCGGCAGGGAGATCGAGACGCTGGCGGCGAAGTGTTCGGACAGGATCCGCAGGGAGGCGTCCATCATCGCCTGGGAGCCGAAGGTCCGGGTCAGTTCGCCGCTGAGCCGGAACAGGGCCCGCAGGCGCTGCTCGCGGGTGCGGGCCAGGCGCATCTGCGACCGCAGCCGTTCGGTGAGGTTGCCGATCACCAGGCCCACCAGCAGCATCACCGAGAAGGTGGCCACGTGCTTGATGTCGCCGACGACGAACGAGAACCGGGGCGGCACGAAGCAGAAGTCCAGGGTGAGCACGCTGAGCCCGGCCGCCATGAGCGAGGGCCAGCGGCCGAACCGGGTGGCCACCATGACGATGCCCGCCAGGTAGATCAGCACCTGGTCGGCCAGCTCCAGCCGTCGCCCCAGCAGGAAGCAGAGGACGGTCATGAGCCCGACCATGGCCGCGGCCCAGGCGAAGTGCGCCTTGGCCGGCCCGGACCCGGCCGGGGGCCTGCCCTTCTTGATCCGGCCGTCCTCGGGCATCTCCCCGGAGATGACGTGGATGTCGATGTTCTCGCTGCGCCGCATCAGGTCGTCCACCAGCGAGCCGGAGAACTTCTCCCGAAGCCGGCCGTGGGCGGGCTTGCCGATCATGATCCGGGTGACGTTGTTGGCCAGGGCGTAGTCCATGATGTCCTCGCCCGTGGAGAGGTCGCCCTGGATCACGGCGGTCTCCGCCCCGAGCCGCTCGGCCAGGCGCAGGTGTTCCTCGAGCCGCGCCCGCTCCTCGTCGGAGTAGCGGATGTGCTTGCCGGTCTCCACATAGATGGCGATCCAGGGCGCGCCCAGGGATTCCGCCATCCGCCGGGCGGCCCGGATCAGGTTCGCGGACTTCGGCTTGGAGTTGATGCAGACCAGGATCCGCTCGCCGGCGGCCCAGGTCTTGCCCTTGATGCCCTCGGCCTCCATGTAGCGGCGCATGTCGGCGTCCACGTGCTGGGCCGTGCGCCGAAGGGCCAGCTCCCGCAGGGCCAGCAGGTTGCCCTTGCGGAAGAAGCGCTCCACGGCGTGCTGGGCCTGCTCGGGGACGTAGACCTTGCCGTCCTTGAGCCGCTCCAGCAGCTGCTCCGGGGGGATGTCCACCAGCTCGATCTGGTCGGCCCGGTTCAGGATCGTGTCCGGGATGCTCTCGCGGACGATCACCCCGGTGATCTGGGCGACGGTGTCCTTGAGGCTCTCCAGGTGCTGGACGTTGACGGTCGTGTAGACGTCGATGCCCGCGTCCAGCAGGTCCCAGACATCCTGCCAGCGCTTGACGTGGAGGGAGCCCTGGACGTTGGTGTGGGCCAGCTCGTCCATGAGGATCAGGGCCGGGTGGCGCTTGACGGCCGCCTCCAGGTCGAACTCCTCGAGCTGCACGCCCCGGTAGGGCAGCTGGCGCTTGGGCAGGGTGGGGATGCCGGCGGTGAGGGCCATGGTCTCGGCCCGGCTGTGGGTCTCCACCACGCCGGCCACCACGTCGATGCCCTCCATCAGGCGCACCTGGGCGTCCTGGAGCATGGCGAAGGTCTTGCCCACGCCCGGGGCCATGCCGAAAAATATCTTCAGCCGGGCCCGCTTCTGGCGGACCTCCTCCTCCTGGACTTTCTTCAGCAGGTCATCGGGATCAGGTCGTTTGGGTTCCACTTTAAGAGACTACTACGCCTGATGGTAGATTTCGGCCCCGGTGGCCTCGAATTCCTTGGACTTTTCCTCCATGCCCACCGCCAGGGCGGCATCCTCCTCCAGTCCGTGGGCCTTGGCGTAGTCCCGGACGTCCTGGGTGATCTTCATGGAGCAGAAGTGCGGGCCGCACATCGAGCAGAAGTGGGCGGCCTTGGCCCCCTCGGCGGGCAGGGTCTCGTCGTGGAACTCCCGGGCGGTGTCCGGGTCCATGGCCAGGTTGAACTGGTCCTCCCAGCGGAACTCGAACCTCGCCTTCGACATGGTGTCGTCCCAGATCCGGGCGCCGGGGTGGCCCTTGGCCAGGTCGGCGGCGTGGGCGGCGATCTTGTAGGTGATGACCCCGTCCTTCACGTCCTTCTTGTTGGGCAGGCCCAGATGCTCCTTGGGGGTGACGTAGCAGAGCATGGCCGTGCCGTACCAGCCGATCATGGCCGCGCCGATGGCCGAGGTGATGTGGTCGTAGCCGGGCGCCACGTCGGTGGTGAGCGGGCCCAGGGTGTAGAAGGGGGCCTCCCCGCAGACCTCCAGCTGGCGGTCCATGTTCTCCTTGATCAGGTGCATGGGCACGTGGCCGGGGCCCTCGATGATGGTCTGGACGTCGTGCTTCCAGGCGATCCTGGTGAGCTCGCCCAGGGTGTCCAGCTCGGCGAACTGGGCCTCGTCGTTGGCGTCGGCGGTGCAGCCGGGACGCAGGCCGTCGCCCAGGGAGAAGGCCACGTCGTAGGCCTTCATGATGTCGCAGATGTCCTCGAAATGGGTGTAGAGGAAGTTCTCCTGGTGGTGGGCCAGGCACCACTTGGCCAGGATCGAGCCGCCCCGGCTGACGATCCCGGTGGTGCGCTTCGCGGTCATCGGCACGTAGCGCAGCCGGACCCCGGCGTGGATGGTGAAGTAGTCCACGCCCTGTTCGGCCTGCTCGATGAGGGTGTCCCGGAAGATCTCCCAGTTCAGGTCCTCGGCCTTGCCGTTGACCTTCTCGAGGGCCTGGTAGATGGGCACGGTGCCGATCGGCACCGGCGAATTGCGCAGGATCCACTCCCGGGTCTCGTGGATGTTGGCCCCGGTGGACAGGTCCATGACCGTGTCCGCCCCCCAGCGCACCGCCCAGGCCATCTTCTCCACCTCCTCCTCGATCGAGGAGGCCACGGCGGAATTGCCGATGTTGGCGTTGATCTTGACCAGGAAGTTGCGGCCGATGATCATCGGCTCGATCTCGGGGTGGTTGATGTTGCTGGGGATGACCGCCCGGCCCCGGGCCACCTCGGCGCGCACGAACTCGGGGGTGATGTGGCTCCGGATGCCGGCGGCGTCCCGCCCGAGGTTCTCGCGGATGGCGATGAACTCCATTTCGGGGGTGATGACGCCCTTGCGGGCGTAGTGCATCTGGGAGACGTTGGCGCCGGCTTTCGCTCGCCTGGGCAGCCGATCGGCGTGGAAGCGGATGGCGTCCAGTTCGGGATCCCGCTCCCGCAGCTTGCGGTACAGGCTGGTCGCCCCGGCCAGCTCCTCGGTGTCGGCCCGCTCCAGGATCCAGGGCAGGCGCATGGGCTTGAGCCCGTGGGCCAGGTCGATCCCGGCCCCGGGATCGGTGTAGGGGCCGGTGGTGTCGTAGAGGTCCAGCGGGGCGTTGGGGACCAGGGTGCCGTCGAAGTCCCGGGTCGGGCTCAGGCTGATCCGGCGCAGGGGCACCTGGATGTCGGGGCGGGAGCCGGGCACGTAGACCTTTTCCGACGCGGGGAACGGCTGCAGGCACTTTTCGAGGATGGAGCCCCCGGCGGGCTTGGCTGAATCTAAAGTTGACATGGGTGCTCCGGCATCTTGGCCAATCGGGCCTGCTTCATGGGAGTGTAGCGCGCCGGGAGGGGAAAATCCCGGCCGCCATTCCTAACGCTTGAAGTGGTGGTGGACGATAACTTTATCGGTCAATATGGTTCAACCTATGGGGCATCCATGAAAGATACGCATGATCCCGGGCAACCCCGGACCCCGGCCATCCCCGACCAGCTCATCCAGATCGCCCATGAGCAGGAGGGCGGCGCCGAGCGCGTGATCTCCCAGATGGAGGTCGTCCAGAACAGCTTCGAGGAGATCCAGGTGCTGGCCCGGGACTGCCAGGAGATCCTCAAGCGGCTCGTGCCCCCCTCCGAGGATCTGACCAATCTCATCGAGAAGATGGAATCGATCGGCCTGCATGCCGACAACGGCACCTACAACGTCCAGGGGGTCTTCGACCTGTTCCAGTACCAGGACATCGTCCGCCAGAAGCTGGAGAAGGTCGGCCACCGGCTGATCGACGTATCCGAGTACATCCTCAAGAACCTCCACCCCCTGGCCGAGACCATGGCCTCGGCCTCCTCGGGCCGGGACATCCTCGAGCGCAAGGTCCAGGAGGCCGACCAGGTCAAGCCCGAGGCCGACGCCATCATCGCCGAGTTCTTCGCCAAGCTCCGGGCCTCCAAGACGCCTTGATGCCTCCGTGGGGGGGGCGCGCGCTCGCGTAGCTCGCTCTCCGTCCCCCCACACCCCCACTTCATGGCCGGGCGGAGCCCGGACATGAAGTCCTGGCTCCCCAGGGCTTCCATGAGGAGCGGAAATGGCGGGAAAGGGCATCCTGGGGTATCTTGGAGAGGCAGGCCCCGGAGTCAGGCGCATGGGTTCATTCGTAAAATCGAGTTTGCTGGTTCTGTTCTGCGGCGTCCTGGGCGCCCAGGCACCCGGGGACGATCCGGTCCAGAAGGTCCGAGCCGAGCGGGCGAGGGCCCAGGGGATCGCCGAGGGCGACCTGCCGCCGGTGCCCCGGGGCATCGTGGAACCCCCGCCCCTGCCGCCGCCGGAAACCCATCTCAAGGATACCCCCCGCGGCCGCATGGCCCATTCCGGCCGCCACGGGGCCGCCGGGAAGGGCGCCAAGGCTGCCAGGGCGCATAAACATCCGGCCAAGGGTGGCCGGAAACCCAGCAGGAAGGTGAAGGCTTGAGAATTGCGGTTATGACTTCCGGGGGGGATTCACCGGGCATGAACGCGGCCATCCGGGCCGTGGTGCGCCAGGCGGACGCGTTGGGCATGAGCGTCTACGGGATCTGGCGGGGTTTCCAGGGGGTGGTCGAGCAGGACTGGCGGCCCCTGACCTCCCGCAACTGCGCCAACATCCTCCAGCGCGGCGGCACCATCCTCAACACCGCCCGCTGCGAGGCCTGGCACCTGCCGGCCGTGCGGGCCCAGGGCGCCCGGGATCTCCGCGACGCCGGCGTGGACGGACTGGTGGTCATCGGCGGCAACGGCAGTTTCACCGGGGCCGAATTGCTGAACCGGGAGCACGGCTTCCCCTGCGCCGGGATCCCCGGCACCATCGACAACGATCTGCCGGGCACCGACCGGACCCTGGGTTTCGACACCGCCCTGAATACGGCCGTCCAAGCCATCGACCGAATCCGGGATACCGCCAGCGCTCATGAACGGTTGTTCCTGGTGGAGGTCATGGGCCGCAGCTCCGGCATGATCGCCGTCAACACCGCCATCGCCTGCGGGGCTGAAGCCGTGCTCTACCCCGAATCCGACAAGAAGGGTTTCGAGGCCCTGGTGGCCCAGCTCAAGGGCGGCTGGGAGCGGGGCAAGCGCTCCAGCATCGTGGTGGTCGCCGAGGGCGATTCCACCGGCGGCGCCTACAAGATCAGCGAGCGGCTCCGGTCCGAGTACAACCTGGACCTGCGGGTCGTGGTCCTGGGCCACATCCAGCGCGGGGGCAGCCCCACCGCCCTGGACCGGATCTGGGGCAGCATGTGGGGCTCCGAGGCGGTCAAGCGCCTGGTGGCCGGCGAGACCTCCTTCTACCTGGGTTCCCAGCACGGCGAGCTGGTCTCCATCCCGTTCTCGCGCCTGACCGATCCGCCGGCCCCGCCGCCCAGGGAACTTGCCGCCCTGGCCGGGGTCCTGGCCCGGTAGAATCCATATCCCCAGGCACACCCGTGCCCCAGACAGGCAGACCATGAAAAAAGCCAAGCAGGGCCTCCGCAAGATCGCGGTCATCATGGCCGGAGGGCGTGGAACCCGCTTCTGGCCCCGCTCCCGCGGCAGCCGCCCCAAGCAGTTCCTGGCCATGGTGGGCGAGGAGACGCTCCTCAACGCCACCGTGAGCCGCCTGGGGGGCTCGTTCCTGCCGGGGGACATCTACATCGTCACCACCGAGGAGCTGGCCGCGGAGTGCCGGCGGATGCTGCCGGAGCTGCCCCCGGACAACGTGATCGTCGAGCCCGAGGGGCGCAATACCGCCCCCTGCCTGGCCCTGGCCCTGGCCATCATCGAGGGGAGGACCCCCGACGGGGTGATGGTCGTGCTCAGCGCCGATTCCTGGATCGGCGAGCCGGAGAAGTTCCTGGAGGACATCGAGACCGCCGTCCAGCACGCCGCCAACAAGCGCGACCTGGTGACCTTCGGCATCCGCCCCACCTACCCGGAGACCGGCTACGGCTACATCGAGACCGAGGGGCAGGGCCGGGTCCTGGGCGCCACCGCCTTCCGGGAGAAGCCCAACTACGAAAAGGCCGTGGCCTACCTGGAATCGGGCCGGCACTACTGGAACGCCGGCATGTTCGTCTGGACCCTCCAGGAGTTCCGGACCGAGCTGATGCGCCACTGCCCCGAGATCCTGGCCCCCCTGGACGCGTGGGTCCTGGCCGGCGCCGACCCCGCGGAGCTGGCCAAGGTCTATGGGCGCCTGCCCAAACTGTCCATCGACTACGCCCTCATGGAGAAGTCGGACCGGGTGGCGGTGGTCCCGGCCCGGTTCCGCTGGTCCGACGTGGGCTCCTGGCCGGCCGTGGTCGAGTTCCACGAGAGCGACGCCGCCGGCAACGTCGTGATTGGTGATGCCATTCTCATTGAATCCAATAATTGCGCCATCTTCGGCGGCAAGCGCATGATCGCCTGTTCCGGCCTGGACGACCTGATCGTCGTGGACGAGCCCGACGCCCTCCTGCTCTGCCGGAAAGACCGCGCCCAGGACGTCAAGCTGATCGTCGAGAAGCTGACCGCCATGGGCCGCACCGACCTCCTCTAGGAGCCCCCATGACCCGCCAGCCCGCCACCGTGCACGTCGACAAGCCCTGGGGCAGCTTCGACCAGTTCGTCCTCAACACCCAGTGCACCGTCAAGGTCCTGACCTGCAACCCCGGCCAGAAGCTGAGCCTGCAGCGCCACCGCCTGCGCGACGAGCTCTGGATCGCCCTGGACCACGGGGTCGTGGTGGAACTGGACGGCAAGATCCAGACCCCCGACAAGGGCGTCCAGCTCTGGCTCCCCGCCGGCTGCGTGCACCGCCTGAGCTGCGACGCCGGCCGGCCGCACCCGGTCCGGGTGCTGGAGATCAGCCTGGGCAGCTTCGACGAGAACGACATCGAGCGGCTGGAGGATGTCTACGGGCGGAACTGAGCCGGCCGCTATTGGACGATAAGATTGCCGATCGCCGGGGTGAAGCCGACCAGCGCCCCGGTGTCCGTCAGCAGGGTGTTGCCGCCGGCGGGGGTGCTGAGCACCACCTGCCCGGCCACCGCGGCGGACCGCAGATCCACGGCCACCTTGGCGAGGATCCCCTTGGTGGCCAGGGCCTTGAAGTAGCCCTTCTGGCTCACGACGACGCTCAGGACGCCGGCGGCGGACTGGGCCTTGAGGATCCTCGGCGTGGCGCCGAGGTCATAGACGGCGCCGTTCTCCACCAGGTCGGTGTCGGCGGCCTGGACCTTGGACCATTGGCCCACGGTCGGCTCCACCTGGAGGGTGAGCATGAGGCCGGCGCTGAGAACGGTCGCGTCGGTGCCCACCACGTCCAGCACCAGATGGGTCGGGGTGCTGAGCGCCGCGTCCCGGACCAGGACGATGCCGCCGGCCGTGGCGGCGGCATCGGTGTAGCTCCAGGCCAGGGGCGTGGCGGCCGGGGTCGCGGGGGCGGGGGGGGTGTAGCTGCTGCTGCCGCCGCAGGCCAGCGCGAGCGCCAGGCCCATGCCCAGGGCGATGCGGAGGGTGGTTCCGGTGAGGTTCATGTTTCTGCTCCCGATCACAGGGCACCGAGCAGGATCGCGAGATCCAGATCGTTGACGAGGCCGTCGCTGTTGAGGTCGCCGGTCAGGTCGCCGGTGGACATGTCCGCGGAAAGCCGCAGCAGGTCCAGCAGGGTCGGCCCGCCGTCGACGTTGAGGTCCAGGGAGGCCACCCGGACGTTGCGGGTGGCGGCGGCGAGGTTGCCGGTGCTGTCGGAGACCGTCAGGACGACCGGGTAGTTGACGGTCCCGGTGGTCGATCCGAACGTGTGGGTGACGGTGCTGCCCGTGGCGATGGTGCCGTCCCCGAAGTTCCAGGTGTAGGTGAGGATCTCCATCGGATTGCTGTCCGTGGCCGTGGCGGTGAAGGTCTGGGTGCCGCCGGAGGTGAAGGCCACGGGCCCGGCGGGGCTGGTGATGCTCGCCTTGACCTGGTTGGCGCCGGTGACGATCCAGTTGGCCACCATGGCCTGGGCGTCCACGGAACCCAGGCCCGTGCATTCATCGAAGCCCACGCCCGCATAGTAGCCTTCGGTGTAGGGGACCGAGTTGTTCCCGGACGTGATGTCGTGGAACACCGCCGGGCCTGTGCCCAGGTACTGGTTGCCGGCCAACTGGTAGAGGATCGGGTTGGCGTTGCCCTGGCGCTGGCCGGTGGCCTGGACCACCAGGGCCATGAGGCCGGCGAAGGACGGCGAGGAGGCCGAAGTGCCGCCGACGATTTCCAGGGTGCCTTCCTGGGCGACGATGTAGCCGTCGTGGGTGGCGGCCGCGAGCGCCACGTCCGGAGCGGCCCGCATGGTCGCGCCGGGGACCAGGGCGGCCTGCCACCAGGGCTGCGGCACGAACACCGAGAAGCCGCCGCCGGTGGCCCAGTCGCCGGAGCCGCCCGGCATGGTGCCATTCTCGTTCCAGGCCAGTTCCGGGATGTAGCCCATGGCCGAGGCGCCGATGGCGGTGTTGGCGGCCTCCCAGTACGGGCCGCCGCTGGCGTCGTCGAACATGGTGCCGCCGACGCAGACGTTGTTTGCGGAGGCGCCCAGGCTGTTGATCTGGTTGGGGGGGACGAACTGGCCGTTGTCGGCGCCGACATCGCCGCCGGCGCACCCGGCGTCCCCGGAGGAGATGAACCAGGTCTGGCCCTGGGCCGCCGCCTGGGCGTAGGCCGAGGAGGTGAACGCGGACATGGCCGCGCCGCTGGCGACCTCGCCGCCGCCGTAGCTCATGCTGGCCACCGGCGCGAGGTTGGTGTTGATGATGTAGATCAGCGACAGGATGATGCCGTCGCTGGCCGTGGTGCTGCCGCTGACCACGAATTCCACCGTCGCGTTGGGCGCCGCGGAGCCGGACCATTCCACGTCCAGGTCGGCTTCGGTCTCGTCGCCGGTGATGCCGGGGTTGGGGCCGTTGTAGGTGATGGCGAGGCGGTTGGCGGGCAGGCCGAAGAACTGGCGGAACCCCTCCACGTCCGAGCGCAGGATGTCCGTGCGGCCGACGATGGCGATGGTCATGCCCGAGCCGTCCACGCCACCGGCGAGGAGCGGGCTGGTGTTGTAGATGGTGGCGAAGTCGCCGGGGGCCAGGAAGTGGCTGCCGCTGGTGGAGGAGGTGTAGTGCGGGTTGCCGATCATCAGGGTGCTCACCGGCCTGGCCCCGGTGTTCAGGGCCTTGAGCGGGACGTTGTGGAGGGAGACCACCCCGTGGACGAGGTCGGCCAGGCCGCGGGGGATGGTGGGCGCGGTCAGGTTGCCGATGCGCGGCACGCCGTCCACCTCGACCTGGGCGAGGGTGGTCCGGAAGGCGTCCATCACGGCCCCGGCATTGCCGGAGAACAGGATGGCGTTGCCGCCCGGGGTCACCTGGTCGATCCGGAAGCCCTGGCTGGCGAGCCAGCCGGTGACCTTGGCCAGGTCGGCCGGCGCCGGCCCGAACTGCCGGCCGAACTGCTCGGGGGTGAGCCAGCGATGGTAGCTCGCGGAGCGGGGATCCAGCTGGTCCTTGAGCAGGGCGTCCCGGCGGGCCTCCGCCTCGGGGCTCAGCTTGAGAGCCAGGATCATCTTCTCCATGGGCAGGGCGCGGTCCACCGGGGCCAGGAACCTGCCCTTGGCGATGGCCGGGTGCACGTTGCCGGGCAGGGCCACCGGGGTCAGGTCCAGGGCGGCCAGGGGCGCGGCGCCGGAAAGGGTGAGGGCCAGGCAGGTGAGGACGGCCGGGCTGATCCGCATGGTCATACGGCGACTCCTAGGAAATCCGGAAAGGTTCGGCATCGGCGCATCCCTACTTCACGGGCCAGGCGCTGTTGATGACTTGATTGAACATCGCGATGGACCAGTCGGTCGTCTGGCCACCTTCGAGCAACCCCGTGGTGGGGAACGGGTTGTTGCTGGTCAGGCCCCAGCAGGCGGCGATCTGGCCCAGATCCATGGCATCGGTGGCGGTGTCGGTGTCGGCGTCGATGTCGACCACCAGCACCGAGCCCACGGCGAACTGGCTGGGGTCCTGGACGCTGGTGGCGACCAGGATGTAGGGCTGGCTGGAGGATCCGCTGCTGGCGAAGGGGGTCATCCAGGTGCCGTCGGCGTCGACCACGCCTCCGGCGATGCCCTGGGAGGGTGTGCCCAGGGTCCAGTTCACCGCGGGGTTGGCGGCGTTCTGCACGTCGATCTGGACTTTCACCGGGGTATGGGTCGGGAAGAACTGGTACTGGGAATCCGCCCCGGCCGGGTAGAAGGCGGTGCCGCCCTGGCCGATGATCGAGGCGGGGGGGTTGACCACCGGGAAGGTGACCTTGACCCGCTTGGGCTGGCCGGGCGCGTCGCCGATGTTCACCGCTGCGAAGGCGTTCTCGACCTGGGCCACCTGGGGGGAGGTGGCGCCGTAGAGCTGGGTGGCCGCGGCCACCGCCGCCACCTGGGCGTCCTGGAGGCCGGTATTGGGGGTCATGAAGCCCATGACCGCCGCGAACCAGATCCGGGCGGAGGTGTCGTTGCCCAGACCCTGGGTGGCCACCGGCAGGAACGAGCTGTAGTTCGGGTCGCCCGGGGCGGCCGAGGTGCCGTTGACCAGGAAGAAGAACATCCGGTTCAGGGGGCCGCTGGAGAACCAGGGCCAGATCACGCCGATGCCGTCATACCAGCCGTCGGGGCTGCTGCCGTCCAGGCTTGGCCGGTAGTAGCTGCGTTCCGGGCTCTGGTCGGCATGGTAGCCGAAGGACCAGATGGCCTTCAGGCCGGCCGCGTCGGAGGCGGGGAAGTCCGGAATGGTGGCGCCGCCGCCTCCGGGCTGGGCGTAGGCCTGGACCATCTTGCCCAGGATGTCCGACGTGGCCTCCTCCAGCGCCCCCGATTCCCCCTGGTACAGGAACTGGGGGACGGCCATGGTGAAGGAATGCACCATCTCGTGGCCGACGATGTCGATCTCGGTCTGGGCGCCGCGGCCCCGGTTGGGACCGCCGTCCCCGAAGATCAGGTAGGGGCCGAAGGACAGGTGCCAGTCCATGGGCTGGATGGAGCCATCCATGGTGGGTGCGAAGGGATGCACGAGCGCCACCAGGGTGCTGCCCTTGTTGTCCATGCCGTTGACGCTGAAGACGTTCTGGAACATGTCCCAGGACTTCTGCATGCCGAACAGGGCGTCCACGGCGTCGGTCTGGCCCGCGACCGTGGTCGCCCCCTGCCACCAGAAATCCCCGCTGGCGTCAAAGCTGAGGCCGGTGTCGGTGAAGGGGCTGCCGTCGCCCCAGGCGGAGGTGGAGGATCCGGTGTAGGGCATGGGGGTCTCGTAGCCGCCCCAGGGATACTCGGTGACATAGTCGTACGCCACCGTCAGGCCGCTGGTGTTGGTGATGTAGCTGGGGGCGGACTGGCCGCCCCGGCTGGGGTCGATCAGGCTGTAGGTGCCGTCCGCGGCCTGGGTGATATCCAGGACCACGGCTCCGTTGTAGAGGCCGGCGCCGGTGCCCTGGGCCGCCGTGTCGCTGCGCTGGTCGTTCCATTTGCGGAGGATGGCGCCGGTCGTGGCGTCGATGACGTACGCCACCTGCTTCATGCCGTCCCTGGGATTCATCAGCGAGGTCTTGACCTCGTAGGCCCAGACGAACGGGGCCACGGGGGCCTTGGCCAGGATGCTGTACTCCGGGTCCAGGGCGACCCGGCCCGTGGCCGGATCGGGACGGGTGGCGAAGCCGCCGGTCCGGCGGGAGGGGAAGACCACGGTCCGGACGGTCGGCGCCACGGGCATGGGGCCCTTGGCGCCCAGGTTCTTCAGCGCCAAGGCCGAGGCCTGGGCGGCGCTCAGGGCGGGGCCGCCGGTGAGGGGGATGCCGGTCAGCAGGCCGTTGACCACCTGGCTGATGGTGCCGTCGGCCTCCACATGGACGATGGCCATGCCGTTCCAGACCGGGATCCCCTGGTGGAGCTGGTTGAAGTGGACGATGGTCCGGCCCTGGGCGCTGAGGAAGGCGTGGCTGACCTGGAAGTCGGCGGCGCCGTCCAGGCCGAGCTGGGCCTGGATCGAACGGAGGTGGCTGAGGGCCCGGCCGACCTGGGCGGGGTCCGCGGGCCGGGGGGTCCCGATGGGCGTGGCGGCCGTGGCGGCGGGACCGCCGGCGGCGAGGGCCAGGACCATGGCGGACACCGGTCGCGAAAGCTGGCGATGCATGGGTGCTCCTTTGGATGCGGAAGGGGGGATCGTTCAGTTCGCGGCGGAGGCGCCCACGCTGATGCTGATGTCCTGCAGCCGGGCCTTCCGGCTGAGGACGAGCATCGTATCGGTGACGGCGCCGATGTCCTCGGGGATCACCCGGGCCTTGGGGACGCTGAGGGCCAGCGGGTCGCCGGCGTGGAGGCCCACCGTGGTGTCCAGCTTCAGCGCCACCTGGCAGAGCGGGGCGGCGCCCGAATCGATCGCCGGCTGTTCCCGGCCCTTCTGGTAGATGCCCACGGTCAGGACGTTGCCCGGCAGGAGCGCGGAGGTGAGGGCCACCGGCTCGCCGGGGTTGGCCGCGGCGCTGACCAGGTTGTAGGCGCCCAGGTCGTGGATGCCCATGCCGTCGCTGAAGGTGTCGAAGCGCAGGCCGGCGGGGGCCTTGATATTGAAGCCCACGCCCCGGGTCATGGTTCCGGCCGGGCCGACCAGGTCCAGGACCAGCCGGGTCGAGGTCGAGGAGGCATCCTTCACCAGCCGCCAGCCGCCGGCGGCGGGGTCGGTGTAGGTGAGCCCCGAGGCGGCGACCGGCCCGGGCGGGGCCGTGTAGGTGGGATAGGAACTCCCGCCGCAGCCGGTGAGCGTGGCCAGGACGATGCCGGAAAAGGCGAGGGTGAGCAGGCGGTTTCGCATCGGGTTCCTCACTGGACGGGCCAGGCGTTGTGCAGCATGTCTAGGAAATAGGCCACATCTTCGTCACTGACGCCGACCGCCTGGCCTTCCTGGTAGACCGAGGCGTCGGGTGACAGCGCGCCGGTGGACAGGTTCCAGGAGAGGGCCAGGGCCCCCATGTCGATGGCGTCGTTCTCGCCGTCGGCGTCGCAGTCCATGTGCATGGCGATGATCCGCCCCTCGGCGAACTGGCTGGGGTCGGCCACGCTGGTGGCGGTCATGGCGAAGATGCCGAAGTATCCGGGGATGGTCCAGCTGCCGTCGGGGTTGATGACCCCGCCGACGTCCATCTGGCCCGCGCCCGCGCCCAGGTAGGCCGAGGGGCCGCCCAGGGACCAGGTCACGGCGGTGTTGGCGTTGTTGCTGACGGTGACCTTGGGCGTGACCGTCTCGCCGAAGGGGAAGGCCGGCCGGTAGAGCCCGTTGACGGTCCCGTACCAGCCGAGCCAGTCGTTGTCGTGCACCATCGGGAAGGTCACCCGGGTGCGCGGGGCCTGGCCGACCGGGGTGCCGACGTTGACCGCGCCGAAGGCGTTCTGGACACCCAGGGCTTCCGGGGAGCCTTCCCCGTAGAGGTCGATGGCCGCGCCCAGGCTGGCGCTGCGGGCGTCCAGGAAGGTCAGGGAACCGATGGCGTGGCCGACGAAATTCTCGGTGATCACCTTCCACCAGATCCGGGCCGTGTGGTCGTTGCCGACCCCCTGCATGCCCCCGGGCAGGAACGGGCTGTAGGTGTCGTCGGTGGTCTTGGCGGACGCCCCCTGGGCCAGGAACATCAGGGCCCGGCTGAGCACCCCGCCGGCGTAGTGCGGGTCCATGTGGGAGATGCCGTCGTGCCAGTAGTCCTGGCTGGAGCCGTCCTTGCTGGGCCTGGTGATCCAGCGGATCGGCGTGCCCCGGCCGGGGCCGGCGCCGATGGTCCAGGGAAAGGTGGTGTCGGGGATGGCGGTGGGATCGGCCCCGGGCTTCATGCTGGCGTAGGCCCTGGCCATGATCGCGAAGAAGTCGGCGTTGCCTTCGGTGAGGTCGCACTCCTCGAGGTTGTAGCCCGCGCCCACCGCCATCAGGGCCGAGTGCTCCTCGACGCCGTGCGCCATCTCGTGGGCGATGATGTCGAGGTCGGCCATTGACTGGTAGCCCTGGGGGTTGGCCGGGTAGGATCCGGCCCCGAGGTTGATCATGTTGTTGTAGTAGTCGTAGCTGGCCACGTCGGTGGAATAGTCCTGGGTGTCCTTGGGTCCGCCGTTGAGGGCCATGGCGTAGACCGAGCTGCCCTTGTTGTCCAGGCCGTACCAATTGAACACGTTGCCGTAGAAGTCCCAGGTCCAGGCCATGCCGTTCATGGCGTCGACCCCCGCCGTCTGGCCGTTGGCCAGGCCTTCGTTGACCCAGTCGCCGCCCCAAACCTTGCCGTCGCCCCAGGCGTCGGTGGTGTCCGTGGCGATGGTCTTCTGGAACAGGCTCATGAAGTAGGTGTCGGCGCCGGAGGCGTCCTTGACCTCGTACCAGACCTGCAGGCCCGAGGGCGTCCAGTTCGTGCCGGCCCCGAATCCGTTGTACTGCTGGTCCTGGAGCAGGGCGGGGTTGGCCGGGCCGCCCCGGGTGGTGTCCCAGAGCGCGTAGCTGCCGTCATCCATGCGGGTGGTGGGAATGGTCACCTGGCCGGAATACTGGCCCAGGCCGGTGCCGTAGGAAATGACCGGGGCCGTGGCCTGGGCGAGGCGGTCATCGGCCCTGAGGACGGTGCCGGTGGCGCCGTCGATGACGTAGTCCCGGGAGACCGGACCGGCGTCGCCGCGGGCCGAAAGGTGGACCTGGTAGGCCCAGATGTAGGAAGCTGGCTGGCCGAGCGGGCCGTGCCGGAGCGCGCCGGTCTCCTGCCGGTAGCGCGGCGCGAACACCACCTGCTCGGCTACCGGTGCGCCGTTGACCCGTTCGCCCGCGGCCAGCTGGGCCAGGGCGGACTGGACCGCCTGGGCCGGGCTGAGGGCGGGAGCCCCGGACAGGCTGATGCTGGTCATCACGCCCGGCGTGTTCAGGCTGACCAGCCCCTGGCTGGAGACCTGGGCCATGGCCGTGCCGCCCCAGACCCGGTGGCCCTGGTAGGTCTGGCCGAAGCGGACGATGGTCTCGCCCCTGGCATTGGTGTAGGCGTGCTCGGCGGTGAAGGCGTCCGCGCCGGCCAGGCCGAGCGCGGCGCGCCGGCTCTCGAGCGCGGTGAGGGCCTGGGCGATGCGGAGCGGGTGCTGGGCCGGCTGGGCCTGGGCGGCGGGCGCTGGGGTGGCGGCGGCCTTGGCCGGCAGGAGGCCGGCGCCCAGGATCAGGGCCAGGGCGGACACCTTTCGCGGGAAGCTGCGGGTCATCGGTTCTCCTCGACGGATGGATGGATGTTTGCGCATGTCACTGGGCCGCCAGGGTGCCGACGGCGACGGTCATCGGCACCAGGTGCCCCTTGGTCTGGGCCTCCAGGTATTCCGCCGCGGTCAGGGTGAGGGTGGTGGGGCCGATGTCGCCGGGAATGAAGCGGGCCTTGGGCACGCTGAGGGGCAGGGCGGTCCCGGTCGCGAGGTTGGCCGCAGGGTCGACCTCCAGGGCGATCTGGCACAGGGGGGCGCCCGAGTCCTTGGCGGAGAGCCGGCGGTCCTTCTGGAAGATGCCGACGGTAAGCAGGTTGCCGGGCTTCACCCCGCCGCCGAGCATGGAGGGCTCGTAGGGGTAGGTGGTGGGATAGGCCGACAGCATCTCGTAGACCCCCGCATCGGCGATGGGCATGCCGCCGGAGGCCTGGAAGGCGCCGAATTTCACCCCGGCCGGGCCCTGGACGTTGAAGCCCACGCCCCGGGAGGCGGTGCCGGCGGGACCGATCAGGTCCAGCAGCAGGCGGGTGGGGGTGGACGCGGCGTCTTCCACCAGGCGCCAGCCGGTGCCGGCCGGGGCGGTGTAGACGAGGCCGGTGGCCAGCACCACGGGTGTCTTCGGGGTGACCTGGCTGACGGAACCGCCACAGGCCAGGGTCAGACCCAGCACGAGGCCCGGCAGGAATGCGAGGGAGGTTCTCATAGGTGTCCTTTATGAGTGGGCGAACCGGAGGGGGTGGTGGATGGGAGCGGGGTGAAACCCGGTGACGGGAAAGGCGGCGATTCGGGATGGCCGATGGCCACCAGGAAGCCTTCGGGCCCGGTGAGGATGCTCGAGGCCCCCCGAAGCACCCGGAACGCGTCCGAGGCCAGGTAGGTGGCCAGGGCCGCTTGGCTCTCCCAAACGCTGTGGAGGATGAACCGGGAATCGCCGCCCAGGTCCCGGCCCACCAGGGAGTCCAGGCAGCCCGTCTGGGCCCGGATGCCACCCAGAAGGGATTCCAGGGTGTGGGAGAGTTCCTCCACCTTGTCGACCCGGGCGATCAGCAGGGCGGTCATGACCCTTGGGCCAGGTTCGTAAAATTCCTTCATGTTCGAAACGTCCTCTCGGGTGGTGGCTGAACCTTCGCAAGCCGGGTGCCATTCCCACCAGAAATTTCGATCAATTTATAATATTAATAATTACAATAAATAGAATCGTAAGATGGCCACCGGACGAAACCCGTTCCGGTCCCGCAACCCACCAGATACGGTGGGCCACCGGATTCGGTGGGGATCCGGAACCTGGTGGGCCGCTCAGAATCCAGCGGATCTTTTTATCTCTAATTTCAGCATCCGGTTCCGGAGGGTGCTCGGCTTGAGGTCGAGGAGGGCCGCCGCGCCCTGGGCCCCCTCCACCTTCCAGCCGGTGCTTTCGAGCATCCGGAGGATGTGCTCGCGCTCCATGGCCTCGAGGCTCCGGGGTGGCTCCGTCCGGAGCAGCGGCCCGGTCCCGCCGGCCAGGAGCGGCTCGGCCAGCTGCAGGACGGACCCGGTCGAAACCAGCACCGCCCGCTCCAGCACGTTCTGCAGCTCCCGCACATTGCCCGGCCAGGCATAGGCGGCCAGGGCCTGCAGCAGGGCATTGGGCAGGTCCAGGGGCGGCCGCCCCGCCTTCAGGCAGAACTGCGCTGCGAAGGCCTGGGTCAGCGATGGAATATCGTCCTTGCGGTTGCGCAGGGGCGGCACGGTGATGGGGAACACGTTCAGGCGGTACCACAGGTCCTCCCGGAACCGCCCCGCCGCAACTTCCCGGGCCAGATCCCGGTTGGTGGCGGCGATCACCCGCACGTCCACCTTCAGCGTCCGGTCTCCTCCGACCCGCTGGAACTCCCCGGACTGGAGGACCCGCAGCATCTTGGCCTGGACCTCCCCGGACAGTTCGCCGATCTCGTCCAGGAACAGCGTGGCCCCGTCGGCCAGTTCAAACCGCCCCTTGCGCATGGACTGGGCCCCGGTGAAGGCTCCCTTCTCGTGCCCGAACAGCTCGCTTTCCGCCAGGGACTGGGGCAGGGTGGCGCAGTTCACCTTGATCAGCGGCCGTTCCGCCCGCGGCCCCATGGCGTGGATGGCCTCGGCGACCAGCTCCTTGCCGGTGCCGGTCTCGCCCTGGATCAGCACCGAGGTCTCCGAAGGCGCCACCTGGCGGATCCGGAACTGCAGATATTTCATGGGGTCGCTATTGCCCAGGAGGTTGTTGGCGCTTTCCTCGGCCTGCACCTGCTCCCGGTAGTAGGTGTTCTCCGCCTCCAGCCGGTCCTTGAGCACCTGGATCTCCCCATAGGCGGTCTGCAGGGCCAGCTCCCCTTCCTTGCGCCCGGTGATGTCCCGCACGCTGCCGCGGGTGCCCAGGAAACCCAGCCCTTCGACCCGGACCGGGTTGTTGGCCAGTTCCACCCACCGCACCACCTCGGACCGGGTGCGGATCCGGAACTCCACCGCCGGCGCCGGAGCCCCGGCGAGCACCGCCGCCTGGTGCCGGTCCCAGAGCGGCAGGTCCGGCAGCTGCACGATCTCCCGGAACAGTCCGGGCTGTTCCAGGAAGGCCTCCGGCGGGTAGCCGCTCACCTGGGCGCAGGAAGGGGAAAGATAATGGAAGGATCCATCCGGCCTCTGCCAGAACTCCCAGTCATGGGTGAAGTCGGCCACCGTCCGGTAGCGCACCTCCGCCTCCGCCAGGCGCCGCTCGGTCCGCTTGCGCCGGCGCAACTGCAGGACCAGGGCCGCCACCAGGAGGCTCTCGACGGTGATCAGCACGAGCCCCGTGCCGATCTCCTTCCAGTACAGGCCCCAGAGGCTGGGCTGGCGGAAGCGGATCTCCGCGCCCCTGGGCAGGGCCGATTCCCGCACGCCCCACCGGCGCACCTGCCTCCAGTCGAACATCGGCACCGCCCCGGAATTGAGCCGGAGCGGAACCGCCGAGGCCGGCTGCCCCGCCATGACCGCCAGCCCCACCGCCGCCGAAGCCTTGGCGGTCTCCTCGTTGGAAATGAGGATGCCCCCCAGGGCCCCGGTCCCGAGCATCTGGGTATCCAGGACGAACATCGGGCGGCTGCTGGCCTCCGCAAGGGCGCGAACCGGATCGAAACTGCGCGGGTAGCTCCGGCCGCCCGCGTCCATCTGCAGCGAGCCGAAGAGCACAAGATCCTCCTCCGCCAGCCCCCGGACCCGCCCGACCATCTGGTCCAGGGTGAGGTCGTTCATGTAGTCGAACTCGATCCGGCCCGCGAACCGCTTGAAGATCTGGCGCCCGAACTCGGCCTGGGTCCGTTCATATTCGCTGGCACCAAGGATGATATGGATGCGGCGGGTCCTCGGGTACAGGGCCAGCATCAGATCCACGGTCATCGGCGCGTTGGCCGGATGCACCGCCCCGGTCAGTTCCGGCCGGCGTTTGCGGGCCTCCTCGACCAGCCGCTGGGGGACGAAGCAGGTCACCACCGGCACCCCCGGCATCATCCCGCTGTCCAACAGGAACGACAGCGCCGACGGTCCCACGACCACGATCAGGTCCATCCGCCGGCCCGCGTACTTCGTCTGGTACATCCTCAGCAGCGAGGCCTCGTAGGCCGCCCCCGCATAACGGTCCAGCCCCGTGTATTCCTCGGCGACCTCCACCGGCCGGCCCGCCTCGGCCTGGATCGCATCCGACAGCGCCGTCGTCAGCCCCGTCAGATCCTCCCCGAACGACGACAACAGCAGGACCGAGGGTGCCGGCTGGACCGGCGCCACCGCACCCCCCGCCAGACCACTCGCAAGCACCCACACCGCCAGCACCCGCCAAACCCGGCCGGCCCCGCCGTAAAGTAAGCCCCGCAAATGCACCATCGGTTCAAGCCTCACCAGGTCCCAGAGGATTTAGGATGCCCCAGCATACCCGCCCCCTTGCCACCCCGCCCTCAATACCGTAGTCTGGCCATGAGGTGTTCCTCCCGGACCGGCTTGCCGCTCCAGGACCAAAGGAGCTTCCCGCCACCATTTATCCCTTCTCTCAAACCAGCCCGCCATTGTTCGCGGGCTCCCGCAAAACACAACCCACCAAACCAACCCCGCCAAAACATCCCACACGAAACGCCCCCGCCTCGGGGCGTTTCACTGTACCCAAAGGTCTTTGGCGAACGTTCGCGAGCCCTGTATTTTCAATAATTTACAGCATTCCGATTTGTCGGATTTCATCTGGATTCGCCAAAATTCGCTCCTGTTCGCACACGCGCTTTCCACAAAAATTCCACAATTTTCAAGTATCGTGGATCCAAGGGGAGGGCGTCATGGCGAGAATCAAGCAAGACGCACAGCTGAAAGACAGGACGGCGAGAGCGAAGCTGGAACAGCGTTACGAGCCGTACTGGCAGGTGCTAGAGAAGGGTCGATCCCTCGGTTACCGGAAAGGTAAGAAGGGTGGGGAGTGGTCAGCGCGGTATTACGACCCTCTTTTGAAACCGTCGAAGGTTTACCATCCCCTCGGGTCTGCAGACGATCACTCCGATCCCGATGGCACAACGATCCTTTCTTTTGCCCAAGCCCAGGCTGCTGCAAGGGCATGGTTCGAGGTGGCTTACCAGCAGGCTACCGGCGAGACGATTAAATCTGGTGCGTTCACTGTGGCCGATGCCGTGGATCTCTATCTAAAGGATCGGAAGCGGCAGGGAGCCAAGACCGCTGACCGGATGCGCTACGACTTCAACGCGCATGTCCTTCCATCCTTGGGAGATATTGCCATCGAAAGGTTGACGAAGAGGAGAATCGAGGACTGGATGCTGACGGTCGCCGAATCCGCAGTCAGGCGGCGAGGGAAGGCCGGAGCGCCACCTTCGACCGATTCGGAGAAGCGATCCCGCAAGGCAACGGCAAACAGAGTGTGGACGCTCCTTCGAGCTGCACTGAATCATGCATCTGCGGAAAGGGGATTCCCGGATGACCCTTGGGCCAGAGTCAGGGCCTTTCGGGGAACGCAGGTGGCTAGAATCAGGTTTCTGTCTGTGGCCGACCAAGTGCGCCTCGTCAATGCTTGCCCGGCGGAAGATTTCCGTGCTCTCATCCGGGCTGCCCTCTTCACTGGGGCCCGGGAAGGTGAGATCGCTAGGATGGCCACACGAGATTTCGACGCAACCCAGGGATCCATGTTTATCGAATTTTCAAAGTCCGGCCCCAGCCGTCACATCACGCTGACGGCCGAGGGGGTGGCCTTCTTCGCCGAGCATTGCAGTGGCCGGGAGCCTTGCGCCGTCCTGTTTCCACGGGAGACATACGATCGGAAGGACAAAACCAAACTCGGGATTTGGACGCGACCGGAGCTTTCCCGCATGATGCGGGAAGCCTGTAAAGCTGCAGGCATTGAGGCACTGACTTTCCACGAACTTCGCCACACCTATGCTTCAGGACTTGTTAACTGTGGCGTGCCCCTTGTCTTCGTGGCGCAGCAGCTTGGGCACCGAGATACCCGCATGGTTGAAAAACATTATGGTCATCTCTGTCAGACTGCCAAAGCCGATGCTGTCAAAAAGCTGGCCCCAATGCTCGGGATTCATGTACCAGGCCCGATTATTGAGGCCTTGAGGATACTTGTTTGATGATTTAAGTATTGAGGTCGTATCGCCTGGGTTGTTTCGTTGTATTCAATTAAATGAATTAATCTTCTACGTTTGTGTTGGTTTCTAGCCGGACGAAGGGAATAAGTGTAAAGAATGAAAAAGAAGATGAAGGCATTTCCCAAACGATCGAATCTCTATTTATGGGATCCGATCTTTCGATTTGGTTGCGACTCTGGAACTATCGGGAACACAAGGCTTGGAGTTATTGAGGCATTTTTTGATAAAGTAATGAAATCTAATAACATTTCAAATGATTTTATTGTGGAAGACATGAATCCCCCAAATGGGTTATTTCAATTAATTCCAAATGAAGAATCAATTTCAATATCTAAAGAAGTATTGTTAAAATTATCAATTATCGCGTGTGAAATATATAATATGGCAGAAATAAAAATTAAAGAATCACCTAAAAGATCTGATGTTTATGATGATTTGGATAATATTAAATTTCATGCTGAACATTTATACAGAGCAATGTTTGAATCAAATTACTATACAAAGATGGCATTTCATGAAGACGCTTCATTGTCGAGAGCTGATGAAAATATTTATAACAACGCAAACGGAGAGTCTCTACCAAGGGTATTTAATGATCGTCATCCTGGTAAGAATGGGTGGCCAGAAAGTTTGACATCTTTAATTGATTTAATGGATTTCATTAGAGAAGATTTTAATCTTGCCTTGAATCCAGGGAATGGCCCTTTATTCCAGAAATCGGCCGGGAGTCCTGATTTTATCCTTGCATGGAATGCGCATGTAATAATGGATTTATTTAATATTCAATTGACGACAACGCCAAATAGCATGATTTGGGAATTTGCCCAAATATTAAAAGAATTTGCAGTTAAAGGTACAGCTGCTATTAATTGGCAAGGTTATCACTTTGGCTCAATTATTGATTGGAAGACCTCAATTAAAGAAACTAGATTATGCATCATTGCGCTAGTTGACGCGATAAGCATAGGTGGTCGCGAGGAAGTTGAAATGAATCATTTGATCAATCAGCTCCAGCGGATGAGGGGCCGTGAGTCTTGGTTGATTTCGTCCCCTGGACGTAACACATCCGATAGGGGTTTGTCAAAAGGAAACTTCCCGCTGTTTTCTGACCCAACCGCTCCAATAGAATTGCCAGACCACTCATAGGAATCTTGTTGGGAGCCAGACGGGCTTCCAAGGAGATTGACGGATGGGGACGAACGCTTTGAAACCTGTGTTTTCCATCGCTGAATTTTGCGATGCCACGAGCCTGGGGCGCACCAGGGTTTACGAAGAAATCAAGATTGGGCGCCTGAAGGCAGTCCGCGTTGGACGCAGGACGCTCATTTCCAACGAAGAGATGCATGCTTGGCTCCTGCGCCTCGCTACTGGCGGCGAGACTGAGTAGTGGTCGCCTGGGCTTAGTGCAGGCATTGCTGGCTGGCCTCAAAGATGAGACCAGCCAGTAATGTTCATGCACCTTAAATAACTTCAATAACTGCGTTTCAATGGAGGCATGGATGAGGCGTAACAAGATTAAAAGGAAATCCATGGTCAATCTTAAGATTGTGACAATAACGCTTGTGGAAGCGCTGGCCAGCCCTGACGTTCGGCTTGGACGTCTTTCTTACCGGATCATCAAGGTGGTTGATACCGTGGATGAATTTATTCTCATCCGCGGGGATTTGGACGAGGAACCCTACCACATGGCCCTTCCGACTTTTAACGATGCACTGGATGCCTTGGAGCGTGATTCGGTCGATAATTCTGTCTGGTATGGAGAACCCGAATGGCTCAGGAAGCCTGACTTCAAGGCTGGAGTCATGGTGGATATTTGAACGTCCAACCTGAAGTTAAGAATCGATTTCATAGCCATCGGGCCAAATTGGGAATGGCATCCGGGGTTAACTCTTAAGAATTAGGCTCCCCCAATGGGGAGCTTAATTCTATAAATAATATCAACTGGAGTATAAATGTATCAAAATGCGGCAGAGATCGAAGGAAATCAGGAGCGCGGTAAGACCGTGGCGGATTCTAATCCTCTTACGAAAGAGATTGTGCATGAAATAAGGAGTATGGATGTACGCCAAGGATTTTCCGGAGAAAGCCTGCCCCAGTATCCCCCATTCGTGTATTCGTACCCAACCTCGACTCGGCATGCTCCTTACCTGAACCGTATCATTGGTGTTGACCTGCCCATTCTTCATAATATTTTTAAAGAACTGGAGATCCGGGATCAGAGAGCTTTTGATGGTCCGAACCCCGACCTTAATAAGTATAATAAAGCCATCTTCAATGTTTGGTTGGCCGATAAAGGCTGGCAAGTGGGTGGAGTAGGCCCCTACCTGATCCAGGCCCCCGTCCTTCCTCAGTGGAATCCCGGAGGGGTGTGGCGAATGACGACCCATGTCCTCATGTCGGCGGCTTCCAAGAATATTCTAGAATTCGTGGAGGCTCTTTGCCCCGCCAATGGCCCGGTCACCCCCATGTCTATTTTCTATGGGAAGAGTGTTTGCTTCGACCTTGGGGCATCCCATTCTTCTGGCACTCGGGTCACTTGGTGGGGATCGGACCCATTTCCATTGTCCTTGGCGGCAATGCCCACCGTGCTCGCGCTTCGCAACAAGAAGCAGGGCGGGGGGCAAGCCAGTTTGAATCCAACTTTCGAAGTGAGGGTGTTCGACGAGATTTCTAAATTCTCGTCAACGGAGGTTCAACGTGGTCAGGGCAATTGCGAGGGTGTCAGGTTCACGCTCAGCCGCCAGGGGGTAGCGTATGCCTATGGCCTGCAGGTCCTTCTTCTGAAGCGCCTGAAGGCAATGGATGATAAGCCTTTGCTCTATTTCGAAGCCATGAAGAGGGTCAACGTTTTCATCGACTGGTGGCGGAGTCTCCCTGACGGGATTGCTCGCCTTGCCCTCCACCTGCTCCTGTCGGATGGGAAGATGGATTCCACTCAAAAACTCACTTGGGATTATCTCAAGGATTCCTTGGGACCCGCAATTGGGCGCATGGGCAACGATGCAAACCCGTCAAAGGCCCGCGAAGGGAACCTGGGGGTGGCGGCCAACCTGATGGGGTCCCTTAAAAATATGCCCCTGGAACTTGGTGCGCTTAAGAAACACTATTTCAATGCTTTGAAGACGGTTCTGCCTCCCGCTAATGATGAGGAAGCGGATGGTCTGGTCGCGTTGCCTCTCCTCCCTCCCAATGAAGAGGTGGCTCGTCGTCCCACGGAGGATGCTTGTCGTCCCACGGAGGATGCTTGTCGTCCCACGGAGGATGCTGATCGTCCCACGGAGAATGCTGATCGTCCCACGGAGGATCCAGGTTGCGTTAAGACAAGCAAATCCAATAAGATGCGTGCTCCTATCAGTTCTCCTATCAGTTGCATTATCTCTAACCAGCAGGCAAGCAGGCATATCAGTAGCGGGAGCGGGGTTGGGCCGACCCCACCCCTGCAATCCCGGTTGGTTGATCCGTTTGCTTGCCTGCCTGCCAGGGAGGAATGGATGAAAAGGATTCGTGGCCTTCCTGGATGCTTCGTGGAATACCTTTTTCACAGTGGATGCATCGGGTCCTTCAGTTCTGGATCCAACTGGGAGCAGATGTGCGCAGTGAATGCCCTCTGCTCTCTTCGGCAGCATGGGGTGCTCCTAACCATTGCCGAGGCCAAGGCTATGGTCTCGCCGAACATCTTTACTCCGCGAGGTGTCTTCGCCCTTGCCCAGGGGCTCGGGGATCGAATCCTCCAGAGTCGGGAACCCGCCTGCGAATGGCCCCACAAGGTCGCTAGGCAGTGCCTGGGTGGCTCCTTCTACGCCGAGGATGCTAGGCCCGCCAATAATTTCATCGAAGGGATCCTGATGGCGATGGTGAATATCGCCGGGGCGGGCTGGGTTGAACGCGAGGGTTCCTGGGGTTTCGCGACCGAGGACGAACAGATGGCGAAGCGCTTTTGTGACGCGGCCGGATTCCACCTGCTTCCCCTGGAGGGAGACTTCGAGGCTTTGAAAGGGCTCGGTTCTACAAACCCGTCCTCCCAGCAGGCAAAAGGGAAGCTTCGCATTGAGGATCTGAGGTCTCCCATGGATGCCACGATGCTCTGCCTCGATCTTGATGCGTTGCGGTCCACGGCAGATGGTCTGCGGCTCTGCGAACTGCTCAAGAAGGCTCTCCATGATTGGTTGCAAATTCAAAGGAGCTATGACCGGGCTCTCTTGTCTCCTCTCCAGGCGGGAGAAACCCGGGATGGCTGGCACAAGCAAATCGCTCGTGCAGAGAACGTGGTTCATGAGCGGTTCCAGGCCACCAATATGGTCAGCTGGGTGTGGCTGCATTACGTGGGGGTTTCTGAATCGGATTGGGAGAGAATCTATTGGGAAATTGACTATACGGAAGCCATGGAAATGTAAGCGCTGATAGCAAGATTTCGCAGTTGTCCTCGACGTCGCGGCGCTAATCGTCCTCATCGATTCCTTCTGTGAAAACTGACATCGCAAGCGGAACCCCGAATACCCCGAACCATGCCCGGTCCCTGGTCGAAATGGGGCCTACGCCAGGCCTGATTAGAATGGGGAGACCGAACCCCTGCTGGAGTCCCCGATGCTCACGTTCGCCCCCAACGATGCCCTCGACCAGGGTCTGATCATGCGCTTCTTCTGGCTGTTCTCCTCCTTCGAAGGGGCCCTTAAGAAGGCCGGATTCCTTCTGACGGACGGAGAAGGCAATCCCTCTGCGGATTGGGATGGCTTCTACAACTGCTACCAGCTGAATTTCTCCCGAAGGGGCGATGGATCCTTCCCCCGAGCCATGTCCTACTTGGCGCGGAACCCTCCCCAACGCCAGATCGTGGTTCGGGATGGGCCGGGTGCCGATCTGGCCCTGCGATGGGCGCCCCAGGGAAAGCGGCCCCGGGAGACGGATTCCCAGTTCGCGTGGCGCCTGGTCCGGACCGTGCGGAACAGCCTTTTCCACGGTGGGAAGTACCCGCACGGAGGCACGGATACCATGGTGGAACGGGACCAGGTGCTGCTGGCCCACGTGGTGGCGATCTTGGAGAAGGCCGTGACCTTCCACCCAGGGATGAAGGCCTTCATCCCCCACGCCGCCTGACTGGTTTCCCGGGGGCCGGGGGGTTTCCGGCTGGGTGGAACCGTGCATGAATGGACAGATGGACCGAACCCCAGGAGTCCCTATGCCTTCCATGATCCTGAACCGCCTGCCTGAACTGGGTGAACGGTATGTGCGGGAGTTCCTCTCGGAACAGGATCCGGCCGAACTAGTCTCCCACTGGTATCCGGCCTTCGAATTCTTTCTTTCGAGAGTCCTGTTCCAGGGACGTTCGGATGCTCAATCCGCCCGGGTCCTGGACCGGGCTCTGGGCGTCCTGGGAGCCCGCTTCACCCGGCGGGAACCATTCTTATCCGACACGGTCCTGGCAGGGCTCCCGGGACTCCGTGGCGAACTGGGAGCCGTGATAGGGGCGGGCCTGGTGGGCAAGGCACGGGACATCGAAATGATTCTGAGCGCCTTGGCTTTCGCGGCCAGGCTGGAGGCCTTTGACCACAACATCGTTCGGTACGCCCTCGCAGAGATGGAGAACGGCCGGGCCCGGGAGGTATTTGAGCGGCTCCAGCGACGGCACGGAGACGGGGGCATCCACCAGGTCGGGCCCAAGGTTGCAGCCTTTTTCCTCCGCGACCTGGCTTGCCTCTTCAACTTAGAGGGCCAGATCCCAGGGGATTTCCAGTTCTGCCTTCAGCCCATCGACACCTGGGTGGAGCAGATCTCGGTGCGGGCCGGGCTCGTTCCCGCCGGGGTCGGCCACGCCCGGATCCAGGAGGCGATCCTGACCTACTGCCGGGAGCAGGGCATCTCGGCGATCCGGTTCAACCAGGGTGCCTGGTACTTGGGAAAGCATGCACTGGACCTGATCTTCGAGGGAGAGGGGCGGTTCTGAGGCCCAGGCTTCCAGCCGACGTCGGCGATCTTCAGCAGCGGGTCGAGGCCTGGGTTTGGATCAATTGGACCCTGTCAGCCAGACAATCAGTCCCGGTCACCTAGACCTCCCTGAGAAAGCTGGAAGTCTGGTCCGACTTCTGGGTCCGGATTCGCTTCCGTGGGATTTCGGGTTCCTCCTGGGAACTGCGAACGAACTGGAGGGCCTGGATGATCCCGGCCTCCATGGTCCCACCATGGGAAACAGCCTCATTCTCGTACCAGGCGGCCAGATTCTCAGGGATGGCCAGTTTGATCCGCCGGGGCTCGGGATTGGGAGTGAAATCGAACGCGAACTTTTTCATGAAAACTCCTATGCCCATTAATATAATGCCTGCCTAGTTATTTGACAAGGAATCAGGAATTGAAATTGATCCAAAATTCATGTTTTGTAAGGATTGTGTAATGAGCAGGTGCCAGGTTGGTGAGGAATGGGTGAGAGCGATATGGAGAATCTGGGGAGGCAATTGATCAGCAAGTCGTGAGGGAAGGGGGAAGAACTGTGGCCCAAATTCTGACGAACCTCTTGAGGACGGATCTCAGGAATCGAAGGGTGTGATAAACGACGGAAGGCCATAATCAATGGGCCTTTGGATTCGATTCACTTACTAATCTCCAATGCCATTGACCGAAACGACACGACCACTTCGTGGTGGCAAGTCGTCGCTTCCGCTCACATGGTATAAGTCCTAATATTTCAGTGATTCGTCTTGCCTGATGAAATTATGCAGCAGGACCGACAATCGGTATTTAATTGAAAACCCCTATCATTTCTATGATTTCGACTCCTGAAACTTTTGGAAGAGAATTTCTGGCGAAGGAGGCAATACGGAGTTAATATTAAGTAAGGAGATGCAGTCATGTTGATAGAGTGGATTTATCTCGATCTTCCCCCCAAGAGCTTCCAGGCTTTGGAGGAACTCGCGCTCCTCCAGGGGACGACGCTCCAGGACGCAATGGCAAGCGCGATTGATGAAACCCTCCTCCGTGAGCGGGTTGAATTCGCCGTCTTCCGCGACACCATATTGGAATACAACGGTCTGATTCCGGACGGTTCGATCCGCCTCAAACCCCGGCAGGAGACGGTCTGATGGCGCCGCAACCCACTCAGGAGGTTCCCAGCAAGCGTCCCGTTGGACGCCCCAAGGGCCCAACGAGAGCCAGTCGGGAAGTCAGGGTTCTCCTGCCAAGAGACGAACACGAGGCCATCGCCCGGGCTGCCAAGGGCAACGGCCAAACCCTCACTTCCTGGGTCGCAAACGCCACCAGGGAAGCCCTCATGGTGGAGGACGAGAAGCGGTTTTCGACTCGTCTGCGTGTGGTTGAGTCGAGCGCCGACCATGCCGCGAAGGGTGTCGGCAGGTTGGACAAGCGAGTTGGTGATTTGTACGCCCTCATCCAATCGGTGGAGTCCGACGCCAAAGGGAGGGAAGGGGTCCAGACCAAAGGAATCCATGACCGTTTGGCTGCCATGGAAGCTCAGGGTGCGGCCATAGTGTCCATCCTGGAGATTCAAGGTGCCGGACTTTCTACCGCGCTGATCATCTTGGCCCTCCTACTCAGAGCCTCCGGTGATGGACGGAAGTGGTACCGCGACATCGCTGGCAAGAATGTCTCTGTCCAGCGGTTGCTGCAGGGCATCCTTGAAAGGACGGACTGACCATGGCCATCCAGAAGGTCATCTCTCGGCCATCGGCAGCCTCCCGCGCTCGTGGCAGGATGGCCATGCAGAGCTTAGCCCGCCGGGTCAGCTATATGGCTGCCGAGGAGGGCAGGGAGAGCGTTCAACTGGTCGATTCGCTGGGCCAAGAGTTATCCAAAGCGGAGGCCATTGCGCAACTCGGCGGCAAGCAAGCGGCATACGTGGAGGTCGTATCCGCGTTGTCGAGACTCGAAACCGAGGCCGTCTGCGCCCACCATCCAGAGATGGACAGGGCCGACGCCATGGCTGCCCACTTCGCCGCCCAGGCGAAGGTAATGGACCCCTCCGGGAAGGCCATCGTGGCGGTCCACGAGTCCCCGGATGGATTCCATGGCCACATCTTGCTGCCGGGCGCTGAAGAGGATTACAAACAGCTGCAAGGTGAAAATGGGTTTGCTCAGTGGGCCTGGAAACGGGCCTTCTGGCAAAATCGGCCCAAATCCCCCGTACGTAACGAGGAGGCGAACCGCAAGGCCAAAGAGATCGGTAAGACTCTTGCCGACCTGAACTTCAAGGTCTTCCGGGATGACCTGACCAGGGGGCAGAGGGAGGCACTGAAGAACGCTGTCACGGCTCAGGAGCGCCTGGCCATCCGTGAGAGTTTCAGGACCAGGGAGCGCGATCTGGAGGCCAGGCATCATGCTTTGAAGCTGGCCCATTTAGAGGCACAGTTCGCCGCCAGGGGGTTGGCTGGTTCACTCGACCACCAGGTCGAGATCGAGTTCGAGAGCGCCCGCCACCAGGGGGAGGTCCGCCGCGCAGAGGCACGCAGGATTGGCCAGGATGCCTATCAGGCCCGGTTTGCATCCGCTGACAATCGGGAGGCGTTTCGCCACTTGAGCGCGGCGGACCGTTCCCCCATCAGGGCCAAGGCGCTGGCCCGAGAACTGACGGTCCTAAAGGCCAGATACGAGGCAGAGAAAACCTTCATCGACCAGGACCCGACCAGGTTCGACGCGGACAAACCCGAGGCCAAGGCCGAGCAGGATCGGCGCTGTGAGGAGGCTTGTAAGGGGGCGTTTCTTCGCCACGAGGCTGCTGTGCTCCGGGACTGTGAAGAGGACCTAGTCAGGGCTCCAGGCCAGTCCATCGGCGAAAAATTGCTCCGGAGCCGCCTTCGGGGGACCCTCTCCAGGATCCCTGGGGCAACCCTAGGAATGCGTGCCCAAGCCCTCCATACCCGCACTGGGCTAATGGCAGAACGCCACTCCTTGGAGCGCCAAGCCCTGAGGGCTGAGGCGCGCAGCCGGGGCCTCGTGGCACCATCCGCGAAAGCCACGGCCAAGCTCGAAACCCGTCAGGACAAGGAGCGGAAAGGCCTTGCTCAGTGCAAAATTAAACTGGCTTTGTTGACTCCGGGCCGCCAGGTGGCCAGGACCCTCAAGCGCAGCGGTACAAGGGCGATTGCCGGATCCATTGCCAGGGCTAGGCAGGGACTTCATAGGCTCCTGAAGGCCAACCAGAAAGGCAGGGTCGTTGAGAAATCGCGTTCCTTGGAACACTTGGAGGCGGTTCAAAACGTGGCCGAAGGCGCGGCCCTTGGTGCAGTCGCCGGGGCAGGGAAAGTGGCTTTGACGATAGCCATGGAGGCGGGGAAGGCCGCCCTCACCCAGGCCCTGCACGCTGGGGAGGCTGCTATGGTCACAGCTCAAGCCGTGGCCGCAGGGATTGTGAATCCTCTTGCGGGGGCCAAAGTGGCTTCAGAGGGCTATTCCAAGGTGGGCACCGAGGCCGTAAAAGATGTGGCCAACAGTATCCAATCAGGCACCAAGAAGGTATCCAAGGACGCCCTTCAAGCTGGCCGCGATAGCGCCAACCAGGCCCTTGCTGGCATGGGTACCATGGGCCTTTCTGCCATGCCGCCCGAACTCCAGGCCAGTATTCGCGCTACCAAAGAGGCGACCGTGGCGACGCTTAAAACCGTTAAAAACATCCTTACCTTGGACCTGATCGGCGCCGGCACGAGTGCTGGGGAAGGGGCTCTTGGAGTTATCCGAGAGGGGAGTACGATGCTGCGCGGGAACCTTCCGATGCCGATAGATAAGATTCTGGACTTGGCCAGCAAGATCCCTCTGGTGGGAACCGTGGCCAAGGGGGCGAAGCTCACCGCCGAACTGGGAGCCGGTGGGGCCACTGCCGCCAAGGTCATCGGGATTGACAGGTAGGAGATGGCCTGAGGCGGTGAAGACCCTTCTGGCAGGCGGCGCGCCTCCATAGAACGTGGCCCAATCATTTGGCGTCTCGGTGCTGAACTGGTACCCGACAGCAGTGCAGTCCGGGAGCGGAGCGAGCCCAATACAGAGCACTTGCGTCCTCCTGGTTATCCCCTGGTTCCGGATAACTTCCATCATTTCAACACCGCCCCTGCGCTCCTGTCGGGAGTTAGAGAAACCCTCCCAGCTTTGGGGCCAAGGGCTGGTTCGCCAGGGGCGATGGTTGATGGAAAGCTTTGGTAAATAAGGAAAAATTTCAAATTAAGCATACAGAATCCCTTGACGGGAGGGGGTCGTGGCGTTATGTTGTAATGTAGTAAGACAACAAGACAACAAAACTAAATTAAAAAGACAACACTACAAAACAGAACAAGACAACACAACAGGAGAACTCAATGCCCCAGCCCGCAGCTTTCACGGCCGAGCAAATCATCCAGACCGCCGAGGACCTGGAACTTAGTGGCCGGAAGGCCACCTACATCGCTGTCCGGACCGCGTTGGGCGGCCACGGCAGTTATGCGACCATCGGCCCTGTGTTGAAGGCCAGGAGTGAGAAGAAGGCCAAGGAGCAGGGCGGGCCTGCCCCCGCCTCCAATCCTGTCCCGGAGGAGATCGTTACGGCAACGATGGGGAATTTGGTCAAAACCTGGTCCTTGGCCCGCAGCGCCGCCGACGCGACCCTCGCCCCTGAGCGGGAGGCCCTGGCCCAGGCCCGCATCAGCGCGGACGAAGAGGCGAAGCAGCTTAAAGAATTCCTGGGTGTGGTGGAGGGCGAAAAGAACGAGATGGAAGCCGCCATCCAGGAGAAGGATGGGCGCCTGGATAAAGCTCACGAGGCCCTGGGCACCCTGAAGGCGGAACTGGCGGCGGCCAATGAGCGGCTCCGGGAGGCCTCCACGGAGATCCAGGCCGCCAGGGCTGAGGCCAAGGATTTCTACGGTGCTAACCAGCGTCTCAACGGTCAGGTGCAGGATCTCCAGGCCGCCCTGGCCAAGGCTGAGGAAGCCCACGGCGCCACCCGCGCCGACCTGATGGCCTTGAAGGTTGAGATTGGCAGCCTCCAGGCGGAACTCAACGGGGCCAAGGCTGCGACCAAGAAGTCCGAAAAATAAAAATCAAATAAATTACAGTCTCATCAGCGAAGTAATGAAATGGGGGGTCCCGATGGTTGACTTGGGGCCCTCCTTTTCTATCCCGGTGTCTCCACGAGCACTGGGCTCACCCGACCTTGGGACCCTCTTGACTAGCCATTCATGCTGTCGAGGACCTCTTGAAGGTATTCGCGCGATGTCGGTGGGTAGTGTTTCACTTTTAGGTCCTGGAAGCCAACGCCTACGATCTTTCCTAAGGCTTCCGGGTCTAGGTAATACATTGAGCCTTCTAGGGAAATTACCTGATCGGCCAAAAGGCGCTCGCGAAGCGCAATTCCAAGGGCTCCCTTTGTCATTCGGAAGTGCTCCACTTTGCCCTTGTACCGCGCAAGCCTGCCTTTGCTGTGGGAACGAAAAGAAATGCAAAGGCGGCGGAGCCCACGCTGGGCCTCGGCCATGCGAGGGTCGGGGTCCTCGCTGGCATTGGAAGAGAACGGAGTCCACGGGAAGATCTTCGACTCTGGCCAGGCGAGTTGTAGCCTCGCTCCCGTGCGGACAAGTGGTGGACGAAGGCCCGAATCAGCCAAAGCTTCCGTAGCTTCAAGGTACACAGTCTGATCCACCGCCCCGAGGTGATCGGGTTTAACTACCAACTCAGTACAGTTGATTACCAACATGCGCGCGTGTACTGCTATGGGCGCGACCAGTTCCAATTGGCCTCCCTCACCAATCTCAACGTCTGTTGTTTCTGCGTCAATACTGACGCCGCTTACACGTCGGCCAAAACGAAGAGTGCCGCCTTTGGCCGTTTCGAAGTCATATGGCTTCTCGACTCCGTCCTGCCGAATAACGGTCATCTCCACTTCTAGCGTTTCTTCGCCTTCGGCTGAGAGCCGCACCACATCACCCACGCCAGCAGTGGCCTCGAGCGAAGCATATAAGAGGCCCACATGCTCCGCTGGAATTTCCTTCTTTTCATCTAATGCCTGGCGATAGAACTCAAGCAGAAACGGGTTGGGCGTATTTGGACCGCTTCCGGCCATCCGCTCGGCCGCCCTTACCAGATCCGCGTCTTTGCCCGTCAGCGCAGCAGCGAGAATGCTTGCGGCGAAAACCGCTCCCGAGGGTTTTGGTTCCCTGCTGTCAAGGAAAGGATGTTGTGGCAAGAGACTCTGAACTGCTTCCTCGTATGTTGCGACCGCGTGCTGGGGAAGACCAATAGGCATTAAAGGCGTACCGGTCTTAAGGATTAGCGATGCAAGTCTCGATAACTGTTCGGACGGGCCATAAAGCGCATCGGTGTTAAGGCCCGGGAGACTTACTGCTAATTGAGCCGCCAACTTTCCGGACTCACGAATCATCACTTCAGAGGTTACTCGCCCAAGGATTTGCCCCTGAAGGATCGACCTCATTGCTTCACCAATTTTGATCGGATTGGATTCCGAGGCGATGACGGTTGCGACTGCATCTAGCACTGGTGCATAACCAACGAATTGGCGACCGTCAGCGCTTGTCGCAGTGGTCAAATGGTCCACTAGGTACTGCGCGGCATCGTCATAGACTGATCTGTGATTTCTCAGTGCCTCTGCCAAATGCGGATAGACCTTCTTCCCTGAATTGGCCACACCAGCGAGAGCAAAGCGGTTGAGGGCGGCCAAAACAAACGCTTTCGATCGATCTGCATGGAATAGTTCGATGTCGAAGATTGGCGGGTTGAGCCCCGCCTTGTCATTAAGGATCGCCCAAGCCTCCTCCACAATTCCAACTCGGCCGAGCAGAACAACCGGAACACCCCGACTTCCAGCCACGTTGGCAACATCTGCAAGGAAGTCTTCAAACGATGTTTGGGTCACGCGCAAGCGCGCCTCGTCGAGAGCATCTATGAGCAAAGTTGATGAGCCGTCTTGCCACGCGTCCCATAGGCCAGCATTCACCAAGCCACCGACAAGGTAGTTACCGGCAACAGTAGCCGCTGCGGCGAGATCCAAGTAGACAGCATTGGTTTCCGCACAGATCTCCCGCGCCAAAGTCGATTTGCCCACTGCGCCGGGGGCTGCGACTAGCCACACATTCTGGGAGAGATCATTGAAGTCGCTGCGAAGGGAAAGGTTGGCTTCAACGAAAGAACTTGCATGCTGAGCCGAAGGGTTCCAGCCAGGCAACTGCCTTGGCGGAGTCTGGGCCACGACTGAAGCAAATCGCGGGCGCCAAAAGGTTTCTATCGAATATTCCACGTCGACTCCCTATCGCTATTTTTACCTATCATACTCGGCCGATGCTGCTGCGAGAGTGCAATACCTTTGATGGATGAGAGGAAGCAATCAAAGTCCGGGGGGGGCAACCTCAGAAATCCTCTGGGAGCGGGTCCGCCTCGTCGATTCCCACGATGGAGGTGTCCTCATCGGGATTCTCGTTGGGGGGGGGCTGGTAGTCGTCGTTTGATGAGTGGGGCTTCCCCGAAGTCAGATCGTTCCCTTGGCCTTTCCCTTGTTTGGTTAGGACCTGTGCGGTGAAGTTGGCGCATCCGGCTTCCAAGCCCTGGTCGTCAATCGCTTTCTCTAACCTCTCGAAAAGGGCAATGGTCTTGTTGCCATCCCCATCGGCGAGGCGCAGGGCGAGGGATGCAGCCTTTCGATAAACCTCGGTCAGGGTGTAGCTGTAGCTGCTTTCGACTTCCAGATGATGTCCATATTGCTCCTCCTCAGCTCGGTACTCCTCTTCCGTGGCCAGGCAGTTCCACATACCCTCCTGGATCGGGAAGAGCTTCCCAAGGATGGGGCGTCCCGTCGAGGACATCCCCCGGCCTCTGAGAATGGCCCAGAACTGGCTCTCCTGGCCCGCCAGTTCCACCAGATCGGACTGGGGCATGAGGGGGAACTTGGTCCGGGTGGTGGTCCCGGCCTTTTTGTTTTTCTCACTATGAGTCCAATGGCCGAGTTCCTCTGCTACTTCAGCGGCGTCCTTGGGATCAAGCCCATTCGTGAGAATGACCATGTTTACCAGAGCGCGGCGAAGTGCCTCGCCCTCGTCCTTGCCATAAACCTGCGTGATGCCTGCATAGGTTTGGAAAGCCATCCAAATACTGAAACCTCTATCTCTTAGCTTTACAGTCGCAGACACAATCCCGGGAATTTTTCCGGCCGCCACACACTCATCCAGGAGGACCAAGCACGGCAAAGGCTTGTCCGAGGCCTGAGCATCGTTCCAGACCAGGGACCAGAACAGGTTGATGGGGAGCTTCTCCCGGGGGCTTTCCGTCGCGCTCATGATGTAGGCCCCGCGCTTCCAGAAATCGGCCATCGAAAAGTCTGAGGTGCTGAAAGCATGCCTGGCCCAGCCTCTCAGGTAGGGCGCGGTGTTGTTCGCAAGCTCGTTGCTTGCGTACTCCATTACGTTTTTGCCCGCAAGGCTGAACACTCGGCCAGCGGCCACCGAGAGGCACGAAAGCAGGTAGGGCAACGGGTGGCCTTCGATCTCATCGGCGAGTTCACCCAAGTGAGCCCAGCGACCCTGGAGAAGGCCCATCGCCAGGAGTGGTTGGGCTGTCTCGTTGATCCAGCTATTCGCGTTTTTCTCGGCTGGAGTGGGCAGAAGCAAGGAGGCCAGGACCCGGGCGCGGTCTGCCCGCTGGTTGGGCGTCAAATCCTCTCGGTGGATCTCCGAAATAGGATTGTGCCGCATGGAAGGCAAGCCTTTCGGCTTGTTGGCCGGAATCCCGAAACGAATCATCTCTGGGCGCATCCGCCAGGCTGGGGTCTCTCCTTTTGAATCTTGGTAACATATTGGAACTGTAGCGGTTGCGAAAATGTGGCCGAACGTGAACGCACCTTTGCCGGATCCCGTAGGCCCGATTATCAGGCCATGGCCGCAATTGCTCTTGGCCGAAGGAGCCAAAACCGTGAAGGGGGCCTTGAACGTCCTTTCCCACTGGCGGGACCCATCCTGGCTTACCTGCATGGGGATTTTGAAATAGCCACTTCCCCGGCCCGTCACACAAGCGACTTCCGCCCGGGAGGCCCATCCAGCTCGCCCGTGGTGTCGCTCCCCAGTCGCTTCCCGGGACCAGACCATGAAGCCGAAAGTCAGCCCGAACAGAGACGCCAGGAGGCCTCCCAGCTCCACCATGTGGGACTGGTGGATAATCGCGGCGGCCTCCGTGGCGGCGTCTTCTTGGCCAGGGATCCACCCCTTGGGGAAGGGAGTCCACCAGAGGGCCTGGCCCCACTTCACCTCAAACTTGGCCGCGATCAACCAGGGGAGTTGCCAGCCTTCAAGGCGCTGGAGCTTGAACCTCTGGACCTGGACAGGATCTCGGTCGGTGCTGACCTGATGGGCTTCCCCGACGAAGCACCAGGCGCGAGCCCCGGCACTGGGAAAGAGCACTGCGAGGTGGAAGGAGAGGACGCCAGCAAGGGTGACTGCGGCCCAGAAATTGACCGGAGATTGGATGACCCTGAGGAACTGGGGGCGGTGGTAGGCCCAGCGCCGAAGAAGATTCGCGGCATTGGCCTTCCCGCTCTTCCCGAGTGCAAAGGTGCCACTGCAAGCTATACGGCATCCAATGGACCAAATGGGAATGGCCAAGAGAATGGCTTCCAGGGCCAACCATCCTGCGGTAAACATCGGTTTGGTGAAGTAGATCCAGGCCTCAAGATCGTTTACAAAAGGGGGCATTGGTCATTCCTTTCAGCGATCCAGGTCCATGGATTTGACAGCGTGAGCGGCGGCCTGGGTGGTCTTCCGCACGATTTCCGCTGAGGCATTCTTCAGGTTCACGAACCCTGGATGTTCCATTCGCGCCCCATGCGGATCTGGAGCCTTGCCCTTGGCCCTACTTTCCTTGAGGGTTTGATTGACCTTGGTGGCAGCTTTGGCGATAGCGCTTCCGAGGGATTTGCCAGTAGAAGACTTCATGGAGCCTCCATAGACTTTGGCCAAATTGCAACGAGATGGCGCAGGCGACTGGCTTCCATGGAATCTCCTGCCATCAAGTATAGGTGATTATTTAACTTAAACATATGACAACAACACATTAATTAATGTTGAACATAAACAGTTTAATAACAGTAATTAAATAAATTTTTCAATTCCAGTTGGTCAATTCTGTTGCATCAGGTCCCAAAAAAATCCGGCAAGGGCAGATCGTCAACATCTGGCCCTTGAGCTATTTCTGGTCACTGGTTCATGGTAATCATTAGAATTGTTCCTATTGTTTTGGTGATCCCATGGCCCGACCCAGAAAAACGGCTCCGCCGTCTGAACCCAAACGTAAGGGGCGACCTCCCAAGACAGGCTCCGCTGATGGTGTTGCTCATACCGTCATCCTGCCGATCCCCCTTGCCGTGGAGATCGAGAGAGAGCTTTGCGAGCGCACTTGCCAAGCCATGTTGGAGAGCGGCAACCGTTCCGCTTGCTCACTATCGCATTGGTTCCGAGAGGCAGTTGAGGTTTACCTAGCCCACTGCGCGGCGCTCCGGGACGCTGGAAAGCCAATCCCAGGCGATTCCAGGCCTCCAGCATCCAGGGGTATCCAGACGACAATTCTCCTGGATAAGCAACTGAGTTTAGCCCTGGCCAAGGAGCAGTTCCATCGCATCGCCGAGGCCATCCAGGCCTCCGGTACCCGGGCCAGCAGTAACCTTTCTGAATGGTTCAGGCTGGCCGCCAGGTACTACCTTGATGAGTCCCGAGCCGAGCGGACTAAACCTGTTAAGACGGCTGCAGCCAAGGCGCGAACCGTTTCAAAACCAGTGGAAGAGTGAGGCCCTCAATCTCCTCTCCTTCACCGTAGAGAACCTCGGAAACCTTCATCAAGGCCCAATGCTGGTGAGGGTTGCCGCGCTGTTGGAGCGGAATACGGAAGCATTGGAGCCAGGCCCGGAGGATTTCCCCCAGAGGGCGATCAGAGAGAATGGTCCTGATTTCTAGAAGTTCAAACTGGTTTTCAACCGCGAGGAAGACGGCTTGTTCGGTGCCACTGGTCCGGGCGATGACATGGATGGATTCGGCAATCAGGGCCACGATGGGCCTCCCATTAGAGAAGCGGCTTAAGGAGTTCGGCAACAAGCTGACCGGGGGTCTTCTTCTCACGGCGGGCCCTCAGGATGATTTGCCCCACCAACTCCTCGGGGAGCTGGAGATTCAGGCGCCCCGTGGGCCCGTCAAAAGCCTTGGGGCGACCCCCCAGCCTTGAATCAGGAGATGGCGAAGCTTCGGGGGCCGCCGTTGGCTTGTCAGTAGCCTGGGGATTGGCAAGGCGGGCCTCGTGCTGCGGACGGTGCTCCTTGCCGCCAGCCATCCAGCGTTTGGCGGACTCGGGCGCGGGGGGGCGTTTGGTATTGGCCATGGGGCTTCCTTTGTTTATTTGATGTTAACTTTTAAACAAGGAAACAAATTTAGTCAAGAACTCCCTGGCTTCCTGTCCGGCATGGCCTGGAGCGTTGAAGGTTGGCTGATTGGCCCCGAAGGCATCGACGAAGGCCTGCCGTTGGGGAACGGTCCCGAGGTAGTGGGTCCTCCGTTTCGAGTCATGGCAGCCCTTCAGGGCAGTCTCCCAGGGCTCCGTGAAGGCGACAGCTCGCCTCCCGTTGCCCATAATCCCGACAACGAGTTTGGGGTTGGCATGCTCGCGGGCCTCCCGGACCAAGTCCAGCATCCGAGCGAGGCCCCGGAGGTCCTGATAGCCGGAGGCGACTGGAATCAAGATGGCCTTGGCCAGTCCGAGGACGGCGCGAGTTTCCGGGCCGTCCCAGGGAGGGCAGTCGGCGACGACCCACGGCTTACCCTTGGAGGCTTCCTCCAGAACGCCCAACTCGGTTGGGTAGACGAGACGAGCCGGATGCCTTGTGCCTTCCTCTGCCCAAGCGAAGGCGTCTCCGTTCTCCGGGTTCAGGTCGAAAATCTCGGCTTCCAGGAAGGAGGCAAGGGAACATGCCCAAGTCGTTTTTCCCTGACCCCCCTTGATGTTGGCGATTCCCACGAGTGCCATTGGTTCTCCTCTGGTAAAGAATATATGTTAATTGGTTTTTTTGTCAATAACTTAAAAACCAAAAAACAAAATTGGTTAACAACATAGAAAAGACTAACCAGAAACAGAGGATGCTTGCGAGGTATAGTGCGGAAGGTCGCCCCGACTTGGATTGGTCTGTTTGGCGTCAACGACGCTGGCACACTTTCTTGAAGCCACCGAAGCCATTTAAATGAGAACCTAATGCATGCGAGAGGAAAATATGGATGGCTCCGGTCCATTGCTGAAGACGAAATTCCAGGCAAGGGTCGAGCCTGGGAAACCGATCACGTTTCAGTTCATGGACTCAGACGAGACTGACGCTGATGTAGGGCCCTATCTTGATTCTGAAGGGGGCCGTCGTCTCGGGGAGACGTTCAAGGCCTACCGAGAATCGTCAAAAGCGTTGCTCGACGGTAGGTACGCAGCCGTGAGACAGCTCGTACCGCCACACATCCGTGAACTGTCCTCTGCCTTCATCCTTAGATGCTGCGATGGGATCCTTGTGCGATACGATCCGCCGGGAGACGACCGTCCAAGGGTTCGGGTGGGCGTCTGTCCCCAACCTCTTGCAGAGATTGCACCTCAAATTTCAGAGAACGTCCTACACTTCCCGGCTGATCCGACCGAGTACGTGCCGCCAGCAGGTGTCAGCATTTCTCTTCGAGTTGTGGACGGTCAGTCCGGAACCGAACGGGAAGCCTTCTCTCTATCCCTGGCCATCTTTGGCAGCACGATCTTGCGTGATGGAATGACTTTACCGGCACCACCAGCCCGACCGCTCCCTCTCATAGCCATCTCGAACGAGTTTGAACTCTCTCTTCAAGGCATTATTGATTCGCCTGCTAAGCACCTTGTTCCCCAGGACCTTAGGGAGGAGGTTTCCTTCGTCACGAGCAGCCGGATCATGCTTCCAGTGGGGTGGCGGGCCATAGAGGTCTATCCACTTCTCAGTGAGGAATACTGGAGGCCAGAGGTCGCGCCCTTGTGGGCAGAGCTCGATATCCTCGCAGCTGTTGCGCAGAGGAACCTGCTGGACGAAGGGTACAGGAAGCTCGATTGCCGTGGCGAGGCCCGAAAGCATTGGTCAGGGCTACTGGCCGAGTTTGAAGCTTTGCTGCAGGGTCCTGAAGAACCAGTTCATCAGTTCATTAAAGTCAATCCAACTCTCCTTAATACATCGTTTAACAAGTGCTGGTCCAAGATGCCCTTCGGCAACTACGTGAGCGACTTCGTCTTCTGTGAGCCTCCCGGTGACTATGAACTCGTCGAGATCGAAGCACCCATCCGCAAGTTGTTTCGAGAAGACGGTCAGCAGCGCCAAGAACTGACGCACGCCATAAACCAAATCGACGACTGGATCGAGTACATCGCAGACAACAAGAAGAAAGTGGAAGAAGAGCTTGGTCTGGTAGGGATTTCGGCGACTCCGCGTGCTCTTGTTGTCATCGGAAGATCCGCGTCGCTCACGGATGAGAATCGCAGGAAGCTTGTAACACTCCAAGAGCGACAGACGCGTCTCTGTATTCTCACTTACGATGACGTCCTGGCAAGGGCACGCGCCAACCTCGATCGCTTGTTCGGACCCTTGGGCATAACCGGACATAACGTTGAATTTTACTTCTTCCGCGAGCCACGCCCGCAAGGACCAGCGGCAACTAAAGAGGCACCAGGGCCGTCGTCTCGATAGGGGTTTTACATGGCCGACTATAATTGCCATGACTCGGGGATGAGTTCTGCAGAGCACAATGAATCGGGGGTATGACGCGCGGCTATTTCAAGCACTCTACTGAGACTGTCCTTCACGGTGCCAAACGCAGCAAGGGCCTTGATGTTTTGGTATTTTTCCTCAAGTTTATCGATGGAGACCTTGAAGGTAAGAGCAGCTGGTCCAAGTGAATGAATTGAAGCAAACGCAATTTTAATTTCTTGGTGTTTGAGGTTCGACTCGATGTCCCTGCGACGGCCTGCCTGTTCCCCATGGGGATCCTGGCAGCTGGTTCCACGTGGGTTGCAGACGTTCATATCGTTGCAAATCAAGGGTAGGACCATGCCGAGGCCAGGGATGTTCAATGTCCTGGGAAGCCCTGTTGGGCGCTCATCGCAGCAAAGATAACTGGCCTCATCAGGTGACGGAAGACGTTTGGATGCAACCAAAATCGCCTCTTTTGTCTCTGGATCAAAATGGACGATGAACTGCGCGACTGCCCTTAAGTCCATGGGGCGTCGTTCACACCCAGCAAACACGTCCAATCCGAATAAGGCATGGTGACCAAGGCAGGCAGCATCTTTTGAGAATACTGCTAACCATTTTCTCGCTTCCTCTAGGCAGAGGGCGAATTCGTCAGAGTTGGGCCGGCGAAGCGCGGTGAGCGAGTTCAGGTTAACCCGCGCGAAACCAGCACCCGCAAGAAGAGGCAAAGGGGCGGTCTGTTTCAAACATTGAAGAGCTGCTTTCGATATTCGAAAGGCCTCAGCCGCCTCATCGGGTTTGTAGTTGGTTTCGGGGGTGTGATGAATCCTCGCTACTGTGGGTAATCCATGGCCCAATATAATGACTCGTATTTCGCCTCCGTTTGGCCGCTCTTTATTCACCTTTTTTGAGGATGTGGCCATTGTCCTGTCTCCTTGGAGTGATTTCCTTGAAATAATACCTGAATTGGTTCGCCAATTTTGGCCACTAGGGCTTTTGAGCCTCTCTGAATTGGCGCTGGCTGGGGTCCCTGCAAGCCTGCGGCAACGCGGTGAGGGCGGTTGCCCGATGACAATTAGCAGTCCCCACCCGGGACAACTACACTTCCCCATCAACTTGCCCATCCAGGGATAGCAAAGGGGGCGAAAAGGTAGGCACGGTACCTCATGGCCACCTGGCCTTGGGGAA
>Ga0316230_1000257_pt1 | contig 78700 bp, 52 predicted proteins | sample TBH18025metaG_FD_206004 | JGI IMG/M metagenome (GOLD analysis project Ga0316230, IMG submission 206004) | Freshwater microbial communities from Trout Bog Lake, Wisconsin, USA - TBH18025 | ecosystem: Environmental > Aquatic > Freshwater > Lake > Hypolimnion/Profundal zone | place: USA: Wisconsin... | reverse complement strand
CGCCCCACTAAGCCGCCCCTGGTCTGGGATCCCACCTTTGCCATCCAGAACCGGCCCGTACTGGCGCGAACCTGGTCATTCTGGAAAGACGAGGTTCCCGGCGTGAAGTACGCCAAGGACAACATTGGCGCACACCCTACCCCGCTGGACAAATTCGTGGCCATGGACGGGGCCTTGGACAAGCCCACCACGGAGACGCCCGTGCAATACGTTCCGCCGGAATTGGCCATGCTGGTGGCTGGCCTGGCCGGATGTCGCCTGCCCACCTGGGATGAGTGGAAGGCGGCCAACGCCGACAACCCCAACCCTCCGCGGGAAAAACTGCGCGATGGCGCCTGGGCGGATCATCAGCAGGCGTTGCAGAACATCGTGCAGAACCGCGATTTCGAGGACCTCACTTGGCCGGATGCGGGAATCTTCCCTGTCTGGGATGACCTGACCAGGAAAGAACAGGCCTTTTACGAACAGCAGATTCCGGGATTTGCCAATGTCAAAGCCGGCAAACTGGCCTCGCCGCGGACCAATCCCCGGCCTGGCGCCAAAGAAGCGGTGTTCTTCCTTCCCGTCAACGCCACCGCTGATGTCCCCGAGGATCTGCGGGGCAACGTAGCTCAGTACGTTATCGATCCGGCGCGGCGCGCCGATTTCGAGAACGCCCTGGCCGATCTGCCGGCCCTGCTACAGGAGGGCAAGCCCGCACCGGAAGTCAAGAGCGGATTGAATGCCCTCATTAACAACAAAATCAGCGCCTTGTTCATCGGAACGGCGGCCCTGCCCGCGCCTGTCGCCGTGATCGGTGGCTCGGCGTTGTCGCCGGAGCAGATCGACACGGCCAAACCGGTTCCGGTGCTCAATAGAAACAGAAATTTTGCCCCGCGCAGTTACGCGGACGTGGGCTTCCGTCTGGCGTTCACCACCCCAGTGGCTTCCAAACTGGAGGAACTGGCGGCGGACATCAAGGCGAACCCGTCCTGGCAATGAGAACGATGAATATCGTGTGATAGTGTTGGACATTATCGCACTTCTTCCTATTATGGCGCGTGTTGTCGCCATGCTCGGACGCGGCGGGCACAATACCGCGGTCTGGACGTTTTTTTTAGTCCCAGCAGGACGGAAACATGTCGCCAAACGTGGATTCTCTGGCCAACCGGCTCCGGATGGTTCAACTCGAGTGCGCCGACGTAGCCGATGATGTGCGGCAACAAGCCCTGACCAGCGAGTTACGAGAGGCGATCAAAGCGGTCGTGCCCGACCAGCGCAAGCAGTTCCTGGCCCAGTTGCAGAGCCGCTTCCCTTCCTGGGCTGGCCGCGTGGATGCCGTGGCCGCTACGCAGTCGTCCTTCGATGAGAATCTCCTGAATAACCCCGATTACCTGGTCGGGCGGCTCAAGGAACTGGCCGCGGGCTTGCCAACTCCGCGCAAGGAGGCGATCGCCCGCGAACTGGGCGAGGTCGGCCTGTCGATGACCGGCAAGATGTCCTGGCCGCAGGAGCAGATGCTGGAGTTCCGCCGCGTGCTGGGAATGGAAGCATCGGAATCAGTGGACCCCTGCCGCCTGCTGGAGGTTTGCATCCTGCTGATGAATTTCGCATGTGACGCCGACCGCGTGGCGTGGGGCACCTGGCGCGAACTGGCCGGTCCCACCAGCCCCATCAAGCGGCCAGCCGAAGCGAAGGTGGTGCTGCGCAAGGCGGTTGCCGGCGACGCCAACACGCCGCGCACGGTGGTCGGGCCGGTGATTACCCGGCTCAGCCGTCTGTTCGCCTCGCTGATCAACGCCATCCCCGGCGTGCCGCGGGATGCGGCCGAGCATGCCCGCAAGGTATCCCCGGAGAGCGTGGAAAAAATCCGCGCCCGCGAAGGTGGCGGCGGAATGTTCAGCGCCAAAGAGAAGGCCTGCTGGGAGATCTACACGAGATTATTCGCGGCGAACCTGGGCGAAGAGCAAATCATGGCCGTCGTCAAGAAGACGATCGGCGACCGGGTTCGACGGGACATGGAGAACAGTGGCACCTGATCGACTCTTTTTGATGGGCTAATACTATGCAATGGGACGGACCACTCGACTGGCATGAAGGCTTGTTTCTGCTGCCGCACCACCTGCAACTGCAGCAGCGTTTTCTTCTGGATCGCATGGCGTCGGATCGGCGCCTGGGATTCTCTTTCCCCTCTGGGGTGATCGAGGCCCAGGTGTCGGAGGCGGCCCTGGCCAACAAAAAGGTGCAGTTCACCCGCCTCCGTGCCATACTGCCCTCGGGACTGGAAATCGACGTTCCCGGCAACACCGACCTGCCGGAATTGAACATTGAGCGTCAGTACAACACCTCCTCCCAGGCGCTGACCGTCTACCTGGCTGTTCCCATTTTCAAGGAGGGCCGGCCCAACACCGCCGCGTCGCCTGAAACCACGGTGCGCACCGCCTACCTCTCCGCGGTTTGCCAGAAATCCGACGAAAACACCGGCGACAACACACAGCCCCTGCGGCTGCGCCGCATGAACGCCGTGCTCCTGCTGGAAGAGGACGACCGCACCGACATGGACTGCCTGCCCGTCCTGCGCGTGGCCCACGACGCCAAATTGGAACAGGATACGCCCTGCGAGGATCCGACCTTTATCCCGCCGAGCCTGGTGCTGGGCGGATCGCGGCTGCTGCGCTCTAAACTGGCCTCCCTGTGCAACCAGGTGGAAACCGCCCGCGCCGACCTCGTGGGCAAACTGCAACGCGCCGCCTTCGCCATCGAGGGCATCCGCGAGGGCCAATTCGAACAGGTTTACCGTCTGCGCACCCTCAACCACTATGCCGCCCGCCTGCCTACCCTTCTGCTGGCCCGGGGCACCACGCCGCTGGACATGTACTTGGAACTGCGCGGCCTTCTTGGTGAACTGGCGGCCCTGACGCCGGGCACCGACCCCTTCGATGTCCAACCTTATGACCACGAAAGTCCGGCGATATGCTTCGGTGAACTGGTCGACCGTATCGCCCCGCTGCTGGGCGGGCAACTGGAGACCGTGTTTGGCTATGCCGATTTCGTTCCCGAGGGCGGTCTGTTGGTGGCCAAACTCACCGAGGAGCAAGCCACCCGGCCCATCGAGTATTTCCTGTCGATCAAGAGCGAGCACGATCCCGACGAGGTGGTGGCCCTGGTGGAAGACCGGATCAAGTTCCGCCTCGACTCGCAGGAACAGCTTGCCAAGCGCATGAATGCCTTCGGCGTGAAGCTCAAGTACGACCGGGCGGCCACCGGCCTGCCGACGCCGGCCAACGTGAACTATTTCCGGCTCAAGCGGGCCGAAGACCCGCAGAGCAAGATGGCCTGGGAACGCATCGGCAAGAGCCGCATCCCCTCGCTTTTCTGGCCTAACATGAACGCCAGTCCGATCAAGGAAGTCAAGTTATTCTGGGTCATGCCCTGACGAGGATTTCATCCATGACATTGGAAGAGATTGTAGAACCGTTATTCGAATACATCTGCCGGCTCAACCAGGCTTCGCGGCGCGGCCCGTATCAATACGTGCAGGCCCGCCGCGAAGTGGACGACCTGTTCAAGGAAATGCGCGCCAACGCCGAAGCGCATCCGGCGGTACTGAGCAATTACGAGCAGGTCGAGGTGGCCCTGATCTGCTTCGTCGATTTCGTGATCGCCACCTTGCCCGGAGATCTGGGCGCCGAGTGGCACGAAAAACGGCTGGCCTACGAACTGCCTTCGCAGGTGGCCACCGGCGACCAGCATTTCTTCGAACTGCTTGAACCGACACTCCAGGACCGTTCGGAACAGGGAACGGTGCGCCTGGGCATCTTCTATCGCTGCATGGGACTGGGCATGACCGGAGCCTATTCCGGCCAGCCCGAGTTCCTGCGCCGCAAGATGCAGGAGTGCTACACGCGCCTGCGTTCCACGGGCGATGCCAATGCCACCAGAATCTGTCCCGAGTCCTACGAGCACGTTGACGAGCGCGATCTCATCGAGAAGCCTCCCCGCTCTTTGTGGGCCATGGGTATGGTCCTGGTGTGCATGATCATCCTGCTGGTCATCGCCAACTTCGTGCTCTACCAGGACAGCGTCGGAGCCCTCCGCGACCACCTCAAGGCCCTGACTGTAAGCCAGAACATTCGCTAGGAACATAATATGATTAAGAGCATCACCGACGCATCAACTGCGATGAGAGGCGGGGCCGCCGTGGTGGCAGCCGTTGCCGGCATCGGCGCCATGGCCGCCATGGGTATCGAAGGACGCAGCCTCCAGGTCATGGCCATCGGAGTCGGCCTGATCGTCATCCTCAATCTGGGCTGGATGGCCTTTAACCGTTTCCGCGACAAAAAGAAATTGCAGGCTGGCGACGAAGAACTGATCGGCGCCATGCGCCAGCAGCCGCGCGGCATCTCCGACGCCGAGATGCAGGGCAAACTCACCGCTCTGTCGGTAAAACTCGAGCAGGGAATTCGCCGCTTCAAGGAAACCGGCCAGTCCCTGACCGACAAGTCGCTGCCCTGGTACATCCTGGTCGGCGAGACCGGTTCGGGCAAGTCCGAAGCCATCCGCCGCTCAGGCATACGCTTCCCCAACGACCTGAACGAGGAACAGCAGGGCGTGGGCGGCACCATCAACATGGACTGGTGGTTTGCCAATGAGGCCATCATCCTCGACACCGCCGGCCGCCTGCTGGTGGAACAAGGCGAGAGCCAGTCGCTGGACGAACTCAAACGTTTCCTAACCTTCCTGCGCAAGGTCCGCCCAGCTTCCCCGGTCAACGGACTGCTCCTGGTCATACCCGTCGATTCGCTGATCCGCGACAATACTGACACCATAACCAAGAAAAGCGGATTGATCGCCCGCCGCCTGGACCTCATGCGCAAGAACTTGGGCGTGCGTTTCCCGGTCTGGATTATGATCAGCAAGTGCGACCTGATCCCCGGCTTCCGCAAATTTTTCGCGGACTTGGCCAGCCCGGAATCCCAGAACCAGATCCTCGGCTGGTCCAACCCCGCTTCGCTGAACGACGATTTCGATCCCCACAACGTCGATAAACATCTCCAGGTGGTGCAACAGCGGCTTCTCAAGCGGCGGCTGTCCCTGCTGCTGGACCCGGTTCACAGCGAGGATCCCAATGGCCGCCGGCTGGACCAGGTGGATGAACTGTACAATTTCCCTCGCTCTTTTATGAGGGTTGCCCCCAACCTGCGACTGTACCTGGAGGCAATCTTTACCCGCAACCGCTATTCCAGCGAACCTCTCTTCCTACGCGGCATTTATTTCACCAGTTCGCTTGAGGAAGGCGGCGAACTGGACGCCGACCTGGCTCGCATGCGCAGCCGCACCGTCGAGGAACAGCAGGCTGAAGACGCCAGCTGGCACAAGGAACGGGCGGTCTTCCTCACCGACCTGTTCAACAACAAGGTCTTCCGCGAAAAGGGACTGGTGACGCGCTCGGGCAACCCCGAGGGCATTCCGCAGCGGCGTAAGATGGTGGTGCTGGCGGCAGGGCTGATCACTACGGCCCTTCTGCTGGGCGTGAGCTGGTTCGGCAACCGGCAACTCTCCGGAGGCGTGAAGAACAAGCGCGATTTCTGGGGGGCCGCCGAGGCCAGCAAGAAGAATTCCCCTCTGCTCTGGCCCCTGGTCCTGCCCGACGATAAGTCTCCGACGACCGCCCCGGCGGCCGGGCAGGTGGCGCGGTTTAAGTACCAGGGTGACAATCGTGATCTGCTGCCGGCCGAGCACCTTTGCCTGACCGATCTGTTCGATCCGGCGCGTGAAGAACTGCGCCCGGTGGCCAAGCCGTGGATCTTCCGGCTCTCACCCGACGCGGTCAACCGCGAACTGGTTACGGCGCGCAAGTCGCTTTACGAAACCAACGTGCTCAAGCCTCTGCTGGAAGCGGCCAGAATGCGCCTGGCCATCCAGACCGACCCGGCCAACGGGGTCAAGGCTGACGATCTCTGGGCTGATGGGTGCCCGGCGGCGGCGGCATTGCAGGAGATGCTGCGCATTCAGGTCGCCGGCGCCGGTCTCGCAGCCAACCTGCGCACGGGACCGGAGCTCAAGTCTCTGCTGAACTACGTGCTCGATGGCAATCCTGGTCCATCCGAGGACGGGTTGCGAAACCTCAAGTGTGGTTACACGTTGCTGTGCCCGCCCGAAGACCTTCTGGCTCCGGCCCAAGTGGCCAAGACCGCCGGATCCGACGCCCCCAAGGTCGTCGCCCAGGCCATGAGCCTGTACCGGAAATATCTGGCCAGCCAATCCGACAGTCAGGTCGGCCCCATCGGCAAGGTGCTGGACGCCAAGCACGCTCTGGAGGATTTCGGGGCCAATGAAAAGAAGCTCCTGGACCTGGCCACGACTCCGGCCGAACCCACCTCGCAAGCCGAGTTTGACGATGCCAGATTGCAATGGAAGCAAAAATTTCAGGACCTGGAAACCGCCCATAACAAACTGCAGGCCGCGCTGGCCGAAGTGGCCAGAATCAATGGCCAGCAGAGTTCTCTGGTCGAACTTTATCGCACCGAATTGAACGCCTCCCGGCAAAAGGCCCGGGAACGGGTGGAAGACTTGATCGCACTTTTTGACAAGGACAAGACCCTCAAGGCGGCGACGGCAGCCGATGTTCAAGCACAGGAACTGGCCAAGATCTTCGATCTTCTTCTGGCCCTGCGCGACAGCATGCCCAAACCGTTGAGCCTCGCCGAGTTGGATCAGGATAAAACCGCCAAAGAAATCGCCGCCCTGTACGCCGACGCCCTGAAGAGTTTCGATTCCAAACCGGCATTTGCCATTCGCTATGCATTGTACGGGCGGATATTTGCTCTGCTGACTAACGGCCCGCAGGTGTCCGCCGCTCTGTCCGGAGCCGACTTGGTCAAGTACGTGGAGAATTCCGACCTGAAGAATATCGGCCAGCTTTCCGGCGAGCTGAAACAGTTGCACGATGATCTGGACGCAACCGCCGCGGATTTGCCCAAACGCAAGGAAATGCAGGCATTGTGCGGCAACTACACCCTGGACAAACTGCTGGCTCCGGTGGTGCGGGCCAACGCCCTCAAGGGCCTGTTGCGCGATCTCCCCGACGATGGCAAGAAAATGGGCGAACTGATCGCCGCCCATCCGTCAGCCCAAAAGCTGACCATCGCCGCCCCCGTGCTACCCAACCAGCCGTTGCCGAGCCCATGGCAATCGGACCCTAAATTCAGTCCCGAGGCCGCCGGCAAAGTCATGGTCGCCCTCAAGAAACTTAAGGACCAGCTCGCCGACAAGTCCCAGGCGACCGTCTTCGATGGCGAGAGTCTCAAGCGACAACTGATCGAGAGGATCGACAAGGCCCTGCCGGAGTATGCCTTGGACTACAGATCGCACTGGAAAGGCGCCATGCCGACCCTGCCGGGCTTTGCCGGATGGAAGGATCTCCACGATATGCTCGGCGGCATGGCCCCGGCCAAGTGGAAGATGATCCGCGGAGCCCTGCAGGATGCCGCACAGAAACGGGCCGATGCCCTGAGCAAAATGCCCGATCCCCAGGGCCAGCCTGACCTGGACGCCCCGGCACTGCAGGCGGAACTGGATTGGCTGAACAACCCGGCCTCTTCGGAAGTCATGAGCGATGTCGCCGGCGAACTGTGCAAACTCGATGCCGATGCGGCCACGGCTCGCAAGACTGTCATGGCCATGAGTTGGAAAGATGTTTACAGCAAATATGCCGAACCTGCTGCCCAATGCCCCTACATCACGGGCTTTGCCAAAGCAGCCCTGGACCTGATTGCCAAGGGCTCGCCGCCCCCGGCCAAGGCCATGGAGCGCATGCAGTCCCTGGTGGCCAAGTTCCCCATGGCCAGGAACGCCAAGCAGGACCTGTCGCCTACCGATGCCCCTGATCTTCAGTTGCTGCTGGGAGAATGGAAACTGACTGACAAGTGCATGACCATACCCGGTCCCACCTCCAAGGCCGGACAGCTCGAACGCGAAATGTTCAACCTCTGGCAGGCATTGCTCTCCTTCAAGGCCGCCGACCTTGCCAAGCTGGAACCATACCGGGCGGTCATCACAGCTCTGAAGCTGGACGAAACCAAGAACGCGCTGACGGTAACCGTCATGCTGCCGGACATGCGCGACCAGGAAAAATGGGCCAATGGCCGCCGCCTGGCGCGGGACGCGTGGGAGGCTGGCGTGATCTGGTTGGCTCCCAAGAAGGACCCGGGACCGCAGGTGCCCTGGGCTAACGCCGATCAGAAGCTGGCCGATCTGGATCTGGGACTCAACGCCGCGGCGGGGCAAGGCCCCCAGCTTGCTCTGTGCAAGCAGAGCGGCCAGCAGGACAAATTTTCGCCTTCCTTCAATCCGTTGTGGCAACTGTTGCACGCCGTGCTTGACGCCAATGCGCCATTGGATGCCGAACGTAAAGAGTGGCGCGTGGATCTGGCCCTGCCCGGCAACACCATCCTGCCGCTGAAGATTAAGTTCACGGACGGGCTGCCCGCATTCGACAAGTGGAATCCCTGAGTTCGTGGACGGCCTTGACCGGTCGGGAGATGCCGATGAGCGGTTTTTTTCATAGACTAAAGAATCTTGGCGGCCAGAGCGCGCCGCCACAGATTCTGCTCGGGGCCTTCGGCAAGCATCCAGCCTGGCCTGAACATATCGAAGGATTTGCCGATGATCGCCGCATGGTGGAGATCAAACAGGATCTCTACGAAGGATGGATTCGCGGCAATATCGACTCCGGAGAGTGGGGCAAGCTGTCCGACGCGGGCCAGGCGGTGCCTTTCAACCATACCATCGTCTGGTCGCGCGGGCGTGAACTGGTTCTGGCCCATCTATGGGAGTCGCGCGACTACAAGAATCGTCCGCGTTATCCCATGGTGGTGGCGGCCCTGTGTCAGAACGTCAAGCCCAGTTGGGCCATCTCCGCAGTCGTACCCACCCTTTGGTCGCTGGGCAAAGCCTGCCGGGCCCTGGCTGAGAAACACCCCCCACTGCCCAGCGGAAATGAAAGCTCCCGGACCACCGCCCTGCAGGCAGTTACCGGATTGATCCTGGCGGCCCGGCAGGAATTGGCCGCCTTGGTGCGCGAGGCTGATGACGGTGACGAGGACGCCGGCTTGGCCGCCATCAGAAAACTGGCGGGGCATGCTGACTTTGCCGACGCCGATGCCCTGGCCAATGCTCTGTACCAGATCGACTATCGCATGGAGGTGTACCGGACCAAGTCATCGGGCGGCATCAGTGGCGGCGGCCAGCACGTGCGCCTGCCCATGGCCGCCGATTATGGCCTGCAATCCCTGGTGCTCTGGCACGATTTCCTTGCGGCCTACCTGTCCCGCGCCCCGTCACTCATGCTGACGCTGGGGCAGGATACCCGCTGCCTTGACGTCATCGCCGGCGCCCCGGAAGCATCGCTGTTGTGGCACGTGAAGGCGGCTCAATCGGCCAGCATCATTAGCAGCCAAGTCCCGCACCCGCAGGACACGGCCTTTGTTAGCCGCGTCCAGGCACTATTAGACGCCGCGCCAGCCGCCCTAATGCCTGCCGACTCGGGACCCGCGGTAACCCCATCCCAGCCACCTCGCGATGCCGTTGCGTCGACGGAGCCCGGGTCAGCGGGCAAGGCCGCCACGGCGTCAGATCCATCGTCAGCGCGCCTCGGCGTTGGCAAGCGGCTGCCTTTGATCGTCGTCGCCGTGGTGGTTTGTCTGGCCGTGGTCGTTTTGTGCGTCATTAAGTTCGGCCGCCCCGCCTCGCAACCCCCCGCCACTATTGTCACGCCAACTACGGTGCTGGCGCCTCTGCCTGTGGCCGCGCCTACGCCTCCGCCGGTCAGCCCGCCCACGGTCGTCGCCGGTGACGATCCCCGCTCTGGGCGCACCCCTGAGCAGGTGCTGGGGGCTTTTCGCACCGCAGCTCTGGAATTGCGGAATATGGATAAGACCTCCGGACTGTCCCCCGGCAAGATGGAACAACTGGCCAACCTGGAAACCGCAGCGGAAAAACTGCGCAGCCAGGCGGCATCGTGGTGGACGGTATATGCCTGGACGCCGGAGTATAAAGGCCTGATCGTAGCCCAGACCAAGGCCTATGAAGATGCCGTAGTCAAGATTTCCACGGCCGTCAAGGAGCTTCTCGATGGCGAACAAACCAGGTCCGCACTGCTGAAACAGCTCCTTAACACGGCCGCGCAAACCGCCGGACATTATCAGTGGCCCGCCCTTAACACGCGTTGGGCGTCGACTCGTAATGAAGTGATCAAAGGTGTCACCGGCAAGAGTGATCCGGCGGCAGTCCAGGCCACTCTCAAACGCCTGGAAGACTTGTGCAAAGGTTTGGATGACTGGCGGGCAGCCAAAACGCCCGCTGTGCCCGAGGTCGCCGCCACAGCGCCGCAGGATGCCTGGGCCGGCCCTGTGGCCACGGCCATCAATAACCAATTGAAGATGATTCGCCGGCGGAGCCTTGATGACGCGCTGGCCTCCGTCCCCTTGACGCCGGAACTTCCCCTGGATTCCGCCACCGGCCAGATGGCGCCGCGCCTGTCCCCAAGTGCCGAACAGCACAAGCACGCCGAGGAATTCCTCAATCTGATCATCATCGCCCAATCACGCCTGCGCGATGGCTGGGGCCTGGTCCGGCCGGCCGAAGGCCAGCCGTCGCTTGCGGAATTGGCCGCCGCCATAGCCGCCGATGAATTGTTTGCCGCCCTGGCCGCCGATGCCGCCGCCAAGGCCGCCTTCAAGACCGGCGTTGAAGACCCGTTGGCCCAACTTCGCCAGATCGATGCCAGCAAGTCGGTTGTTGATCTTGGCAAGGTTCTCGTCGACGAAACCCATCCCTGCCAGCGGCTGGCCGCCTGGACCAAACTCGGCGATATCAGCCAATGGCCGGCCGACAAAGATCAATTCCAAGCCGACGCGGCATTTATTCGCGGTTTCCTGCAGGGTCCGTCGGCTGCCCAACTGGCCCCGGCGGTCCGCAAATCGGCTCAGGAACAAATCGCCGCCCAGGCGCCCCGGCACTGGCTTCGTTTTGCCGGTGGAGCATGCGCCCCGGATGACGTTAAGGATCGCTTGCAACTGGCCGCCCAGGCCCGTGATACGATGCAAGGCGATCCGTCCAAGCTGGTCGGCGCCGCCCGTTACAACTGGCTGGTTATGGAACTTCGCGATGCCGCCGCCCATGCCTCTGCCCAGGACTCCCAGCAGGAACAACTGCGCCAAGTGGCCGGGCAGTGGCTCAAGGATGTCCAGGCCTTGGGTGCCTCGGCGCAGTCGGACGCAACGGCGGCGGCTTTCATGGCTCAGGTGGAATCCTCCATCAAGCCGGACGTGGCCCTACAGCAAGACTGGGGTCCGCCTGCCGCGACATGGAAACGCACCGAAAACAAAGATGGCGCGATCAGCTATGTCTGGAATGATCACACCATTTCGTTTCTGCTGGTGCCGGCCGCCAAAGAATCCAAAACCGCGGCGTTTTACCTGGCAACCACCACTGTCAGCGTAGGCCTGCTCATTGACTTGCTGGATAGCGCCAAACCCGCCGCCTGGCCAGCCCTTATGGACAAAGCTGACGCGCCGCAGGGGCCAATGGTTTGGCGGCACGATCGCGATTGGCCGAACTGGCAGATCGCCGTCGCCGCCAACTGGCTTACCGTCGAGAAAGCACCCGCCGACAAGCTGTATTGGGACAAGGCTTCCGTTCCCAGAATTGAGCGCCAGACTCCACTCCAGCAAATCACCGGCGGCATGGCGGTGATGGTTGCCCGGCTGCTAAACTGTCGCTTGCCCTCGGCGGCGGAATGGCAGACGGCGTGCAAGATGCAATTGGCGGCCGGACAACAGTTACCCTGGAACATTCGCGGCCGCACCTGGCAAAAACAGCAGGAGTACGTCCGCCAGAAGCGCGGTGAAAGCGCCATATTTGCCAACCTTCCCTGGGCGGACGCCGGTTGCTTTACCCCTTCCGTAACCGACAAGATCAATATCCAGTGCGACGACCAGGCGTTGGCGTGGCAGAAATGTCCCTGGTCTGGCCAAGCCACAGTGCCCGAGGACAGATTGATGTTTTTCCGCAATGTTGACGCCGACGCCTCGGGGCCATTCCTTCACCTGATAGGAAATATCGACCAGTTCGTTTGCCAATGGGGCAATACCCCCCCGCTGCCGGATAAGTTCTCCGCCGGCGACGTGGAAAACTTCCTCAAGGATTCCCAGATGGCGGTAATCGGCGCATCGGCGATCTCTCCACCGGAAATGCCCTATGACCAGCCGTTTGCCCTGGGCCGTCATCGGCTGGTTAGCGGCCGCTGGTCGGACGTTGGTATTCGTCTGGCCCTTCCCGCTGTCCAGAAGGCATCGGCCACGCCGCTGCGACAGGTGATCGAAACCGCTTCGTTTATAAGAATCGGCGCTTAAGCGCGTCGTGCCTGCGTTTGCCGGGGAGCTTCATGCTTCAGGTTAGCCGACGATAGGGAAACCGGCGTGCACTCGCCGGCTGGCGCCTTGGCCGTCATTTATTTCCGCTCATGGCGGCGGCCGCCTCGCCGGCCAGGGTCAGCAGTTTGCCGTCCTGCTCGGTCGCATTGGCCGATTGATACCAGTCGCGGACCATTCCGCCGCTGCGGGCGTCCAGGCACTGGTTGACGCGCTGCTCCAGATCGCCGCTAAGCTTCTTGGACTGGAGAGCCTGCTCCAGGAAGAGGACCGCCTCCGCCAGTTCCTCGCCCTCGCGGAACGCCTCGTAGCGTTCAGTGGTAAGAAGTCCGTCGGGGCCGGCGCCGAGGATGGCCCGGGTGCCCCCGCCGGTGGTCGGCCCCAGGTCGCCGCGGTTGCACGCCTCGAAGTCATACCCGCCGCCCGTAGCTAACTTGCGCGGAAAAACATCCGCACCCAGTTGTGTGCCATCGCACTGTTCCAGCAAGTGCAGTTCATGAACCCACCGGATCTGTTCCAATGGTGTGGGATTCATGGGAAAGTGCCGGCCACCATACCACAGACTCGGACGCTTGGGGTCCAGCAGCACCCGGCCGCCGCGGACCTTGGGCTGGGGAATGGTCCAAACCCCTTCCGAATAGCGAACCGGCATACCCGCAACGCCCTTCTCCGTTCCCGCAAAGCTGCTGCCCAATGTGCCGCCATGGGCGGTGATCGCCCACACCCCGTCCGGCCAGATTTTCCGGTACACATCGACCACCGCCGGGTCTATCCCGCCATAGGGATGGCTATGCCCGACGCAGGTCACATCCCACCAGCCGCGGGCTTCGATCTTCTTGCGGATTTCGTCGAGCACCGGCTTCCAGAACGCCAGGCTCTCCGGCGTGCCGGGGCAAGGCTGGGCCATTTGATCAAGCTTCCCGGTGGCCGGGTCGAGGGTGGTTACATAGCCGCCCTGTTCGCGCAACGTCTTGGGCTCGTCCCAGAGTTTGCCATACGGCTTGGATTCAGCCACCCAGCAGTTCAGCCGCAGCGGCCGGGGCTTGCCGATGCTCTTGGCGACCACGTCGAGGTGCTTGTCGAAGACGCTGAAGTCGTACTTGAACGTGCCGTCGGCCTGCTTGATCCAGCGGACCTCCGACTGCTGGTTGCCACCCACGCCTTCGATGCCGTACCAATTGATCGACAGATTCACCAGCACCTGATGCGAGTTGAGCTCGGCCATCATGGCCAGCGACTGGCCCATCAGTTCCAGGTGCCGCTCCGACCACAGGGCCACGTTGTACTGGGCAGCCAGCGTCTCCGGCAGGCAGTAGCCGCAGACGCTGCTGCGGAAATCCTTGGGATCGGGCAGGGTCCAGTCGTGGACCGTCAATTTCACCGGCACGGTCGTTGCCGCCAGGCCATCGGCCGACACTGTTACCGCCCCCTCATAAATGCCCGGCTTGGCGTCCTTGGGGATGCGCACCGTGATCCACAGTGGGGCAACCGCCCCGGCCGTCCAGTTCTTGCCCGCCGGCGACCCCTGCTTGTTCGCATTGACCGCCACGTCGGACGGAATCGTGTCCAGCAAGGCGTCAAAGCGATCGCTTGGCGTCCACGACAACCCTGCGTTTACCGTCGCCGGTGTGGTCGGTTGGGCGCAGCGCAGACGGATGGCCGATGCGGGAATCTTGTCGCCCTTGTCGCCCTGTACCAGTTCGGTCACCGACGCCTTCAGCCCCTTGATCGCCTGATTGGAGCTGACCATCAGCCGGCCGGAGAATACACCGTTCCGCGCGCCGAAGAACGTGATCGGCCGGACCGGCTCATTGCCGTAATCGAAAACCGTGACCGTCTCCCAGGGCGAACAATTCCACAGTTGCATGCCGTTCGGCCGGGCCAGGTTGGGATCTACCGACCCCGCCGGGGACGCGGTCAGTCGGATGGCCCGCAGTCCGATGGGCGGCCAGCCGGCGTGAGTGTCGCTCCCCTTGAACGCGGCCTCTGGCACCGCGGCGGCATGGACCTCGATCGCCAGTACGTTCACTCCCTTCCGCAGCAAGGCCACGGGAATCTGCACATCCGGCAGCTTCCTCTCCCGCAGAGCCAGCCGGTCCACGTTCTTCTGGTCGTCGGGATGGAGTGGCTTGCCTTCGGGTGTGGTCACCGCCTCGACGGGATAGTCCTCGGCCAGGAAATCCGTCCCGGTAGCGGCCGCGGGCAGGTTGCCGCGGGCGACCTCCTTGCCATTGACGTAAACCGCCGCCCCGCCGTAGTAGGCCAGCGCCAGGCGCAGGTCCTTGACCGCGGCGGGATCGGCGACCTGGAACTTGCCGCGCAGGACAATCAGGCCGGTGTCGTAGTTGATCTTCTCGCCTGTCCCTGACGCGAACAAAGGCAGCCGGTTGCGCGGCCAGGAAATATCGTCGAAATCAGGGCCGGCCCAGTCGGCCGGAGGCAGGGCCGCCGAAGCCGGCGCGGCCACAGCCTTGGCTGCCAGCGCCCCCCAATACCAGGTGACCTGCTTCCGCTCCAGTTTGCCGTCAGCACTACGCACATAGGCGTGGCGGCGGACATCGAACGTCCGCCACAGGCTGTTCTCGTCCAGCACCACGCCGCCCGGTCCCGCCGCCGGCGTCGCCGCCGAATTTGCCTCAGCCGCCCAAATGCTTGCCGCCGTCACGGCCACGCTCAGAATTGCCATGGCCAACGTCGTTGCCGTTACCCTGTGCATCATTTTCAGGTCTCCTTATAATCTATCTCAGAACCGGCCTATTTCCCGGGCGGGATGACGAAGCGCACGGCCTCGTCCCCCAGTGCGATATCTTTTTTCTGCATCTCGCCGCCAGGCACTTTCCAGTTTATGGTGATCGTGGTGGCGTCCCGGGAACCGAAGAATGCCTCGCTGGCTCCGGGTAACACCGTCCACGCCCCCAGCGAACGACCCTCGCTGGTAGCCGTGACCGTCACCGGCCCGGCGTATGGCCCGCCGGGAGCCAGCGCCACCCGCGCCGCCAAGGCAGCGTCGGCATCCAGTTTCTGCGGGAAGAACACCACCTCCCCGCTGAGCAGAACCACCACCAGATCCTGGGCCGCGTCGCCGTTGAAGTCGGCGACCACCCCGGCCTGCTGGCCGTCCCTAATGCCGTCCAACAGGTTGTTGTCTTGCAGGTCCACCGTGTGCCCGTGGCCGAGGCTGCGGAAGCCGCGGTTAAAGAAGAGCTGCGGCCCGGCGCCCTCCGCATAGTAGATAAACAAATCCTGTCGGCCGTCATTGTTGAAGTCGCAGACATTCCCGCCTATGGCCTTCGGTTGCGGAATGTAGGCCGCCTCGCCGGACAGTCCGATGCGGTCCTCAAACTTCAAGTTGCCGCCGCCGACGTTTTGCCACAGGTGACAGCCGTCCGCCGAGGTCGTGAAGACGTCCAGTCGGCCATCCATGTCCCAGTCGCCCACGAAGGCCGCCGTCCGCCCGGATCCGGCGGCGATATCGCAGCCGACGCCCTCGGCGAACTCGCCGCGGGCCTTGCCCGTGAATAGCAGGCTGCCTTTGGCACACACCTGGATCACGTCGGCCAGGCCGTCGCCGTGAAAATCGGCTACCAGGCACATCCCCACCGGCCCCAGGTCCTTGGGGGCCGCGGCCCCAATGGTCAGCGGCTTGCAGATGAAGGCCCCGGGTTTGACCCGATCCGGCACCAGCAGCACCGGTGCCGTCGGGGTGGTCCACAGCAAACCCGCCCGGGCGGGTACTCCGGCGTCGATGGCAACCAGGCCCAGACACGCATCCGCGGGCACGTCGTCAACCACTGTCGGGGCGAAACTGCCATCGGCGGCCTGGGCCCAGATGGTCAGTCGCTTGCCGTCCCAGGACGCCAGGTCCACCCGGCCGCTGCCGGTGAACCCGCCCCAGGCCGAGGCCACCGACTTGGATCCGAGTTTGCGCCGGGCGGTCAGGTCCTCAAACCCTTTGGTGTTGCGGTCCCACTGGAACAACCGGTCGCCGGCGTCCGAGGCGATGAACAGGGCGTTTTCGCCTTTGCCGGCAAGGTCCACCGCCTGGGCCAGACTGATCTTGCCCGGCACCGTGCCGAGACTGATTTTATCGCTCCAGGTCACGCCGCTCTCCACCGGGACGACGGTTTCGGGGCGATCGACGAGCAGTTCGCATAGTTTGAGGAGCATGTCGGTGCCGCCTGCCCAAACGGCTTCCATTTTCCCCATCGGCCCGTTCAAGGATTGCGCCTCCCAGGTATTCTTCTCCTTGCCGGCGTCCAGAACCACCCATTTGCCGCCGACGTGGAGCATTGCTGCCATCGACTCGTCCATTTCTTTCTTGCCGACGAAGAGGATGGCTTGAGCGCCGGGTGCCTTGCCGATCAGGTCCTTTATGGCCGTCGCCTGATCCCGGTTGCTGACCTGGCTGAGGCCGATGGTCTGGGATTTATCCGGGGCTTTCCCCTTGATGGCCTTGACGACTTCGCCAACACAATGGTCCGCGGCATCAGGCGGCTGCACCTTGAGTACCAGGATCAGATCGGCCTGGGCGACCAGATGAACCGGAGTGAAGGTGGGGTTTATCAGGGCGTAGGAGTCGCCGCCACAGATGACCAAGAGTCCCGCGACCAGCGACATCACAAATAGCCTGTGCATCTTGGACCCTTTCGTGCGGCGGCGAGATTTTTCGCAGCCGTTCACGGCCTTTCAGCCAGTCAGTCTCAGCGAGTCAGACTACAAACAAAATACCCCCCCCGAGCACGAAACACAAGCTACTGTCTTTGCGGTCGCTGCCCGCACATGCCGCGATGCCTTTCACGCCGCCCAGTCCCTGCACAGCACCTCGGCCTGTTCCAGCACGGTCTTGGTGGCCTTCTCCTGCTTGTCCGGCGGATAGCCGTATTTCCGCAGTATCCGCTTGACCATAATCCGCAGCCTGGCCCTGACGTTCTCCTTCTGGGCCCAGTCGATGGTCACATTCTTCCGAACCGTCTCCACGAGCTCCCGGGCGATTATCCGCAGGTTGGCGTCGCCCAGGACCTTCACCGCCGAGTCGTTGACCTCCAGGGCGTCGTAGAAGGCCAGCTCGTCATCGTTGAGCCCCAACTGCTCGCCACGCCGGCCGGCCTCCCGTATCTGCTTGGCCAGCTTTATCAGTTCCGCGATGACCTGGGCCGTCTCCAGGCTCCGATTCTGGTACTTGCGGATGGTGGCCTCCAGCATCTCGGCGAAACTCCGGCCCTGCACCACATTCTTCTTCGACCGCGTCTTGATCTCGTCGTTCAGCAGCTTCCTCAGCAGTTCCAGGGCCACATTTTTGTATGGCAGACCCCGAACCTCGGCCAGGAACTCATCCGACAGGATGGAAATATCCGGATTCTTCAGCCCGGCGGCGGCGAAGATGTCCACCACGCCGTCCGTGGTCACCGCCTTCGATACCAGTTGCCGGACGGCCGCATCCAGATCCTCCTGGACCTTCTGGCCTTCCACGGTGGTCTTCAGCAACGCCGCCTTCACCACCTGGAAGAAGCCGACATCATCCCGAATCTCGATGGCCTTATCGTGGGGCACTGCCAGGGCGAACGCCCGCGACAGCTTGGTCACGGCGTCGATGCACCGCTTCCTGCCCTCTTCCTGCTTCAGGACATGCTCCTGGGCGGCCGGCAATAGGGCCAGGCGCTGGGCCGCCGTGCCGGTCGTCCACTTGTCCCAGTTGAAGCCGTTGAAGAGCCCCAGACACACCTCGTAGTACATCAGCATGGCCTCGACGGCTTCCTCTTGCGGGATTCCGGCTTCACCACGGTCACCGTCCGTGTAGTCGGCCAAGGCTTTCTTGAGCTGGTCCGCCAGGCCCAGGTAATCCACCACCAGGCCGCCGGGTTTGTCCCTGAAGACGCGGTTCACCCGGGCGATGGCCTGCATGAGCCCGTGGCCCTGCATCGGCTTATCGGCGTACATAGTGTGCAGGCATGGAGCGTCGAAGCCGGTCAGCCACATATCCCGGACGATCACCAGCTTCATCGGGTCCGCCGGGTCCTTAAACCGCTTGGCCATGGCCTCCCGCCTTGCCTTGTTGCGGATATGCCCTTGCCACCCCGGCGGATCATCGGCCGATCCGGTCATCACGATCTTTATCACGCCCCTGTCGTCGCCGTCATCATGCCACTGCGGGCGCAGCCGGATGATGGCATCGTACAGGTCCACGCATATCCGCCGGCTCATGCAGACGATCATGGCCTTGCCGTCCATAGCCTCCAGCCGCTTCTCCCAGTGGTCCACCAGATCCTTGGCGATCAGGGCAATCCGCTTGGGCGTGCCGACCATAGCTTCCAGCCTGGCCCACTTGCTCTTGAGCTTTTCCTTGCTTTCCTGTTCCTCGCCTTCGGTCACCTCCTCAAACTGCGGATCCAGTCTGGGCTTCTCCTCCTCCTTCAGCTCCAGCTTGGCCAGGCGCCCCTCGTAATAGATGCGCACCGTGGCCCCATCTTCCACTGACCGCTGGATGTCATAGACGTCGATGTAGTCGCCGAAGGTTTGACGAGTGCTTCTGTCGTCCGCCTCGATGGGCGTCCCTGTGAACCCGATGAAACTGGCCTTGGGCAGGCCATCCCGAAGGTGGCGGGCAAATCCGTCGATGAAAGCATACTGGCTGCGGTGGGCCTCATCGGCAATCACCACGATGTTCCGCCGGTCGCTCAGCAGCGGGTACTTGTCACCCTTGGTCTCCGGCAGGAATTTCTGGATGGTGGTAAACACCACGCCGCCGCTGCCCACCGACAGCAACTTCCGCAGGTGACCTCGGTTTTCCGCCTTGACCGGCGTCTGCCGCAGCAGGTCCTTGCACTGACCGAAGGTGGTGAACAACTGTTCGTCCAGGTCGTTGCGGTCAGTCAGCACCACCAGCGTCGGGTTGTTCATCGCCGGATCGAGGATCACCTTGCCGGCGTAAAAGACCATCGACAGGCTTTTGCCGCTGCCCTGGGTATGCCAGATCACGCCCACCCGCCTGTCGCCGATCGGGGCCGCTGCCCGCACTGTCTCGGTCACCGCCTTGTTGACGGCGTGGTACTGGTGGTAGCCGGCCAGCTTCTTGGATATCTTCTGCCCGTCATCCTCGAATATGATGAAGTGCCGGATTAGGTCCAGCAGCCGCTGGCGGTCCAGGACCCCTTTTACCAGCGTTTCCAGCTCCGAGGTGCCACGGGGGGCTATGGTGACGCCATCGATGGTCCGCCAGGGGGCGAAACGCTCCCAGTCGCCGGTAAGCGTGCCCAGGCGGGCTTCCAGGCCGTCGGAGACGATGTTCATCTCGCCAAAGACGAACAGGGATGGGATGTCCTTCTTGTAGGTCTGCACCTGGTTGAAGGCGCCTTTGACCGTGACTTCCTCAGCGGCGGCGTTCTTCAGCTCAAACAGCACCAGTGGCAGGCCATTAACGAAGAGCAGCACATCCGGCCGCCGGTTACGGCGGTCCTCGATGATGGTGAACTGGTTGACGGCCAACCAATCGTTGGCGTCGATGTCCTTGAAATCGACCAGCCAGACCTTGTCGCCGGCGACACTGCCATCCGGCCTGCGGTATTCGACATCGACACCGTCCACCAGCATCTTGTGGAACCGGCGGTTGTTCTCGATGAGGCTGGGGCTCTCGGCCAACAGCACCTTGCGGATGGCTTCTGCCCTCGCCTCGCTGGGAATCCTCGGGTTGATGCGCCCCAGGGCCTCCCTCAGCCGCCCGATCAGCACAACCTGGCCGTAGTCAGTACGCTCGGCGGCGGTTTCGTCGGGGGCAATGTCCGGGCCGAAGACGGTGGCATAGCCCAATTCTTCCAGCCATTCCATGGTTGCCTGCTCAACTATTGATTCATCGAATGCGCTCATGGTTTGATAGCTCCAACACAAAGCTCGCCGGACAGCAGCTTGGGAAGAAGAGTATCGCGGAGGATGGCGATTTGGCGATTCTCTTGGAGATTACCAACGATCTTCTGCCTCAACGGAAGAATACAGTCGCCAAACCGCTGACGAACCGCAGGTGGGGGAATCAGCAATGCCGCAGCCGTGATGACCTGAGCATTCATATTGGCCTGAACAGACCCACTCGTCACGCTTTGAGCGTAAGCCAAGTACTGATCAGACCGCAGGAAATAGAAGACAAAGTAGGAATCCCTGGGCCAACGCCGATTAAGCCTGATGAGGTAGGAGGCAAATACGGCGTCCACCGCCTCTTCAACAATCGCCGCTTTGCCAGGATCCGCCATGCGGGACACAAGCACATCGCCGATTTCTAGCCGATATCGGGACAAGCGGGTTTCGTCAGGCTCGCAATGTGGGACATCCTCCCACTCGACCCACGGTTCTTTGTTCATGTCGGTAACCCGGAGCAGCTTTGGGCCCGGGCCTTCCGGCTTCGCACTTGCAGTGTATCCATATTGAGGATCACAGAGTTGGCGAAGCGTTCCGCACTCCCACCCCTTCGGAATCTTCCCCATCGGCGAATCGACAAATGATGTGGGGAACAGGGCGGCGGTGGCGGCGTCCATCCCCGCCGGCCTGCGCCCCGCTGCCTTGGCCCGCACGGGATCGAAGTCCACGAACCAGCTCTTGAAGAGCGCCCGGCCCATCGCCTCCAGCGTCTGGTTCATCCGCCGGTTCACCTCGATCTTGTCGTCCAGCGTGCCAAGGATGTGGGCGATGGCCTGCTGTTCGGAAGGGGAAGGGGTGAGAATTGGGATTCTATTCAGGTTACCCTGGGTCAACTTGGGCATCGTTGATCCAGTCAGGTAGCCGCTGAGATCAGTATGCTGCAGAGCATAGGCCAAGAAACGGGTGTCAGCGAGCGAATTACCCCGTACGATATGTGCGTGGTTGTTGACCCAGAACTTGCCACGAGCGAGGAAGGCTACCGGCGTCTGCCGAGTACGGAGGTTTTCGCCGTCTTCCCCAATGAGCAAGTACTCGCCGTCGAAGATGTAGCGATCGACGTGATCCACGACGCCGGAAGCCCCATAATAATCATATGGGCCAGGCTTTCGATCGGCCTCCTTCACCGGTATGCGAATCGCGTCGAAGTTATCCGTCAACTCGCCGAGCCGCCGGATACTCCACCATTCAGGAGTCATCTTGGACCTCCTTCGCCTTCTGCAACTCCTGCAACCGCTGGGGCTTCATGAGCCTCCCAACTTGAAGCCCAATCTGGCCAGGTTATGCCGTATGGCCTTCTCCAGCTTGTGTGACTCAGCGAACTGCTCGTCCAGCGTGGCCGTCAGCCGCTTCATCTTTTCCTCGAACGGCTCGCCATCATCCTCCACCTCGGCGGCACCGACATACCGGCCAGGCGTCAGTACATGACCATGGGTGGCGATTTCATCCGTCGTCGCCGACTTGCAGAACCCGGCGACATCCTCGTACTTGCCCGCTCCCTTCTCGCCCCGCCAGGCATGGTAAACCTTGGCGATGCGGGCAATGTCCTCATCCGTCAGCTCTCTGTGGATGCGGTCCACCAATACGCCCATCTTGCGGGCATCGATGAACAGCGTCTGCTTCCGCCGGTCACGGAACCTGCCGATGCCCTTGTTGCGGGTCAGGAACCAGAGGCAGACCGGTATCTGGGTAGTAAAGAAAAGCTGCCCGGGCATGGCGATCATGCAGTCCACCAGGTCCGCCTCCACCAGGGACTTGCGGATCTCGCCCTCGCCGCCGCTGTTGCTGGACATGCTGCCATTGGCCAGCACGAACCCGGCGACGCCGGACGGGGCCAGGTGATGGACAATGTGCTGTACCCAGGCGAAGTTGGCGTTCCCCACCGGCGGGGCCCCGTATTTCCACCGCTGATCATCCCGCAGCCGCTCCCCACCCCAGTCGCTGATGTTGAACGGCGGATTCGCCAGCACGAAATCGGCCTTCAGGTCCTTATGCAGGTCATTATGGAAGCTGTCGGCGTGCTGCGGGCCCAGATCGTCGTGGATGCCCCGGATCGCCAGGTTCATCCGGCACAGCCGCCAGGTCGTGGGATTGGATTCCTGGCCATAGACGGCCAGATCGTCCACCTTGCCGCCATGGGCCAGGACGAACTTCTCGCTCTGCACAAACATGCCGCCGCTGCCGCAGCACGGGTCATAAACCCTGCCCTTATACGGCTCGATCATCTCGACCAGCAGCTTGACCACCGACTGCGGCGTGAAAAACTCGCCACCGCCCTTGCCCTCGGCGGAAGCGAAGCGGCCGAGGAAATACTCATATACACGCCCGAGCATGTCTTTCGACCGGTCGAACATTGTGCCCAGGCCGATGGATCCGATGAGGTCAATCAGTTCGCCCAGGCGGGTCTTGTCCAAGTCCGGCCTGGCATAGCTCTTGGGCAGCACCCCCTTGAGCGTCGGGTTATCCCGCTCCAGCGCCACCATGGCGTCGTCGATGAGTTTCCCGATGGTTGGCTGCTTGGCGTTGGCCTGGAGCTTGGGCCAGCGGGCATCCTTGGGCACCCAGAAGACATTCTCCGCCAGGTATTCGTCCCTGTCCTCGGCGTCGGCGCCCTTCTCGGCCTTCAGCTTGGCATGCCGTTCCTCAAAGGCGTCCGAGATGTACTTCAGGAAGATCAGCCCCAGTGCCACATGCTTATACTCGGCCGGGTCCAGGTGGCCTCGCATCTTGTCGGCCGCCGCCCAGAGCGTCGTCTGAATGCTCAGGGCACCGCCGTTATCGTTGCCGTTTCCCGGCTTCTCCGGACTATCTTTACGTCGTTTTGCCACACTGCCTTCCCTTCATGAGCCGCGAACATCTTCCACGGCACGGCGGGATTATCGTCCTTTCGCCGGTCACATGCCAGAGCCGCCGGACCCAGGTGTGACGTACTGTGGACAGGGGCAAGAGCATCCCGTTTACCGTCTGATACACCATTCGCCCCGATTGTCATCCACGCCATTGTCCTCCGTGCCTCTTCCTCGCTCCTCGCCCCTCGCCCCTCGTCCCTCGCCCCTCGTCCCTCGTCCCTCGCCCCTCGCCTCTCGTCCCTCGCCCCTCGCCCCTCGCCCCTCACCCCTCGCCTCTCGCCCCTCGTCCCTCGCCCCTCGCCCTGACATGCGCCGGCGCATCGCGCCGATGGTGCCCAGGAATCGCTGATTTGCCGCTTTGCCTCTTGCTGTCAAAGGGTTGTCAAGCTAAAGTATTTATTCAGCGTGACTTGTTTTCGGTGGCAAAATTGGCGGCTAAATTAGTAAACGCCTCTTGTAAATCATTGAAATACAAGCACTTCATCGCGGGCGTAATTCAGTGGTAGAATGCCAGCTTCCCAAGCTGGACGTCGTGGGTTCGAGCCCCATCGCCCGCTTTGAAATGCCGGCCGTCAGGCTATGACGACCGGCATTTTTTTTAAGTGAAATATCGTCGATCTTCTGCTTCCCGACCACACTCCGTGGATGTGGCAATGGCTCAGGAATTCAGAACCATAGTCACGCTACGATCATTTTCTCCGCAATTGAATCCACCTGCACTCCGACGTAGATTCAGCTTCATCATCGAGCCCATCCAATGTCTTGCCAAGGATTTTTTATGGCCTCCACTGTAGTCTGTGCGACCTATGCGGCAACTCTTTCCACGCTTGCCGCCGCGGGGTACTCCCTGCTGCCTGAACCTCAACACGTCACACTGAACGGCGCCGAGTTCCCCATTGATGGTACATGGCATGTGAAACTCAACGGCGTAGCCAGCGGCGACGTGGCCATCGAGTCCCTGGCTGAGGATATGGCAACCCGCCACGGACTGCGCCTGGCGCCGGGAAAAGATGGACCGGCTATTGAATTGACCATAACCGGTGGATCGGTATCAATCGGACCGGCTCAGGATAAGGACAAGGGTATCCTCGCTGCCCAGGCCTATCGCATCGAACTATCGGAACATGGCATCGTCATCGCCGCCAATGCGCCGGCGGGACTTTTCTACGGTGTGGAAACGCTTGTGCAACTCGTCAAACACCGCGATGGGGGACTGTGGCTGCCGGCGGGACAAATCATCGATTGGCCCGACCTTCAATTGCGCCAGATCTACTGGGATAACGCCCATCATCTGGAACGCCTGGATGCCTTCAAGCAGGCCATCCGCCAGGCGGCTTTTTTCAAGATCAACGGCTTCGTCCTCAAACTGGAGGGCCATTTCCAGTACCGCAGCGCGCCGGCCCTGGTCGAGCCTTATGCCCTGTCGCCGGCGGAATACCAGCAGCTCACCGATTATGCCCTGCGCTATTACGTACAACTTATTCCCTATTTGGATGCTCCCGGGCATATCGCCTTTATTCTCAAGCATCCGCAATATGCGCCCCTGCGGGCCTTCCCGGATAACAACTACGAATTGTGCGTTGCCAATCCGCAGTCGCTAAAACTGCTGCACGGCATGTACCAGGATCTTCTCGATGCCAACCAGGGCGGCAAATACTTCTACCTGTCAACCGACGAAGCCTACTACGTCGGCATGGCCGACGATGCGCGTTTCAGCGAGGCTATGCGTCAGCGCGAACTCGGAAGCCAGGGGAAGCTGCTGGCTGAATTCGTCACCAAGGCCGCCGGGTATCTGCACGAACGCGGGCGAACCGTCGTGATCTGGGTGGAATGGCCCATGCTGCCCGGCGATGTCGCCGCCCTGCCGGACTACGTTGTTGATGGCGTGCCCGGAACCAGAGAAATGAACGCCGCGGTCGCCGCGCGACGCCTGCGCATGATGATCTACACGCCTACCCAGGGCGAGGAAGCATTCTTCCCCGATTATTTCCTCCAACCGGCGTCTCGCTGTCTGCACAAGGCTCAGACCGGCCACGGACGCCTTTCTGCTGGTATCGAGGCTATTACTGCCAATCCGGCTCGCAATGGCAACGATCTTATGGGCCTGTTCATCGCCGGCTGGGGGGATTCGGGACTGCATCCCGAGACGTTCTGGCTGGGGTTTGCCACACTGGCCGCCGCCGGCTGGAACCCCCGGGTAACGGATACGGCGGCTGCCGGACAATCGTTTTACCGCCAGTTCTACGGACCTTCGGCCGTCAATATGCAACGGGTATACCAGTTGATGAGCCTCCAGGGACAGTTTTGGAAGGACAGTTGGGAAACCTGCCCATCTACCGCCCGCACGCCCATCTGGGGAAATTCCTCGACGATCCACCATCCCCGCCGACCTGCTAACGATCAAACACTGCCGCTGCCTTGCGTCCCCGCCGGCGACAATCTGACGGTCGATAGCTCGTGGACCACAACCAACGCACGGCGACTGGAACTCGTCGATCAACACCTCCTGGAAAGCGATGAACTTCTGGGACTCCTCCATCAAAACATCCGACAGATCGAGTACCATAGCTATAATATTGAAGTCTTCATCTCCATCGCCCAGCTTTGCCGTCATAATCTTCTGCTGCTTAAAGATTTAGCCCGGGCCGACAGCCTCATCGCCGCGGCGCACATATCAGCCGTCGACAACCAACCGTCTAACGCCGTCGCCTCGCTCGATCAGGCGCTCGATTTGGTTTCGTCGCTGCGCCAACGGCGCAACGAACTTCTCCAGACCACGACCGACACCTGGTACAAAACCTGGTGTCCGCGCGTTGCCGAGGCCAACGGTCGCCAATTCGTCCACGAACTTGATGATGTGAAGGACCATCTGCCCGATCGCACGGTGGGAATGGAGTTCCTTGTCTACCGCGAACTACTTCTGCCTTTGGGCGATTGGGTTGGCAAGGTGCAGGAGGCGCGGAATACTTATGCCAGGGAGCATGGTATGGCCCAGAGGGCCGATGGCGGCCTGAGCGGTTCTTGGAATCCATGCTCCCCTACCCAGCCTAAGCCATGAAGGTTGTCGAATTTCGTTTATCATCCGCGAAATCCGTGCCCTTCGTGGTTAAAGTCTTGCCTGGAGGCCGCACCTATGCTGTTGGCACAAGCCATTGATGTCCTCGAGCAGCTGGCGCCCACACGCTATGCCGAGGCTTGGGATAATGTCGGGCTGCTGGCCGGAGATCCCGCCCAGCCGGTCTGTAAGGCCATGCTGACTATCGATTACACGCCCCAGGTAGCCGCCGAAGTCCGTGCCAGCGGCTGTGATCTGGTCGTAGCCTATCACCCTCCCATCTTCGAGGCCGTCAAACACATCACCGCCGGCAGTTTGATCTTCAACGCGATCCGCCATGGCGTGGCCATCTACTCCCCGCACACCGCTCTGGATGTAGCCGCTGGCGGCACCAATGACATGCTCGCTGATGCCGTAGGCCTGACCGACCGCATGCCGCTGCGCCGCACCGCCGGCAAAACCCGCCAGTATAAACTGGTTGCCTTCGTGCCCGCCGACCACATCGCCCAAGTCAGCCAGGCCTTATTCGTGGCCGGCGCCGGCAGGATCGGCAACTATTCGCATTGCTCCTTCCGCACCGGCGGCACGGGAACATTTTTTGGCGAGAATGGAGCCAATCCAACCATCGGCAAACCCGCCAGGCTGCAAGAGGTCCCCGAAGTGCGCCTGGAATGCGTGGTTCCGATCGCGCTGGTAAAGGATGTGGTCGATGCTTTGCGACGGTCCCATCCCTATGAAACCCCCGCGTTTGACCTGCTGGCCCTGGCCGAACCGCCCGATGCGGCCGGGCAGGGGCGCATCGGCTCCCTGCCCCCGACACCGTGCAACGAACTGATCCAACGTATCAAACGCGAACTGGGAATCGATCATCTGCTGGTTGCCGGGTCGACTGACAGGATCATATCCCGCGCCGCGGTCTGCGCCGGCGCCTGCGGCGATCTCCTGGACGATTGCCTGGCCCAGAAAGCCGACCTATACCTGACCGGCGAACTGCGCCACCACGCTGCCCTCAAAGCCCAGCAATGCGGCGTGACCGTGGCCTGCACGCTCCACTCCAACAGCGAGCGACCAGTCCTCCACCGTCTGGCCAAACGCCTCCGGGAACAACTGCCCGGACTTGAAGTACTCGTCAGCCGTCTGGACCGCGATCCCTTCCGGATCGCTTGAGCGACTTCAAGCACTCTTACCTACTGGCCGCGGGCGACGGAAAACGGCACCCATAATACGCCCTATTCGCCTGCAACGGGGATTACGGCTGACGCATTCGAGGATATGCCCAGTTCGCCTGGCGCCAGAGCGCCCTGGCCGGCTTCGGGAAATACCTGGCGAATGCTGGCCGTGACCTCCGCGCCGCATTCGCTCCAGAGGCGTCCGAAACGCTCGATGTTCAGATCGGCCTGGCGGAGCGCATAGCCCGCCAAATCCAGGATGCGTTTCTGCATCGAGGAATCATGGTGAGCCAGTTGCGCCGACAAAGACGTGGCCATGGCACGCTCGGCAAGTATCACATAATCGTGCCATAGTCCCAGGCAGTCCTGGAGGCGTTTGAATGATTTCGCCACCGATTTGGCCGGCGGATGTCCCTGTTCGACGGCCAGTTCCAGGGTATATCGCAGAGCCTTGGCGGCGATGCGGACCTGGTGGGGATCCTGGACCGCGGCATCGGCCGGCAAAGCTGTCCGACCGGCCAGACGGTTGGCCTGGCTGGCGAAATTTTCGGTTTGGTTTCGCAAGGATTCCGCCAGCAAGACGTCCACCGCCGTCGCCGACTGGCGAATATCGTGGCGGGCGGCCCACCAGGCGCCCAGGCGGACGAGAACCCGCGACGGTGAAGCCAGTCCATTGGATTTGGCTTGAGCGGCCAGGCGAGATTCCTGCCACTGCCGGGTCAGCCACGCCACCGCCACAACGTGCCGCCCGCGCCCGGCCTGGGCAAGTTCTTTAAGGTGATCGAGCATGACATCCAGATCGCGGAGAGGGCCGAGCCTGCGCCGCAGTTTTCGCAAGACTCCGGCAAAGGCTTGGCGATGGGCCGCGACCAGCACCGGCCGCAGCAAATCCAGAGCGGCCTTCAGTCGCCGGGTGGCCACGCGGGCATCATGAATGGCATCCGCATCGAAGGCCTCAAGGGCCGGAAAAGCCAGATCGCGCAGAGCGTCCACGAGGCGATCCAGATAATCAGCCAGAGGAAAGATTTCAGGATCATGGGTTGCCATTTGTGCATTGTACACGCCGGCGTGATGGTCACCAATCATGGAAGGAAAATGGCAAAACCGGGGCCAGGAATCTATAGGCCAGGCACATGGCCAATATCCATGGAAAATCCTCATCTCCCGCTGCCATCACATTCCCCAGCAGTCTATCCGCACGGCTTCGACGGTTCCGGCGGGATTTGCCTTCCGCTTGGATGCATCCCATTCACCCCACAACACCTGGCGATTTCACATTTCAACTTCAGGTGGTCAACCGGCTTGACCAGGTGCATGGCAAACCCCGCCTCCCGGCTTTCCCGGATGTCTTTCTCCTGCCCGTATCCACTCAGGGAGATGCCCGGCAGATTGAGGCCCTTGGCCCGCAACGCCCGCATCAGATCCAACCCGCTGCCATCAGGGAGGCTCAGATCGCTTAGCAACAGGTCAAACGTACGCTCGCCCGCCAGCCGCAGGGCGGTTGCCACGTCGGTTGCCAGTTGAACCTGATGCCCATCGGTCGCCAACACCCGCTGCATGACCCGCGCCGAGTCGCCATGATCCTCCACCATCAAAATCCGCAGGGAAGTGGACGCGGTTTTGTCAGGCGGCGCTTCCACGGATGGTCGGGCCAGAACCCCGGGCGCCCGTCATTAGAAGGGGCAGCCGAACGATTAACGTCGCACCCTTGCCTTTGCCATCGCTGCGGGCCCAAATACTGCCGCCGTGCATTTCCACGATCGCTTTGCTGACTGTCAGTCCCAAGCCCAGGCCGCCGCATTGGCGAGTGATGGAGCGATCTCCCTGGTCGAAGGCGTTGAAGATGCGACCGAGGGCTTCGGCGTCAATCCCTTCGCCGCTGTCATATACCTCGGCAACCACGCAATCTTTGTCGTCGCTCCGGCAGCGAATGCCCACACAAACCGTCATTACCCAGACGCCTTGGCTACATCCGTGGATACAGCGGCTGCCCCTGACCGACCTTTGTGCCGGCCGGCAGAGACTGACCAAGAAGCCTGCCAAGAGTCTTGCCGGCGGGATCCACACCGAGCTGCTTAAGACCGAGGACCGCACGCTCGATCAAAATCGGCTGCAAAGCCAGCAACGCCGCATAGACCGCCTGGGCGCAGATGTTCAGAATCGTGTCCAGCCGCGCCGCCTGGGCCGGATCCTTGGCCAGCTTAAACGGCGCCGTCGCATCAATGTAGCCATTGGCCGCCCGCGCCAGTTCTATCGGCAGAGCCGCGCACTGGTGCAGCGCATAATTCTCGTAAGCGCGCGCCAAGGCGCCCGGCAAGGCCGCGATCTTCTCCAGCACCGGCGCATCGACAGCGTCGCTGGCTGCCGGCGCCGGTATCACGCCTCCGCGGTAGTTATTGATCATCTTGAGCGTCCGGTTCAGCAGGTTGCCAAGGACATTCACCAGTTCGTTGTACGACTTGGTGAAATTGGTCTCGCTCCAGTCCGGGTCATCGCCGAAGACAGCCGCCTGGGCCAGGAAATAACGCAGAGCATCCAGTCCATACTTGGACACAGTGCCACGAATCTTCACCAGGTCGATGAAGTTGCCCAGGCTCTTGCCCATTTTCCGCCCCTCCGACTTAAACCACCCATGGGCCACCACGCAGCACGGCGGCTGCAAGCCCAGGCTAAAAAGCATCGCCGGCCAATACACGGTATGGAACCACAAGATATCCTTGCCTATGAAATGCGCGTCCACCGGCCAATAGCGCTGGAGGCGCGTGTCATCGGCCGTCCCGTAACCCAGGGCGGTGATGTAATTGCTCAAGGCATCGATCCAGACATACAACACATGCTCCGGATCATTGGGCAGCGGAATCCCCCATTTCAGGGTCGCTCGACTCACCGACAAATCCTCAACCCCCGCCTTGAGTTTGCTGATCACTTCATTACGGCGCCCCTCGGGCCTGATGAAATGGGGATTGGCCTCAATATGCTGTAAAAGCCTGGGAACATATTTGCTCAGCCGGAAATACCAGGTGGCCTCGCGATAACGCACCAGCGGCTTATCGGTGATCGCCGACTTGAAATTATGGGCCTTGGCATCGGTCTCGGTGACGAATTCCTCCTGTCCTTCGTCGTACCAACCCTCGTAGGCGCCCAGGTACAGATCGCCATTGGCATGCAGACGGCGGACGATCTCCTGCACCGCCGCCTTGTGCCGCGGCTCGGTGGTGCGGATGAAGTCGTCATTGCTGATCTTCAGTTCCTGCCAAAGATCACGGAAAACCCCGGCAAAGCGATCCGCCAGGGCAATAGGCTCCAGCCTATTCTCGGCGGCCGTCTTGACCATTTTGGTCCCGTGTTCATCGGTTCCGGTCAGGAAAAACGTGTCATCCCCGGCCAGCCGGTGATAACGTGCCAGGATGTCGGAAACTACCGTCGTATAAATATGTCCCAAGTGCGGCTCGGCATTAGGATAATAGATCGGAGTTGTAATGTAATACTTGCTCATGACATTCACACCATTCCCTGCCAAAACAAAAATACCACCGCTCGGCCAGAGCGACGCGGACAGTCGAGGGCGAAAGAAGACCCCGGGCCGGGTCAATTCTCCGGCCCTAACGCATCCGCATCAATCTTACCGCATGGTGGTTCATGAGAGGTATTATCCGGCGAAACATTCTGGCAATCAAGTAAAAAAACAGGTCTAATGACTTGGTGAGTTCAATGAGCCAGAAACTCCCCTTTATCTCCCGTGCCGGCCTGAAACTTGAGCACGCTCTGGCAGCATTCGGCATCGACGCCGCCGGTCTAATTTGCGCCGACCTCGGCTGCAATGCCGGCGGATTCACCGACTGTCTGCTGCAGCGCCGAGCCGCCCGGGTTTACGCCATCGATACCGGCTACGGCGCCCTGGATTGGAAACTTCGCACCGATCCCCGCGTCGTCGTCATGGAACGCACCAACGCCATGCACGTCGAACTGACCGAAAAAGTGGCCTTGGTGGTGATAGACGTCGCCTGGACACGCCAACGCCACATCCTTCCCTCCGCACTGCGAATGCTCCAAGCCAACGGCCGCGTCATCACTCTCATCAAGCCCCATTATGAAGCCCCCGCCGCCGAGCTCCGCAAAGGCGTTCTAATCCCGCAAGCTCTCGACGAAGTCCTTCAGCATGTGGATGCCGACATCGCCGCCGCCGGCTTCCGCAAACTCAACACAGTCCCCAGCCCCATCAAAGGCGCCAAGGGCAACCTGGAGTACCTGGCTCTCCTGGCGGTGTGAATGTGCCGGCGTGCAACTTTTGCCCTCTTCCCATAATATAGCCACGGTCGAGGTAAGTTATCGGTTATGCTCTGTCTGACGACAGAGCCCAATATGAGCCAAATCCGCATTGCCATCGCCGGTGTTGGAAACTGCGCCAGTTCTCTGGTCCAGGGCATCTCCTATTATTCCACCACCGCCGACACCACCGGTCTGGCCCATCCCCGCATCGGAAGCTTCTCCATCGCCGATCTTCGCGTGGTAGCCGCCTTCGATATCGACGCTCGCAAGGTCGACAGGCCACTGGAAGAAGCCATCTTCGCCCTGCCCAACAATACCAAACGGTTTTGCGACAATATCGCTCCCAGCAACGTCATCGTCCAGATGGGCGATATCCTCGATGGCCTTCCCGACCATATGATGAGTTATCCGCTCCATCAACGTTTCCAGGCCAGCAAGACCAACCCCGTTGACGTCGCCGCCGTGCTGCGCCAATCCGGCGCCGAGATACTCGTCAACTACATGCCCGTCGGCTCACAACAGGCCACGGAGGCCTACGCCCAGGCTTGCCTGGATACCGGCGTCAGCTTCATCAACTGCGTCCCCTGCTTCGTCGTTTCTGCCCCCATCTGGGCCGAGCGTTTCCGCCAGCGCGGCATCCCCTGTATCGGCGATGATATCAAGGCCCAGCTTGGAGCTACCATCACCCACCGAATGCTGGCCCGCCTGTTTACTGAGCGCGGCATTCGCATCGACTCCACCTACCAGCTTAACACCGGCGGCAACACCGATTTCCTCAACATGCTCAACCGTCAGCGCCTGTCCAGCAAAAAAATCAGTAAAACCGAAGCCGTGCAGAGCCAGCTCGATGTGCCCCTTGATCCCGACCACATCCACATCGGCCCCAGCGATTTCATCCCCTTCCAGAAGGACAACAAGGTCTGTTTTCTTCGTCTGGAAGGAACCGGTTTCGGCGGCGTACCGATGAACATGGAACTTCGTCTCAGCGTCGAGGATTCCCCCAACAGCGCCGGCGTAGTAGTCGACGCCATCCGCTGCTGCCGCCTGGCCCGTGATCGAAGCCTCTGCGGCCCCATCGACCCGGTCTGTGCCTGGACCATGAAGCACCCTCCGCGGCAGCTGCTCGACGCCGATGCCCACCAAGCCATGGAAGCCTTCATAGCCGCCACGCAGGGTTGAGGCGTACCCGCCCGCCAATTCGCTATTCTCCGGTACTCAGGGAAGCGGTGGGTGTTTACGCCCACTGGCCTCACTCTTCCCCTGCCCCTCGCCTCCCCGCCTTCACCTCTCCCCTCCTCCTCTTTTCTTCCAGCCTCCTCCTCTTGGCCGCCCTGCCCGGTTTCACTTTCTTCCGTCTTTTGGGCTCGTATATGACCGCCACGATCAATCCCCGCAACCGTTCCATTACCTCCGCTCGATTCATACTCTGGCTTCGATGGCTATCCGATGAAATATGCAATTCGCCCGACCCCGTGATCCGCCTCCCCGCCAACGCCACCAGCCGCATCTTCGCCCCCTCGCTCAAACCTACCACCACCCTAAGATCCACCCATAACTCCGCCTTGGTATTGACCTTATTGACATTCTGACCTCCTGGACCGGCACTGCGGGCAAACTGCCACCGAAACGCCCCCGTCCCCGCCGTTACCCCAGGCGCCAGTTCCACTCCGCCGCTTACATTAACCGCTTCTTCGCTCATTTCCGCCTCTTCCATAATCTCAGTAGCCACTGATGCTGAAGACGGCGATACCGCGGTTCCCGATGCACATTCGCCGATGCCAGCGACACCATCTGCCGTAAACAACCTGAAGACCAGGCCAACTGCGGTACGCTCAGCATCGGCGGCGACGCCAGGAATACTTCCCGAGTTACTTTCATCCGCAGCATAGCAATGTTTTATCGCCCCAAACTACACACGTCTAGTTTTGCCCTGCCCCATGTCCCTGGTACTCCGGGAAATTATAGTACAGCCATCATCGTCTGCCCGATATTGGACCAACGTGAATCCCTGCCCCCTTGACCTTCTTCGCCCTCCACCCTCACGCCGCGTGCGGTCCGTTGATGTCGCCCAAGCCCGACTCGGGAAATTCGGCGATGTAATTAAACTCCGTCCTTATGGCGGCGACAAAAGGTAGCTCCCTAATCTCACTCACATGTTTCAATTCGCAAATCCCCTCGATGACCCCCATATCCTTATCCACATTCAGCATCACTAACCCGGCGCGTTTGAGCTGCCAGATCGATGATTGCAGTTTCACCGCATCCTCCACACAACCCGGCAAAAGTATCACCATCACATCCGACATCGAATCATCGCGTTGCATCGTAACACCGTTCCTTCTGCACCAATCCCACATCTGGCGCCACGGTCGCCCTGGGACTTTACTGCCTGTGCATAACATCATAGGCACAGCTGCAATGTATCCATGTCGATTGACTGTGGATATGCAAGAAATCCTTACTTCACGTGTCTCCCCTCACATAGCGCCGCTGGCCAAGCGGACTCAACGTGGCAAATAGCTGGAATCGATAGACAATAACGCAACAGCACTCAACAGCCCGCTGTCGCCCTTCACACTCGGTTTCGGTTTGGGAACCCTGTGCCCCCATAGGATCGCCACAAAGCCGACCCCGCTAAGGCTCCGGCACGAGCCGGTACGTTTTACCATTCGGCAGCACCACCTTCGCCCCCCGGAGCAGATCGTCACCCACCGGCGCTGGCGGCGGCGTCACTTCCGTTTCTCCCGCCTTCGGATACTCCGCCAGCAACTGCCCATTCTTCCACACCCCCACTCCGAAGGCGGGGAACTCCTTCTTGAACCACGTACACGGCCGATGCGATGCATTCAAGGCAAATCCGTACCTGTCATCCTTGTATTTCCGCTGGCACACTTCGATACTCGGCCCCGCCGCCGGAAGCCCGTCAGCCGCCATTTCCCCGGCCAGTAAAATCGGCCCATACGTTCCCAACGCCGCGTTCACCGCCCGAATCTCCGCCTGCATACGTGACGTCGTTCCATCCCAGTTCCACGGATTGACAACTTCCGGGAAATACACGATCCCCACCGCCCCATGTATCACCGCCGACCACACCTCTCCGCGCATCTCTTCCGGCGTAGCCGACCTATGCCCCGGCGGAAACCCGCCAGGCGCAAAATCCGCGCATTCGATATACGCGATCTGCGGTTTCTCCGTCCCCGCCCGTATCTTATCCAGCGCCGCCCCGATGCTCTTCTTCGCATAATCCGGATTCTCCTTATCGAGCCATCCCGGCTGGTTCCATCCGCACACCGGATACACATCGTGCCCATTCCAATCGGCAATTTCCTTCCAAGGCGCATAGAACCCCGCATCCTTATTGATCACATTATTTCCCGAGAAATTCACAAACACTGGCCGCACCTTGCTCCAAGCCCCGTACGCAGCCGCCAGATCAACCGGCTTAACATTCGTCCTATCCGGTTCATCTTCATGTGCAAAAGCCATCACCCGATGCACCGAGGCATCCGCCAGCGGTTCTCCTATGGGCCTTCGGATCTGCCAAAGCCCCGCCGCATCCGCCGCCCGCGCCCACACCGCCGCATCATTCCCATTCGGTACCCTGACCACGGTATTTATTCCCCGCGCCTGCCACTTGGCAAACTCCCCCACCGCCTGCGAATCCACCCCAATCACAAACGCCGGCGGGACCGCCGCCCGCGTCGCCTGTCCCCTGGCCGCCATCGTCATAGCCAATACCAGCAACAGACACGCCCCACTGAATAACATTCCTTGCGTATTTTTTACGCTCATACATGCCTCCTCTAACACCAGAGCATAGCCTTGAACCCCTGTCCCGGTCGACCAGTATAGTAGTCTTTGCCAAATAAAAGAGCCCCACCCCTGGCTAAGGCCGGCTTCACTCTCCACTGGCCACCGATCACGCACCGCGATATCCTTGCCTCATGCTCTGGCTCCTCTACATCATTCTCTTTCTGTTTCTACTTGCCGGGTTCGTCATCAATGCCCTGACCCTTCCCGGCAACTGGCTCATGATCGCCGCCGCCGCAATCTACGCCTGCCTCACCCACTCCCGTTACATCGGCTGGCACGGCGTATTATTCCTTACCGCCCTCGCCCTGATTGCCGAAATCATCGACACTCTTGCCGGCGGCGCCGGCGCCAAACGTGCCGGCGCCTCGCGCCGTGGCAAATGGGGCTCCCTTCTCGGCGGCCTCCTCGGCGGCTTGTTCCTCAGTTTTCTTATCCCCATTCCTCTCGTGGGCACCATCGCCGGCATTCTCCTCGGCTGCTTTGCCGGCGCCGCACTGGCCGAACTCACCACCGGCCGCACCACCTTCCACGCCCTCCGCATCGGCGGCGCCGCGGCCGTTGGCCGCCTCGCCGGCATGTGCGCCAAAATTGTCTTCTCCGCAGTTATCTTCCTGGCCGCACTTGTAATGTCCTTTCCCCACCGTCTCCATTAACGCAATTGAAGAAGTGGAAAATATGAGCACATCCAAGCGCAATCCGTCACTCCCCGTGCCCACCCCCAACCGCTGGTCGCTGGACGGCGCGGGAATCATCTGGGAGCCCGGCAAGGGACCTCGGGTGGGGCACGAAGACCATCTGGAAATGAGCGGGCGGCAGGTTTCGGTCATCGTCCGCTTCGCGCTGGCCCGGAATCGCTGGCTCAACCTGGAGCGAAGGGTCTACTGGCCCAACCTCCGCGGCCGGGCTAACGACGAGCGAGGTTACCTGACCCGCAGTTTCGGCGACGCCTTCGAGCCGGCGGTGCTCATCGACGGCGTCGAGGAACGGGTGGCCAAGACTCGGGTACGCTCCGTGCGGTTTGACGGCGTGCTGACCTTCGAGCACGAGCCATTCGCCGGCCTGCAACTCGTTCGCCAACTGTTTCCCAGCGTGGATAAGCCGGCCGTCGTGGAGCGGTGGACGTTCCGCAATCTGACCCGCAAGCCGCTGCCGTTCACCCTTGGCGCAGTCAACTGGCGGCAGACCAGTTCCGGCGTGGGTGGCGACTACGAACTGGAGGTGAACCACCGCCGCCGCCGGGTGCGGCTGGAGCCGGGGCGGGAGTTCGTCACCAGCATCGTTTTTGCCGCCGCCCGGCGCGGCCGTATGGAGACAATCAAGCCGGGGCGGTCCTTGGCCGACCGGCGGCAGCGGGTAGCAGCGCTGAGCGGCAGTTTGCGGCTGGAAACCCCCGATCCGGTTCTGAACCGCTGTTTTGCCTTCGCCTGCCTGCGAACGGGCGAGTCGCTCTTCGATACCAAGATGGGTCTGGTCCACTCGCCGGGCGGTGGCGGTTTTTATGCCGGCATATGGGCCAATGACCAAATCGAATATGCGGCGCCGCTGTTTCCGTTCATCGGCCAGGGAGACCTGATCACCGCGGCCCTCAACGCCTTCCGCGTCTTCGCGGGGGCTATGAAGCCTGGCTATCGGCCAATCCCATCCTCCTTTGAGGTCGAAGGTGACGTGCGCTGGACGCACTGTGGCGACCGCGGCGACGCGGCCATGTATCTCTATGGCGGCAGCCGATTTCTGTTGGCCCTGGGCGACCGCCAGACCGCACGGAAACTTTGGCCGGCCCTCGCCTGGTGCGCTGAGTTCTGCCGACGCAAGACCAACCGAATGGGGGTAATTGCCTCCGACACCGACGAACTCGAAGGCCGGTTCCCGGCCGGAAAGGCCAACCTTTCGACCTCCAGCATCGCCTACGGCGGATACCAGGCCGGGGCCGCCGTAGCCCGCGAACTGGGCAAGTTCGCCGAGGCAGACGAGTGGGAGTCCCGCGCCGAACGTCTGGGCGTGGCCATCGAGAGACACTTCGGGGCGGTAGTGGAAGGGTTCCCCACCTACCGCTACTTCGCCGGTTGTGACGTGCTCCGCGCCTGGATCTGCGCCCCACTCACTGTCGGCCTGCTGCGGCGCGCCACCGGAACGATTCGGGCCCTCTTCTCGCCCCGGCTGTGGACCGCCGACGGCGTAGCCACCGAGGCCGGCAAACGGATGTTCTGGGATCGCGCAACGGTCTACGCCCTGCGCGGAGTTCTGGCCGCCGGCGAAACCGCGAAAGCAATGAAGTTCCTAGCCGAGTTCTCACGCCGCCGCCTGCTGGGAGACCACGTGCCCTACATGATCGAGGAGGAAAACGAGCAGAACCATCTGGCCGCCGAAAGCGCCCTTTACGCCCGCGTCTTCACCGAGGGGCTCTTCGGGATGGTGCCGACCGGTTTTACTTCGTTAACCTGCCGTCCGCGGCTACCACGGGGCTGGCCGAGCATGGCCCTGCGCGGAATAGCGGCGTTCGGTCGAACTTTCGACCTGATAATCAAACGGCTACCCGGACGGATGCTGGACGTCGAGGTTTGCCCGACCCGCGGACGGGCGATCACGCTGCGCATACGCGACGGCGCAACGGCCGTGCTGGAATTCCAGCCGAATTGACGGCAACTGTGGCCGCGACATCCATCAGGCCAAAGGACAACCTGGAGCCTGCCTGATCGCCCACTGCCTTTCCCAACTGAACTATCTCCCGCATCCTACACACGACATCCCGATTTCTTGGCTTCTTCATAGAAGGCGACCACGTTCTCCGTAGGAGAATTATCCTGAATTGAATGCGTCGGCGCGCAGGCATAGCCGCCGCCGGCCATGATCTTCAGCGTATGGCGCACATCTTTAATCACGTCATCCACCGTGCCATAAGCCAGAGGGCCGGCAGTGGATATCATCCCGTGGAAGGCCAACCGATCCCCGTAACGTTTTTTGAGATACGCCGGACTCATGTTGACCGCTTCCGGCTGGAGGGTATCGACGATCCCTATGCCCATCTCGATAAAGTCATCAAACGCCCAACTGCTGGACCCACACGAATGGATCATGGTCGGAATGTTGAATTCCCTGGCCAGGTCGACAAACTTCTGAAGCCGCGGCCGGATATGCCTGCGGAAAAGTTCCAGGCTGATCGTCGGCCCACGCTGCGTACCCAGATCTTCGCCGATCCAAAGGACGTCGATCCGCCCATTCCCCGCCTCCAATTCCCGCCGTCTGATGCGAAACTCAATGTCGCTTACCCGGTCAATCAGGCGCAGGCATGCCGGATCGTCGGTAATCAAATCCAGAAGCACCTGCTCCATAGTCCGCAGCATGGAGGTCGAGTTGATGATATCTCCCGTGCCCGCTCCGCCGGTCATGATGCAGTAATCGGCATGCCTGCGGCACTGGGATTCGATGGCGACGTAATCGAAATGGTCAGGATCCGGCAGCGGCCAGGCCTCGATCTCCTCGATCGTCGCATCACGCAACGGCCAGTCGCAATAATCCCAATAGCCACCGGTTTCATGTTCAATCCAACGGCGATGGATACCCCAGTTATCGGTCTTCACGTCACCCACGTCCGCATGGAGCTTAGGCCCGATGTACTTGGCCCCAACAGTGCGGAAGTCAACGTTCAGGGCCCGCCGCAGCCCCTCGCCGTCTTCTTTGGCCAAGCCAAAATGCGCCTTCAAGCGGGCGTCGATGCCTTCGTTGCAAAGATAATTAAGAGGAACACGATCCGCTTCCTTGCGGGCGAATACCGTCAGTGCACGCTGTTTTGGTGACATGGCGATCATTTTTACAACGAAGGAACAAGAAGACAAGACAGGACACTTGGAAAAATGCCGACGCACACAAATAAGGAGAGCGTCGCGTACCACAGTGCAACGCGGGCATTCTCTTGTGCCGACTTTCCACCATGCCCCTTGAGAATCCTCACAAAATACGCCATTATCATGAGGCGATGACTCCAATGTATCAGTAAATGTCTGCATTTGAGGACGTGGTTGTGGCGACAGAGAAAGCATATCCAAAACTGACGGCGGACGAGGCGGCGGCACGCATCAGCAACGGCATGACAGTGGCCTTCGCAGGATTTACGCCGGCCGGGGCAGTCAAAGCGGTTCCCCGCGCCCTGGCGGCCAGGGCCAGGGCCATGCACGCCCGGGGCGAGCCAATGCAAATACGCATGCTCAGCGGCGCCAGCACGGGCAGAAGCGCCGATGAGGCTTTGTCCCAAGCGCAGGCTATTTCCTGGCGAGCCCCCTACCAGTCTTCCGCCGCGCTGCGCAAACAGACCAATGCCGGCGCGGCCGATGTCGTGGACATACATCTTTCCCACTGGCCACAGATGCTCTGTGCCGGATTCTTCGGCAAAATTGACGTGGCGGTAATTGAAGCTACCGAAATCACCAGCGACGGCCGGGTCTATTTGTCCACGTCCGTCGGCGCCAGCCCCACCTTCCTGGCTTGCGCCGACAAGGTTATCATCGAACTTAACCGCTATCACAGCCCACGCACCCGCGAAATGATGGACGTCGCGGTTATGCCCCTGCCGCCTTACCGGGCGCCCATCGCCATCCTCAACCCTTTGAGCAAGATCGGCGTCCCCTACGCAATCGTGGATCCCAGGAAAGTCATCGGCATCGTCGAAACCAATGAACCCGATGAAATCAATATCCTGGCCTCCATCGACGACATCGGCCGCCGTATCGCCGCCAATGTGAGCAGGTTCCTGCTTGATGAACTGGCGGCCGCGCGGATTCCCAGCCAGTTCCTGCCGTTGCAGTCGGGCGTGGGCAATGTGGCCAACGCGGTCATGGCCAACCTGGGAGCCGATCCGGACATCCCGCCGTTCACCATGTACAGCGAGATCATCCAGGATTCGTGCGTGGAGATCATGCTGGCCGGCAAAATAACCGGCGCCAGCGCTTGCGGCATGACCGTCTCTCCGGCGCAACTGCAGGTAATCTACGGCAACATGGATTTCTTCGGGCCCCGCATCGTCCTGCGGCCGCAGGAATTTAGCAACAATCCAGGCATCATCCGCCGTCTAGGCGTTATCGCCATGAACACTGCCCTCGAAGTCGACGTCTACGGACATGCCAATTCCACACACATTTGCGGCACAGACATGATGAACGGCATCGGCGGCTCGGGCGATTTCGTGCGCAACTCCTACCTGTCAATCTTCATGTGCCCTTCGTTCGCCAAGGGCGGGCGAATTTCGACGATCGTGCCCCTGGCCACGCACGTGGACCACAGCGAACACTCGGTGCAAATTGTGGTGACCGAACAGGGCCTGGCGGATTTACGCGGTCGCTCACCGCTGGAGCGGGCCAGGGCCATGATCGATAACTGCGCCCACCCGGCCTATCGCGACTACCTCCACCGCTACATCGAAAAATCACCTCCGGGCCACATCCACCACGACCTTCGCAAATGCTTCGAGTTGCACCTTAACCTGATCGATAAAGGTGCCATGCTGCCGGACTTGGATTTTTCCGACTTCGAGCCCATGGAACGGCGCCCCAACGGGGGCTGATCGGCTTGCATATGGCTCGCTCCGCATGACAGGCGTGGACATGAACGAGGCCGAGGTGAGTCAGTGGTTTCACAAGGCGGCGGCACTGGGCCGGATCGGCGACCAAGAGAAATTGCCCAAACACGGTTTGCAGACCCATGCATGCCAGGCAATTCTCGCCACGACGGTGGCATGCTGGATACTCACGGATGCTATGGATAATTTTGGCGTTTATTCACCATATCCAGTGCCCGAATTAACGAGCGAGCAGGCGATGCGCCTGGCGGTCGAGCACCACCAGGCCGGCCATCTTCAGGAGGCCGAGTGTATCTACCGACAGGTTCTGGCACGGCAACCGCGGCATGCCGAGGCATTGGGCCTGCTCGGGGCGATCGCCTATCAAACGGGGCGGAATGACATCGCCGTGGATTTGATCCAACAGGCCATCGCCTTGAAACCAGGCTTAGCCGAGGCCCACAACAATCTTGGCTCTGCCCTGAAGGACACCGGACGCCTGGACGAAGCCATCGCGGCTTATAGGCAGGCCATAGCCTTGAAATCTGACTTCGCCGAGGCCCACAGCAATCTCGGCAATGCTCTGGCGAACGCGGGACGTCTGGATGAAGCCATCGTGGCCTATCGGCAGGCCATAACCCTGAAACCTGATTTCGCCGAGGCTTACGGCAACCTCGGCATAGCCATGGCAAACGCGGGACTTGGTGACGAAGCCATCGCGGCCTATCGGCAGGCCATTGTCCTCAAACCCGATTTAGCCTCGGCCCACATCAACCTCGGCAATGCTCTGGTGAACGCGGGACGTCTGGATGAAGCCATCGCGGCCTGCCGACAAACCATAGCCCTGAAACCCGATATAGCCGAGGCCTACTTCAACCTCGGCAATGCCTTGGCGAACGCGAGACTTGCAGACCAAGCTATCGCGGCCTATAGGCGGGCCATCGCCTTGAAACCCGACTTAACCATGGCCCACAACAATCTCGGCTCTGTCCTGAAGGACGCCGGACGCCTGGACGAAGCCATCGCGGCCTATCGGCAGGCCTTAACTCTGAACCCAGACGATTCCAAAGCCCACAGCAATCTGGTCTATGCCATTCAGTTTCATCCCGCCTACGACGCTCCGACCATCGCCGAGGAACACCGCCGCTGGAATCAACGGCACGCCACACCATTGCAACCGTATCTCCAGCCGCACCTAAATGACCCCAGCCCTTGCCGCCGTCTGCGAGTCGGCTACATCTCGCCGGATTTCCGGGAGCACGTCGTAGGCAGATTCCTCCTGCCTTTGCTGGCCAACCACGATAAGTCCCAGATACATGTTTTCGCCTACGCAGACGTACTGGAGCATGATGCGCTTACGCGGACCCTGGGCTCGCATGTGGACGACTGGCGGAGCATCGTCGGGCTTCCGGATGACAAGGCAGCCGCCCTGATCCGCCAAGACGGCATCGATATCCTTGTAGACCTGACGATGCACATGGCCCACAATCGCATGCTGATCTTCGCCCGCAAGCCTGCGCCGGTTCAGGTCACCTATCTTGCCTACTGCTCCACCACCGGCCTGGATACCATTGACTATCGTCTGAGCGATCACTACTTGGATCCACCGGGGGCAAACGAGTCCGTCTACAGCGAAAAGACGCTTCGCTTGCCGGAAACTTATTGGTGTTATCAGCCAGGCAGAGCTTGTCCCGAGGTGCGCCAAGTACCCGCTCTGACGCAAGGGTACATCACCTTCGGCTGCCTTAACAATTTCTGCAAGGTCAACGAACCAACACTGGCGACCTGGGCCAGGATTCTCCTGGCGACACCAAATTCCCGACTGCTGCTCCATGCCGGGGAAGGTGCCCACCGTCTTGTAGTGCAGGAGCGGCTGCGGCGCGAGGGCATAGAACCCCAGCGTGTGCGTTTTTCGCCAAGCGTACCCTCGCCAGAGTATTTTAGCCTTTATCACAACATCGACCTGGCCCTGGACCCATTCCCCTACGGTGGGGGAACCACCACCTGCGATTCCTTATATATGGGTGTGCCGGTCGTGAGCCTTGTGGGAAAGACAGCGGTGGGCCGGGGAGGATTGAGCATACTTTCCAACCTCGGCCTGCCGGAACTGGCGGTTCGCTCCGAAGACGAGTATGTGCATCTGGCGACCACCCTGGCCACCGATCTCACCCGTTTGTGTGATCTGCGTTCAACCTTGCGTCGAAGGATGGAGCAATCGCCCCTTATGGATGCCCAGCGTTTCGCCCGCGGAATCGAAGCGGCTTATCGCGATATGTGGCGAACTTGGTGTGGGCGGAACAAGCCTGCCTGAACGCGATGATGGGTGGGATGGAGTTAGAATCTATCTCCGAACCCAATGACTCCGCGATGGGTCCTGAGATAGATTTTTAATGGCTAAGGAAGTGGTTGCGGTTTGGCCTATCCGTTGGCCAGCTCTTTTGTTGCTGGTGCATCAGTATTATCCCTTGCCATAAAAAAACCCCGGTAATACCGGGGTTTCTTAGTGGAGCCACGGGGATTTGAACCCCGAATTCAACCATGCCATGGTCGCGTGATCCCATTTCACTATGGCCCCGAGCATCAACGACAGTAGGATAGCCGTCGAACTCAGATGGTTATAATTTACGCCATAAATCCTGACTGTCAAGCGGCGGGACCCGTCGCTTCGCTGTAGACATCCCCTTACTCAGCCGTATAATGCGAAAATGATCCACGACAACCTTTCTCAATCGATAGACAATCTTGCGGCCCGGATAAACTCCATCCGGGACTCTCTTTGACTTGCCAGCTAAAAATTCTCGCCGCAAAGAACTTGAAGATAAAATGGGCCAGAACGGGTTCTGGGACAACCAGGAAACCGCCAAAGCCGTCGTCGCCGAAGCCAAACTACTAAAGTCGGCGGTCGAGCCGATCGAAGCGATGCTGCGCGGCTTGGAAGATTTGCGCGCCCTCTACGAACTTGGTGCGGAAGTCAATGATACCCAGACGCTGGAAGAAGCCGACCGCACCCTTTCCGAACTGGAGAAGAAGGGCCAAAGGGTGGAACTACAGTCGCTCTTGAGCGGCAAGAACGACCAGCGGGACTGCTTCTTCCAGATCCACGCCGGGGCCGGGGGCACTGAGGCCCAGGACTGGGCCGAGATGCTCCTGCGCATGTATCTGTACTACTTCCAACGCCGCGGTTGGGATGTAAGCGAGGTGGACCGGACCCTGGGCGAACAGGCCGGCATCAAGGATGTGGTCCTCCAGCTCAAAGGCGAATACGCCTATGGATACCTGCGCGCGGAAGCCGGAGTACACCGCCTGGTGCGCCCCAGCCCCTTCAATGCCCAAGGTAAACGGCAGACCAGTTTCGCCTCGGTTGATGTGGTGCCCGTCTTCGAGGATGAAGGAGGCGAGATCGAGATTCCAGATGCGGACGTGGAGATCGTCGCCTACGTGCGCGCCAGCGGCCCAGGCGGCCAGAACGTCAACAAGGTGGCGACAGCGGTACGGATCACCCACAAGCCCACGGGCATTCAGGTTACCTGTTCCGTTGAACGCAGCCAGCAGCAGAACAAACGTCTGGCCCTGTCTCTGCTCAAAGGCCGCCTGGAAATGATGGAACAGGCCAAACGCGATGAAGAACTCAAGAAACTCTACGGGGAAAAAGGCGCCATAGCCTGGGGCAATCAGATCCGCAGCTACGTTCTGGATGACCGCCGGGTCAAAGACCACCGCACCGGCGTAGAAACCACCAACGTCGAGAGCGTCCTCGATCGCGGCGAACTGGATGATTTTGTCGATGCGGAACTGCGGAGAAAGAAAGCCAAGCAAAACGCCGATCGCTCCACGCTTGGTTCGTAACCGATGGCGCAATCCCATCCCGATATTTCCTTGCCCAACGCGCCCGCCCCGGCCCACAATCCGTACGCCGCCTGGCAATATCGCGATTTCAAACTGTTCGCCGCCGGATGGATCGTCAGTCTGATCGGCCAGCAGATGCAGACGGCAGCGATCGGATATGAAATCTTCTCCCGCACGCATCGGCCCATAAGCCTGGGATGGATGGGTCTGATCCTCTCCATGCCGGTACTCTTCCTGGCCCTGCCAGCCGGACATCTGGCCGATCGTTTCGACCGCCGCAAGATAGTATTGACGGCTCAGCTCATTGCCGCATTAGCCTCGGTAGCCCTTGCTGTAATATCTTTTTATCACTGGGATTATCGCTGGATGTATCTGCCGCCGTTGATAACCAATGTCGGCTTTACCTTCAGCCGAGCAGCGCGGCAAGCAATGCTGCCCAGTCTGGTTCCAGCCAAGGATTTCCCCAACGCCGTTACCTGGAACAGCAGTCTCTTCGAGACCTCTTCCATGCTGGGCCCGGCCATTGGCGGAATGGTCATCGCCAGAAGCTTCGCTCACTGGCAGAGCGCATGGGTTGTCTATGCGCTGACGGTAGTTGGACAGATGGTTTATTTCTTCTTTCTGCTCGGTGTACGCAGCCGGACCATCGCCGGCGAGGGACGTAACGCCCCGGCGACGCTTCAAGGGCTCATCGCCGGCGTTCGGTTCGTGTGGCGCACCAAGATCATTCTGGCGACCATGACATTGGACCTGTTCGGCGTATTGCTCGGTGGAGCAACCTACCTGCTGCCTGTCTTCCAGGAGATTCTCAAAGTCGGCCCTGTCGGCTACGGCTGGCTTCGGGCCGCCCCCGCCGCCGGGGCCTTCACTATGGCCATGACCCTGGCCCATCTTCCCCCTATGAAACGGGCCGGCCGGGCCATGCTTCTGGCCTTTATCGGATTTGGGTTAGTGACCATCGTCTTTGGTATCTCCGGCAACTTCTGGCTCTCCATGGCTATGCTCTTCCTGGCCGGGGTCTTCGACAATGTCAGCGTTGTGGTGCGGCATACGTTGATCCAGTTGAAAACGCCCGATGGCATGCGCGGCAGGGTCTCAGCGGTAAATGGCGTGTTCATCGGAGCGTCCAATGAACTGGGCGGCTTCGAGTCAGGCCTCACCGCCCAGTGGTGGGGAGCGGTTGGGTCTGTCGTGATAGGCGGTTTGGGAACATTGGGGGTTGTAGCCGCTGTCGCCGCCATCTGGCCGCAAATCCGCAGGTTCGGCGCGCTCAATGAGGCGAAAGTGGATGTGGAAAGCAACCCGCTGCCAGTGATCAGTGGCCTCTGACCAGTGGTGGACGGTTGGTTGGCTTCTGGTGGCACATCGTTTTCCGTGTGACAACACCGCATCGATCTTTACATAATTGCCGACCTTCTTTGCCAGTTGCCAAGAAATTACGGTAACCCTATTATAACGACGTTGCATGGCCACAAAACGCCATCGTGTGGTGTGCAAGTCATGACTTTATTACTCTTTGGAGAACCCTATGTTCACCTCCGGCACTTTACGGCGTTCTACGACAATCGCATTGCTGAGCTGCGGTTTTCTGGCTGGATCGGCTTCGGTGATCGGAATTAGCACCTTCCTGGCATCCCAAAACCAGGCGAAGGCCGACGATCGCACCGACGACGAACGCTACTGGGAGCGGTACAAGGAACACCATTTCGAGATCTTCGAGGCAGCGCGCAACCTGCGCGAGGCTCGCGGTCACCTGGATGGAGCCGCGCACGACTACCACGGCCATCGCACGGCGGCGCTCAAACTGGTCGCCGATGCCCAGCGAGAACTGCACCTGGCTATCGAAGCCGAAAGATGAACCGCTCGTTGGCCAATTGCGGCGGAGCCTTCATTAATAGACAGAACAGAATGCGCCACAAAGTGTGCTCTCAACTGACTTCGGGTACGACTTTCTGTTCACCTACGATGCGCCGTACGCAGTGCCTCGTCTGATGTTGGGCGAGGTTCCTTTGCGGGCATAGTGTTTTAGGAAACCTTGACATGGCTGCAATCCAAGCCACGGCTTCCGCCGACACAATATCATCTGTCCGCTCGGTGGATCTCAATGCCGACATGGGCGAGAGTTTTGGCCTGTTCCGCTACGGCGCAGACGAGGAGTTGCTCCCCTTCCTATCTTCGGCCAATATCGCCTGCGGATTTCACGCAGGCGATCCGAGTGTAATGCGCCGAACCGTAGCCATGGCCCACAGGCATAGTGTGGCCATCGGCGCCCATGTAGGCTTTCCCGATCTGCTTGGTTTCGGCCGCCGTCAGCTTCTGGCCACTCCAACGCAAGTTGCCGATTACACAACCTACCAGATTGGCGCCTTGCAAGCCTTTCTATGGGCCCAGAGCGTGCCTTTGCACCACATTAAGCCACATGGCGCTCTGTACATGATGGTGCTGGAAGACCACAAGCTGGCTCGGGCCGTGGCCGAAGCTACCCACGCCGCTGGCAAAACCCTGCAGATATACACCATTCGAGGCTCTGCCATGGACCACGCGGCAAATCAAGTTGGGTTGTCGGTGGTGTGCGAGTTCTTCGCTGATCGCGGTTACCGCGCCGATGGCACAGTCAAGATGTTTGACTGGACCATAGACGACACCGGCGGCTCCCCTGACGCGGTAGCCAGCCGCGTCGTCCGCGCACTTCAAGAACGCTCCGTAGCCGCCATCGACGGCGGTGATGCCGCCATCGACGCGGAAACGGTGTGCGTCCATTCGGACACACCTGGCGCGCCCCAAATCGCCCGCGCCATCCGCAAAGCTTTGGCCGCCGCAAACATTAGCGTCTGCCCGTACAAACATCTGCGGACCAATTGAACGAACCAAGGCTCAGGCCACAGATACCTTACATCATGGGAGTCAATGGGCACGCGGAACGTCTTTGTGACGAAGAGTTGCGGACCCCATATATCGGGTTCGCATGTCTCAATGACTGTTGCAAGTCCATGGTTCCTAACCGGTACTCTTTGTTTGCTGACCCAGAGCAGAACGTTATTGATTCCTCAACGCAATCGCAACCAGCCGACACGATTACTGTCCTGTTTCCTCGATGCGGGCTAGGCCATTGAGCGTACGGATCAGCATGCTCTTGCCCACAAACACCGGGACGCTGCGAAACGGGCTGAGCCGATTGCAAGCCAGTTCCTCATAGGTTCGACCGGGTTTGACAACGACGGTCACGCCATCGTCACCACTGACATACAGCCTTCCTCCGGCCAACACCGGACTGGGATACACAGTCCCAAGATTATTAGACTTAAACGAATGCTCGTAAACCCGCGTGCCGTCCTTGATATCCAGTGCTATTAGGTTTTTGCCCTGAGTTATATTGTAAATTAAGTCCTCACTGGCAACCGCAGTCGCATAATAACGATCACCGGGAATTTTTGCGTCCCAAACCTTGGACAGGAAATTCTCGCCCTCGAAATCCAGGCGAAAGGCGCAGGCTCCGTCTTCATCCATTTTGTAGACAAGTCCGTCCTTCGCCACCGGGCCATTCCATGGAAATTTAAGACCGCCGGCCTTTTTGGACGCGGTCACCAATTGTTTGCCATCCGCCACGGCAAATGCATCCCCGTATGGAGTCAGCAGCACCGAACGCCCCGGTGGCCCCACCACCGCCGGACTCCCGTAGGTGCTGGGAGCATCGCATACCCACTTGTCCACACCACTGGCGGGATCTACGGCAAACAGTTTATTGCCAAAATGCACGAGCAGTACTCCATCTACCACCCGAGGCGACGCGGATTGTCCGTACTTGGAATGCGGTCGGACCGGCAAAATCCGTGCCCAAATCCGTTGGCCTTCCAGAGAAAACCCCGCCACAACCCCCGAACCAAAGACAACATAAATATTCTTCCCGTCCGTTACCGGAGATGGCGTGGTGTAACCATTGACATTATGACTATCAGGCAACAGAAATTTTTGCAGCGGCTCCATTTCTTTGCCGGTTGCATCAAGGGCAGCCTTGGCTGTCTCGACGGCCTGCTTTAATTCCGCCGAGTCAGGTTGCTGTTTCGATGCCTTGACGGCCTCCTGAACCTTCTTCTGTTCCTCGGCAAAACGGGCCTTTACCACCGCCGCCTTTTTTGCCCCGTCTTCATATGCCGCCTTGTCCGGCCCTGAAAGGATATCACCATAGCCATTGGCAACCGACCAGAGCACCTGTCCGTCCTTGAAATTCACGGCCACCAATACATTGGGCTCCTCGGTGACAATGACACGCTCTCCCATGGGCAACGGCGAGGCATTGGACGACTTGAGCTTGGTCAACCAAAGTACATTGGTCTTGGCGTCCCAATGCAGCGGCGGATTCGTATCGGCGTATGTTGCCGACCCGTCATTGCGGAAACCAGTATCCGCTTGAAGAAAATCTCTGCCAAGAACTATCAAACCCAACCATACCAGGCCAGTCAACGCTCGCATACATTCTTCCTTGCCCAGTCATGGGCTATGCAAAATGCCGTCACCTCGACCCATTCACGCCTGAACATCCAACTTTACCGCATTGGGTGCGGAGCAATCATTCACCACACGCCGCCATTCCTCCTGCCAGCGGGGCGCGTAACACTGCGGGCTGAGCCCGCCGCGTACAAGGCCAATCTTCCAGACATCACGGTACAAGAATTCGCGGGCGGCGAAAAATTCATTGGCCGCTATCAACCGGGCAGCATTCCATTGCGACCGCCGCATCACCGCGGCATGAGCCTCGAACATCCGTAGTTTTCCTTCCAATTGGTCCACGCGCCAGGAACGTCGCAAACCAGCGGCCTTGAGCAACGAGGTCCATTCCGTTCGTGCGACTGCCACGTCAACCTCATACGCTCTGGCCCATTGCGCAATCCACGCCGCCCAGCGCTCAACATCGGAGGCACAGGAGACTGCGAAATACCGTTTCACGTAGGCAGCCAGCACTTCCTCTGGCGACGAAAAACGCCCTGATGACAGCCCCCCAAGAACAGCCTTGTTCAGATCGTCAAACAAACCCTCAGAGTAGGCCTGGTAACCGCTCATTCCGAGCTTCGCCATATTCGTCAGGGTCGTGGGTATTCGCCCTGGCGCCACCACTGGACCCCAGATGCCATATACATCCCGCCCATGGCTGATCTTATCCTCGGCCACGTCGCCGTAGCCAATATGCAAGAACACCTGTGGTTGGCAGCCCATCGGCAGCAGTCGCCCAGCATCAGGCTGCGTCTGGTCGTATTTAAGGTGCATAGACAGCGATTTGAAAAGGCCACACGCCTCGCTATCCGCCCACGCCTTAAACTGCTCGTGCTCCTTAACCGTCCACCACCAACCGGCCAACCGGGCGGTAATCCCCGGGAAATATGTATCGGCCAGGGCGTGAATCTCTACAGCCAGCTTTCCAAAAGTAACGATCCACGGCGTACACCGCGGACAGGAACATCCACCCGGATCGAACGGGCAGGCGGTCAGTGAGGTCAGGCGAAGGCCACGAGCTTTGAACATCTCGAACAACTGCCGATGATTATTCAGGATGATCTGGCGGGCTTGGGGGTTGGAAGGACAAAGCAATTGGCCGTAGTAACGATCGTCGCCCAGTTCAGCCATAAAGGCCGACTGGGCCTGTTCGACAAAAACCTGATTCGGCGTAAGCCCCAGCGCCAGATCCAGGCCATGCCGGGCGGCGGTTGCAAACCAGTCAAGTTTTTTGTTATAGAGCGAAGATGACAACGTCAACCCACGCGATGTTTCAGGAGATCGCATGTCCGCATTATCGAACCAGTCACTGTAAACGTTGAAGCCCCACCACTTCGCCTCGGCGATAAAGTGCTCTGCCTCCCGAGGCCACATTTCCTCGTAGGAATTGCCAAAGTGCGCGGGACAATAGAGTTCTCGGTGCGTGAATGATGCTGCCATGGCAAAGTGGTCTCCGTAGGTTTGATTGTTTGTATTTGGATTTGTTTAACGATCATATTCCCATCATCATTGCGTCAATCACCCCTCGATGGAATGACCAACGCCAGACCATGTCACACAATATTTATGCCGAGAATGTTCGCCAAATCCTCCAACAACATTCGATTGTCGCCATACGAAATAATGTAGTGTTGACCCAAGACATTTTGAATGAAATCTTCTACCGGGATAGGGAAGATTACTTCCAAACTCGGCAGTTGTGGCGCTGGAGGCGCCCAGCCGGCTTCCTCCCACTGGACCGGGGTCCGGGCCTCGCCAGTCTGAACATGCAGACAGTATCGTCCATCGGCATAACCAAGCCGGGCAAGGGTGATGATCCCGGTTTTCAATTTCGAGACATTCAACAATCCCTCGCTGAAGTTGCCGAAGGCACTGGGCATCACGGTTACCCGGCCATCCACTATTTCCGCCGGAACATAGTCGGGCACGCCCATCAGTGCGCCATCCGTAAGAAATTCGTAGAATTCCAGATAGGCGGCGGTCTGGCCGGTGAGATAGCCAACCATTAACTGCGTCACCGCGCCGAGGCTGTCGTTTTCAGGTATCGAGGAAATGTTCATCCTGTCGTGTAGCAGCGTCATGGCCCCAGCCGGGGCAAACCCCATAAATCTTTTGATCCCATCGACATCACTGAAAGAGAAACCTGCATACCCGCGCTGGCGAACCTTCAGGCAAATAGCCAGGCACAATTCCACCGATCGTTCCACCGTGCCAGGTTGCGGATCTTTGAGAAACAGCCACCGCTGCCGAATCTCCTGGACAAGACGGGCAACTTCATTGCTGTCGCTTTCTTCCATCATTCTTGCCAGTTCCAGCAAATCAAAATGCTCAATTTCCGGGCCAATCTTAGCTTTCAGCGAGATTCCATCATACATCGTGCCATACAGACGCATGTCGCGATAGCCGGCCATGCCGATGCGGGAAGTTTTCAGCAGCGTTGCGGCCCGCGCAGCCCGTGCATATGCCAGGACGGCACCGATACGGAGCGGCTGGCCTCGATAGGTCACAACGTATTTAAAAGTGTAGCCCATGGCGGCCATGGGAGCGCGCAAAGCGGTCGTACCGGCCTGATCGGCGGTAGTCACGAAATAGCCGTCTTCCTGCCAACCTGTCAGCCCCCAAAGCACTATAGGAGTGTGCTTGAACGGTTCAATCACCGCCAAGACCGCCCATGAAGGAATCCATCCGGCAACACAGACGATCAGCAGGTCCATCTCCCCGCCGGCCTTAAGTTCGCTCACTGCCCGGGCGGCCTGTTGACCTTCTACATCGTCGCTGACAGGTCCTGTCATCACCAGATCCACCCCATGTTGTTCCAGCATCGCGGCAGCAGCCGCGCAGCGACGTTCGATGAATTGGCGTGGAGTGTTGACCTCTCCGAAACCGACGAATCCAGCTTTGATCTTCCTGTGCTGTTCGTTCATGCCAATTCTCCGTTAAGACTCGTCCCCTGTCCCTCGAAAGTCGGCAAAAGCAATTGATTTAATCGCTTATAAGTCGCATAGGCCCGTTCGTATATTTCTTTGGTCCGTGGATCTGGATCAAAGCGTCTCTTGATGTGAACCATCTGGACAATGGCTTGCGGTAACGAGGCAAAAACCCCGGCGCCAACGGCCGCCAACATAGCCGCTCCACGACAGGCTGCCTCGTCACCGTCCAGAATGACCACGGGTTTGCCCAGCACGTCCGCCTTAATCTGGAGCCATAAGAGGTCGCGTGCGCCGCCGCCGAGCGAACGAATCGTATGGTAAATCATTCCGCCCTGCTCCAGAGCTTCAAGGTTGTGACGCAGCAAAAACGCCACGGACTCCAAGATAGACCGCACAAAATGCCCCTTCGTGTGCGCCAGGGAAACTCCATAAAATACCCCTTTCGCATTCGAATTGGCATCCGGACACAACGCTCCCTCGAGATGGGGCAGCAACAACAATCCGTCGCTGCCAGGGGCTACCTTTGCCGCGCGCGAAGACAATTCCGCGTAGTCTTCGCCGGCCCCCAGTTCATCGCGAAACCAGCGCAGCACCATGCCGCCGGTTGGCGTCCATGGCATCAGCAGGAAATGTCCAGGCGCTGCGTGCCGGTAGATGCCGGTCCTCATGCCAGCCGTTCCAGGCGGACGATCGAAAGTAGCGCAGATCGCCAGGGCACTGCCGGTGGTTTCCGTAACCATGCCCGGAACGATGTTGCCAGCGCCAACGGCGGCGGCGACCTGATCGATTGGCGCGCTCGTCACGACAACGGTTTTCCCCAGAACGCCGGCGGTCACGTACCCAAGAGCTTCGCCGGAATTATTCAACTCCGGCAACTGGGCCTCGGTAATACCCAGAAATTCAAGCATCTCCAGCCACCACCGCCCGCCAAAAAGATCATAATAAATAGTGGATGGAACTAACGCGTGGTCGGTGACAAACCGCCCGCATAGTCGGTAGATCAGGTAATCCTCAACCAACAGAAATTTCGCGGCGGCGGCAAACACCTCCGGCTCATGGTTGCTAAGCCAGAGAATTTTAGCCGCGGTCCAGGTGGGAATAATTTCCTGCTGGCCGGTTGTGCGGTAGACCTCTTCGCGACTGAATTTGGCGGCGATCTGGGCAGTTTCAGCCTTGGCCCGGTTGTCGAGCCAAACGATTGCTTTACGCAGCGGCCGTCCGTCCTTATCAACTACGATCAGCGTCTCACCTTGGCTGGTGACGCCCACCGCCGCCACGTCGTCGCTGCCGATGCACGCCGCCCGCAGAACGTCCTCCATACCTTCGCAGGCGGCACGCCAATAGACCTCGGGATCGACCTCAACATAATCAGGCGCAGGCCTATCGAGTTGGTATTCGCCAATGTGACAGGCAAGTTCGCGGCCCGTGATATCGAACAGCACCACTTTGACGGAGGTCGTTCCGGCATCGACCGCCAGCATATAGGGTGATTGAGTCATGGTTCAGGTAAACGATGCGTTGATGGCTTCAAGCGTGTCATTGACCAGCTTACTTCCGCCATGGGCGCCGACCGTGCCATTGATGATAAGACCACCATACCCTCCGAATTCTTCGGCGCGGCTGGAGGGCAGGTAACCTTCATACCCATTGGCCAACTGTATCACAAAGGTCTGCCGAGCCTGGGAACGGGCCTTTATCCGCTGCCCGAACTCCAGGAATAGCTCAAAGGGGTTGGCGGCGAAAACCACCGAACCCAGCCTTATCACCTGGAGTTCAATGGCGATTTGGGGTCTTTGAAATTGTTCCTCGAAACGATGTGTAATCGCTTGCTGGTTGCGGATCTGGACAAAGTGATGTTTCTTGTCGTCATATGGCCCGGGCCGTCCGGAAATCTTCTCGTTGACATGGACCTCATCGCAAAACGACTGAAACGCATCCGCAGACGATTGCACCGTTTCCAATTGCGCCATCTTATGTTGAGCCGCAACATATTCCTCATGAGTAACACGCCGCTTAGGCAGATTTACGTTGCTTGTGACATGGCGCAGTTCCGGGGCGAACTTAACCATCCCCGCAGCCCTCTGCCAGCCGCGCCGGACAGCTCCCAGAAGCCTGTCGCCAGCCACCTCAACGCCATCTTCATGCCAGAAGTCCGGCTCCCCACGATAGTTGCGTCCCAGATCGCGCGGCGACTGACAACCGGCGGCGCTGATCTGGGGTAATAGTTTGAAGTCAGGACTGAATTCCCGGCGCAACTTCTCACGCAGAGCCCCCATAAAATCAGAAGAAATCTTGTTGCTGGCTTCCATCACCTGCGAAGGACAGGCCAGATTGACAATAACCCCTGTCGGTTGCTGTCGTTCGTCAATCAGAAACAGCAACTCAACGCCTGAGTCTTCGCCCCCTTCCAAGCCGGCAAAATCGTCGCGCCCGGTGTCGCCGTACATCTCCGCAGTGTGGTCGGTATAAACGGCGCGGCGGCAGTGACCAACACGGGCAAAGTCGAGGGTGTCAGCAACCCCCATTGGCTGGCGCTGCCGCCAGGCATCCCGGGCGGCGACCACGACCTGCGCAGCCACAAGATCCCGCTGTTCATCCGGGGTAATAACTCCGGTGGCAGTTTGCCACCAGTTAAAACACTTGCTCAGGCCAGGAGCATTGTGCGTGTGGATCGTGTTGACGAGAACGCGCTCCGGTATGAGGCCGGGCACGGCGGCGGCGACTCGTTCCTGGAGAGGCCGGCGAAAATCGTTGGGCAAGGCGAGCACATCCAGCGACACCATGGCGCTGATGTCTCCATTCTGTTCCAGGACGAGCACGGTAGTCTTGAGTCGCGAATGGATACCCGCTGCCACTCGTTGATAGTATTGCCCTTCCAATTCCACGGCGCGCCCGTCAGGAGTAATATCAGCTTCGCCCCATCCCGCGAAAAGCATGCCAATTGTCCTGTTCATAATTTTAGCCTCGACGTGCCATGTTCCAGACGCGATCCACCAATGGATCGCCGCACCTACTCATGCCGGTATCTCCACAACCGTCTGGTGACTTTGCGATTCGATGGCCGCCGTGAACAGCCGGTGACTCAGCGCGGCTTCGTCCGGCGTCACGCAGCCGGCGAACGGCTGCCGCGCACGCCCTTCCACCAACTCATACAGGAAGGCCGCCCACATTTGAAGAACCGAATCCGGAAAACCAAACTGAAAAATACTTCCTGTGATGGTTGCAAACGCCGTCTCGTGGCCGGTCTGAACTTGGCCCCAAATCTGTTCTGAGCCTTGATAGTTCATCTCCTCCACTAGGTCGGGCGAAACACTGGACCAGCGAACCGATGCCCGCGTGCCGAGAATATGGATGTACCAGTTGTTCTTCTGTCCAGGGGCTATACGCTGCATTTTCACCGTCCACGGAAACAGCGCCGCGTCCGCCGGGTCGACGGTTTCGCATAACAGCGTGGCGTTGTCCCAAGTGCGACAGCGGGCGCGGCCGCCTTTGCCATCTGGACGCTCCGGAACTATATCGCTCAAAATAGCCCGCACATTACGCGGTTGCCAGCCGGCGCGGAACGGCACATGGCAGGCATGCATGCCAAGATCGCCCATGACGCCGTATTCGCCGTTGAATTCTACCATGCGCTTCCAGTTAATCGGTTTCTCGGGGTCCAGGTCGCTGCCATGCAGAAAACCCGTCTCGGCTTCGATGATCCGTCCAAACGCTCGGCGCTGCAACAGGGCGCCGATGCGCTGCACGGCCGGAAAGAATGGCGACTCGGATGAGCAACGCACAAACACGTGGGGGTGCCGGCGCAGCGCATCCATGATCGCCGCGCACGCCGGTTGGTCGATGCCGAAAGGTTTCTCGGCCATAAGGTGCTTGCCTGCCTCAATGGCTGAGCAGTATATCTGCCGGTGCAGATGATGCGGTACGGCAATGTAGACGGCGTCAACGGCTGAATTGGCAAGCAACGCCCGGTAGTCGTCGGTCACCTGGGTGATGGAGGAAAAATGTCCCCGGAACCAATCGCACAAAGCCGGTTGCCGGTCGCACACCGCGACAATTTCCGGGCGTGCCGGCGGGTCAACCAGGTGGCACCACCGCGCCGCCGCACTGGCAAACTCGCGTCCCATCAGGCCGCAACCGATCACACCAAACCGAATGGTTTTCATGCCAACTCCTGTTCCGTCTCGGCAATCGCCTCCTCGATGATCTCCAGTCCTTTGCGCAACGCATCGTCCTCCATGATGATCGACGGACTCATACGCAGAATGTGCCCTGCAGGCACCCATGCCAGCCCTTTGGCAAAAGCTTTTTGATATACCATTTTGCCGGCCTTATCGAATGGCTCCTTCGTCGTCAGGTCTTTAACCAGTTCTATGCCCATGAGACAACCCTTGGCTCGCACATCCCCCACGATGCGATGGCGGGCCATCATAGGCCGCATGTAATCCATGGCCACTTTCTCCAGGTGTTGCGCGTGGGCCAACAGACCTTCCTCTTCTATCACCTCAAAACAGGCTAAGGCGGCGGCGCAGGCCATGGGATTTCCGCCATAACTGGAAGAGGCAGATATCTTCTCGATGGCATCCGCGTAGGTTTCCCGCACGGCGATGGCTGTTACGGGAAAGCCGTTGCCAAATCCCTTGCCCAAAGTTACGACGTCCGGTATCACGCCCCAGTGTTCCATGCAAAGCCACTTACCGGTCCGGCCCATACTCGTAAGCACCTCATCCGCCATCAACAGGATGCCCCGCTCGTCACAGAATTTGCGGAGCTTGGGGAAAAAATCATTCGGCGGAATTACCGAACCACCCCAACCTTGGATGGGTTCCAACACAAAAGCCGCCACATTATGTACAGTGGCGCGATCGAGATACTCGGCATAAAACTCCAAGTAGCGATCGGTGTCAATTGTACCGTCCGGCTTGCTCCACAGCGGACGGTAGGGATTGGGACGCGGAACCATGTGGCACCCTGGAGCCCGCGAAGCCCCATAGGCCAAGGCCGGAAATTCGGCGATGGAAACGGCGCCGTAGGTCTTGCCATGGAAGTCGTTAAAACCGGAGACCAATTCACTGCGCCCTGTGGCAGCGCGACAGACACGCATGCCCGCCTCAACCGCCGCAGCGCCGCAGTCGTACAATTGGAAGCCTTTGAGATCGCCTGGCAGGGTCTGCGCCATCTTCTCCATCAACAGCGTTTTGATGGGAGTTGTGAAGTCATGGGCATTCATCAACATGCCGGCATACTTACAAACCGCTTCCGTGATTTTCGGATGGCAATGGCCAAGCGTGGTGACATAAATACCGGAGGAAAAATCGAGATAGTCGTTGCCGTCCACATCGCGCAGTATGCAGCCCTGTCCCGACTCGAACGCTACCGGAAATAGCTTGACTTGGCTGCTCAGTCCCTTGAAATGCCTGGTGCAGCGGGCATGCCAGGCGCGTGACTGTGGTCCCGGCGGCGCTACCGCAATATGCGGATAACGAGTCAAGTCCACATGTGCCCACGCCGTATGCTCATTTGATTTCATGATTAACACCTGGTTGGGCGGCCGCTAGCGGCCGCAGATGATCCGACAAGCAGGTTCACGCCGGCCCGGCGCAGGCTCAAGCCCAACGCCGCCGGGGCCTGATCGGTAATCAGCCCGTTCCACTTTGCCACCTGTCCGAAACGGACCAGCGCCGCCTGGCCAAGTTTGGTGTGATCGGCAACTACATATACCTTGCGTGCTGCGGCAGCCATGCGCCCCAACATCCGCGCCACGGCCATGGAGCTATTGTAGACGGTGCCATCCGCTCCGACTGCATCCGCGCCCACAAAGGCGATGTCCGCACATAGCGTCTCCAGATTGGCATCGGTCAGTGGACCAATCAGGTCTGGCGCCTCACGCCGCAAAGTCCCGCCCAAAAGCACCACATCGATCGACGTACAGTACTGGAGTTCCGAAGCCACCGGCAGCGACGTCGTAATGACGGTCAGCCGTCGCTTTTCGCGTAATGCCCGCGCCACCGCCAGCGTGGTAGTTCCAGAATCCAGCAACACCGACTGTCCGTCCTGGACGAGACCTGCCGCTACCAAGGCAATGACTGCCTTTGCCTCCGACTGGCACTCTGAGCGGCGCAGGAAATGGAAGTCGAAGACCACGCGCCCTGCCAGTGCGGCACCGCCGTGAGTGCGCACGGCCTGGCCTGCAAGAACCAAGGCGTCTAGATCACGCCGGATCGTCATCTCGCTCACGCCGAACTCGATAGCCAGGGCTGCGACATCAACTTCGCCTGCGCTGTTCAAACGATCAAGAATATGTGCGTGTCGGGTCGAAGCATGCATAATGGTAGTTTATGTTCGATTGTGTGCAAATATTACATTGATTCCTCGCATTGTCAAGACCAAACCATCCATTTGTTGGCTCCCTGACTAATGAACAGATTAAACTGTGCTTTCGCCCTTCTGACCGCGTTGTGGCAAACACTCGTCACATTACACTACCCACTGGCCATTCCTCTATGTTCATGCTTAGCGATATGTTCGATACAATAGCACAACGTCCCGGCGCATTGGGGACAATAACGAAATTCCATGGTGTGATTTGACACATCCGTTACGCCGCAGGCAGCGCAGGTGTGGAAAGGCTGGCGACCGGAAACAGCCTTCTTCTTTACATGGCGATGCACATCGCGCACCACCTTGCTGCGAAAGAGGATGTCACGTCCGAAGAAAATGAAAAAATTGATCACCGATGCCACCACCAGCAACCGTGCCATGACATCGCCGCCAATGAATGCTGCGGCATAGCCGATCCAGGTCAGCAGGGCCAGCCACTTGACCTTCACCGGCAGGATGAAAAACACCAAGATCGTAAAATCCGGGTACAGACAGGCGAAGGCGAGAAACACCGAGCCCTGCAGGTAAATCACCGTAGCCTGCTCCTCATGGGGAGCGGCGAAAGCCAGGGCCACGCTGGCCACGTAGCCGATCAGCAAGTATAGGTTGTAGCGCAGCGCTCCCCAGTGGTTCTCCAGGGCCGAGCCCATCATCCAGAACATATACAAGGCGAAGAACAGAAACAGTGGGTTGGTCGGCGGCGGCGTCAGGACGCAGGTAAACAGTCGCCATACCTCGCCCGACAGTACTTTGTTCGGAATAAGTACAATCCGTTCCGCGAATTGGGGCCGCGCCATAGTGAAGACGTAACAAAGACCCTGGAGGAACACGATGGCGAGCGTGATATGCTCCACCGCCAGCGGCCGCAGCCTCCGTTCCAGATAGCTAAACCATTTCATGCAGCATCCTTCGGTTCAGAACCCCTCCGGCCCCACCAGGTCCTGATATGTCTCCCGCCGCCGGATCAGCCGGAACGTCGATCCATCAACCAGCACCTCGGGAGCCCGCGGTCGATTGTTATAATTACTGCTCATCGCAAACCCGTAGGCCCCGGCTGTAAAAACCGCCAGCAGGTCACCGCGCCGCGTCCGTGGCAGGGTGCGGTCCTTAGCCAGATAATCACCGCTTTCGCAAATAGGCCCCACCACATCCACCTTCTCACCGTCGGTCGGAACCATGTCTTCATCACGCACTTTAGGCACATTGGCGGAATCGGGCCGGGTCGGCCAGATGAAATGGTAAGCTTCGTAGAGCGTGGGCCGGATCAGATCGTTCATCCCCGCATCCACGATGACGAAACGCTTTCGTCCGCCCAATTTGCGGTACAGGACGCTGGTCAAGAGTATGCCTGCGTTGCCCACGATGTAGCGTCCCGGCTCAATTGCGATGCGGTATGGCTTGCCCGCCAACAGCGGTAGCAGCACCTTGGCATACTGAGCAATGGGGAACGCCTGCTCAGGCTTGCGGTAATTGACTGCGAACCCTCCCCCCAGATCGAGCCATTCGACCTTGTGCCCCTGGGCCATGAGCCTGTCGATCAACGCCGTGGCCTTGGTGACTGCATCGACATACGGCCGAACTTCGTACACCGGCGAGCCAATATGCAGATGCACCCCGCCGAGGCGCAGGTTCTTCAACGAACGGTATTGCGCAAACACTCTCTGGGCCCGCTCGATATCCACGCCAAACTTGGTTTCTTTTTTGCCGGTGGCGGTTTTGGCATGCGTCTTGGGATCGACATCAGGATTGATGCGCAGGGCCCCCACCGCCTTCTTGCCCATCAGTCCGGCCACGCGGTCGATGTTCTCGATTTCCGCTTCCGACTCGATATTGAAGGCGGCGATCCCAACATCGAGCGCCTCGCCGATCTCTCGATCGGTCTTGCCGACGCCGGCGTAAATGATTTTTTTCGCCTGGCCGCCGGCCTTAAGCGCCCGGAACAACTCCCCCCCGCTGGTCACGTCGAAGCTACACCCCTCGGCGGCCAGCAACCGGCAAATATGCAAATTTCCGCAACTCTTGATCGAGTAACAGATGGTCGGTTTGACACGGGCAAAAGCCTTGGCGATCTGTCGGTAATGGCGCAGCAACGTCGCCTTGGAATAGACATACGCCGGCGTCCCGACCTCTCGGGCAATCACGTTAACGGGAACGTCCTCGCAGTACAGTTCGCCGTGCTTGTAGTTGAAGAAGTCCATGGGGGCGTAAGAATAGCGTGGAACGCAGCTTGTAGCGAGAGGTGATGTGCCACAAATCACCACCTACAAGCCACTAACCAGCTTTTGTGTCACTGGCCACTGGCCACCAATCACGGTTACACTGATGCGATGCCCAAACGCGTACACGTTCTCTCCGCCGCCGGCTGGGCTCGGCCATCTGCGCGCCACCCAAGCCGTCGAACTGGCCCCCCGCGAACTAACCCCAAATCGCCCAGTTAGCGACATCCCCGTTTTCCAACGAAGTTGTGGAAGCGGCAGATTATGTTCGGTGATATATTGATCGATACCAATGCCTCTCCCTACCCTCGTTCTTCTGCCCGGCCTTGACGGAACGGGAATGCTTTTTGAGCCGCTGCGGACTGCGCTGCCGCCATCGCTACCAAGAATCATACAGTCCTATCCCACATGTCAACCACTGAGTTATGGCAAATTGATGCCACTAGTTCAAAAGAATCTGCCTACGGACAGACCGTTCGTCATCCTGGGCGAATCGTTTTCCGGTCCACTGGCGCTAATGCTGGCGGTAGCCAAACCACCGGGGCTGCGCGGAGTTATACTTTGTGCATCGTTTGTGCGAAATCCCCACGCCTATTTTCCTGGCTGCTGCGCCGGGCTGATTCGCTCGCCGTTGCTTTGGCTGTATCCGCTTTACGCACGCTGCAAGGCCCTGCTGTGTAAGCGTTCGTCCCCATGGGCACAAGCCCTCGGGGCGGCGGCCATGGCCCAGGTCAGACCGGCGGTCATCGCCCATCGCATCCGATCCGTCATACGCGTTGACGCACGACAGGCATTGGCAGCGTGCCCGGTACCCATCATTTACCTGCGTGGCACACTTGACTACGTGGTGCCGCGCTGGAATCTGGTGCAAATCCGCAAGCTGCGCCCGGATGTGCAGGTCGTGGATATTGAGGCGCCCCATATGGTACTGCAGACCAAGCCCGAAGAAGCAGCGCGGGCGATTGTCGCGTTCTGCCAGAGTGCCTGACCCAAACTACAGATGCTCACGCTACCGTATACTCGCACCACGTCTTGGGCGTTTCCCAGACGATCACGGAGACCAGGCGGCAGCGCGGAAAAGCCAGCTTGGGTTCCAGAAGCTTGTAGATCACCTGGGCAATGTTTTCGACGGTGGGGATGGTTTGGGCGAATTCGGCGATCTCGGCGTTGAGGTTGCGGTGGTCAAACCGCTCCACTACCGTCCCCGCCACGATGCGCTCGAATGATGGCACGTCGATCAGCATACCGTTGGAACCGGCCTCGCCAGCCAGAGTAACCTGGAATTCGTAGTTATGACCGTGCCCCAGCGGATTGTTGCACTTGCCGAACACACGCAGGTTCTCCTCTTCGCTGAGAGCCGGATTGTGCAGGCGATGCGATGCGGAAAACTCGAACTTCTGGCTCAAGCGGGTCATAGGATGCTCCCGGGCGAGAATCGACAGGAAAAGAAACGGGTTGAGACAAACCATCAACTGGTCAAGACGAACGCGACCGCGGGCAAGATCGCCAACCGCCCCGCCAAGGCGGCTAAAAAGTTCGCGCAAGGCGCCGATCGGGCCACCGCCGACGTTGCTGACGGCCGCCTCCAACACCCAGAATGCGCTACGAACCACGCCGTCAATCTGTTTGATGTTCAATAAATACTGGCTGTCGGTGTCAATCTCCCCCGCCAGCGTAACCCGAACGACAAGGTATTGACCAAACCCGGTTTGTGAAGGAAACGAGGCGTGGCTATTGGCCGGAAGCACGGCCATTTGCCGGCGGTTGTCTTCCGCCGCCACGTTAACGGCGCAGCGAATTTCGCGGGTTAAGCGGTACATGTCATCGATGCAAGGTGTTGGTAGGCCAGCCTGGCAACACCGGCCGCCGTCGTTTCGTAGGGATACAGTTCAACGGTCACCCACCCATCGTAACCAATTCCCTCTAAAGCGGCGAATATGCCTGGGAAATCCATCACACCCTTTCCGGGCGTAAGGTGCTGGTGGACATGGTTGTTGCCGATGTCTTCGATATGTACGTGGGCGATCTGGCTGGGCATCTGGCGGATCACCATCGCCGGATCATCGCCGACGCAAAACAAATGGCCGACGTCGCAATTCATAGCCACCAGGTGCTCGGAGGCGAAAAATTCGCGCTTGAACTGGAGGTATTCGGCGGCTGACTGAAGCAGCAACCCCGGTTCGGGCTCGATAGCTAGAATGATTCCCAGGCTACGTGCGGCGGGAAGGAGTTCCCTCAATCCGTCGGCAAAACGAACGGCGGCTTGATCGCGATTAAGACTCGTGCCGATCATCGGCCCACCTGGCTGGAGGCTAACAGTGCGAGCGCCAAACTGGGCCGCCAACTCAATGCATCTCAGGGTATGGTCAATTCGTTTCTGCCGCAGGCAAGGATCATCCTCGATCCAGGTGGGATGATAGGTATCACCATCGGCGAACAAGGTGAAAGCGTTGATATTGCTGACTTGAAGACGCAATTCCGCCAGTAACAATTGCAGTTCCCATCGCTGGGATGCATCCAACGCTGGCGGATAGGCATGGGGAATATCCGCCATCAGCTCAACGCCGCTGTAGCCTGTGGCAGCTATGTCGCCAAGGGCCTGGAAGAGTGTGCTTTTTTTATATGCGTTGGTGGAGAAGGCCAGACGAATCATGCCACGATTCTACCCACATTTGCGGGATAAAGTCATCCATTTTTTCTCAGATGTGGCCGCCCTGACGAAATCTGGTCGGCTCTTCGCACCATCCCATCTCGCTATCGCCTGGCGGTGTCCCTCATGGCCTGGACGACATGGTCGGTTACCCCGACATCACGAAGCTGATTTTCATCGCCGGTGGTGAGGTGGAAAACTGCGCCGCTCTGCTGGATACGATCGAGGATTATATCTTCGCGCACCCCGCTGGCAGTCCAGGCAATAACGTCATCCTTTGTGATGGGAGGTTTCTGATATTCCATCTGACGGCTATCCCAGGCCTGTCTTTGTCTGGCGTCGTTTTTGTCCATCTCGTTGCCGATCAGTCCCCCGCCTATTGCGCCAATGGCCCCGCCAATCAAGGCTCCTTCCATGGTTCTACCGTGGGAATTGTTGCCGATGATAGCTCCGATCCCAGCTCCGGCAGCGCCGCCGATGAGCGCGCCGTTGCCGGCATTGCTCTGACAACCCGCCACAACCGTTAGCAACTGGAGCGTCAATCCCCACCGCAGGCACAGTGGACACACGCTTTCAAAGCGAAACATAGCCTTACCCTCACGACGTTACGCATTTTTACGATACAACTCGTCCTTGTCTCGTAAATTATATCACAGAATAGATAGAGATTCACAACGCCGTAATAATGTGCCGAACATTATTTAAATAAAACACAGTAAACCAATGCCAAATAATGATTAACAAACACCCGCAGGCATGTTCTCAGGTTTGCGATCCCTCGTCATCAAATCCGTTAACGCTTGAATGACATCCTTGCCCTCAAACAGTACGGCATGGACAGCCTGGGTGATGGGCATGTCCACGTTGAATCGGCGTGCCAACTGCATTACCGAACGGGTGGTGGACACTCCCTCGGCGACGCTGTCCATTTTGGCCAGAATATCCGCTAGTTTACGGCCACGTCCCACTTGTTCCCCCACCGTGCGGTTGCGGCCCTCGGGACTGACGCAAGTAGTTATCAGATCGCCCAAGCCCGCCAGACCCTGAAACGTCGTTTCCTGGGCCCCCATGGCCACGCCCAGGCGGGTAATCTCGACCAGGCCGCGTGTTACCAGCCCGGCCTTGGCATTGTTCCCGGCACCCAGGCCATCTACGATGCCGGCGGCAATGGCGATGACGTTCTTAGTAGCACCGGCCAACTCTACTCCTATCAAATCGCTGTTGGTGTACACCCGAAACCATTGCGTGGAAAGAACGCTCTGGATGCGCCTGGCCAGTTCGACGTCCGCCGAGGCGGCTACTGCCGTCGCCGGCAAATATCGCGCCAATTCCGCGGCGATATTGGGCCCGGAAAGGGCCGCCAGCCGCAGACTCGACGCCGCCACGGTTCCGACGGCATCGGCGATAATCTGCGTCGGCCGCATCACGGTATCGTTTTCTATTCCTTTAGCCACCGAGACAATAGGCACGCCTGGCGGAAGATGCGTGGCCAGACGCTTCCATACCCCGCGCATGTACTGCGTAGGAACTGCGGAAACGATGAGGGTTGCTCCGGCAAAACAGTCGGCGTCATTGGCGGTTAGACGCACGCCGCCTGGGACGCGCGCACCCGGCAAAAACCGCTGATTCTCCCGGTTCTGCATGAGCCGTTCGATCGATTCCTCAAAAGCGCTCCAGAGAGTTACCTCGTGGCCTCCCTGAGATAAAAGCATGGAACAGACCGTTCCCATAGCGCCGTCACCGATAATAGTGACCGTTTCCTTGCGACGATAGTCCTGGTTTGAGGACATATTCCACCGTTCCCAAACGCCCATCAGCCGCATGAAAAACGGTGGATGTGCTTAACAGAAACCTTGCTGCCATAAAAAACCACGCCTTCGCGCTGGAGCATGCGGCGTTTGGCCGCCAAGCCCCCGGCATACCCGGTAAGGTTGCCATCACTACCGACCACGCGGTGGCAGGGAACTTGCGGGGCATAAGGATTGCGGCGTAAGGCATTGCCGACGGCCCGGCACCCCGACGTCTTGAGCGCCCGCGCCAGTTCGCCATAGGTCGTCACAGTTCCGGCGGGAATGCGGCTGGTAAGCGCCCACACCTTTTCATTGAAGGTCATCGCGGGCATCAGGCGACCGGTGCGGATATACTCTTTCATGTCCTTCATGCGATAATCTCCAGTCCAGACGGCTTGAGACCATGCCGTCGTCATGCAATAATGATAATAGACCTTTTTGGAAAGCGAGCAACCGTACATGTCATGGATTGAGAACAGGTTTGAAGATGGCTTGATAGTCACCAGCCTCGATTTTGCGATCAACTGGGCGAGAAAGAACAGCCTGTGGCCCATGACTTTCGGCCTGGCGTGCTGCGCCATAGAGATGATGGCCGTGGGGGCAGCACGATTTGATCTTGATCGGTTCGGCGCTGGAGCTTTCCGGGCCACGCCCAGGCAGTCCGACCTTATGATCGTCGCCGGCACCGTCACCTATAAAATGGCCTCGCGTCTCAAGCGACTGTACCACCAGATGGCCGACCCCAAGTACGTGATCGCCATGGGTGCCTGCACAGTTGGAGGCGGACCTTACTTCAAATACGGGTACAACGTGGTCAAAGGCGTAGACCTGATCGTACCCGTGGACGTTTACGTTCCCGGCTGTCCACCCCGCCCCGAAGCGTTGATGGAAGGAATCATGCGTCTGCAAGACAAGATCAGCCGCCGCAGCATTGCCGCCAGTGCGTAGCTGACTGTGGCTTGATACTCTTGGCTTGGGCATAAACCCCAAGCCACTAGAAAACACTGCAGGTTTGTCACTGTTAAGGGTTACAATACGGCAACTCGGCCTGCAGGCAACAATGTATTGATCGCGACAGGTGTTACCCTAAATTATAATATTGCCGCTGCACTAGCTCTGGTATTCGTAATAGGTCTTGATATTGCGCCCATAATAGCCGCCGCCATGAACGCGAACGGCGTTGAGGACCACACCAAGTTGCTCGGCTTTGTTGCGGCGCATGTCTTCGCACATCCGCTGCAAGAGGCCGCGGCTGTTGCTGCGGGCGCGCACAACCGTGACCACGCCATCCACCCTCGGAGCCATGGCCGCCGACTCGCTAACCACCATCATGGGGCCGCTGTCGAAGATCACGTGATCGAACTCTTCCAGGGCCCGTTCGATAAAATCGATAAGGAGCTGGGACTCGAACATTTCCGTGGCATTGATGGGCTTGGGGCCGCTGGTCATGACCGCCAAGTTGGGAACGGGAGTTTCCTGAACAAGCTGCTCAAAGGGCATGGAGCCATTTAGCACGTCGCTGAAACCATGGCCGTTGCCCATGGCGAATATCCTGTGTATCTCGGGACGCCGGAAGTTGGCATCCACCAGCAATATACGGCGACCGTTGAGGGCCAGACCGGCGGCCAGGTTGCAGGCGATGGTAGTCTTGCCGTCGCCGGGGGCGGGACTGGTGACCATAATGCTGCGCGTGGTATCCAGCGACGCCGTGTGCTGTAGCCTCGTGCGCACCTGGCGGAGTTGTTCGGCGGTCACCGAATGAGGGGCATCGAAAATGACCAGTGGTAGGCGGCTTCCGGCGGCCTGGGGGTCATCGCTCTCGTCGGCTACCATGCCCAGCATGCGCATCTGCCCGATGCGCTCGATGTCGCGCGGAGTGCGTACGCTGGTATCCAACAATTCGCGCAGGAAGGCGATGCCCAGGCTCAGGGCTAGACCGCTGGCAATGGCCAGAGTCATCACCCATTCGATCTTCGGGAAGCTGCGGTTGGTTGGCAGTTCGGGCCGGGCGTACCACACGACCTTGGTTTCCACGTTTTTGAGCTGGGAAGCGTTGGCACTGTCGAGTTGGTCTTCGATGCGCTTCAAATAGTCACGTACGCCCTTCTCCTCCTCCACAAGTACCATGTATTCGGCCATCCGGTTGCTCAATTCGCCCAGATCGCTCTTCAATTGGATCACCCGGTTGTTGATGATTTCCAGGTCGGCGGTGGCCGTATCTGTCGTCTGCTTGAGTTGGTCAATGACCTGCAGACGCATTTTGGACCGCAGGTCCGCCGTCAAATCATCCAGTTTCTTCTGGTACAAATCCTTGGCGTTTTGCATCGAGATGACTTGGGGACTGGTGGGGAAAGCGCGTTCCAGCAACTGCGCCATGCCCATTTCCATGTTGTCGATCTGCTGCTTGAGCAGTCGCACGTCCGCATTGCCATCCACGTGCTCGTTCACCATGGACGGATCATTGCCGCTCTGGATCTGGCGAATCACGTAATCGTACTGTGCCCTGGCACGCTGGAGATTGAGTTGAAGATCGGTCTGGGCCTTGACCAACTCGGATAGTTCCAGTTCCTTGATGGCCACATGTCCCAGCCCGCCGCCATCGATATTTAACTTGGCTCGACGATCCGACAGTTCATCCTTCAATTCCCTCAGGTGCATCGTGTATTTCACCTTCTGGGCATTGAGCTGCAAAGACCGCTCCCGAAGCTGGTCAAAACTGGCCTCCCGCTGAGTCTGAAGATGGGTATCCACGATCTCATTGACAATCTGCTGGGCGTCCTTGGCCTTAGTGCATGTGAACATCACCTTGATGAGCCTGGTTTCGGGTATGGGAAGTACCTTGTAATTATCAATGAAGTCCGCCTTTACTTCCTGGAGGCTGGAAAACTTCCCATACCAGGCCGTCTTGCGCAAATCGCTGTTAGGATTCTGCAGAACCTTGGTCAGCAGCGAATCGTCCTGAAGCATGGCCGCCTGCGTTTTTTGATCGACACTTAGATTGACATCCGAGTTCTGAGAAACACTGTTTCCCTGACTCAGCAATGGTTGCGGGTTGACGATCTGAATGCTGCCGCCGGCGGTGTAGCGCGGCATCTTCTGCTCCAGCAACTTGTTGCTGACCAAGCCGATGGCGATGGATGCGAAAAGCATGCCTACTATTAGCCAGACGTTGGTCCGGAGTACGCGTGTGATGTCCGAGAGAGTCATACCGGCGCCGGAAGCGCTCAAGGCCAGCGAAGTCGAAGCGGTGCCGCCTTGAATAGGTCCCTGTGGTCGAGGCATACGAATCGCGGTGGTCTGCGGAAGGGTAGTCATAAGTCTTCTCCTGATGCATCAAACACGCGATTCCGGACGTCTGGCCTAGTCGGCGTAAACCGGGGGCATCGCGTTACTTGGAATACGCAGCGTACCTCCAAAAAGTTCTTCTGGCCACTGTGGTGATCCGACCATCACCACATCAATGACTCCCCAGCATCTGGTCGACGCTCAACAACGCCTCATCAACTCTCTTTGACAACCCGGCGTCCACCTTCTGATTTTTGCTACGCTGCAGTTGCAGCATGTCCTGGGCTTTCTTAAACTGGGCTTGGGCTTGGGCAGGCTGAGGCGGTGAAAACTTGAGCATGGCCTTGCCAAGATGGTAGCGGCTCTCAGCTGATTCGCGCCGTTTGAGGGCCTCGTCAATCTGCGTGGCCCCTTCCTCCGGATGGCCTGACAGGTACTTCAGCCAGCCAAAGGTATCCAGTACGTTGGGGTCCACCGAGCCTCGCTGCACCATCGCGTCAAAGGCTTTCTGGGCGTAATTCATAGCCTTGTCGGGATTCGGCGGCGTGCCGAACTCCCCGATGATGAGCGACATGTTGTTGTTGGCAATGATATCCCCAGGATTGCGCTCCAGGAGATCGGCGTATACCTTGCGGGCCTTCTCATACTGGGCGGCGCTCATGTAAATGCTGCCGGCCAGCGACTGGGCTGCGTCGGCCTCGTTCTTGCCCATAGATGCTAAGCTCGCCAGCACACCGTCGATCGTGGCCACCGCCCTGGGAAGATCACCCTTGGTCAGATATAGGTAGGCGAGAATCACCTTCCAGTGATTATCGCCCTTCTCGGCCTTGTCGACAACCCGGCGTATGGCATCGTCGACACCGATGGTATCGGAGATGCTCTGTATCACAGTCGCCACGGCGTCATCATTGGCCAAAGCCGTGGCCACCCTCATGGCCTTATCATAATCGGCCATGGCCTCGTCCTTCAGATCGAGGTTGCGGTTGGCCACGGCGCGAAGCTGGTATATCCACCATTCCTGCTGGGCCCGCCGGGGATCCTGAAGCATGGCGCTGCATTGGTCGCGCAGCGCGGCATATTTCTTGGCCTGAAGAAGAATGACCATGTAGTCCTGCATTACCTGGGCGTTCTCCGGGGCCATGGCCTTGGCCTCAGTGATGGTGGCCACCGCCTTCTCCGCGTCAGCGCGCAACATCCACATTTTTGCCTTGACGCGCAGCCAGTCAGGATCGCTCTTGCCAACGGCATCGGCCAGAGCCTCATTAAGCGAGCGCTCGGCATCAGACCAGCGCGGCGGCTGCACGTTACCGTACAATTCCACCAGCTTCATGCGGATGTCCTTGTTGCCCGGCATGAGGCGCATAGCGCCCTCTATTTCTCTGATCGCATCATCCCACCGGTTCTTTTGTCGCAGGGCATCCGCCAGCATCATGCAGGCATTAGCATCGCGTTTATCCAGAGTCTTGGCTGCTCCAAGATCCTTGATCGCCTCGTCGTAATCGGGCGGCTGCTGCTTGACTAAACGCAGGTAGCCTCGCCAAAACAGGGCCTTGGCGTTGCGCGGATCGGCGTCCAAAGCCCGGTTCAAAGCCTCCAGGGCGCGGTCGGTCCGGTTCGTGTTCATGTATACGAACCCCAGCACCGCCTGGAGTCCCGAGTCCTTGGGATTGGCGACAATCATCTTATTCAAGGCCGCCTCGGCCTCGGGCAGGCGCCCGGCCTGCACCAAAATTTCCACAAGCTGCCCCTGGAGAAGCCGGGTTTCCTGAGAGCTGTTCAGGAGTTTGATGGCGTCGTCAAACCGCCGCTGGGAAGCGTAGAATGCGGCCAGCCGGCTTACGATCTCGCCCTTATCGCCGGCACGCAGCAGCGCGCTCTTGAATGCGTCTTCCGCCTCGGCGATCTTGCCAAAACGCTGGTAGTAGTTGGCCAGCATCAGCAGAGACTCGGGCTTGTCCTTCTGTGTCGGACGTTGGCTCAATTCCAGCAGGGCCTTCTCGCCGTCGGCGACACTGTTGGAAAATGCCGCCAAATCCGCCATCCAGGCATACAGGATTCTCTCATCCGGCCACTTCTTCAAGGCTTCAGTACACACGTCCCGGGCCTGGCGCAGGGCATCGCCCGATGCCTGGGGATTGGGCGTGGGAGGCTTGAGAGCCACCTGAGCCACCTGGTAGTGGGCGGCTATAAGGTTCAGCCAGGCGTCCAGGTAATCCATGTTCGCATTCCGCTGCGCCACGCGATACGGCACCGCCTTGGCCGGATCGCCGTAATTCAACTGGTACAAGACCTCCTGCTCTTGAAAGTAGCCACTGCCAGGCTGGCTGTGCAAGCCTTCCTTGATGTATCGGTAGGCGTCTTCGGGCTTGCCCATGGCATAATAGCATTCCACGATGCCGCGGATGGCGTCCACATTTTCGCTCTGCTTCTGCAAGGCAACCGTATAATTCCGCAGAGCCGGATCAAACTCGCCACGAGCCTGCTGCACTTGTCCCAGGGATAGCCAACTCCGCGAAAATTCCGGAAGATCGCGCACCATTTCGCGGGCAATCTTCAGAGCGACCTCAAAATCACTACGGTCAGCCACCCCTTCGGCCATGGCCAGGCGGAACCTGTAAATCAGCCCCCCCGCCTGGTCGGCATTCAGTTCGGCCAGCCTAGCCACGCAACCATGGGCCAGTTCCCACTGCCGGTTCATCACATCAATCTGGAAACGCAGGTCCAGAATCCTCGCATCGTCGCTCTTGATTTTTTCCGCCGCATCCAGATGCTCCAGTGCTTTGTCGTTCTTGCCCTGGTCCTGGTAAAACTTAAAGAAACGCAGCTCGCGTTCCAGGACATTAGGCATCTTGCCAATGGCGTCCTCCTGAACCTTGTTGATTTCCTCTATCGGCGCCCCCTTCAATTCCATCAGCATGACCCGCAAGGTGTCGCTGCTAGGGTCGGCGTCACATGCCTTCTGGGCGATATCAATCGCCACGTCCTTTTCCCTGGGATCTTTGTCGCGCCGGGCCAGGTGTAGCTGCACCAGAAGTTGGATCACCGCAAAATCACCGGGCGACTGTTCCCGGGCACGCTCCAGAAGTTCCTGGGCTTTTTCCTGGCGGCTGCCCAACACCATACATGCCTTGGCTTTGCTGATCAGATCCGCGTGGGTCTTCTCGGGAATTCGCTTCAATTCCGCATCGATCAATGGTCCGTAGTTCGCCGGATTCAGCATGCCATAGCAGGCCAGCTTCAGTCGCCAGACATCAGGTTCATTTGGGGCAATCTGGTCCAACACGCCGATCTGGATCAGTGCCGCTTCGCTTTCGTTGTCGTTCAGCAACAACTGCGTCAGCAACAGTCGCGCCGGCACGAAGTTAGGCACCCCATCGGTAATCAGATACAGCAATTCCTTGGCTCGCCCCGTCTGCCGGCTGGCAAAGTATGCTCGCGACAGCAAGTACATCAGTTCGTAGCTCTTGGCCTGGGGATTGTTGCTGTGCAGCAGTTCGTTGGCTTTTTCCAGAACGGGAATGGCTTTGATCGCCGCCTGCTCGTCATTGCCCAACAATTCTATCTTCCCCAGCATCGTCATGGACTTTACAGTCATCCCTGCCTTTTCAGCCTCGCTACCCCGGTAGGTTCTGATCTTGTCTTCCAGACGCTCGTGCGCCTCGCGTATCTCCGCCATCATGCCTTCGCGTTTGGCGGCATCCGGCGTCGCCGCGTAGCGCTCGATCATATAAACAGCCAGATTGTAGTAGGTATCCCATTCCAGCTTGCCGCGGCTGCGCAGAACGTCGGCGCCGGCCGGCCCCCACTCCTCCACTGGCTCCTGCAGAATACGGATCGCCTCGTCACGCTTGTCAGGATCCATATCCAACAGTTCCGCCATGGCCAGACGCGCGTACTGGTCCTTGGGCCGCTGCTTGAGCAGTTCACGCATTAGCGTCTCGGCTTCGTCACGCTTGTCGTGGCGTGCACAGAACTGGGCGCTGACGATATATATCTCAGAATAGGCCGGATCATCCTTGGCAACGCACTGTCGGGCCTTTTCCAATACCTGACGCATCTTGAAAATATATTTGGCCTTTTCTCGGAAGGTCTCCGGGCTTATTTCGTTGGCGGCCAGAAGTATCTGATAGTAGCGTAAGTAAAGAACGGCGATGTCACCGCGAACACGCAACGCGTTTTCGAAAACCTCGGCGGCCTGGTCGAACTTGTCAGCGGCCTTGTCCAAGGCACTGACCCTCAGATATTCCTGACCCTGGCGGATGTAGGCCTGGGCGATGAAGAATGGAACATCGGGGTTGGAAGCATCTTTCTCCTGGAGTTCGCCAAGCCGCTTGATGTCCAGTTCCACCACGTCGCCGGGCGTCTCGATGCCGGCCAGCCAGCCGGCCAGCGAGGCAATGTGCAGGTAGGCATCGGCGCAAGTATCCTGGGGATTGACCACCAGAATCTTCCTAGCGATCTCGCCCATCGCCGTCAGCCCATAGGAGCGATGCTGCGGATCGTATTGCAATACGTTGATCTGGACGCCCAGCAGCTTCTGCAGCGCCGGCATGAAGGTGGGATCGATCTGCAAGGCGCGATTCCAGCTCACCGCATCCTTCCCGGCCATGGCCGGATCCACACGCCCCAATTCATGAAGAGCATCACCGAGCTTCACCAGAAGATCGACGTTCTTGGGCTCCAGCGCCGAGGCGTTGCCCCACTGTCGGATCGCCTCGGGGTAGTTACGTTCGTCGTAAGCGCGCTGACCAAGAACTTTATACTTTTGCGGATCCTGTTTCGCCATGAAATGATGCAGCACGAAGGCTCCCACCGCCAATCCGCACATCGCGCTGATCAGGATCACCACAAACTTGACGTTGACTCGTCGTCGCTGTGCCATGCTTCGCTCTCTTCACCAATTGCCGTCTGGCCTCTGAGGAAACGACTTCTCGATCTCGGGCAATACATCGGACAAAAAACGGACCATAATCGGGGCCGCCTTGTCACGCTCTTTCCACTGCACCATCACCTCAACCTTGAGGTAGTACCCGTATTTCTCAAACAAGTTCTGCAAACGCATGCGAACGGCGGCGGGATTGCTGTCGTAATGGCCGTTGCAATGAAAGAAATAGGCGACGTTGCGAGTCACCTGAGAGGCCCCGGCCTGGTCCTCGAAACTGATGAACCGCACAGGAATCTTGCCTTCTTTGTCTTCCCAGTTACTCCGCGGGCTGTTTACCACCCATGTCTTGTCCTCGGACTCGGTGGGTTCGTACCCGTCGGCGATATAGCAGCGTTCGGGAATGTGGGCAACGGTGTCGGCCTTGCCGGTGTAGTATGTCACCGCCAGGTTCACCACCGCCTCTGGATGCTCCCGGCGGATCTGGTCCAACAATGCCTTGCTGTCCCTGGCGTCCCGGCCGCCCTTGGCGCGGAAGGTTTCCACTTCGCTTTTCACGCCGCGCGCGTTCATGTCGACATAATCACGAAAGATGAAGCGCTCCGTCCCCAGCGTCTGGGCCAGATCGTCCGGCAGCGCCTCGTCTCGCGAGATGCATTCCCACAACGGATTGTTCTTGCCGTCAACGATGTGCAGCGGCACGCTGTCAAGTTGGCGCGACGGCTCCACAGGCTGTTTCTTGAAATACAAACGAAGATAGCCGGTGGCGGCATTCAGAGTGAAAGCCGCCATCAGGAGAACCGCCAGAGCCGCCACAAACTTTGGCTGCCGCCAGACGCGTCTGGCTTCAGCCAGCAATAGCCGCCCGAATGTGCTGGAGTTGTTGGACGGTACAACGTTCATTGCCCCTCCGGCTTCCGCTGCACGCTGCTTGACCTTGGCGGAGCCTTGCCCGACGCCGGCAGCGGGCTTCGCGGCGCATCAACGCGAGCCTGCGTCCAGGCCGGTATGGCCCACGATGCCGGCGCAACCGTCGACCGAACCAAGGGAACAGTCCTTCTCTCTACCATGTCATCGTCGTCTTCGATGAATATCCTGTCCAAAAGCCAGCAGACCAGTAGGATCAGAAAAAAGCCGGGAATGAGCATGACTATCCCCACGAACTGGTGGGCGAATCCCTCGGACAATTCCTGGCTCCAGTAGTGATCCAGCAGACCCTGGCCGGACACGCGCATGACATTGCAGAGGATGGCGATGGGAATCGCTGCCAAAGTGACAATCGCTTTCTGCCAGAGTGGGCGGGCAGATAGAAACGCCACGGCGGCCGCGACGGATACAAAGGTCATGAGGGAACGCAACCCGGCACAGGCTTCGGCCACGTTGAGGACGCGCAGTTCGTTGCGCGCTCCCAGAATATTGATTTTGGTGCCGGTATTGGTGGCATCGACGCCGGTCAACCGCAGCATCCCCACCGCAACGCTGGCTGCCAATTTCTGGAGCGGTCCTGCCACCTTGCTGTAAGCCAGTTCCGGCCATGGTATGGCGCAAATCAGGAAGCAGATGGGAAACCAGGCAATGCGCATGACCGACCAACCGCACAGCAACGCCACCACACCCGCCAAAGTGATTATCATGCCGACATCTTTAACGAAGTCGTTTTGGCCAGGATAAATGCCGTAGGCGAAAATAAGCAGCCCTCCCACCAGAAGAGAAGGCGCGTACACCCACAGCAAAAACGCCCGCATGCGTGGTTGCAGATCGAATCCCAGCGTCAGGGCGGCCGCCAAAGACGACAGCAACCATGTCGGACGGCCCAACCCACCCCGCGGCAAACCAGCTACCGCGCCAGACCAGGCCATGGCCGAACCCAAGATAACCAGAAAGTGGCTTGGCTGAAAAGCAATACCACAGAACACAAGAAAAAATCCGTTGACGCAAAAAGCCCATGCACATGCGGTGGCATCACTGGTTGTTTTTTCATCAGTTCGGCCAATATCCTGCGCCTTGATTAGTTCTTCGCGATGAAGGTACAGAAAATACAAACCGATGAGGGGAACACAAATGGCATGGTGCCAGTTCGGTTCACCACTGTAGGGGTTGGTCTTGAGCCATAGCCTCAGCAAATTAAACCGAAACGTGGCAATCAAAGCCACGCTGACCAAGGCAATCTTGAGCCAGGCCGTGGCCGTCAACCCTCGATACGTAGGCGATGGAATATCTGACAAAGATGCCCCGCTCTGGACCGACTGGTCCAAATTATCTAAAGGCATCGAGTTAGTGGAAACCTGGGACAACCGAAGATCCTCTGTCAAATCCATTCAGAACAACAACTTACAGCGCCAATGGCGCATACACGGCGACATGCCCATGAAGCTAGCCAAGCCACCGGCGTGATGGTCGGGCCGTTCACTGTGGATACGGTTTGAAAACATCGCAGTTCAGGACAGTTCCCGAATAGTCAACCTATCCTGCTACGAGTTAAGATATTCATCTCACGAAAACGCTGTTCCCGGATGCACAGCGTATCGCAACATGCATTGTCTAGCCAATTTGCGGCTTTTGCAAGAGCACTGGGTAAAAATCAGTTCCGCATCAACCCACTGAATCATGGCCAGTTTTGGTCATAGGTGAAACCAGCCCCATAGGTAAACCGAAAAGCGGTTCTCACCGCCGCCCAGAATGGAGCGATAGCATTGGTCCCCACAAGTATCGTGTCGTATGGCTTGAGAAAAATGTCGGGCTGTCGGCCCTCGAAAACCTCGCCAAGATCAATGCGGTAGAACAATTCTTTGTCGTCACCGATGCGACGGATCAAATCAGTGTGTTCGGGAATGGCCAAGGTATCGAGCATGCCGGCGGAAACAATCGCCTGCTTGAGGGTCAGTTCGCGAGCGGTAAGACTGTACACGCCGACACGCTGCACGTGGCCACCCATGTAAAACTCGCCCGTGGCGGGTGCCGGAACCGTAATAATATCGTTTGGGCGAATGACCACATTATACCGCATGTCGCCCTGCACCAACTTGTCGAGGGGAACGCGGATGACCCGGTATGGTTCCGGCGGTGGAGCGGCAAACTCAAACGGCTTGGTTGCCGCGCCGATTTCCGGCGTCGGCTGCTCGCCAACCGGCATTGTCGACGGTGCGCTGGTGGCCGCACCCGGCGGCGCCCATTCTGTGTTCCCGTTGATATAAACGTGGCCGGCATCGGTCCTGGCGGCATCCTCAAGCGTACCGGAAGGCAAAGTGCCCGGTGGAGTCATCACGCTGGCCGCTGGCGACGAAGACGGCGCCCTGGGCTCGAGAATATCGGGGCCGATCAGTGGACGCGGCGATGGAGCCTTGGGTTCCAGAATATCGGGCCCAGGTGGCTGCGCCGATGGAGCCTCAACGGCGGGCAAAGTCGAGGGCTGCGTCGACGTATTCAACAGTGGATTGGGCCGAACCACATAGATGTTCCTGATCCCCTGAGTATTTTGGATATCGCCGGCCAAAATGAGGGCATCCATCATCTTAAAATCACTGTTAATGATGGCGTATTGTCCGGGACGGGCTATGGCCCCGCGTATCTGGAAAGTACGGCCCCGCGCCTCGATCACCGTGGCTGAAACATTGGGGTTCTTGATGATCGCCGCCTCGGAGTACTTGCGTTTGATGGCATCTTCAAGCTGGGGTTCGGTCAACCCGGCGGCAACTACGGCGCCAACCAGCGGAACGGTGATAGTCCCGCTTTCCAACACGCGAACGGTCTTAACCGTTTCCACGCCCGGGGAGACATCGGTAACCTGTACCTGGATAAGATCATTCTTGCTGATGACGTAATCCTGGGGAACAACCTTCAGATCCTCGGGGCGGACTTCCACGGCATTGGGGAACTCGGCATTGGGCTCATCATAGCCTGATGAATCCAGAGTCGAGAGAATAGGTACCAGCAGGGCTTCGTGATGCTCAGGGTTATTGTTGCTGGGGCTGCGGCCCATTTCGGTTTGATCGAAAAAGCTCTTGGTATCCCACTCCGAGCCAGCGCAGCCGGCTATGTACAAAGCCAGACCGAGCACCAACATCGACAGACAGACACAATGGGCCCAACTCCGAGTCCCGATGGTTCGCTGAAGCATGATTGTACTATTCCTTCCGTCGCAATGTTTAGCTGCTGGTAAGTCCGGCTTCTTACTCTAGCCGACGCCCACTTTACGGACAATGCCATTTTTTGCAAGAGAACACGTCTGGCAAGGTCAGCAGGGTCTGCCAATCTTTTCGGGAGGGGCTCAATTCAGCAGGTAACGGTTTGACCACCACTTGTCCCAGGCGCGGCTTTGGTATAGGGCCTCCAACTGCATCATGTGTTCTGCATTGCAATGATTCCAGCGCATCCCACGGCCTTTGATCCGACGGGTCGTCGCCTTGCACTGGCTTTCCGTCGGGCCGCTGCCAATATCCCAGCCCTTCTTCTCAAACTCCACGTAGCGAATCATCTCCCGCCTCTCGGCTACGTAATTCATCAACCGGTCAATCGCCTCTCGGTGCCGCTGGCGACGCTGCCGGACACGGGTGTGCACTAACTGCTCCCACATCGGCTCATAGCCTTCGTGCCGGACCGTGTGCAGCACCTGCCCTGCCCATGCCTGCCCATCCGCATTCTCTTCGCCAAACAGTTCCCGCCGAACTTTGTGCACGTTCTCACTCAAATGGTAGAAGTCCAGGCACACGTACATGACATCCACGCCGCTGTCGGCAATGCGGTGTGCGATCCATAACGCACCATCCACAATGGCCACTCGCTCCACAGCCTGTCTTAACTTCAACAATGCCGCCCCCTTACGCATCAACCGTCCGGCGTGGCGATGATTCTTGCCCGTTACGCTTACCAGCCGGTGCTGCCGGCTCTGGTCATAGAACGTGACAATGCGGAACTCCTTGAACTTCTGATCGGCTCCACGCCGCTGAATCAGCCGCCGACGCTTCAAGCCCCGACTCCAGGGCATCTTCCTGAGGATCTGGCGCCGCTGCTGGGCCTTGGCAAATCGCTTGGACTTCTCCTCGTCCGTGATTACCGGAACCTTCACCCCGTCACATCCCAGATACACTCGTGTCGTCGTTACCCCCTCGGGCGTCTGGGTCACACAGTCCTTGGCATCAAAGTCCAGCAGCAACTGCTCGGTTTCCCCTGCCCAGCCCACAAGCTTCCCTTCCCCTTCGACCACCTGCCTCAACTTCTCAT
>Ga0316230_1000246_pt1 | contig 79979 bp, 67 predicted proteins | sample TBH18025metaG_FD_206004 | JGI IMG/M metagenome (GOLD analysis project Ga0316230, IMG submission 206004) | Freshwater microbial communities from Trout Bog Lake, Wisconsin, USA - TBH18025 | ecosystem: Environmental > Aquatic > Freshwater > Lake > Hypolimnion/Profundal zone | place: USA: Wisconsin... | reverse complement strand
TTTTACCGCTCATAGTAAATTCAGGATAAAGGTGGTGAAGTACATGTACGCAGTAGTTAAAACCGGAGGGAAACAGTACAAAGTTTCCGAAGGCGACTTTTTGAAAGTCGAGAAATTGGAGGGTGCGGTAGGTGATACCGTCGAGATCTCCGAGGTCCTGATGGTTGGCGGCGATAAGGTTGTTATCGGAACACCTTTAGTGCCCAGCGCGTCTGTTATCGGCAAGATTGTCGAGCAGGGCAAAGACAAGAAGATCTTGGTCTTCAAGTCCAAGCGCCGGAAGGACTCCAGGAAACTCAACGGGCACCGTCAACTCAGGACGATACTGAGGATTGAGAAGATCAACGCCTAGGCAATATTCAACAGGACGGTGCGGGAGCCCGCGGTCAGCGTGATCACGGACGTTGCCGTCAGGAGGAGCAGAAAATGGCACACAAAAAAGGCGTCGGCAGTTCCAGGAACGGTCGCGACTCCGACGGCCAAAGACTTGGTTGCAAAAAGTTCGGCGGCGAGACGGTCAAGGCCGGCAACATCCTCTACCGTCAGCACGGCACGAAGATCCACCCGGGCAACAACGTCGGCCTGGGCAAGGACTACACCCTCTTCGCCCTCATCGAAGGCGTGGTGAAGTTCGAGCGCCTGGGAAAAGACCGCAAGAAGGTCTCCGTGTACCCGGCTAACTAGCAGCTGGTAATAACACCAATAGTGCAAAAGCCCGGAGCCGTATGGTCCGGGCTTTTGCCGTTTGCACAGGAAAATCATGAGTTTTATAGACGAAGTTAAGATATACGTGAAGTCGGGCGACGGCGGTGCGGGGTGCGTCTCCTTCAGGCGCGAGAAGTTCATCCCCCTGGGGGGGCCGGACGGCGGCGACGGCGGCAGGGGCGGCGACGTGATCTGCAAGGTCTCCCCGCAGCTCGCGACACTCCTGGACATGCGCCAGCATCCGCACCAGAAGGCGAAGCGCGGCGGGCACGGCAGGGGAGCCGATAAGCACGGCGCGGCCGGCGACGACCTGATCATGCTGCTCCCCATGGGGACGGTCATCAAGGACGCGGAAACCGGCGAGATCCTGGCCGACCTGACCGAGCCGGACTCGGAGATCGTGCTTATGAAGGGCGGCAGGGGCGGGCAGGGGAACGCGCGCTTCAAGACCTCCACCCACAAGGCTCCCAAGTTCGCGCAGCCCGGCGAGCCGGGCGAGGAGAGGTGGATCCGGTTGGAGCTGAAGCTGATGGCGGACGTCGGCCTGCTCGGGATGCCGAGCGTCGGCAAGTCGTCGCTCATCACCAAGGTCTCTTCGGCCCGCCCGAAGATCGCCGATTACCCTTTCACGACGCTCAAACCCAACCTCGGCGTGGTCCAGTACAAGAACTACCGGACCTTCGTCATGGCCGACATCCCCGGACTGATCGAGGGGGCCAGCGAGGGGGCGGGACTCGGGCACCGCTTCCTGAAGCACCTGGAGCGCACCGGGCAGCTCTTGCACCTGCTGGATCTCTCCTGGATGCCGGATCGCGACCCGATCGCCGAGTACGAGGCTCTGAACCGCGAGCTGGCGCTGTTTGATCCGGAACTCGCGGAGAAGCGCCAGACCGTCGTCATCAACAAGATAGACCTGCCTCACGTGCGGGAGAACCTGGAGGAGATCCTCCCCTACTTCAAGGAAAAGGGGATCAAGGTCTTCCCGATCTCGGCCGCCACCGGCGAGGGGATACCGGAGCTCCTGGATGATATCGCCTTCAACCTCTGGGGGAAGCCGGACGAAACCTGGTGAAAATCCGTAATAAACAAGCGAAAAGGGGAACCCAATTACCGGGCTCCCCTTTTTTTATTGTTAGTTTGGATCTACCTCTTGCACCACCAACAGGTTCCGGTCGAGACAAAAAGAGCTCACCCCCCTTTGGCAAGTACCGCATCCACCATTCGCAGCAGCGGCGCGGGAAAGATTCCGATGGCGACGATGGCGAGGGAGGCGCAGCCAAGGGCGAAGGACTCGGCGCCGTTGGAAGGCTTGGGGGAGGCTACCTCGGCTGGTCGCATGTAGAGGTGCACCACGACTTTCAGGTAGAAGTAGGCGGAGACTGCCGCCGAGACGATGCCGATGAGGGCAAGCGTCAATTCGCCCCCCCGGATGGCGGCGTAGAAGATGAAGAACTTGCCGATGAACCCGGCCGTGGGGGGGATTCCTGCCAGCGCCAGCATGGAGAGCGCCAGCACGCCGCCCCGGAAGGGGGCGCTATAGCCGACTCCGGAATAGTCGTCGACCTGGGAGCGCTCCTCGTCGCTGGACAGGGAGGCGATCGCGCCGAAGGCGGCGAGGTTCATGGCGGTGTAGACGGCACCATACAGGAGCACCGCCGCGTACCCCTCCTTGGTGCCGGTGAGCATGGCGAGAGCCAGATAACCCATGTGGGCAATGGAGGAGTAGGCGAGCATCCGCTTGATGTTCTTTTGCAGCAGGGCGGCGAGGTTTCCGATCACCATTGAGAGCAAGGAAAGCAGGTAGAGAGGGACGTGCAGTTCAGCCATGGGCGGCGCGAAGCCGAGCAGCATGAGGAGGACGGCGGCGGCAGCGACCTTGGAGGCGGTTGAAAGGTAGGCGGCAACCGGGGCGGGTGCCCCCTGGTAAACGTCCGGGGTCCAGAGGTGGGCGGGGACCAGGGACAGCTTGAAGGCGATCCCGATGACCACAAGACCCCATCCCGCCGAGATGATGGCACGGTTCCCGGGGGCGGCGCTGGCGGCAGTGAGAGCCAGCGTGCCGCTGCCGGCGTAGATGAGCGAAAACCCGAAGGCCGTGAGTGCGGCGGCCACCGCTCCCATCAGAAGGTACTTGAGCCCGGCTTCTCCGGACTCGGCCCTCCCCAGGTCGATGCTGACCATGATGTAGAAGGCGAAGGCGATCGACTCCAGGGCGAGGAAAAGGGTGAGCAGGTTGGTGGCGCAGGGGAGCGCGCACATGGCGAACAGGGAAAAGAGGACCGTTGCGGGGAATTCCTCCCCCTTGATGGCGCGCCGCTCGTTGTAGCCGTGGGAAAGCAGCAGCGTCAGCGCGGCGGAGAGGCAGAAGACCGGAACCAGGTAGTGGGCTAATGGGGTGAAGGCGAGCCCGGGGAGTGCGGGCGCGCTCACGGGCGGGGCCACCGCCGCAAAGGCTCCTGCGGCCAAGGAGGCAGCAACCGCGATGGCGCTGGTCAGGCGTCCGGGCAGGAACGGGCCGGCCAGAAGCACCAGCAGCGCCGCGCAGGCGGTGATTATAATCGGCATCAGTGAAATGGCATCTGAAAGGGTCATTCATTTACTCCGAAAAGCACTACCTAAAAAGCCTTACCACAGAGTACACAGAGGAAAAACTAATTCAAAATCAATGGGGGAAAATAAAGACCAAAATCATAAACCAATCAGAGAACAAAACGCTGGATACCATCTTTTAAATGCAACACGTTGAAGTTTATCAGAAGCCCCAACTGCTCTCCGCTCAGTTTAAGATACGAAAGAAGTTGCGCAGCATGGATGGGATTTATCAATTCAACTGTTTTTAACTCCACAATAACCACATCTTCGACTAGTAAATCAACCCGATATCCTAAATCAATGGTCAATCCGTCAAAGGATACCGGTAAGAGCACTTGGGATAATGCTTTCATGTTACGTTTGTGCAATTCATGCAAAAGACATGCTTCGTAAGCGCTTTCCAAGAGTCCTGGCCCCAAAGCTGAATGGACCTTCATAGCAGCATCAATAATATTGCCTGTTACCATGTTGGGATCCATAAAAGTCCTTCCTCTGTGTGCCTCCGTGTAATCCTCCGTGTCCCTCTGTGGTCAGGCGTTGGCCTTTCACTTTTGTTCTGAAGTCAGGTTTTGATCAATAAGGCTATTGGAACCTTAAACAAATCAAGGACCGGCCCGGGATGTATCCCAAGGTAGACATCGATGAGGGCCAGAGTGGCAAGTATCGCACCTTCACGCAGCGAAAGATCGCTCAGCTCCAGCGGCTTGTTCTCCTTGCCGAAGAGAATCTCCTGAACCAGCCTCACGGTGTACACCAGCGTCAGCACGATGCCGAGGAAGGCCCCACAGGCTGCGGAGGGCGAGACCCTGAAGGTGCCGACCAGCACCAGGAACTCACCGACAAAGTTGTTCAGGCCGGGCAGCCCCGCCGACGCCATGTTGAAAAACAGGAAAAAGAAGCCAAGTATCGGCACCTTGCCCCAGATTCCGCCGTAGGTGGCGATCTCCCGGCTGTGGGTCCGCTCGTCCAGCATGCCGACCATGGCGAACAGCGCGCCGGTGGTAATCCCGTGATTCACCATCTGCATCAGTGCGCCGGAAAGCGCTATCGGACTCCAGGCGGCGATGCCGAGTGCCACGAAGCCCATGTGGCTCACGCTGGAATAGGCGACCAGCCGCTTCATGTCGGTCTGCGCGAAGGCGACCCAGGCGCCGTAACCGATGCCAAAGACGGCCGATGCGTAGAGCAGCGGCGTGAAGGCGCGCGCAGCCTCAGGAAAGAGCGGATAACCGAACCTGATCAGGGAATAGGCGCCGGTCTTCAGCAGCAGGCTCGCCAGGATCACGCTGCCGGCGGTCGGCGCGTCGGTGTGCGCGTCCGGCAGCCAGGTGTGCAGCGGGAAAAGCGGGAACTTTATGGCGAAGGCGAGCAGGAACGCGGCGAAGAGCAACAGGCTCGTGCCGTACGGGACGGTGGTATGGATCAGTTGTGCCAGCGAAAAGGTGTAGCTGCCGGCCTGGGTCCCGTGCAGCAGATACAGCGAGATGATCGCCACCAGCATGAGCAGGGAACCGACAAAGGTGTACAGGAAGAACTTGACCGCTGAGTAGACCCTGCGGCCGTGCCCCCAGATGCCGATCAGGAAGAACATCGGGATCAGCATCGCCTCCCAGAAAAGGTAGAAGAGGAAGAGGTCGAGGCTCAAGAACACCCCGAGGATGCCGGACTCCATGGCGAGGAGCAGGGCAAAGAAGAGGGGGATCCGCTCCTGGATCCCCTTCCAGGAGACCAGCACGGCGATGACGGTTATGAAGCTGCTCAGGAGCACCATGACCAGGCTGATGCCGTCCATCCCGAGGGTGTAGCGGATTCCGAAACGCTCTACCCAGGCGGCATCCTCGAAGAGAAAGAAGCCGGCAGGCGCCCCCGGGAAGCCCGCAAGGGTGGAGGTCGTGCAGACCCAGGCGGAGAGCGCGAATTCCGCCGCCGCGAAGGCCAGGGCGAGCGGCCGCGTGACCGCGGCGCTGCGAGAGAGGCCGCAAAGAAGCAGCGACCCGCAGAGCGGGAGGAAGATCAGCAGCGTCAGTATCGGGAAGTCAGGGCTCATGCAGTTGTCCAGTAAGGGGGCGCGGGATTCCGGCGCCCACGCCGACTACAGGGAAAGCCAGGCGAGGTAGCCAAGTATCAGGGCGCCGCCCGCGGCGAAGCTGAGAAGGTACAGCGAGACCCGCCCGGTGCTCCAGCGGCCAAGCCAGCTGCCGCTGGTGCCAAGGCCCGCCGCGAGCCGGTCCAGTGTGTCGTCGATGACCCCCTCGTCAACGTCCTGCCAGAGCACGCCGGATAACGCCTGGTAGGGGCGGATCAGGCAGGCATGGTACAGGCGATCGAAGTACCAGCCGTTCAAGAGGAACGCGGTCAGTGGCGTGGCTGGCAGCGCTGCCTCCTTGAGCCGCGCCTCCCTGGCCGCGCCTCCGTAGCGCAGGTGCGCGCCCAAAAGGCCTGCGAGAGCGAGCACTCCGGCCACCCCCTGCAGCGCAATTTCCTCCATCCGGGACCCCTCCGGCGTTGTGCCGCCCGCGAGATGCGCGAAGAAGCCGTCCAGAAAACCGCCTCCCAGGTAGGCCGGCAGGTTCAGCACCCCGCCGAAGAGTCCCAGAAGCGCGAGCGGGACCAGCACCAGCTGCATGGCCCGCAGCCCGCCTTCCCCAGAAACGGGATGCCCGTTAGCTCCGAAAAATACCAGGTAGACCATCCTGAAACTGTAGAAGGCGGTCAGGAGCGCAGTGGCGAGGCCCAGCAGATAGAGGCCGAAGTAAAGGGCGCTCCCCTTGAGCCAGAGCGCGGCAAGGATGCCGTCCTTGCTGAAGAAGCCGCCGGTAAGCGGCAGCCCGGCGAGGCAGGCGGCGCCGGCCAGGAAGGGCCAGAAGGTGAGCGGCAGCGTGCGGCGCAGCCCGCCCATCTTGAAGATGTCCTGCTCGTGGTGCAGGGCGGAGATGACGCAGCCGGCCCCGAGGAAGAGGAGCGCCTTGAAGAAGGCGTGCACCAGCAGGTGGAAGGTCGCCGCGGTGACGGCGCCCGCGCCGACCCCGAGCATCATGTAACCGATCTGGCTGATGGTGGAGAAGGCGAGCACCCGCTTCAGGTCGCGCTGGGCCAGGGCGCAACTCGCGCCGTAGAAGGCGGTCACCCCTCCGGTCACTGCTATAGCGGCCGTGACGACAGCGGAGCCGCCGATCAGCGGGAACATGCGCGCGAGCAGGTAGACGCCGGCCGTCACCATGGTGGCCGCGTGGATCATCGCGGAGACCGGAGTCGGCCCCGCCATGGCGTCCGGAAGCCAGACCATGAGCGGCACCTGCGCCGATTTACCCATGGCCCCCACCAGGAACAGTAGGCCGATCGCGGTGATGATCCCTCCCGGCACCAGGAAGGCCATGCCGTTCAACCGGGAGATGGAGAGGGTGCCGAACAGCTGGAACAGCCAGGCGATGGCGATCACCAGGGCGGTGTCGCCGATCCGCGTCGTGATGAACGCCTTGCGCCCTGCGTCCGCGTTCGCCTTGTCGGTGTACCAAAAGCCGATCAAAAGGTAGGAGCAAAACCCGACCCCCTCCCAGCCGAGGTAGAGCAGCACCAGGTTTTCCGCGAGGACCAGGGTGAGCATGGCGAAGACGAAGAGGTTCAAAAGGGCGAAGAAGCGCGCGTAGCCGGCCTCGTCAGCCATGTAGAAGACCGAGTAGACGTGGATCAGGCCGCAGACGAAGCCGATCATCACGGCGAGCGCGAGCGAGAGCGGATCGATGTAGAGCGAAAGCGGAATGGCGAGATCGAAGGCGGTTACCCAGCGGGCCAGCTCGACCTTGTGCGGCGCGTCGTAGGCCAGGGCAGCGAGTGCGGCGCAGGCGAAGCTCCCCCAGACCGCGGCGCAGGCGAGCGCCTCCACCAGGCGGCGCGGCAGGACCCGGCCGAACAGCGCGATGAAGGCTCCCCCGAGGAGCGGGAAGAGGAGCATGAGTGAGAGATACGTCGTCATAGGTCCCTTCCTACCCTTTCATACTGTCGAAATCATCCGTATTCACCGACTGCTTGCGCCGGTGCAGATAGACCACCATGGCGAGCGCCAGCGACACCTCGGCGGAGGTAAGCGCCATTAGCATGAGCGAGAAGATCTGCCCGTCCGCCATGCCCCACTGTGCCGAGCCCCCTACGAAGGTGAGCATGACGGCGTTCAGCATGATCTCGATGCCGATCAGCATCATGATGACGTTGGCCCGCCAGGCAACCGTGCAGGCAAGCCCCATGGCGAAGAGGATCGCGGCAAGTATCAGCACATGATAGAGCGGGACGGTCATCGGCGCCTCCCGAGATAGAGCGCGCCCACCAGCGCAAAGAGTAACTGCATGGAGATGATCTCGACCGCCACCCCGTAGCGCTGGAATAGCGCCTGGGAGAACTGCCGCACCGTCACCTCGACGAAGCCAGTGTTGGGCGCCTGCGGATGGCCGGCCGCGAGGATGACGAGGGAGCCGAGGATTGCGGCCAATAGCAGCAGTGCGGGCCACCAGTCGCCCAGCCGCGGGGTCTCCATCTTCTCGGGGTGTCCCAGGTCGAGCATCATGATAACGAACAGGAACAGGACCATGATGGCGCCGGCGTAGATGATCACCTCGAAGGCTGCGACGAGCGGCGCCCCCAGCAGATAGAAGATGAGCGCCAGGGAGAAGAACGAAGTCACCAGGTAGACGATGGCCCGGACCGCCTGCCGCGCGGTTATGGCGCACAGGGTCCCGATCAGGGTTACGGCCGCCAGTAGGTAAAAGAGAATCGCTTCCATGGAGCTCCTGCGTGATTCGGAGGACCTAAAAACTGCCCCCTTTGTCTAATCTCCCGGCCCCCCTTTGCAATGCCCTGCCAGGAAGAGTCGTCGGTTCCCCACCTACACCTCTGTCCCCAACTCCCCCTGCCCCTCTCTCGGGGGGCGAGGGGGTGAGGCGCAAAGGCTGGCAGGGGTACTAGGGCAACAGGCTTCTGACATCCACCGGCGGATGCTCGTCGGGGTTGGCGCCGCGCGGGTTCACCACGCCGATTCCCGCGTGCCGGTAAAAATTGTACTCGGAATCCTTGCCTGGTCCATCGATCAGCAGATCTTCCTTCTCGTACACCCACTCCATGACATCCCTCTTGCAAGGGAGCATGTCGGGCGACATCTGGATCGCCAGGGTGGGGCACGCCTCGGCACAAAGCCCGCACAGGATGCAACGGGCGAAGTTGATGCGGAACCAGGCCGCGTAGCGCCGTCCGTTCTCGGCCTCGGCCGCCGCCATGGAGATGCAGTCCACCGGGCAGGCGCCGGAGCAAAGATAACAGGCGACGCAGCGCTCGCCACCGTCCGGGTCCCTGGTCAGCACGATGCTGCCGCGAAAGCGCGCTGGCATGACCCGCTTCTCCTCAGGGTACTGCACGGTGACCGGCTTCCGGAAAATGTGGCCAAAGGTAATGGAGAGGCCGGTCAGTATTTCCTTTATGTCGTTAAATATGGCCATTGATTCCCTGGTGTTGGCAGTGCTCGTCTCCCTTGCGGGGCGTGCTCACGATATCTGCGGCAGCCCCAGCGAACAAGGCAGGCAACCGCGACTCGGCGACATCTGTTGGGCCGCTCAAGGGCGGAACTCCGCAGGAGCGTCCCCCTGGACGCGAATACATCGCGGCAGGAATGCCGCTCCTACGGATGGGTGTGCTCCGCCTCGAAAGGCAGACAGCATGCGCCTTTTTAACTAGTTAGAGGTCAACGATTTCATTAAAATGGCGAGCGTCTCCGGGTGCCGGTTGTGTTCCGCATAGGCCATGGCGGTGCTCCCCGAGTGCGACATGGCCAGGGGGTCGGCGCCGTGCCTGATCAGCGCCTGAATCGTCTGGTCGCAGCCGTAATTGGCGGCGAGCATGAGAGGGGTGTGCCCGTCCTTGTCGCGCGGATCCACCTCGGCGCCCCTGGACAGCAGCAGGGTCACCACCTCGACCTTGCCGTTGGCGGCTGCGTAGTGCAGCGGGGTCTTTCCCTTCTCGCTTCTCGCGCTGAGGCTCGCTCCGCGGCTCAACAGGACCTCCACCTCGGCAGCATTCCCCTCCCTGGCCGCAACCATGAGCGAGGTATGACCGTGCCGGTCCGCTACATCCACCTGCTGCATGAACCCCTCTCCATCTCCGATTTCAACAGTTGTTTTCATCAGATCCTCCTTTTGGTGAGATTACATTGCATGAGAACAGCGCCTTATCGTAAAGCAAGCCACCACCCAGTGGCGAGGATATTGAGGAGCGCAAGCGGAGTCAGAAATTTCCAGCCCAGGTGCATCAGCTGATCGTAGCGCAGGCGCGGCAGGGTCCCCCTGACCCAGATGAACAGGAACGAGAACAAGGTGACCTTGATGAAGAACCAGACGATCGGCGGCAGTAGCGGCCCGCGCCAACCGCCCAGGAAGAAAAGGGATGCCAGCGCGCCGAGCGCTATGATGTTGATGTATTCCCCGACAAAGAAAAGCCCGAAGCGCATGCCGGAGTACTCGGTGTGAAACCCGGCGACCAGTTCCCCCTCCGCCTCGGGGAGGTCAAAGGGGACCCGCTTGCACTCGGCGAAGATGCTGACCAGGAAGATCAGAAAGGCAAGCGGCTGGTAGACGATGAACGGCATCTCCGCCTGGGCATTAACGATATCGGAAAGGCGCAGCGACCGGGCCAGCATGACCACCGGAACCAGCGAAAGCCCCATGGAGAGCTCGTAGGAGATCAGCTGGGAGAGCCCCCGGATGCTGCCGAGCAGCGCGTACTTCGAGTTGGAGGCCCAGCCCCCGAGGGCGACGCCGTAGACGGCGATGGAGGAGAGCGCCAGAAAGAAGAGGACGCCGACGTCCAGGTCCGACACCTGCAGGTTCACCCTGTGCCCGTAAATGACCACGGGAGCCGCCAGGGGGACCACGGCGAAGGTCAGGATGGCGGGGATGGCGGCCATGGCGGGAGCCAGGCAGAAAAGGAGACGGTCCGCCGCGCGGGGAATCAGGTCCTCTTTGGTGAGCATCTTGACCAGGTCGGCGAGCGGCTGCAGCAGCCCCATGGGCCCCACCCGGTTCGGCCCGATCCGGTCCTGCATCCAGGCGAGGACGCGCCGCTCAGCCAGAACCAGGTAGGCGGCGAGGGTCAGGATGATGAAGAAGAGCACCAGGATCTTCCCCAGCATCAAGCCTATGTCGATGGCGTCCCAATTCATGATGATGTCCGGTGCATGTTTAGTCCCCACCTATGGAATAGGGGGGGAAGCTGAACGTAGCGAGGCAGGGGGGTGTCTGGCCGGGAGGAGGACCCCCCTGTCTCGCTGCGCGAGCCCTCCCCCCTGCTGCGCAGGGGGGATACCCCAGAACCTACCATTGTTGACCCGATGAAATTACCAGCCGAGGATGCGCAGGCCGCCACCCTCGGGGTCAAGATTCTTAAGTTTAGCCCATTTCCCGGAGAGCGGCTCGTCGATCCGCTCCCCTCCGAGCTTCTCCAGCAGCCGTGCCATCACCTTCCAGGCATCCTGCTCCTGTCCCCCCGGGATTTCGCCGCGGTGCACCCGGGGCGGGTAGGGCGGGGCGTCTTCCGGTTCTGCAGCCGCCGCGGGCCTGCCGTCCTTTGTGTGGGCGTAGTATTTTGCTTCCAGCCCCCGAAGCGGCAACCCAGCCTTCAACACCCTCAGGAAACGCTGAGCACGACCCTCGAAATTGACGCTGGTCCCGTCCGATTCGATCCAGGTGGTGGTGGGAAGGAATATGCTCTCCACCCCTGCGGCTTCCGGGGTGCGCCAGTCCGCGCAGGCGAGGGTGGTGATCCCCTGCAGCATGCCGGCAGGGATGTCCGGCTCGAAACAGATGATCCCCTTTACCTTCTTGGCGGCGAGGGCCGTCGCCAGCGGGACGGCGCCGTGCTCGCGGGCGAGCAGGGCGGCTCCGAAACCGTTCGGGCCGGGCTGCAGCAGGGCAAGCCTGGCACCGGTCGCGGCAAGACGGGCGAGAAGATCAGGCTCCCTCACGCCGGTGCCGCAGACGATGACCGCCCTGGAGGCGCCGGCAAACGGCACGTCGTCGAGCAGTGGGACCTCGGTGTACTGGAACGGAAGCGTTCCCGGTTTTTTCCCGCCCAGGATGGGCGCCACATAGAAAACCTTGGCGCCGGCAAGCCAGGCCTTCCTGATGGCCGGCGCCAGCATCGGGCCCTCCTCCATGAGGTCGAGGGAGAGCAGCGCAATGCAGTCCGCACTCTGCAGGTCGAGCGGGGACGCCGCGTTGTTCTCGTTGAGCAGGCCCGCTGCGTTGACGCTTCCCTGCGCGGCCGATGGCTCCGCGTAGTAGCAAAGCGCCGCACGATCCAGATTCCGGGCGAGTTCGCCGAGCAGGATGCACCCCTCCAGCGAAAGCCGGGGCGAGCCGACCAGAGCCAGGCTCTCCGGGCCGTGCACCTCGATGAAGTCGTAAATCCTGATGGCCAGGGCGTCGAGCGCCGCCTCGTAATCGGCGGCGGCGCCGTCGATCATCGGCAGACGCGGGCGCGCCGGGTCGTTCACCGCATCCTTGTCGAAGCGCCCCCGGTCGCAGATGAACCAGCCGTTCACCCGGTCGTTCCTGCGGGCGACGATCTTGATGAGCTCCCGGTGGTAGGCCTGCGGTGCGGTGTTGCACCCCACCGAGCAGTGCTGGCAGACCGAGGGAGCGAACTGGTAGTCCCAGTAGCGCGCCCGGAAACGTCCCGTCTTGTCGGTGAAGACGCCGGTGGGGCAGATGTCCACCAGGTTCCCGGAAAACGGGGACTCCAGCGCGCCGTCCTCGAACCTTCCGAAGTACACCCGCGCGGCGCTGCCGGTGACGCCGAAATCGGTCCCGCCGGCGTAGTCCTGGTAGAACCTCACGCAGCGGTAGCACTGGATGCAGCGGTTCATCTCGTGCTCAATCTCTTCGCCCAGATACTGGTTCAGATGGGTGCGCTTTTTCCCCTGGTACCTGCGCAGGCCGTGGCCCCCCGCGATCGTGAAGTCCTGCAGCAGGCACTCGCCCCCCTCGTCGCAGACGGGGCAGTCGTGGGGGTGGTTGGTCATGAGCCACTCGATGACGAGGCTGCGGAGCTTGAACGCCTCCGGGTCCGTGGTGGAGACCACCATGCCGTCCTGGGCCGGCAGCGAGCAGGACATCTGGATACCCTTCACCGGGCCCTCCAGAAGCTTCACCGCGCAGAGCCGGCAGGCACCGGCGATCGCCAGGGCCGGGTGGTAGCAGAAGTGCGGTATGGTGATCCCGACGCTGCGCGCGGCCTCCAGCACGTTGGTGCCGGGCGGGACCTCTACCGGTATGTCATCGATGATTAGCTTCGGCATGCGAATCCTTGTTCCAACGCTTTTCGCTGGTTCAAAATCGCCCTCCCACCTTGCGGGGGGGCGGGGTGGGGGGGGAGGCGCCAAGTAGTACTCCGTCGGCAGCTTCACCCGCCCCGCGACCCGCTCCCGTCAAGGGAGGGGGAGTACCTGCTTGAACGGACATTTACCCTTCGTGATATGCTCCCTCACCTCGTCCTCAAAGTGCGTCAGGAGCCCGTCCAGCGGTGCCATCGCCCCGGGCGCGAAGGCGCAGAAGGCATAGGACAGGTACTTCACGTGCTCGCGCAGGATGCCGATGTCCCGCTCCTCGCCCCGGCCCGCCTCGATCCTTTCCAGGATCTCCTTCACAAAGGGAAGCCCCTCGCGGCACGGCGTGCACCAGCCGCAGGATTCCCGGGCGAAGAAGGTGATCAGGTTGAGCGTCGCCGCCACCAGGCAGCATCCTTCTTCGAAGACGATGATGGCGCCTGAGCCGAGCCGGGAGCCGACCTTGGCCACCGTATCGAAATCCATCGGGACGTCCAACTGCTCCGGGGTCATGAACTGGGTCGATGCGCCGCCCGGGATGCAGGCCTTGAACTTCGTTCCCTCGCGCATGCCGCCGCAGGGGCCGTCGATGATCTGGCGCAGCGTCGTCCCGATCGGGAGTTCGACGCAGATCCGGTTTTTGACGGCGCCGCTCACGCAGAAGAGCTTGGTGCCGGCCCCTTCGGGGTTGAGCGCCAGCCCCTTGAACCAGCCCGGCCCGTTGGAGACGATGGCGGGGATGTTGGCCAGGGTCTCCACGTTGTTCACCACGGTAGGTCCGTCCCAGAGCCCCTTGATGGCGGGGAAGGGAGGCTTGGATCTCGGGTTGGGGCGTTTTCCCTCCAGGGCGTTGATGAGTGCCGTTTCCTCGCCGCAGATGTAGCGGCCTGCGGAGAGGTGCAGGTCGAGATCGACCGAGGTGTCGCTGCCGAGAATCCGCTCCCCCAGGAATCCCGCCTGCTTCGCCTCGACCAGGGCGCGGGTCAGGTTCTGCGCCGCCTTCTCGTAACCGCGCCGCACGAAGATGAAGGCGTGGCGCACCCCGAGGGCGTAGCAGGCGAGCGTCATCCCCTCGATCAGGCTGTAGGGGTTGTGTTCCAGCAGCACCCGGTCCTTGTAGGTGCCCGGTTCCATCTCGTCGCAGTTGCAGATGAGCCAGCGCGGACCGGGGAGGTTTCTCGGCACGAAGGACCACTTCTTGCCGGTCGGGAAGCCGGCGCCGCCGCGCCCGCGCAGGCCGGAGTCGATGACGCACTGCTGCACTTCGTCCGGCGACATGCCGGTGATCGCCTTCTTGAGTGCCGTGAACCCCCCTTCGTCGCAGTACTCGTCGAAAGTCACGGTGCGGTCCGGGCGGTTATGTTTGAACAGGAGCAGTTCCATGCCAGCCTTTGCTTTGTTATTTCATGCAGCTTCCGGAAAAGCTAGAGAAGGTGGCCGCCTGCGGCCTTCCCCTCCCCATTCCTCCCCAGGAGCGGGAGCTTTTCGCCGGGAACGGGACTTCTTCCTGCTCTCCGGCTAATCGGGTGCCGTCAGGTCCATCGCCCTCCGGGAGAGGGAGCTTTTGATGCTTTTTTATGCCAGAGACGAGAGACTGCCGCGCGTCTTTCTCTAGGCATCCGCCGTACGTCCCCTCGCCCTCCGGGAGAGGGACAGGGTGAGGGAGGCGCCACGAGGTTCACCGCCCGTTAGGCCTCCATCCTGCGTTCGAGCTCCAAGGCCTCGTCCACCCGCTGAGCTGTCAGGTTGGTGTAGAAGTTGGGGCCCACCGACATCACCGGTCCGTCGCCGCACATCCCCATGCAGCAGCAGGGGATCAGGGTGAACATGCCGTCGGCGCTGGTGCCGCCTGGCTCTACCCCGAGGCGCGCCTGAAGGTGCGCCATGATCTCTGCGCAGCAGGCACTCCAGCAGGAAATGGAGTCGCAGACATGGATCACCTTCTTGCCGACCGGACGGCGGTAGATCATCTCGTAAAAGGTGGCAAGCTCATCCACCTGGAGCCGCGAGAGCCCGAGGAGTTCCGCCGCCTCGCCCACGGCCTCGTCAGTCAGCCAGCCGTAGTGGGACTGCAGCATCTTCATGACGTCGACCGCAGCCTCGCGCGGGCTCACGGCGTGGGCGACGCGTTCCTCTAGCGACTTTTTCAGCTGTTCCGGTATCATGACGCTCCGCGGGTACATCGTTGAGACGTTGAGACGTTGAGTCGTCGAGTCGTTAAGTCGTCGAGTCGTCGAGTCGTTGAGTCGTTGAGTCGTTGAGTCGTTGAGACGTTAATTCGTTAGGTCGTCGAGTCGTTTAGGTCCTTGACGTCCCTTAGGTCCTTTTTGTCCTTTTCACCGGTCCAGATCCGCCAGCACGAAGTCGAGCGAGCCGATGATGGCGAGGAAGTCCGCCACCAGCCAGCCGCGGCTCAACACCGGCAGCGACTGGATGTGGGGGAAGCTCGGCGTCCTGATCCTCATGCGGTACGGGGTGTGCAACCCGTCGGAAACGGCGAAGTAGCCGGTCTCGCCCTTGGGCGCCTCGATGGCGGTGTAGCACTCGCCCTTGGGAGGCGACATGCCGCGCGTGCTGTTCACGAAGTGGTGGATCAGCGACTCGATGTCGTGCAGGGTATCGCGCTTTTGCGGCAGCACGTAGCGGTAGTCGCCCGAGATCCAGCGACCTCCCGGCATCCCCGCCGCCGCCTGCCTCACGATGGAGATGGACTGCCTCATCTCCTCCATCCGGACCTGGTACCGGGCGAAACAGTCGCCACCCTGCGCGGTCGCCACCTCGAAGTCGAAGCGCTCGTAGCCGCCGTACGGGATCTTCCTGCGCAGGTCCCAGTCGAAGCCGCAGGCGCGCAGGTTGGGCCCGGAAAGCCCCCACTCGATCGCCTGGTCGAGGGTGATCGCCGAAACCCCCTGGAGCCTCGCCTTCACGACAGGGTTCCCGGTCAAAAGCTTCTCGTACTCGGCGATCCTGGCCGGGAGCCAGTCCACCAGGGCGTCCACCTGCGCGAGCCACCCCTCGGGGAGGTCGTCGCCGACCCCGCCGATCCTGAACCAGGCCGGGTGCATGCGCCCCCCGGTGATGCTCTCCACGACGTCGAAAATCCTCTCCCGGTCCGTGAAGGTGTAGAAGACCGGGGTCATGGCGCCCAGGTCGGCGGCGAAGGTGCCGAGCCAGACCAGGTGGCTCGCCAGGCGGAACAGCTCGCAGAGCATGACGCGGATGTGGACGGCGCGCTCCGGGATCTCGATGCCGCAGAGCTTCTCCACGGTGTTCACGTAGGCGAGGTTGTTCTGCACCCCCGCCAGGTAGTCGATCCGGTCCGTGTAGGGGAGGAACTTGTGCCAGTTCTGCCGCTCGCCGATCTTCTCGGCCCCCCGGTGGTGGTAGCCGATATCGGTGACGACGTCGACGATCTCCTCGCCGGAGAGTTTCAGGATGAAGCGGATGACGCCGTGGGTGCCCGGGTGCTGGGGCCCCAGGTTCAGGATCAGGGTCTCGGGATCCACCCGGTCGAAGAAGTCCGCCGCCGGCAGGGGGTCGTGGCGCTGCGCGTCCTTGGTCGTGTAGGGAGGCAGCTCGGTGGCCCGGGACGGGTGCTCCTTCCTGAGCGGATGGCCGTCCCAGTCGTCGGGCATCAGGATGCGCCGTAAGTTCGGATGCCCGGCGAAACGGACCCCGAACATGTCGAAGGCCTCCCGCTCGTACCAGTTGGCGGCCGGGAAGACGGAGCTGACGCTGGGGATTTCCGGGTAGCTCCCCTCCAGCTCGGTCTTGATCCTGATGCGTCCGGGGGTGTCGAAACAGGTGAGGTGGTAGTTCAGGGTGAAGTCTTTGAAGTTGCCGCGCTCGCGCCTGCAGGAGTCGTCCACGCAGGCGATGTCCTCCAGGCGGCGAAAGGGCGCGCCCGGCCGCCCCTTCAGGTGCTTGAGGAGCGCCGGCAGCAGCTCCGGGGCGGCGCGGTAGGTCAGCATGTCGCAGGCCGACTCGTCGAGCCGCACCTCGCCCCCGAAGGCTCCCTCCAGCTCGCCGGCGAGCCCGAAGTCTGGGTAGTCCTGCCTCGGCTGCCGGGGGCGCCAGAGCTCGTCCGAGCGCGGCGCGGGGAACTCGGGCGGGGTCATGGCGGAGCCGCGCACCGCGCACCCCTCCATGCCCGGCCCCCTCGGGTCGCGCGACTTGGTGAGCCCGTCCACCAGCACCGGTGCGGTGGTCCCCTGGGAGCCTCCCGGGAGGTGCAGCACCGGGCGGGCCGGCCGCTCGCCGGAAACGATCTTTTGCTGCAGCAGCATGAGCCCTTCCAGGAACGCCTCGGGCCGCGGCGGGCAGCCGGGGATGTAGACGTCGACCGGCAGGATCTGGTTCACCCCCTGCACCACGGAGTAGACGTCGTACATCCCGCCGGAATTGGCGCAGCTCCCCATGGAGATGACCCACTTCGGCTCGGCCATCTGCTCGTAGAGCCTCAGGATGCTCGGGCCCATCTTCTTGAACACGGTGCCGGCGATCACCATCAGGTCCGCCTCGCGCGGGGTGCCGCGCAGCACCTCGGCGCCGAAGCGCGACACGTCGTAGCGGGAGGTGAAGGAGGTCATCATCTCGACGAAGCAGCAGGAAAGCCCGAAGAACATGGGCCAGAGGGAGTTCGCCCTCCCCCAGTTGATGACGTCGTCGAGGGAGGTGAGCAGAACGTTGTCGGGTATCTTTTCGTCTTCCGCGTCGCTCAAAGCTGCTCCGGGTAATAACAGGTTGAGGCTGAGGTTGAGGTTAAGAAAAGGCATCTCTTATGCGTAACGCCACTCCTCACATTTCCAGTGCCGGGCCTTCCGGCAACCTAAACTATCGGTACACGTGTCGATGTTTTGCCCAACCTCAACCTGATTTTCTTGCCGACGGACCCCAGTCCAGTCCACCCTTGATCCAGAGCCAGACGAGCCCCAGCAGCAGGACGGTGATGAACACGGTGATGTGAACCATGCCGGACAGCCCCAGGAGGTCCCAGGCGGTGGCCCAGGTGAAGATGAAGGCTCCCTCGACGTCGAACACTATGAAAAAGATTGCTATCAGGTAGAAGGGGACTTGCGAGGCGTGGCGGGCGCTCCCGGTCGGGAGGACTCCGGATTCGTAGGGGATTCCCTTGTCAGGGGCATCCTTGCCGGACCCCAGGTAATAGGCTGCCACCAGGAGGGCAAGGATGAGGACAACCGCAATGAGCGTGTAGACGGCGAGTGGAATCAGCTCGACCTGCTGTGCGGTGACTGGCATGATGGCCTTTTTACAACGGGAAAATGGTCGTTTCGATACCCGTATAATCTAGCGTAGAGCCGCTGAAAGTCAAACGCAGGCTCGCGCCTGTCCGAATTAATTGTTGTCCGCACCCGTGTCATTAAACTGATGGGAAGGCGTGACGCGTTGTGCAACGGGCGTTACTCCTGCGCGAAAGCGCCGCCTCCTCAGGTATTCGTGTGTCGGTGCTGATCCTCGTTCAGGCAACGGCGATCTACCTTATTGCAGGGGCATCCTTCAACCATACCAGGGTGCATACTGACAGTCATAGAGCCCTATGTCAAAAGTATCTTGTTCTTCAGGATAAGAATTTCGAAAGCCATGGATCCTTTGGCGAGCAGTTTCTGCAACTCGTCGATCCTGTCGTCCAGCTGCCTGCCCCCCCCGTCCACGTAGAGGATCGCAACCACCCTTCCCATCATGAGGAGCGGCGCCAGCAGCTGGTTCGCGGAGTCCCCGCCGCCCAAAGCCGCCAAGATCCTGCCGTTGCAGGGTGAGATGGGGGTACGGCCCAGGTGGCAGGCCTTGCTTTCGGCGACCGTCTTCAGCACGGAAGGCTCGTCGAGCCCGACCGACAGGGCTTCGAAATCAGCCGGCGGCATGGCCCCGAGCTGCGCGACCCATCCGGTCGCCCGCTCCCCCTTCACCAGGAACAGGGCCGACCGGGGAAACTGTCGCGAGGTGTAGCCGACGATCAGCTGGGCGATGTGGTCCCTGTCGGAAGCCTGCGTCAGCCCACGCAGCACGGCGTCCATGCTGTAGTCCTTTTCCGCTTCCCGCGGCGCTCCGCCGAGGCCGGCAAACGAGGCGGGTACCAGGGCCTGGCTCTCCGTCTCGCTCAGGTCGCCGAAGCAGTCCAGCTCGTCCAGCTCCGGAAGCTCGAAGATTTCATCCTCGGGCACGAAAGGGGGAGAAGCCGCCGCGGCCGGCTTGGGAGCGGCGGGAGGTGACACGGCTGCGGGACCGGTGCGGGCTCTGGCCCTGCCACCCCCGGCAACGGGAATGTAGCGCAGGTCCCGCTTGATGTTGTAGTATTTTTCCAGGGCGCAAACCAGCCGGAGCTCCGGCGTGATGAGCGGCATCACGATGTAACCGGTCACGAAGGCAATTTCGTCGATGGCGGCCAAGTCCCAGGGGTCGGTCATCGCCAGGAAGAGCTTCTTGTTGTTGACGGCGACGGGGACCACCCGGTGCTTCTTGACCGAGTCTTCCGGGAGGAGCTTGATGACCTGGGGGGGGATGTTCATCAGTTGTTCGGAGGAGGCGTGGGGGACGCCCGTTTTCTTGCTCAGGAACTGGGTGAGCTCGAGCTCGTCCAGAAGTCCCATCTCGACGAGGTTGGTCCCGAACCGGCCGCCGAAGATGGCCTGTCCTTTCAGGGTCTCCTCAAGCTCCGCGGAGGTGATCTTCCCTTCCCTGACCAGCATTTCACCGAGCTTCATGGCGAGCAAAAAAACCTCCACGGGAACCTGGCCGGGCCGGGAACCGGGCGCCGTCCAGAATGCATAACAATACTGCTGCGCCAATGTAAATTCCCGGAACGCGCTTGTCAACAGCAAACGGGGACCGGGCGCGGCAGGAATCCGGCCCGGTCTCCGGCTAGGCGTCGATCAGGTTCACCACGGTGCGTCCGCGCGACTCCCCTTTAAGTATGGCGGCAAACTTCTCCTCCAGGCCGGAAAGGGGGCATTCGACGGCGCTTTCCAGCAGCCGCACCGGCTTCAGCTCCCCGGCCAGGCGCTGCCAGACCTGCTGCCTCAGGGGCGCGGGGCACTGCGCCGAGTCGATGCCGATCAGGGTCACCGCTCTCAGGATGAACGGGAACACGTTCAGCTGCAGTTCCGCCGACCCGGCCAGGCCGCAGCAGGTGACCACCCCGCCGTAGCTGGTCGATTTGATCGCCGCGGCGAGCATCTCGCCACCCACCACGTCCAGCACCCCGGCCCAGCGCTCCTTCAGCAGCGGGCGGTCCGCGCCCCGCAGCAGCTCCTCGCGGCTCAGGACCAGCCGGGCGCCCAGGCCGTGCAGGAAATCGGCCTCGGCCATTTTTCCGGTGACGGCGGCCACGCCGTACCCGGCCGATGCCAGCAGCGTCACGGCGACGCTGCCGACCCCGCCGGTCGCGCCGGTGACCAGGACCTCGCCGCTCTCGGGGCGCACCCCCGCCTGGGTGAGGCGGTGCAGCGAGAGCGCGGCGGTCAGCCCCGCGGTGCCGATGATCATGCTTTCCTTCAGGGTGAGCCCCTCGGGGAGCCCGACCGCCCAGGAGGAGGGGACCCGGATGTACTGGCCGTAGCCGCCGGCGTGGTTCATGCCGAGATCGTAGCCGGTCACGATGACCTTCTCGCCGGGAGCGAAGGCGCCGTCGGAGCAGGAGACCACCTCGCCGGCCGCGTCGATGCCCGGCGTGTGCGGGTACTTCCTGGTGACTCCGGGGCGTCCCAGGGCGGAAAGGGCGTCCTTGTAGTTGAGCGACGAGTAGTGCACCCGGACCAGGAGTTCCCCCTGCGGCAGCTCGTCGACCGACCTCGTTTTGATCTGCCGGGTGAACTCCCCGGGGGCGCTCTCTTCGACTACCAGGGCGGCGAATTTTTCCGGCATGGCATCTCCCTCCTTGTGGTGGTCCGGGTCCGCCTCAGCAGACCCGGACGATCTCGAAATCCCTTTTCGACCGGTTGAGCCCGAGGTTCACGGCGTCGCCGAGGCACTTGCCGATCAGGTCGTTTCCCAGAGGCGAGCCCGGCGTGATGACCAGGATTTCCTCCCCGTCCAGGTTCAGCTTCATCCCCCCCTCTTCCGGGCCGATGAAGAGGGTCCTGGTCTCGCCGTCCTCCGCCTCCAGGGTGACCAGGGCGGTGAGGCGGATCGGCGCCTCTTCGTCGAACTGCTGCAGCGTCAGGGTGCGGTAGGCGTGCAGCGCGCGCTTGATCTCCTGGGCGCGGTTGGCCTGGCCTTGGGCGACGTAGGAGGCCTCCAGGCTCAGGGTGTCATATTTGTTGTCCGGGATGTTCTCCTCGTGAATGGACGCCTCGTGAGCTGTCTTGGCCGCGACCGAGAAGACCGAGAGGTCGGCGGCCAGCCGTTCGATGATGAGCCTGTGGATCCGCTTCTTTTTGCTTGTTGCGATGGGAAACACCTTCCTGTTGGTTATTATGTGATGGAGATTGTTTCAGAATCATTTGAAGGTGGCAAGGACGTACTCGGCGATCTCGAGCGCGTCCTTATCAGGCAGGTCCTGGGGATCGAACCTGGTCATACCGGGCCCGGGCTTGCGCATCTTCCCGACGATATCCCGGGCAGTGGTGATGCCGTTCGCCCGCAGGGTCATGGTCCGGAGGTCCTTGGCCGGCGTGACGATGTTCCTGCCGCCGGGATGGCACTCGGCGCAGTTGGCCTCGAAGGCCGAGGCCCCGGCAAAAGGGGCGGCAAGGGCGGTTGCCAGTGTCACCCCGTTGCATGCCAGGACGGCAGCGCAGAGTGCGGGCCACTTTTTCATGTCATACCTCCTGCGGCGATGCCACAGCTGCTTGGGTGTAGCGTCTGGAGAGCTTTCCGTCACGCCCGAGCGATACTATAACTTCCCGATGCATATGTCATCCGTAAAAAATAGCCGGCTCCCCGACCCCGAACTCATCCTTCGCAGCAGAGCGGGGGCGCGGCTTCGGAGGGAAGCCTTGGCCTCGGATCAATTGAGCCGGCTGCCGTCGGTGCTATACTTTTTATTTGAGCGAACAAGCTCATCGAGAGAATTTCCTTCAGTCAGATACCTAAGGGAGACGCCCATGAAAGCCATAATCGTCGACAGATGCGGAGAGCCGGAGGTGATGCGGGTCGGGGAGTTGGCCGATCCCGTCCCCCGCGAAGGGCAGGTGCTGGTCCGGGTTCACGCCGCCGGGGTCAACCCGGTGGATAGCTATATCCGCTCCGGACTCTACCCGCAGCCCAAAGAACCACCCTTCACCCCCGGCATCGACGGCGCGGGAGTCATCGAGGCTGTCGGGCCGGGAGTCAGACACCGCAAAGCCGGGGACCGTGTCTACGTCGCCTGGTCGCTCACCGGAACCTACGCGGAGAAGGTGCTCTGCACCGAGGCCCAGACCCATCCGCTCCCCGAGGGGATCTCCTTCTCCCAGGGGGCGGCGGTCGGCGTGCCCTACGGAGCCGCCTACCGCGCCTTGTTCCAGAAGGCCCACGCCCTGGCGGGCGAGAACCTGCTGGTGCACGGCGCCTCCGGGGGCGTCGGCATTGCGGCGGTGCAGCTGGCACGCGCCGCGGGAATGCGGGTCATCGCGACCGTGGGAAGCGACCGGGCCCACCGGCTGGTGCTTGAGGCGGGGGCGCACAGCGTCCTGAACCACCACGATGCGAACCACCTGGCGAAGACCGCAGAACTTACCTGCGGGGCCGGTCTGGACGTCATCCTGGAGATGCTTGCCAACGTGAACCTCGGGGCCGACCTCGGGGCGCTCGCCACCGGCGGCAGGGTCGTGGTGGTCGGCAGCCGCGGCAAGGTGGAGATCGATCCTCGCGACGCCATGTCGCGCGAGGCCGTCATCATCGGGATGACCCTCTTCAAGGCGAGCGACCGCGAACTGGCCAGCATGCACGCGGCCTTCGTCGCCGGCATGGAAAACGGCACGCTGCGCCCGGTGGTCAGCCGCGAACTGCCGCTGGCGGAGGCGGCCCGTTCCCATCATGAGGTGATTGAAGGGAGCACATTTGGGAAAATTGTTCTCATCCCCTGAAACCGGAGGGCGATCCCGCTCCGTTGAAGGGTGCCGGCAGTTCAAACAACCGAACTCACTCAGTCTTTCAGGGCGGGCGAGCCTGGGCGGACCAGGCTGCCAGACTTGCAGTAAGGAGCCCCGGGGGTATAATTAAAAGTGGAGCTGATGCGGATCTCAAATGGGGTAGGACCCAAGGGAGGTTGGCTATGCAGGGATACGAACTGGTAAAGGAGATCGAGAAGGAAAGAAGTGCGCATCCTGACCGTGTCTTCATCAAGTGGTGGCGCAAGGAGGAGGACTTTATAGATTTCGACCTGTTGACGAGGTTCCTGGAGAATCTCAACTACTCGAGCGATATCTCGGGGTTCGACCTGATCGACCAGGATCAGATGTGGAGGGCCGTTGAAAGCCGCACCAACGGGCGGGTGACCAGGGTGCAGAAAAACGGCGACTGGGTGCTGTTGTGGACCCCTTCGAAAGGGTTGGAGACGGACGTCACCTGCACCGAATGCCCGTATACCCCGGACATGCTGCTGAAGATTCTGGACGCCGAGACCAGGGACAATTACGTCGACTGAGCCCGTCCTCGCAGAAGGTGCGGATATGTTCGTCGGCACCACCCCATCGCCGGAGTGAGCGGCGGCGCGGGTACCCCGCGTCGCCTCTCCCCGTCCGATCGAGCCCGGATCCCGCAGGGGCGCATCATCATTCGCCCGGACTCGCCGGGCATAAAAATCCCTTTGCATCATCCGGCAATCCTGCAGTCACTTCCCCTTGGCGAGCATCTTGAAAAAATCGAGCACCTTGTCCGGATGTTCGGAGGCCTTCGGGATCTTGGCCCAATGCTTGATGACCGTGCCGTCCGGGGAGATGACCACGGTGGACCGGATGCTTCCCACGGTCGTCTTGCCGTAACTCACCTTCTCGCCGTAGGCGCCGTACGCCTTCATGACGGCAGCGTCGGGGTCGGAGAGCAGCGTGAAGGGGAGCTTGTATTCGCAGACGAACTTTTCATGGGACTTGAGGGAGTCCTTGCTGACCCCGACCACGACTCCGCCCAGTTGCTCGAAGAGCGGCAGCAGTTCACGGAACCCGACCGCCTCGGCGGTGCACCCCGGTGTGTTGTCCCGCGGGTAAAAGTAGAGCACCAGAATCCTGCCCGCATAATCCTTGAGCGCATGCAGCTTCCCGTCACTTCCCTGCAGCTTGAAATCCGGTGCAGCCTCTCCTTCCAGAAACATGTCATCCTCCAGTGTAGTCAAGTTCATCTCCCGCTCACCCCCGTACCATAGCAGAGGAAGCTGGAAACGGCAAGGGCGCGCGTTCAGCGGTTGCCACCCTGGCCGAATCACGCTATGCTGCGAGACGGCACCAGGAGGTTTCATGAACGGCACAACCCTGCAGGCACTGGCCGTCGACGGCCACGAGCCCTGGCACCATTTCGCCGGTCTGCTGCTGGTGATCCTCCTGGCGGTGCTGCAGGGGAGGGTCGGCAGGATCGGCAGCTTCTGGCAGATCTGCTGGGCCCTTCCCGGCACCCTACTGCACGAGCTGGCCCATTTCGTCGTCGCGGCCGTCACCGGCGGCAGGCCGGTCGGCTTCAGCGTCATCCCGCGCCGGGAGCGCGGGGGGTGGCTCTTGGGCTCCGTGACCATCAGCCGTCCCGGGCCGGTTTCGGCGCTCCCCTCCGCCTTGGCGCCGCTCGCCCTGAACGCCGTGGCCTACTACCTCTACCGTGGCTGGGGGCGCTGGTTCCCGGCGGACCTCCCGCACACCCTGGCGATGTACGCCGCGGTCTACCTTTTCTGCTACAGCTCCATCCCCTCCGGACAGGACCTCAGGGTCGCCCTCTCCAGCCCCTTCGGGATCGTGCTCTACGCGGCTTTGGCCGGGGGCGCCTGGTTCCTGCTGCGCTGATCCGATCCGCCTGGCCGAAAAAAAGGGCACTGTGTCCCCGCACTCCGGTCCGGAGTGCGGGAGTTCAATGCCCCCAGGTTACTTGGCGGACCCGGAAGCGCCGCCGGGGTCACGCCACCCGGTGAATCAGCGGCGGCCCCTGCTGCGTCGAACGGGCGTACTGGACTGCCGGCCTGCCGAACGCCATGGCATAACCGATCAGGTGGTCCCCGGGAATGCCCAGGCGGCCCCGGAATTCGGGGAGCACGTCGTCGATGACGCATTTCGCCAGGCCGTCCCAGACGGTGCCGACTCCCAGAGACTGGGCGAACAGGTCGAAGTAGGAAAGCGCGATCAGGCAGTCCTGCACCGGCGTGACGACGGATTGCGGTGCCGAGGCAACCAGCAGATGGGGGGCTCCGCGGAACAGGAAGTCGATCCCTTGCTCCTCCCACTGGGGGATGAAATCGGCGAGGAACTCCACCCCTGCCGGGAGCGACCCTTCGCGAAGTTTGCGGCTCAGCCCCGCCATCATCTCGTCACGCAGCAGGCCCAGCTTGGCGCGGTCATCCACCAGGGTGAAGCGGACCTGCCGGAAGTTCATGCCTGATGGGGCATGACAGGCCACCTCCAGCAGCCTCAGCAGCAACTCCGGTTGCAGGTTCTCCTCCCGGTAGCGGCGCACGGAGCGGCGCCCCTTGACCAGGGTTTCCATCTGGAGGGGCTCGGGAAAAGCGCCGGCCAGCGGCATGCTATCCTCGGGCCGGCGCCCCAGTATGGAGACCGCCCCGGTCGGGCAGACCGCCAGGCAGTGCTGGCAGCGATAGCAGGACGCCTCGCTCTCGGGAGCGATGGCGGGGAATCCTCCGGTCATGGTGATAATCCGTGCCGGGCAGTCTGCGGCGCACTGGGCGCATCTGGTGCAGAGCGCTTTGTCGATGACAAATTCAAGCATGCTAAATCCCCCTTCTGTTCGCGGTGTCATGGCAAGAGCTTCCCTTGCCCAATTCCTGGTGGGCGGTCCCATGTCGCGCGGGGCGGCCGGAAACCGCACCCCCTGGTGTCCGGGGCCGAAACCAAAAGGCCGGAGGAAAGCGGCGGCGCGCCTAGCGTGATTCCCGGTGCGTTCGGGGCTCCTCAGCGCCCGGCGGAGAGCCGTTCGAACTCCTTGCGCGAGCGCACGATGCAATCCTCCACGGCCATGCCGGCGAAATAGTTGCCGGTGACGAAGAGCTTTTCCCCGGCGATGCTCTGGTCGATCTCACCGGTGAGCTTGCCGTGCCCAAGGACGGGGGAGGGGAGGCAGCTCTCGCGCTGCACCGCCTGCTCCAGCTCCTCCGGCTTGACGCGGAGCACCTGGGCGATCCGCTGCAGTTTGGCCTGCATCGGGAGGCGGCCGGACTTGAAGTGGAAGCTGAAACCGCGCAGGGTCGCGTGGGGCACGGTGTCCCGGGACACGGCCGAGTAGAAGTCGTCGTCCGCCGGTATGATGCCGGCCAGAAGGGGGATGGCGAGCTTTTCCTTGGCGACCGCGACCCCTACCGACTCTATGTTCTCCACCTTGATGCGGCCCAGCAGCGCCGAGAGCTCGGGGGCGATTTGGGCGGCCAGCCGCGAGGCCTCCGGCGGCGGGGTGGCGAAGGCGAGCCGCCCCCCCTCGAAACCGCGGCCGTCGGCGAGCTCCACGGCGTAGCCGCCGGCGCCCTTCGAGATCCGGCTCACCTGGGCCTCGGTGATCAGGGTCACGCCGGGGATGGCGGAGATCCTGTCGGTGACGCTGGACAGCCCCCCCTGCAGGGTGAAGCTCTTCAGCACGTCCTTTCTCCTGGGACGCTTGTTGAACAGCATGTCGGCCGGAAAGTCGTTGGCCCGCTGGGAGATCACCGCATTGAAGGCGGGGGCGAAGACGCGCCGGTAGTTGCTGCGTCCCACGATCCGGCCGTAGTAGGATTCGACGCTCTCGCCTTCCTTCTTCAGGGTGAACAGGCGCCACGCCGAGCCGACCAGCTCCGGGAAGGAAAGCTGCGAGGTGATGGAGCGGATCTCGTTGTCGATCAGCATCTTGAAGGAGACCTTCTCGCGGGCGAGGATGCTCCCCATCAGCCCGTACTGCTCCATGAGGCCGATCAGCCCCCCGTAGGAGTTGTAGCAGGTGTGGGCCCCGAGCTCCAGCCAGAAGCCCGCCCCCTTCCCCTCGAACTGGTGCGAGTGGAAGCACCCCCCCACGCGTGGGCTCCTCTCTATGACGAGTGTGCTGAGGCCGGCGCCCGCGGCGTAACTGGCGAAGCTCAAGCCGCTGATCCCGGCACCTATGACAATCGCGTCGAATTGCTTCATCTGGCAGCTCCTGGTGGTTTAAGTCTGGATTAACTCGGGGATATATAAGCCCGCCTGACGCCGCTTGTCAAGTTTACAATGGTTGACAAGCGACCATGCACCGTTTACATTCTGGGAAGCGGATCATACGGAAGATAAAAGGACTTTTACCATGGCTCAGAGGGATTATTACGAGGTGCTCGGTGTCAAGAAGGGCGCCTCGATCGAGGAATTGAAGAAGGCCTACCGCAAGCTCGCGGTCAAGTACCACCCGGACAAGAACCCGGGCGACAAGCAGGCGGAGGACCGTTTCAAGGAGATCAACGAGGCGTACGCGGTCCTGTCGGACCCGAAGAAGAAGGAGCAGTTCGACCAGTTCGGCTCCAGCAATTTCCACCAGCGCTACTCTCAGGAGGACATCTTCAAGGGGTTCAACGTCGACGACCTCTTCAAGGACCAGGGGTTCGGCACGGACGACATCTTCTCCCGCATCTTCGGCGGCGCCATGCGCAATCAGCGCGGCGGCCACGGGCGCAGCATGGCGGCCAAGGGCGAAGACTACAACATGGAGATCCAGGTCACCTTCCGGGACGCCTACGACGGCGCCGACAAGCGGATCGCCTATCTGCGCGACGGGGCACGCGAGGAGCTCTCGGTGAAGATCCCGGCCGGCATCGAGCCCGGCACCAAGCTGCGGGTGGCCGGGCGCGGCGGCTCCGGCCGCGGGGGGGGGCCCGCGGGCGACATCTTCCTGACGGTGAATGTGGGAGCCGACGCCCGGTTCCAGCGGGAGGGTGCGGACATCGTGCTGCCGCTGGAGGTCCGCTTCAGCGAGGCCGCGTTGGGCGGCACCATAGACGTGCCGACCTTGGAGGGGACCAAGCGGATCAAGATCCCGGCGGGAATCCAGACCGGCACCAAGGTGAGGCTGAAGGGGCTCGGCTTTCCGCATCCCGGCAAGAAGGAGCGGGGGGACCTGTACGTGCGGATCGGGGTGAAGGTGCCGGAAAAACTGACCCCCCGCCAGCGGGAGCTCCTGGAGCAGGCCGCAGACGAGGGGCTGTAAGGCTGTGTCCCCCCTGCAGGGCAGGGGGGAAGGCTTGCAGGGCGAGACAGGGGGGTTCCCTCCTCCCCGCGAAAGCACCCCCCTGCTTCACTACGTTCAGCTTCCCCCCTATTCCACAGGGGGGACCAGGCTCTACACGATATACACGAAAGCCCCCCCCGGCATGGCCGAGGGGGGCTTTTCTCTAAGAAATGAGCTAGGTGAGCTGGAACCGGTCAGATTGATTGACCGTTCGCCTATCTGATCTCGATCGGCACGCTGGCCCGCAGCTCCTTGACCCACTGGGCGAAGCGCTCGTCGGCTTTCTTCTTGTAGAGGAGCTCCTCGATATCCCCCTTCACCTCGCTGAAGGGTTTCCCCGCGCCCTGCGACCTTTCCTCAAGCTTTATGATGTGCAAGCCCGCCGGGCTCAGCACCAGTTCGCTCACCTCGCCGGGCTTCATGGCCGCCACGCTGTCGCCGATCTCCGGCAGCATGTCCGCCTTCTTGAAGGTCCCGAGGTCGCCGCCGTCCTTGGCCGCGGCCGGGTCGTTTGAGTAGGTCTTGGCCAGCTCGGCGAAGTCCTTCCCGGCGCGCGCCAGCTTCAGCACGCCGGCGGCAACCGCCTCGACCCGCGCCAGTTCCGCGGCGCCCCCCTTCTTGTCGACCTTGAAGAAGATGTGCCGGGCCCGGAACTGCTCCACGGCGCCGTACTTGGCGCGGTTCGCGTCGTAGTAGTCCCGGGTCTCCTGCTCGCCTATCTGGATCTTGGAGCGGACCTCCTGGCTCATCAGCCGCAGCCGCTCCAGCTGCTCCTTGAGCTGGGTCCGGTACTGCTCGAAGCTGAGCCCCTGCCCGGCCAGCGCGCGCACCAGGGCCTCCTGGTCCATGTTGTTCTGCTTCTTCACGTCGTCGATGGCGAGTTTCACCTCGTCGTCCATGACCTTGATGTCGAGCTCGCGGATCTTCTGGTCGATGAGCTTCTTGTCCACCAGCCGGTTCAAGGCGGCGCTGCGCAGCCCCATCTTCTCGGAAGCCGGGAGCTTCTCCTGCTCCTTTTGCATCAACTGGAACTCTTTGTCCAGGTCGACGGTGGTGATCACTTCCTCGTTCACGATCGCGGCGATGCCGTCGACGACCTGGGCGTGGGAGAGGCCCGGCTGCAGCGCCAGGAGGGCGAGAAGGGTGATGCCGGTGAGGATCTTTGCCATGGTTTCTCTCGATGCTTTGATTGCCTGCGTTTGAGCAAAAAGCGGCCGGGCGAGGGGCCCGGCCGCAGGTGCTGTCGTTATGGACTGCCTGGTTACGGCTTCGCTGCCGGGGCAGGCGTCGCGGCGGGTTCAGCCTTGGCCTGTTCCGGCTTGCTGTTCTTGAGACCCTTCAGGGCGTCTTCCTTGATGGTCAGCTTGGCCCCCTTCTTCAGGTCCTCCTTCAGCTTCTTGAAGGTCTCCTGCTGCTTCTCGGGGGCGACGGCCGCCTTGATCTGGTCCTTCACCTCTTCGAAGCTGCGGGTGCCGGCCGGGCGCTTCCCGGTGGCCTTGATGATGTGGAAGCCGAACTTGGTCTGGACGATCCCCGAGACCGTCCCTTCCTTGAGCGAGAAGGCGACCTTCTCGAAATCGGGGAGCATGGAGCCCTTGCCGAACCAGCCGAGGTCGCCCCCCTTGGCGCCCGCTCCGTCGATGGAGTGCTTCTTGGCCAGCTCCTCGAAGTTGCCGCCCGCCTTGAGCTGCTTCTCGATATCCTTGGCTTCCGCCTCGGTCTTCACCAGGATGTGGCTCGCCCTGATCTGGTCGCCGGTCTTGAACTTGTCCTCGTTCTTCTTGTAGAAGGCCTGCAGCTCGGCGTCGCTCACGTTGGCCGACTCCTCCACCTTCTTCTTCAGGAACGCCTCCACGATGACCCGCTTCTTGAGGTCCTCCAGCTTGGCCGCGACGGCCGGGCTCTTGTCGATGCCGTCCTTTTGCGCCTGCTGCATGATGAGCTCGCGCACCACCATGGTGTCCAGCATCTCCTTCTTCCCCTCGGCGGTCTCGGTCATCGGCTTGAGGTACGGGGGGAGGTTCTCCTGCTCCTTGTAGAATTCGGCATCCGTGATGGTGGTGCCGTTAACTTCCGCGAGTACCACGCCACTCTTGGCCTCCTGCTTGGCTTCGCCCGCCTGCTGCTTGCAGCCGGTACCGGCGACACAGAGTGCCAACGCGAGTAATGTGGCAGTTTTCCTGAAATGCACGGTGACTCCTTTTTAATTCAGTAAGTTTCTTCCAATCCCGAGAACGCTAGCATATCAGCTGAGTAGTTTCAAGAGATTTCTGGCCTCCCGCAGCACGCCGTCGAAGGAGCTGTCGGAGATCCGCGCGTAGAGCCGGAACTCCGGAGTGAAGCGGTATTTCCCCTTCTCCTTCCTGAGGAGGGCGGTGATGGCGTCCGGGGAAACCGGGGTGCGCTCGTGGAAGGAGAGCACCAGGTCGGCCCCGGCCAGCTCGATCTCCTTCACCAGGAGCCCCTTCAGGAGCACCCTGATGCGCATGATCTCCAGCAGGTAGACCGCTGCCATCGGGAGGGCGCCGAAACGGTCGATGAGCTCGGCCCGGATGTCGTCGATCTCCGCCTCGTCGGCGGGCTGGGTGAGCTTCTTGTAGATCAGTAGCCGCTGGTTCGGGTCCTTCACGTACTCCTCGGGGATGAAGGCGGGGACCTTCAGCTTGATCTCCGGCTCCACCCGCTCCGGCATCGCCTCCCCCTTGAGGGTGCGCACCGCCTCGTCCAGGAGCTCCGCGTAGAGCTCGTACCCCACGGCGACGATGTCGCCGGACTGGCGCGCCCCCAAGAGGTCGCCGGCGCCCCGGATCTCCAGGTCGTGGGTCGCGATCCTAAAGCCCGCCCCCAGCTCCGTCAGGTCCTGGATGATCTTCAGCCGCTCCCGGGCGTCGGAGGAGATGGACCCCTCCCCCGGGATCAGCAGGTAGGCGTAGGCGCGGCTCTTGGAGCGCCCCACCCGGCCCCGCAGCTGGTAGAGCTGGGAGAGGCCGAAGGTGTCGGCGCGGTTCACGATCAGCGTGTTGGCGCTCGGGATGTCCAGCCCGCTCTCGATGATCGTGGTGCACAGCAGCAGGTTCGACTCGCCGTGCATGAAGGAGAGCATGACCTTCTCCAGCTCCTTCTCCGCCAGCTGGCCGTGGCCGACGGCGATGCGCGCCTCGGGGACGATGCGCTTGAGCTCCTCGGCCATGGCGCCGATGCTCTGCACCCGGTTGTGCACGAAGAAGACCTGCCCCCCGCGCCGAAGCTCCCGCAGCACCGCCTCCCGGATCAGCTCGTCCGAGGAGCGGGAGACGAAGGTCTTGATGGCGAGCCGGTCCACCGGCGGGGTGTCGATGATGGAGAGGTCGCGGATCCCCATGAGCGACATGTAGAGGGTGCGCGGGATCGGGGTCGCGGTCAGGGTCAGGATGTCGACGACGGCCCGGAACTGCTTGAGGCGCTCCTTGTGGGTGACCCCGAAGCGCTGCTCCTCGTCCACGATCAAAAGCCCCAGGTCCTTGAAGACCACGTCCTTCTGCAGCAGGCGGTGGGTGCCGATGATGATGTCCACCTCCCCCTTCCGCACCCCTTCCAGGATCTTCTTCTGCTCCTGGGGGGTGCGGAACCGGGAAAGCATCTCCACCCGCACCGGGTAGTCCTTGAGCCGGGCGGCGAAGCTCTCGGCGTGCTGCTGGGCGAGCACCGTCGTGGGGACCAGGATGGCGACCTGCTTGCCGTCCAGGGCCGCCTTGAAGGCGGCGCGCATGGCGACCTCGGTCTTGCCGTAGCCGACGTCGCCGCAGACCAGCCGGTCCATCGGGCGCGGGCTCTCCATGTCGGCGATCACCTGGTCGATGGCGGCCGCCTGGTCCGGGGTCTCCTCGAAGGCGAAGGCCGCCTCGAACTCGCGGTACATGTCGTCCGCCGGGGAGAAGCGGAACCCCTCCTGCACCTCGCGCGCCGCGTGGATCTTCAGGAGCTCGGCGGCCATCTCCTGGACCTCGCTCCTCGCCTTCGCCTTCGCCTTCTCCCAGCCGGCGGCCCCCAGGCGGTCCAGCCGCGGCTCGATCCCCTCGGCGCCCACGTAGCGCTGCACCAGGTTGATGCGGTCCACCGGGAGGTAGAGCTTGTCGCCGCCGGCGTACTCCAGGAGCAGGAAGTCCCCCTCCAGGCCGGTCAGGCTCAGGTGCTCCAGGCCGCGGTACAGGGCGACGCCGAAGTCGATGTGCACCATGTGGTCGCCCGGCTTCAGCTCGGCGAGCGAGGTGAGGAGCTGCTTCTTGCGCGCCTCGGAGAGCCCGCGCCTCTTGACGCGCTTGCCGAAGATCTCCTCCTCGGCGACCACGACCAGGCGCTCCGCCTCCAGGCGGAAGCCCCGGGAGATCTCCCCGACCAGGATCTCCACCCGGCCGGGGGGGCGGGTCGCGGCCTGGGGGAAGCGCTCCTCGCTGATCTCCAGCGGCAGCCGGTAGTGGGTGAGGAGCTCGTAGAGCCGGCGCGCCTGCCCGGCCTGGTGGCAGGGGACCAGCACCCGGAAGCCTGCCGCGATCCAGTGCACCATCCGGTCCGCCAGCGGGGCGAGCACGCGCTCCCCCTCGCTCCCGAGCTCCAGCTTCAGGTCGGAGTTCTCCTGCGCCGGCAGGCGGACCAGCGTCCCCCCTTCCCCGGCGAGCTCCAGCCTGGGGAGCAGCAGGCGGCGCCCCTGGCCAAGTTTTCCGGCGAACTCCCCGGCGCTCAGGAAGAGTGCTTCCGGCTCGCAGGTGACCGCGTCGCGCAGCTCAGCGCGGCTCGCGGCGTCGCCCAGCTCCCGGGCGAAACGCTCGCACCCCTCCTCCAGCGCGGCCGGGTCGAGGACCACCCGGATCGCCCCGGGACCGGCGTAGTCGAAGAGGGTCTCCAGCCCCGGGTGGAAGAGCGGCTGCAGGAAGTCGATCCCCGGCGGGTAGATGGCGTGGGTGAGCTGCTCCAGGAGCTCCCGGCGCCGGTCGGCGCCGATCCCCTGATGGTCGCAGCGCCTCTTCAGGCGCGGGGCGAACTCCTTCAGCACCGCCTCGGAGAGGACCACCTCGCGGGAGGGGAGCAGCACCAGCTCCTCCATCGGCTCCAGGGAGCGCTGGGTGACCGGGTCGAAAAAGCGCATGGTCTCCACCAGGTCGCCGAAGAACTCGATGCGGACCGGCCTCGGGAGGTCGGGGGGGAAGATGTCCAGGATGCCGCCGCGCACGGAGAAGCTCCCCCGGTCCTCGACGATCGGGACGTGGGCGTAGCCGAGCTTCACCAGCTTGCCGACCAGGGTCTCGCGCTCCAGCTCCTCGCCGGTCACCAGGTACTGGCAGACCTCGCCCAGGACGGCGCGCGGCAGCACGCGCTGCAGGGCGCTGGCAAGCGGCACGACCAGCGCCCGGGCCCGGCCGTCCAAAAGGCGCAGGAGGGCGTTCAGCCGCTCCCCGACGATGTCGGGATGCGGGGAGGCCGCCTCGAACGGGGTGACGTCCCAGGAGGGGAAGGGGAGGATCTCCTCCGGGCGCGCCGCGAAGTAGCGCAGCTCGCGGCAAAGCTCGTCGGCCCCCTCCTGGTCCGCCGTCACGATCAGAAGCGGGGCGGATAGCCCCGGGATGAGCCGGGAGAGCAGGTAGGCGGGGGCGGAGCCCTGGAGCCCCGCGACGCTGACGACGGCGTCCTCCGCCTGGAGCAGGGAGGTCAGGTCGGTCAGGAATTTCGGGGTTGGCATGGTCATGTGCTGGAGCAAGGAGGCCCTTTCTGGGTCCGGCGGGGGTGGCTGGCGCGTATGGATGGAGCATAGCAAAAACGGGGCCCGCGGTCCAGACCATATCGGGGGGGACAAACTTAGGGGCTCCTCAAATAAACAATAAAGAAATGGGGGGAGTTGCCGAATAGATTTTTAAGCAGAAAAACCAGGTGCAGGACGCGCCGCCAAAGGTAAAAGGTGAACCGATGAACGATGACGATACCATACACTCCGACGTCCTGAACTACTTCGCCTCCGAGTTCGGCGCCCTCGAGGAGCGCCTCAGGTCGGGCGGGCTGGAAGACTACCGGGAACGGGTGCTGGTGAGCCAGAAGATCGGGGAAGCGGTCAACCTGCTCTCTCCCTACGTGAGGAGCGACCCGCGGGCCAGGCACCTGGTGAAGAACGCCGAGGCGCTCAAGAAGGACCTCCTCTCGGTGCGCGAGATGATCGTGAAGCAGCTGCTGCAGCAAAAGGAGCAGCAGTCCCTCCTGCAGGCGATCATCACGCGCAACAGGCAGATCCCTCCTCCGGAGGGGCCCCGCTGACCGCGCCCCGGCCCCGGGCGGCCGGTCCGGGGAAGAGTTTTCCCGCCGCTGCAGAAATAGCTTTACAATCTCCCCGCACTATATTATATATCTCCATCTTGTGGAGAGATGTCCGAGTGGTTGAAGGAGCACGCCTGGAAAGCGTGTGTACGTTAATAGCGTACCGAGGGTTCGAATCCCTCTCTCTCCGCCATACTTTTTTTAATTCCTTGCGGATAGACCTGATAGCTGGGTCCCGCGCAACGGAAGGTTACCAACCCCGTCAGGTCCGGAAGGAAGCAGCGGCAGTAACCGCCACCGTGTGCCGCGGGGTAGCCCAGCTATCAGCTCTTTCCGCAATCCCCCGAAGCGCCTTCCCTCCTCTTGCACTTTTTTGTCTGATCCGATAGTACTGATTGAGCCGATATAACTGACTGCTGCCGTGAGGTATGTCCCCTTGTCCTATCTTGTACTTGCTAGAAAATGGCGCCCCCAGACCTTCAGCGACCTGGTCGGCCAGGAGCATGTCAGCCAGACCCTGAAAAACGCCATCGACGGCGGCAGGGTGGCGCACGCCTTCCTGTTCACCGGCGCGCGCGGGGTCGGCAAGACCAGTTCGGCGCGCATTCTCGCCAAGGCGCTCAACTGCGAGAGCGGACTTTCCACGGAGCCGTGCAACGCCTGCTCGGCCTGCCTGGAGATCACCGAGGGGAACTCGGTCGACGTCTTCGAGATCGACGGCGCCTCCAACACGGGGGTCGACGACATCAGGGAGCTCAGGGACAACATCAAGTACCTCCCGTCGCGCTCGCGCTACAAGATTTTCATCATCGACGAAGTGCACATGCTCACCACCAACGCCTTCAACGCCCTGCTGAAGACGCTGGAGGAGCCTCCCCCGCACGTAAAATTCATCTTCGCCACCACCGAGCCGCACAAGGTCCCGATCACCATCCTGTCGCGCTGCCAGCGCTTCGACTTCAAGCGCATCGCCCTGCCGCGCATCGTGGCGCGCCTGCGCTTCATCGTGGACCAGGAAGGGGTCTCCATCAGCGACGAGGCGCTCGCCGTCGTCGCCCGGAAAGGGGACGGCAGCATGCGGGACGCGCTCTCCACCCTGGACCAGGTGCTGGCCTTCTGCGGCGAGCGGGTCGCCGACGGCGACGTGGCGACCCTGTTGGGAGTCGTGGACCGGCGTCTCATCATGGAGGCCTCCCAGGCGGTGTTCGCCGGGGAGCTGCGCGGCGTGCTGCAGATCGTGGCCCGGGTGGACAGCTTCGGCTACTCCATGCGCCAGTTCTGCCAGGAGCTGATCGACCTGTTCCGGGGGGTCGCCATCATCCAGGCGGTGGGGGACGGCGCGGGGCTGCTGGAGCTCTCCGAGGGCGAGCTCGCCGAGCTCGCCGCGCTCGCCAAGGGGCAGAGCCCGGGCGAACTGCAGCGCCACCTGACCCTGCTCTTGAAGGCGGAAGCCGAGATGGCCCACGCCAGCTTCCCGCGCCTCGTGCTGGAAATGGCGCTCATGAAAATGGCGACGCTGCGCCCCGCGGTTCCGGTGCAGGAGCTCTTGCGCCGGCTGGCGGCCCTGGAGGGGACGGCGCCTGCCGCCGCGCGCCCCGGGCAGGGGGCCGCGGCGGAACGCCCCCGGGGGGCGCACCCCACCCCCCGGCCCCAGGCAGCGGCACCGGCACGGGAGGCGTACGCTCCCCAGCCGCGCGAGGCGGCCGCCCCGGCTGCGGCGTCCCAGGCGTCCCCGCACCACGCGCCCCCGCCCCAGGCCGGCCCGGCCCACTCCCCCGCCGCGGGCGACGGCGACCTCTGGAGCGGCCTGGTCCGCTTCATCAAGGGGAAGAAGCCGATGCTCGGCAGCGAGCTGGAGCAGGTCTACCCGGTGCAGGTCACCCGCGAGCTCCTGGAGATCGGCTGCCTGGCCGGCTCCTATGAGCTGCGCCGCATGCAGGACCCGGAGAAGATCGCCGAGCTGAAGGGGCTGGCGCAGGCCCATTTCGGAGGCCAGACGGTCGTGAGGATCGCCGTGCTGAGCTCGGTCCCGTCGGACGCGGCACCGACCCTGTCGGAAAAAAAAAGCCTTGAAGACGCCGAACGGGCCGCGACCCTGAGGCGCGCAGCCGAGGCGCACCCGCTGGTCACCGCTGCCGTGGAGCTCTTCGACGGCGAGATCTCCGAGGTAAAGGAATTGAAGGCGTAGCATCGGCTGCCCGCTGGCAAAACTCTCCCTCCCCTTCCAAGGGTCGGGGTGGGGATCGGGCTCTCCTCCCTGTCGGGGGGGAGAGACCCTGGCAGCGGAATGCCGGTGCTATCGGCGAAGGTAACGACAGTAACGCTCGATAAACAGATCACCAATCACAGCAGTACGGAGGATACGATGTCTAAAGGTTTGGCGCAGATCATGAAGCAGGCTCAGATGATGCAGCAGAAAATGGGCAAACTGCAGGAAGAGGCGGCGGAGCGGACCGCGGAGGTCGCCACCGGCGGCGGGGCAGTAACGGTGGTTGTCAACGGGAAGAACCAGGTCCTCTCGCTGGTGATCAAGAAGGAGGCCGTCGATCCGGAGGACGTCGAGATGCTGCAGGACCTGGTCCTCACCGCGATCAACGAGGCACTGAAAAAAGTGCACGCCGCCATGAGCGAAGAGATGAGCAAGATCACCGGCGGACTGAACATACCGGGACTTTTCTAGCTAAATGCGGGGCTCGGGCCCCGAGTGCGGTTTCCTGGGGCCGGCATCCAAAACTGGGTGCCGGCCTGCTGCGTCCGTGGCTCATGAGTTTACAGTTCAATGCATTTAATTAACGCAAACTCGGCCAAAAATTTTTTTGGTTAAAATAATCAGTAAAAAATTGTTTTATCCGTGGTGGGAATATGCTACATTTTTCGAACTCATTGACCCGGCTGCTCGGCGAGCTTAAGAAATTGCCGGGGGTCGGCGAGAAGAGCGCGCTGCGGCTCGCTTTTCATCTGCTGAAAAACCCCGGCAACATCGAGGCGCTGGCCGAGAGCCTGGTGCAGGTGAGCGAGCGGGTCCGGTTCTGCTCGGTATGCTTCGCCATCACGGAGGACGACCCCTGCTTCATCTGCTCGGGGGAGCGGGACGCCAGTTCGCTCTGCGTGGTGGAGGATCCCCAGGACATCCTGGCCATGGAGAGGAGCCGCGCCTTCAAGGGACGCTACCACGTGCTGCAGGGGGCGCTCTCCCCGCTCAACGGCGTCACGCCGGGGGACCTCAGGATCGCCGAGCTGCTGCGGCGCCTGGAGGGAGGCGAGGTGCGCGAGGTGCTGATCGCCACCAACTTCAGCGTCGAGGGGGAGGCGACGGCGCTCTACTTGACAAAGCTGATAAAGCCCTTATCCATTAGAGTCACCAGGCTCGCGCACGGCATCCCGATCGGCAGCGACCTGGAGTACGTGGACGCCGCCACGGTGCAGCGCGCCGTGGAAGGACGTTCCGAGTTGTAACCTGCTGACCCTGGCTGCAGGGCCCGTGCCTCTGGGCCCTACATCTTGCGTTCATTAGTAATCAGCCTTTTTTCTTACCCACAGGAGGAAATCAATGTCCCGCAGAATGGTAACGATCGACGGTAACACCGCCGCAGCACACGTGGCACACGCCACCAACGAAGTAATCGCCATCTACCCGATCACCCCGTCCTCCGTCATGGGGGAAATTTCCGACGAGAAGAGCGCCAACGGCGAGAAGAACATCTGGGGCACGACTCCGCTGGTTGCCGAGCTGCAGTCCGAGGGGGGCGCTTCCGGCGCCGTGCACGGCGCGCTGCAGGCCGGCGCCCTGACCACGACCTTCACCGCCAGCCAGGGCCTTTTGCTGATGATCCCGAACATGTTCAAGATCGCGGGCGAGCTCACCTCCACCGTGTTCCACATCTCGGCCCGCGCCATCTCGGCCGCGGCGCTGAACATCTTCGGCGACCACTCGGACGTCATGGCGGCCCGCACCACCGGCTGGGCCATGCTCTGCTCCAACAACGTGCAGGAGGTCATGGACTTCGCCCTGATCGCGCAGGCCGCGACGCTGCGCGCCCGGGTCCCCTTCATGCACTACTTCGACGGCTTCCGGACCTCGCACGAGGTGCAGAAGGTCGAGGAGCTGACCTTCGACGACATGCGCGCCATGGTCTCCGACGAGCTGGTGCAGGCGCACCGCTCCCGCGCGCTCACCCCGGACCGCCCGGTCATGCGCGGCACCGCCCAGAACCCGGACGTCTACTTCCAGGGTCGCGAGACGGTCAACAGCTACTACCCGAAGGCGCTCACCATCGTCCAGGAAGAGATGGACAAGTTCGCCACGATCGTTGGGCGCAAGTACTCGCTGGTGGAATACGTCGGAGCGCCTGACGCGGACCGCGTCGTCATCGTCATGGGGAGCGCCGCCGACACCTTCGAAGAGACGCTGGAGACCCTCAACGGCAACGGCGAGAAGGTGGGGCTCTTGAAGCTGCGCCTGTTCCGTCCCTTCCCGGTCGACATGCTTGCCGCAGCGCTCCCCGCCTCGGTCAAGAAAATCGCCGTGCTGGACCGCACCAAGGAGCCAGGCTCCCTGGGCGAGCCGATCTACCTCGATGTCAGGACCGCGATCGGCGAGGCGATGGCCGACGGCAAATGCTCCTTCCAGGGGTACCCGGTGATCGTCGGCGGCCGTTACGGCCTCGGCTCCAAGGAGCTGACCCCCGGCATGGCCAAGGGTGTCTACGACAACCTGAAGCTCGCCAAGCCGAAGAACCACTTCGTCATCGGGATCAACGAGGACGTCACCGACTGCTCGCTCGCCTACGACGAGAACTTCCACAACCCCTCCTCGGACGCCTACGCCGCCATGTTCTACGGCCTGGGCTCGGACGGGACCGTCGGCGCCAACAAGAACTCCATCAAGATCATCGGGGAGCACTCCGACAACAACGTCCAGGCCTACTTCGTGTACGACTCGAAGAAGGCGGGGTCCGTCACGACCTCGCACCTGCGCTTCGGCAAGGGGGTCATCCGCTCGCCGTACCTGGTGGACCGCGCCGACTTCATCGCCTGCCACAACTTCTCCTTCCTGGAGAAGTACGACATGCTGGACCGCGCCAAGGTCGGCAGCACCTTCCTGCTCTGCTCGCCGTTCGACAAGGACGCCGTCTGGGACTCCATGCCGGTCGAGGTGCAGAACTCCATCATCGCCAAGAAGCTCAAGTTCTACGTCATCAACGCCATCGCCCTGGGCGAGGAGCTGGGGCTGGGCGCCAGGATCAACGTCATCATGCAGACCGCCTTCTTCAAGATCTCCGGCATCATGGAGCTCCAGACGGCGCTGGACGCCATCAAGGACGCCATCAAGAAGAGCTACGGCAAGTCCGGCGAGAAGGTCCTGGAGATGAACTACAAGGCGGTGGACGCGGCGCTCACCAACATCTTCGAGGTGAAGGTCCCGGCGACCGCCTCCAGCAAGCTCAAGAAGCCGCCGGTCGTCGGCGCCCACGCGCCGCAGTTCGTCCAGGAGGTCACCGCCCCGATCATCGCCGGCTACGGCGACTCCCTGCCGGTTTCCAAGATGCCCGCGGACGGCACCTTCCCGACCGGGACCTCCCAGTACGAGAAGCGCAACATCGCGGTCGACATCCCGGTCTGGGACGAGTCGATCTGCATCCAGTGCGGCATCTGCTCCTTCGTCTGCCCGCACACCACCATCAGGATGAAGGTGTACGAGTCCGGCAAGCTCACCGGCGCGCCGGCGACCTTCAAGTCCGCCGACGCCCGCGGGGCCGAGTTCAAGGGGATGAAGTGCACCGTCCAGGTGGCGCCCGAGGACTGCACCGGCTGCGGCGCCTGCGTCTACAACTGCCCGGCCAAGTCCAAGGAAGACCCGAAGCACAAGGCGATCAACATGAAGTTCCAGGCGCCTCTCAGGGCCTCCGAGGCGGTCAACTACGACTTCTTCCTGGCGATCCCCGACACCGACCCGTCGCTCTACAAGCGCGACACCCTGAAGGGTAGCCAGCTGATCACCCCGCTCTTCGAGTACTCCGGTGCCTGCGCAGGCTGCGGCGAGACCCCGTACCTGAAGCTGATGTCGCAGCTCTTCGGCGACCGGGCCATGATCGCCAACGCCACCGGCTGCACCTCCATCTACGGCGGCAACCTGCCGACCACGCCGTGGGCGCAGAACAAGGACGGCCGCGGGCCGGCCTGGTCCAACTCGCTGTTCGAGGACAACGCCGAGTTCGGCTTCGGCATGAGGCTTGCGATCGACAAGTTCAACGAGGCCGCTCTGGAGCTCCTGGGCGAGCTCTCCAGCTGCAGCTGCACCTCGTGCGACTCCATCAAGGGGGTCATGGCGGAGCTCAAGACCGCCGACCAGTCGAGCCAGGCCGGCATCGAGCTGCAGCGCGGCCGGGTCGCCAAGCTGAAGGAGGCGCTGGCCGGTTGCGACGAGCCCGCCGCCAAGAAGCTCCTCTCGATAGCGGACTACCTGGTGAAGAAGTCGGTCTGGTGCATCGGCGGCGACGGCTGGGCCTACGACATCGGCTACGGCGGCCTGGACCACGTCATCGCTTCCGGCAAGAACGTGAACCTGCTGGTGCTCGACACCGAAGTCTACTCCAACACCGGCGGCCAGGCCTCCAAGTCGACCCCGATGGGCGCGGTCGCCCAGTTCGCCGCCGGCGGCAAGCCCCAGGCCAAGAAGGACCTGGCGATGGTCGCCATGGCCTACGGCAACGTCTACGTGGCGAAGGTGGCGCTCTCCAACCCGGGGCAGGTGGTCAAGGCGTTCATCGAGGCGGAGGCCTATGACGGCCCGTCGCTGATCATCGCCTACAGCCACTGCATCGCCCACGGCATCGACATGACCACCGCCGTCGACGAGAACCGCAAGGCAGTCGCCTGCGGCCACTGGCCGCTGGTGCGCTACAACCCGGAACTTGCCGAGCAGGGCAAGAACCCGCTCCAGCTCGACTCCAAGGATCCGTCCATTTCCCTGGAAGAGTACGCCTACGGCGAGAACCGCTACCGCGTGCTGAAGAAGAACAACCCCGAGGCGGCCGCGGCCCTGATGGCGCGCTCCACGGAGCTGACCACCCGCCGTTTCGACCTCTACAAGAGGATGTCGGAGATGGATTACAGCAAATAAGCAGGCAGGCAAGCAGTCAACGAAAAAAGCCCCGGAGCGATCCGGGGCTTTTTTTTATGAAACGAGGCGATGAACGCGGATGACGCGGACGGGACGGATGGCCGCGGAGGGAACCGGAACAGGATCACGCCCGGTTATTCCTCAATCGGTGTAAATCCGCTCGATCCGCGTCGTCCGCGTTCCATGCCTTTGATATCTCGACTACTCGACGCACCCTCCCACCGAGCCGCTCTTGCAGACCGTCTTGTCGATCCAGAGCGCGCCCTCCATCTGGGTCCCCTCCATCCGGGTGCCGCGCAGACGCGCCTGGTTCAGCGAGGCGCCCCTCAGGTTCGCTCCGCTCAGGTCGGCGAGCTCGAGATCGGACTCGGCCAGGTCGGCGCGCTCCAGGTTGGCCAGGTGCAGGTTCGCCCGGTTGAACTTCACCCCGCTCAGGTCGACTCCTACCAGGTTCATCCCGCTCAAGTCGGTGCCGGAAAAATCCCGCGTGGTGGTCAGAATCCCCTGCACCTCGCTTGGGGACAGGCGCCGGTTGACGACCTTGAGCCCGGCGGCCTGGGCCTGCTTCGTGCCCCCCTTTCGGTGCGACTTGGCCAGCCGCTTTTTCTTGACCGGGTGCGGCTGCTTTTTCTTGGGAACGCCTGCCGCGCCATCCTTGGCCGGGGCGGCAGCGGCCTCGGCCTCCTTCGCCTCCTTGGCCAGGGCGGCCAGCTTCATCTCGGCCACCTTGAGGGTCTGCGCCTCGGCCGCGTCGCTCGAATCGGGCTGTACCTGGGCCCCCTTGGAGGGTGCGGCGGGCGCGGCGTAGGCCAAGGGGTGGGCCGCCAGGGAGAGGGTTAGTAGCAGGGCGAAACGGCGCATGGGGGCCTCCGGAAACAATTGGTAAAACCTGACCCGGCGCCGCCGAGACGGCGGTGCAGCGAAACAGGCGCTCAGTGCACTGACCTTATCGGCAGCTCCGGGGAAAAACTGAAACCGTTTCGGTGCTGCCGGATTGCCCGCGCCGGTCCGGTGGATGGTTCCTCCCTCACCCCTGCCCTCTCCCGGAGGGCGAGGGGGAGTTGGGGGAGGCGGTATTTAGGTGAGCAATCCAAGGATTCCAGGCTCCCCGGCAGAGCCTACAGAAAAGTCCACAACGGTTTGCCGATGTGCTATATTTTCAGGTTGCACGGCCGCACATGAGCCGGGAACCAAAATCTGGATGCGGGAGCGACATGGCTACGGACAGGATCGTCATAAAAGGTGCCTGCGAGCACAACCTGAAGTGCATCGACGTCGAGATACCGAGGGACAAGCTGGTCGTCATCACCGGGATCTCCGGGTCGGGGAAGTCGACGCTCGCCTTCGACACCATCTACGCCGAGGGGCAGCGGCGCTACGTCGAGTCGCTCTCGGCCTACGCGCGCCAGTTCCTGGAGCAGATGGAAAAGCCGGACGTCGAGTCGATAGAGGGGCTCTCCCCCGCCATCTCCATCGAGCAGAAAACCACCAGCAAGAACCCCCGCTCCACGGTCGGGACCGTCACGGAGATCTACGACTACCTGAGGCTCCTGTTCGCGCGGATCGGGAAGCCGCACTGCTACAGCTGCGGCAAGATCATCTCCTCCCAGACGGTCACCCAGATGGTGGACCAGATCATGGCGATGCCCCAGGGGGCCAAGATCACGCTGCTCTCCCCGATCATCCGCGGCAGGAAGGGGGAATACCGCAAGGAACTGGCCCAGCTCAGAAAGGACGGCTTCGTCAGGGTCGTGGTCGACGGCGCGACCCACGACCTTTCCGAGGAGATCGCCCTCGACAAGAAGAAAAAGCACGACATCGACATCGTGGTGGACCGCCTGGTGGTGAAGCCGGGGATTGAGAAGCGCCTGGCCGACTCCCTGGAGACCTCGCTCTCCCACGCCGAGGGGATCGTGAAGGTCGCGGTCTCGCCGGACGAGGCGAGCGGGATCAAGGCGGAGACCCTGCTCTTCTCGGAGTCCTCCGCCTGCATCGAGTGCGGCATCTCGTACCCGGAGATGACCCCGCGCATGTTCTCCTTCAACAACCCCTACGGCGCCTGCCCGGACTGCACGGGGCTCGGCACCAGGATGTACCTGGACGCCGAGCTGGTGGTCCCGGACCCGGAGATCTCCATCCGGGACGGCGCCATCGCCCCCTGGGAGAAGCGCTTCTCCGGCTGGTACCACCAGACGCTGGAGGCGCTCGCCAAGGCCTACAAGTTCGACATCCGGCTCCCCTTCAAGGAGCTCCCCCAAAAGGCCAAGGAGGTCGTGCTGAACGGCTCGGGCGGCGAGCTGGTCGACTTCTGGTGGGAGGATGACGCCGGAAAGCGGCACAACTACCAGAAATCGTTCGAGGGGGTGCTGAACAACCTGGAGCGCCGCCACCGCGAGAGCGAGTCGGAGACGGTGCGCGAGGAGCTGGAGAAGTACATGAACATCATGCCCTGCCCCTCCTGCGCCGGGGCGCGGCTCAAGAAGGAGGCGCTCTTCGTCAGGGTGGGCGGGCAGAACATCCGGCAGGTGACGGCGCTCTCCATCAAGGACTCCCTCACCTTCTTCAACACCCTGGCGCTCTCCGAGAAGGAGGAGGACATCGCGCGCCGCATCCTCAAGGAGATCCGCGAGCGCCTCAACTTCCTGGTCAACGTCGGGCTGGACTACCTCTCGCTGGACCGCGCCTCCGGGACCCTGTCGGGCGGCGAGGGGCAGCGCATCAGGCTCGCCACCCAGATCGGCTCCTCGCTGGTCGGCGTCCTCTACATCCTGGACGAGCCCTCCATCGGCCTGCACCAGCGCGACAACGGGCGCCTGCTGCAGACGCTCCGGCACCTGCGCGACATCGGCAACACGGTCCTCGTGGTGGAGCACGACGAGGAGACCATCATGGAGGCCGACTGGGTCATCGACATGGGGCCCGGCGCCGGGGTGCACGGCGGCGAGGTGGTCGCCGAGGGGACCCCGGCGCAGATCCTGGCGAACCCGCACTCGCTCACCGGCCGCTTCCTCTCCGGGGCCCTGTCCATTCCGGTCCCCAAGAAGCGCCGCAAGGCGGAGCGCTTCCTGACCATCCAGGGCGCCAGCGAGAACAACCTGAAGGACCTCACCCTGGACCTGCCGCTGGGGGTGATGACCTGCATCACGGGGGTCTCCGGAAGCGGCAAGTCGACGCTGGTGATCGACACCCTGTACCGCACGCTGAACCAGCGGCTCTACAAGAGCCGGGAGAAGGCGGGGGCGGTGCGCGCCATCCTCGGCCTGGAGGTGCTGGACAAGGTGATCAACATCGACCAGTCCCCGATCGGGCGTACCCCGCGCTCCAACCCGGCCACCTACACGGGGCTCTTCACGGAGATCAGGGAGATTTACGCGCAGCTGCCGGAGTCCAAGCTGCGCGGCTACAAGCCCGGGCGCTACTCCTTCAACGTGAAGGGGGGGAGGTGCGAGGCCTGCTCCGGCGACGGCATCATCAAGATCGAGATGCACTTCCTGCCGGACGTCTACGTGCAGTGCGAGGTCTGCAAGGGGGCGCGCTACAACCGGGAGACCCTGGAGGTGCGCTACAAGGGGCGCTCCATCGCGGAACTGCTGGACATGACCGTGTCGCAGGCCCTGGGCTTCCTGGAGCACATACCCCGGATCAAGGGGAAGCTGAAGACCCTGGAGGAGGTGGGGCTCGGCTACATCAAGCTCGGGCAGTCGGCCACCACGCTGTCGGGGGGCGAGGCGCAGCGGGTCAAGCTCGCCAAGGAGCTCTCCAAGCGGGCCACCGGGCGGACCATCTACATCCTGGACGAGCCGACCACGGGGCTCCATTTCGCCGACATTGCCAAGCTCCTGGAGGTGCTGCACAAGCTGGTCGACGCCGGGAACTCCATCGTCGTCATCGAGCACAACCTCGACGTCATCAAGACCGCGGACTGGATCGTCGATCTCGGTCCCGAGGGTGGCGACCGGGGAGGGGAGCTGGTCGCGGCCGGCACCCCGGAGCAGGTGGCGCGGGTCGAGCGCTCCTACACCGGGCAGTACCTGAAGAAGCTGCTGAAAACGCCGGCGCGCTAGGGCTGCCGGGAGTTTGAGGGGGAGCCGGGCGATGAAATCAAAAAAATGCGGCTGCTCCGCCGAGCAGCGGCAGGGAAGCTGCCCGGGGTGCCACGGCGAGGAGGTTTTTTCCTTCTGGTGCGACTCCTGCGAGCGGTCGGTCCCCGAGAAGCGCTGCCCCTATTGCGGGCTGAAGGCACGCAAGAAGCGCCAGGGCGCTTCCGGCTAGGCCGGGGAATCCCCTTGGGCAAAGATTGAGGAGAGCTCTTTATTGGCGCGAAAACTACGCTATAATAAAGCAGCTCTAATCAACCCTCCCATGGGACCATTCCGACATGCGCCTGGAACCGCTGCTTGCAGCAATCATACTGGTGGCCCTTCTGCTGCAGACCGGGTGCAGCACCCTGCTCCCCAGCGGAAAGTCCGTTGCCGAATCGCCCTGGCTCACCTACACCGACGCCAAGTCCGCCTTCGACAGCATAACGGTCGGCGTCACGACCGTGGAGGACCTCAAGAGGCTCGGTTTCGACGTAAAGGGCTCCCCCAACCTCAAGGTGCTCAATTACCTCGACATTGCCGCCACGGTGCAGGCCATCCCGCTGTCGGAGCTCGACCCCGGCCTGCAGGCCTGCCTGCGTGCGCGAGCCGACTGCCGCGCCTACGTGTTCGAACCCAAACGGATCTACACCAAGCGCATCGGCAACTTCTGGCTCGATATCGGGAATTTCCGGCGCATGACGCAGGAGACCGGCTGGCACTTCAAGGCGCTGGTCGTCTTTGTCAACCACCATGTCGCCTACAAACTCGCCAGCGGCGAGCCTCAGATCGACCAACTGCAGGAACAGGTCAACCCGCTCGGCCCGATCCAGATCCCCAGCAACCTGATCCTCGGCATATTCCCCTTCTGATTGCCATACCTTGCCGGCCATCTCCTAGCCCGCCCGATCCGCCTGCCCTGTCGTCCCGCGAGCCGTGCCACAACCTGCCAGCCATGCCGGTTGACTTTCCCCTCGATTCAAGGTACCTTTCGGACCCCTGCAAGCTTTGGTAAACTTTTGTAAAGGGTGCTATCCTGAACTGCCGGCGCAATGCCCGTCGGGCGCCCGGGGTGGCCGCGCCACGGCAGTGCCGGGACCCGGGCTGGCGGCAAGCGCTTGCGGGAAAATCGGTGCGGGAGGCGAGAAATGCCGGATGCGGGATGCGATTTTTATTGCGGCAGGATACTGGGAGGAGAGGAGCAGGTCCGGGTGCATTGGCAAAACGAGCGCATCTTTGCCTTCCACCACACCAATCCGCTCTGGGAGCATCACATCGTGCTGCTTCCCAAGAAACATATCGAGTCGCTGGTGACGCTGGAGGATGCGGACAACGACCTGCTCCTGGAACTGATGACAGTCGCCAGGAAGATCGCGGCTGACTACCTGGCCCGGTTCGGGGCCTGCCGGGTGTACACGAACCTGGGGAGCTACCAGTCGGCAAAGCATCTGCACTGGCACATCGGCTGCGGCGCACAGCTGCGGCCCTATTGAGACCCTACCGAGAGGGGAAGCTCCGGCGCGCCGCAGGCCCGCCGGAGCTAATTCCCACTACCCGAACCCATCGTGAGGGGCGGCAAGCAACGGAGCATGCATGGATTGGAAGGACGGGTATATAACCGAGGTCGAGTACGTGCACGGGGTCTACCGTGAATTGGGGCCGTCGGTTTTGAATTTCATTCTGCTTTTGCAGAGCATGGAACCGGTGGCGTTGGAGCAGGGCTTCACCTACTGCGACCTGGGGTGCGGGCAGGGAGAATCGGTCAACCTGTTTGCCGCCTGCCACCCCGAGGGGCAATTCCACGCCATCGACTTCAACTACGCGCACATCGCGGGCGCCCGCAACCTGGCGCGCCAGGCAACCATCGGTAACGCCACCTTCTGGGAAGCGAGTTTCGCGGACCTGGGAGGGCTCGACCTGCCGCAGTTCGACTTCATAACGCTGCACGGCATCTATTCCTGGGTGGGCCCCGAGAACCGCCAGCGCATCGTCGATTTCCTGCGCAACGGGCTAAAGCCCGGCGGGGTCGTCTACATCAGCTACAACAGCCTGCCCGGTTGGAGCACCCACGCGCCGCTCAGGCACCTGCTTTCCTCGTATGCCGACACCCAGTCCGGGCCGCTGGAGGAGCGGGTCGACCGGGCCATCAGCTTCGTCCAGGGCCTCAAGTCGGCGGGGGCCTCGTTCTTCGAGGCCAATCCTGCGTCAGGGGAGTTCTTCGACTACATCTGCACCCTGCCGAGGAACTACCTGGTGCACGAATTCTTCAACCGGGACTGGACCCTCTTCTATCACGCCGAGGTCGTGCGCAACCTGGCTGCGGCGCGGCTGAACTTCGTCGGTTCGGCCAATTTCGCCGAAAACCAGGACATGCTCAGGTTCTCGGCTCCGCTGCAGCGGGTGGTGGACGGCGTCGCCGACCGGGTGATGCGGGAGACGGTGAAGGACTTCGCGGTGGGCCCCCTGCTGCGCCGGGACGTCTTCACCAGGGGGGCCCGGAAGATCAGCTCCCAGGCGCAACTGGATCACCTCGGCACGATCAGCTTCGCCCTGGTCGTGCCGCAGGCCGCCATCGAAAGGAAGGCGCTCTTCCCGATCGGCGAGGTGCTCTTCGACCGAAAACTCTACGATCCGATCCTGTTCGCCCTGGAGGAGAAGCCGCACTCCCTGGACCAGCTGCTGGACCGGGTCGACGTCGGCGCGCTCGGCAGGCCAAGGGTGATAGAAGCGCTGATGGTGCTGCTCTCCGCCGAATACATCCTGCCCGCCGTGGAACCCGCGCTCTACACGCTGATGACCACCAGGAGGCTGAACAACACGGTGCTCGAGCGGCAGATCGACAACATAGAGACGCGGTTTCTGGCCTCTCCGGTAGTGCAAAGCGGGGTAAAGGTCGACTGGCTGGAGCGGCTGCTGCTGTTATGCGAGATCCGGGAGGATGTCGAGCCGCTGTCATTTGTCTGGGGCCGGATGGAGGCGAACAACCATATGCTGACCAGCAACGGGGTGATCCTGGAGTCCGAGGAGGATAACAAGGCGGAACTTGTTCGGGTGATCCAAAAATTTCGCGCCCAGAAACTGCCGCTGCTGCGCCAGTTGGGAGTTTTCTGAGCGGCGCAAGGGGGGGACGCGGGAGCGCTTGGTTCAGCGGGGGGGCGTCAGCGGCGCAGTTCGGTCATCTCGTGCCAGCGCCGGGCCGCTTCGACCTCGCGCAGTACGCCCCCCACGTCGGCCGTCTTGCCGCTCTGTTCGAATCGGCCGGTCAGCTCGGCGCCGGGACTCAGCTTGCCGCTGGCGTAGAGCTTCCAGATCTCCTTGCCGTACTGGGTGGCGAGGAGTTCCGGGGCAAAGCGCCCGAAGTAGGCGGTCATGTTGGCGACGTCGCGCTCCAGCATCCTCGGGGCGTTGTTGTTCCCGGCGGCGTCGACTGCCTGGGGGAGGTCGATGATGACCGGGCCGTCGCCGCCGACCAGCACGTTGTACTCGGAAAGGTCGCCGTGAACCAGCCCGGCGCAGAGCATGAGGACGATCTGGTCGATCATCCTGCGGTGGTATTCCCGCGCCAGGAGAGGCGTCAGCTCGATATCGTTGAGCCGGGGCGCCGCGTTCCCCTCCTCGTCGGCGACCAGTTCCATCAGCAGCACTCCGCCGAGGTAGCAGTGCAGTTTCGGCACCCGGACCCCCGCCGCGGCCAGGCGCTGCAGCGCGTCGACTTCGGCGTTGTGCCAGGCATGCTCCGTCTCCTTGCGCCCGTAGCTCGAGTGCTTCTCCATGGCGCGGGAGCGCCGGCTGTTGCGCACCTTGCGCCCTTCCTGGTATTGGGCCTGCTGGCTGAAGCTGCGGCGCCCCGCCTCCTTGTACACCTTGGCGCAGCGGAGCTCGCCCTTGGAGAGGACCACGTAGACCTCGGCCTCCTTGCCGCTCATGAGCTGGCAGATCGCCTCGTCCACCAGGCCGCTTTGGACCAGCAGTTCTAAACTCTTGGGAATCTTCATAGCACCCTTTATACACTTTTATGGCGCGCTAGGGAAACTTTACCAAATTTAAACCCTTTAACCTGCTTCCCGGCCCGCCGGCGGCCGCTCCGCTTCTCCTTGGTTCCCGCCCGAAATGGTGCTATGGTAGCTGAGGCCGCTTAACCTAGGCCGTGAGGAGAGCCACCAGCCATGCCCGAGAGTACGCATCCTTTTCAGACCCTGACCCCCAGCTTCATCATGGACGCCGTCGAGAGCCAGGGGTACCGCTGCGACTGCCGCACCTCCGCCCTGAACAGTTACGAAAACCGCGTCTATCAGGTGGGGGTCGACGAGGGGGATCCGCTGATAGCGAAGTTTTACCGTCCCGGGCGCTGGAGCGACGAGCAGATCCGGGAGGAGCACAACTTCTGCTTTGAACTTGCCGAGCACGAGCTGTCGGTGGTCGCACCCTGCCGGAACCAGTCGGGGGAGAGCCTGTTCCATTTCGCGGGGTTCCGCTTCGCGCTCTACCCGCGCCAGGGGGGGCACGCGCCGGAGTTCGACAACGACGCAAACCTGGTGATCCTGGGCCGCATGCTGGGGCGCATCCACAGCATCGGCGCGATCCGCCCCTTCAGGGAGCGCCCCACCCTGGACAGCCTCAGTTTCGGCCACCAGAGCGTGGAGCTGATCGGCGCGCGCTTCATCCCGGACGAGTACCGGGCGAGCTACCTGGCGGTGACCGGCCAGCTGCTGCAGGCGATCGACGAGATCATCGCGGCGATCCCGGAGCTCCGCTACATCCGCTCCCATGGCGACTGCCACGCCGGGAACATCCTCTGGCGCGACGGCGCGCCCCACTTCGTCGATTTCGACGACGCGCGCATGGCTCCCGCGGTGCAGGACCTCTGGATGATGCTCTCGGGCGAGAGGCCGCGCCAGCTGGCGCAGCTCGCCGAACTGATCAAGGGGTACCGCGAGTTCAACGACTTCCATCCCCGGGAGCTCTGGCTGATCGAGGCGCTGCGCGCCCTGCGCATGCTGCATTACAGCGCCTGGCTCGCCAGCCGCTGGGAGGACCCCTCCTTCCCGCGCAGCTTCCCCTGGTTCAACACGGTGCGCTACTGGGGCGAGCACATCCTGCAGTTGCGTGAGCAGCTTGCCCTGCTGGAGGAACCGCCCCTGGAGCTTCCCTGAGGGAGCCGCGGAGAACGACGCTGCCCCGATAAGCAACGAGAAAAGGCGACCCCTGCGGTCGCCTTTTCTCGTTTTTGCCCGGTCCGCAAGGGGCTCCCCCTGAAGGCGCCCATTGCGGGGGCGCGCCCGGGGGGGGGCTAGCCGACCGGGTGGCCGGCGCAGTAGCTGTTCAGCTCGTGAAGGTAGGCCTCCTTCACCTCTGGCTCGAGAAAGGCCCCGGTGAAGGAATTTTCCGCCAGCTGCCGGATCTCCCGATACCCCAGGCCCAGCGCGCGTTGGACCGCGAGAAAGTTGTCGGCAAGGTAGCCGCCGAAATACGCGGGATCGTCCGAATTCACCGTGACCTGCAGCCCGCGCTCCAGCATCCGCTTCAGGTTGTGCTGCTCCAGGCTCGGGAACACCCGGAGCCTGACGTTGGAAAGGGGGCAAACGGTCAGCGGCACCCGCGCAGCCGCCAGTTTCCGCACCAGGAGCTCGTCATCCAGGCAACGGACCCCGTGGTCGATGCGCGCCGCCTTCAGGAGGTCGAGCGCCTCCCAGATGTAGGCGGGCGGCCCCTCCTCCCCCGCGTGGGCGACGGCAGGGAGCCCTGCGCGCCGGGCGCGCTCGAAGACGGCGGCGAACTTCCCCGGCGGGTTGCCGGCCTCGGAGGAATCAAGGCCGACCGCCGCGATCCACTCCCGGTACGGCAGGGCCCGGAGCAGCGTCTCCAGCGCGGACTCCGGGCTCAGGTGGCGCAGAAAGCAGAGGATCAGCCGGGAACTGACCTCCAGCCGCTGCTCGGCATCGAGCTGGGCCCGGCGTATGCCGGAAATGACGGTATCGAAGGGGACTCCGCGCCCGGTGTGCCCCTGCGGGTCGAAGAACATCTCGGCGTGCCGCACCCGGTCCGCCTGCGCACGCTCCAGGTAGCTCCGTGTCAGCTCGAAGAAGTCCTGCTCCTCCCGCAGCACGCCCATCCCCTGGTAGTAAAGGTCGAGAAACGACTGGAGGTCGGCGAAGTCGTAGGCTGCGCGCACGGCAGCGACCGACGGGAAGGGGAGGGGAATCCCGTTGCGGGCGGCGATGCGGAACATGAGCTCCGGTTCCAGGGTCCCCTCGATATGCAGGTGCAGCTCGGCTTTGGGGATGTTGCGGATGAAGCTGTCCATCTCGATCTGCATCGGAGCGCTCCGCGGGATGCTGTGCTCGCTTCGTCCCGGGAACCTGCCGGCACAGCCGGGATACGCCTGGCGGGGGGCCACGGTTTACCTGGGCGCTTCAGCGGCTCTTCTTCTCGATTTCCAGGTCGAGGTGCTTCAGCTGTTCGAGGTTCTTGTTGAGTTCGTTGATGCTTTTATTGAGCTCGTTTACTTCCCTGGTCAGGGATTGATTGGCGCCCCGGTAATTCCTGTTCTGGCGCCTGAGCTCCTCGGCGCTGCCGATCAGCTCGACCAGGGGGGCGGCCTGCGCGGTCCACGGGCTGTTGGGGTATTCCTTCTTCAGACGCCTCAGGAGCTGATGCCCCTGGGGCGTGGCCGGCCTTTCCGCGCTCGGCTTGAGGGAGAGCAGCGCCAGGCGAAAGAGCGCCTCGTCGGTTACCCCCGGCACCGGGTTGCCGCTGCAGATCGCTTCCAGGATCTTCGCGGCGCCGGCGCTGTCGCCTTTCCCCAGCAGGGCAAGGGCCGAGTCGAGCCGCCTCGACTCGGAGTAGTGCTGCAGGAACCCCCCCTTCTCGCCCGGGCGCGGGGTGGCGCAGCCGCCGCAAAGCGACAGGGCCAGCAACAGTATGGCGGCTCTTTTCATGGCACCTGCTTTTGCCGGCTGATCAGGTAGCTGCTGCCCGGCGTTTCTTTGGCTGAATCCTTGACCTGGGCGGATGCCCGGGCGATGTCGACGGCGGTGGCGTACTCGTCGCCGCCGCAGATGATGACGGCGATGGAGATGGTGGTGATCGGGAAGAAGCGGTGCACGCCGTAGCGGTCGCACCCCTCGATCCCGCCGCGCGCCAGGTCTTCCGGGCTGAAATGCTTGGCCACCTCGGCGTCGAAGCAGTTGATCACCGCTTCGCAGACCGCGGCCGCCTTGTCGGCCGACAGCACCATGACGAAATCGTCACCCCCCACATGGCCGACGAAGCTTCCCGGGTCCCCCTGGGCCTTGACCGTTGCGAAAATCAGGTCCCCGGTGATGCGGAGCAGCTCGCTTCCTTTCGCATAGCCGTAGTGGTCGGTGAACGGCTTGAAGTTGTCCAGGTCCGCGTAGCAAAAGGCGAAGCTGGCGCCGCTCTTGAGCCGCTGGTCCAGGACCCGCTCGATGGCGATGTTGCCGGGGAGCCGGGTCAGGGGGCTGGCGTCCAGGCTGTTTTGCTCCAGCACCTTGAGCCGGGCCGCCATGCGGGTGAAATCCCTCGCCAGGTCGCCGATCTCGTCCCCCGGCGGAATCTGCGGGTCGTAGTCGAAATCCCCATCGGCGATCCGGTGGGTCGCCCTCTGCAGCTTTCTGATGGCGCGGAAGGTGCGGTAGGTGACGAAGGGGGCGACGCCGATGGCAAGCAGGAAGCCGGTGCAGGAGATGATGATGGTCCAGCGGATGGTGGATTCCTGCTGGTAGTTGGCGCTCTTGAGCTCGGCCTGGAGCAGGTCCTGGCGCTTGACATAGCTGGCGTCCACCGCGCTGAGCAGCCGCTGGGAGGCGTTGCGGGCCCGGTCGGTGCGCCCCCCCTGACCGGAGAAGAGGCCGGCCGAGGCCTGGCGGTAATCGGCGTAGAGCCGCTTCAGCGTCGCGCTCTCCTTGGCCCGATCCAGTTGCTCCAGGACCGCCAGGTTGGCGAGAGACTCCCTTTCCCGCTGGTTGAACAGATCGATGAAGGTCGGATCCTTGAGTATGGCGTACTTGCCCGCGTAGCTCTCCTGCGCGAGCAGGGAGGTCCGCAGTTTGATCAGGGAACTGATGATGGGGAGATCGTTATTGGCGATGCCGCGGGCGGTTCTGTTGAGAGAATAGAGGCTTAGCGACGAGAATACCAGCGCGGCCGTGGTAAAGAGAGCCATGGCTGCATATCCCACGCTGATCTTTTGAATCAGTGAGAATCCGGAGAACCGGAAGGGAACTTTTGCCTTGGGAACAATTTCCATAGAGTGAATAGTAGGGGAGCCGGTTGAATAAGTCAACGTCAAGTCAGCCGATTTGCCAGTCCCGTGGCAATTCCCGGAGAATCTTGTCCGAGGCCTCTTCCGGCGTTTCGGTGCGAAAAGAGACGGTGGCGCCGGCGTGGCGCCGGTACAGTGGCAGCCTTTCCTGGAGGAGCTCCTCGAGCCCGCCGGCGGCCGAGAGACCGATGATGCCCCGGGGCGCCTCGGACCTTATGTGGTCGCGTATGGCCTCTATGGTGACATCGAGAAAGACGACCGTGGAAAGTGCGGCCAGCTGCCGCATCGCAGGTTCCGAGTAGACGACGCTGCCGCCGGTCGAGATGACCGCCCTCTCGGGGAGTTCCAGCTCGAGAACGGTCTCCTCCTCGATCTTCAGGAACGCCCGCTCTCCCACGCGGTTTATGAGCGCCTGCAGCGGCAGTCCCTGGCGCTCCTCGATGCAGGTGTCGGTGTCCACGAAGGTCCACCCCAGGCGCCGGGCAATGATCCTCCCCACCGCACTCTTTCCTGATCCGGGCATACCGATCAACGTCAATCTGCGCATAAACCTCCAGGTCGGCTCCGCGCCAGTTTTTTTGGATCGTTCGCCTGAGCATAATGACACCCAAGCCAGAAGCCAAGCAGAAAATGCACAGGGGGAGGGGGTGGGAGGGTGAAACGAGCAAAGGGCTGAGCGGCCAGGCTGAAAATAGTCCCCCCGGGGTGGGAGGAAATCCAAGAAAAGTGCTGGCACTTCCTGAAATGTTGGATATATTTAATCTAGCGCCGCCCACCCAAAAAAACGGCCGCAGTGGCAAGATTTCCGCTTCACTGCCCGGGCACGCAGCATTTTCCCGCCAAGAAGGCGCCTCTGCAGGTAATCGTCCCGGGACCAGAAAAGCTCCCGATTACCGGTTTGAGAGGTCCTAATGGATTCAGCCGGATCACCACCGTCAGCGGTTGATGTGAGTACCTCCTGGAATGCTGTCGAGGCACCGCTCCTGTTGCTGTCTCTGGGTCCTGAGGCCCCATCCCGGGTCGCCTTCTCGCGCGGCGCTTGCACCGGCAATCAGGCGTGGAGCTATGACGACGTCAAGGAAGAGCGGAGAAGGCATCTCATTTCCCTGCTGGGCACGACCTGCTACTGCGTAGTTCCGCGGGTTCCACACTCCAGGAACAAACCGGGCAGCAAGAAAATAGAGGTTCCTTGGGCGCGGCCGGGGACAGGTTTCACCCAGCTGTTCGAGGCGCTCGTCATGGCCCTGGCCAGGCAGATTCCGGTGAGGACGGCGGCCGCCATTTTGGGGACCAGCGACCCCCGGCTCTGGCTCCTGGTCGACGGGAGGGGCGCCCCGCGGGTGCCGAGGCTCTGCGCGGGGGGCGGTCAAACCATCCAAGGGGAGCCCGGCAGGAGGGAACCAGACCTCCTCCATCTTTTCCAGCACCTGGATGTCTCGTTTGTCACCCCAACGAAAGCAGGCGTCAGCGTCAGGGCAATCGCCGACCAGGTGACGGTCAACAAGGAGCCAGCCGGCCATCCGGGCTTCGCCTCCAGCGATCTGTCCGAAACGCTTATCCTGGCCGCGCTGGCCGCGCTGGCCAGGGCGGCTATCACCTACGAGCATTTCCGGAGCATCAAGGTCCAACATGATGCGCTCGGAAGGGTGAGCCCCGAAGAGGGGATGCTCTCTCCAGGCAGGAGCAGGGCACCGCCCGGCACGGTTTGATCGGTCCGGGGAGCGGCTTCGGCTCCGGGAAAAGCCAGGGTGTCATCGACACCAAAGCGGCCAGACCGGGGCGCCGGCCGTCATGGCTCCACCATCCAACCGGCGTTAAGGCGGCGTGCTGGCCTAATCGGAATCAGTACGACCTCTCTTACTAATCTGGCAGCAAGTGACCGCTGCTAATCACGGAGAGTAAAACCATGAAACGCGTATCTGTATTTCGGAAACTGATGGTACTGGCAGGCTGTGCAGCTCTTATTTGCGCCGCGGACGTTGGCGTAAGTCACGCAGCCAACAATGCAACTGCAAGTTCGACTGGCACAGTGGTTCTGCCGATTAGCATAGCAAAAACCCTGGATCTCAGCTTCGGCAAATTCATGGCGGGTGCTAGCCTCGGTACGGTGGTGGTCTCTACTTCCAACGCACAGAGTGTAACCGGTGGTGTCACAACGACAGCAGCCCTGGGCGCTTCTGCCAAGGCCGCAACCTTTACTGTCACGGGTGAGCCTAGCTCCACCTACGCCATCACGTATCCGAATACAACTACCTTGACGGGCGCGGGAGCCCCTCTCACCCTGGATTCATTCACGAATGCCGTGGATGCAGGGTCCGTAGCAGCGGGCGTTGGTACCTTGCCTGTAGCAGGATCTCACGTCCTGTCCGTTGGCGCAACCGCACACGTGGCGGCCAGCCAGGTGTCAGGAGTCTACTCGGGATCCTTCGACGTAACGGTTAACTACAATTAGTACGAAGTGCACCGTTTCAAGCAAGGGGGGCGGCAGCCTCGCTCCCCTTGCTTGATTCTCGACCGGTGCCGGCGGGACCCGGGTGAGCGCGTGGTGATTGAAGGAGGTCGGACGGAGAGCGGAGCATGAAGGTGCAGCAAACCCATTGGCGCAGCATCGGCACTGCCGTCCTGCTGGCACTGCAGTCCGCAATGCCAGCCACCCTCTGCGCGGCGCCGACAGCTATCAGCACGACGCAGGACCTGCATTTCGGAAAATTCGTCGGCGGGTCCGGCACTGCAGGGACGCTGACGATCGCCCCCTCAGGCGTCAGGTCATCAACCGGCGGCGTGCTCCCTTTAACGAGCGGCTTTTCTCCCGCGGGGTTTACCATCACCGGGAACAGCGGGAAGTCATACACCCTTACGCTGCCAGCCAGCTTCACTATCAGTTCGGGGGCAAACGTGATGACCGTCTCGGCAGTGACGGCATCCATCCCATTGGCAGGTGCGCTCCCGGCCAGCGGAACGCTGGCGTTCACCGTGGGTGGCACTCTGACCGTGGTCAGCACGCAACTAAACAAGAGCTACAGTGGCAACCTGGACGTCACCGTGAAATAGGGGGACCTATGAACCTCTCTGCAATGAGGGTTGTCCTGATGGCTTGCGCCATCTCAGGCATCATGCTTTCCTGCCCGGGTACCACCCTGGCCGCCCCGGACCTGATGGTGTATCCCACCAGGGTGGTGATGAGCGACCGGGAAAGGACAGCCCAGGTAGACATCGTCAACACGACCCAGATGAATGCCTCGTATAAAATAAGCCTGGTGAGGAAGCGGATGACGGACACGGGGACCTTCGAGGATGTCGCGACCCCGGAACCGGCGGAGAAGTTTGCCGACGAAATGGTCAAATTCTCGCCCCGCCAGGTCACTCTCATGCCGGGTGCCGGGCAGACCGTCAGGATGATGTTCAAGATACCCCCCGACCTGGAGGAGGGTGAATACCGCTCCCACCTGGTTTTTTCCAAAGTGGTCGCAGGCATAAGCGACCTGCCGGAGAAGGACGCCTCCGAACCGGGAACGGTCTCCATGAGGGTCGTGGCCAATATCGGGGTATCAATCCCGGTGATAGCACGTCACGGCAAGCTGGATGCGCAGACCGCCATCGATCCGGCTTCCGTGAGGCTCGTTCCGGTCGAGCCGAAACAGCAGCTGGTCGGTTTTACGCTCTCCCGCACGGGATCGCGTTCGGTCTATGGAGACGTCGCGGTGTACCGGGGGGAAGAGAAGGTCGCGGTCGGCAACGGAGTGGCGATTTATACCCCGAACCTCAAGCGCAAGATCGGAGTCCCGGTGCTGGATAATTTCCGGCTCAAACCAGGCGAGAACATCAGGGTCGTCTTCACCGAACGGGACGCGAAAAAACCGATGGCCGAGACGACTATCACCCTGCCCTGAAGTATGTGCATCCCCGGCGGCCAGCGCAGCAGCCGTCAGGCGGCATTGCCGGCAGCCGCAGCTATCAGCATCGCTTTTTTCCTTCTTTTTTCACTGCTCACCGCCCGGGACGGCAGCGCCCAGATCAGCGCCAACGGGGCAGGCAGCGTCGACCAGACCGGCACGGTCCGTGCCGCCACCGCCCCACCAGGTTCCTCGCCGGACAGCCAGGATTCGGAATTGGTCCTCATCCTTGATCTGGACGGCGACACCATTTCCGACAGTTTTGTCGCAGTGGAAAGATCCGGCAGGATCTACCTTCCGGTATGTGCGGTAGCGGAGGCCGTTTCACTGGCGATCAACTGCGTGGAAGACCGGGCGTACGGCTTCATATTGTCAGAATCACGTCCCATTGTCATAGACCTGAAAGAGGGCTTCACCATATCAGGCAGGAGCGCATCCAAGATACACGGTACGGTTTTCATGCACGGCTCGGAATTATTCGCAGACCTGGCGGAGCTTTCCAAATGGCTGCCGATCGATTTCCACTACCGGGAGGAGATCTCCACGGTGAAGATGTCGCCACGCGAGATGCTCCCTGCCCAGGGATTCAAGAAACGGCAGAAGTTCAGGAACCCGCCGGCTCCGGTGCCGGCGAGGCAGTTCGACGACTTTACCCCCACCAGGGGAGCCGCCTCAGTTCCGACCGTCGATCTGACCTCTCAGCTCTCGCGGTCGGTGGACGGGCACGGAGGGGGGAAAAACACCCTGTTGAACGTGTTGGGCATGTCGGGGGATCTGCTCTACATGTCGAGCGAGGTGCACCTGTATACGGAGAATGATGCCCTGAAAAGGTTCGACCTCGCTCTTTTTCGCAGAAGCGAGTCCGGTTTCAAGGTCGGCCCGGTTCCCGTGACGCAGCTGGTCTTCGGCACGGCACAAGCCCCCACGGTAGACGGCATCGGAGCCGCGACCACACCGATGTACGGGATGCTCCTGTCCAATCGCCCCCTGTCCGGGGCTTCCCAGTTCCTTTCCCATGACCTAGACGGATATCTCCCGGCGGGGTGGGATGCCGAGCTCTTTCATAACGGCTCTCCCATCGGCTACCAGCCTCCCAGCCAGGACGGGATGTACCATTTCCGGAATCTCAGCGTGCAGTACGGCATAAACCAGTTCAAGGTGATCCTGCATGGTCCCTTCGGGGAAACCCGGGAGTCGGAGCAAACCTTTTTTTCCGATGCGACGACCCCGAGCGGCAAGTTGCTCTACACCCTGTCGGGCGCCTGGCAGACCGGATTGACGCCAGGCGAGGCGGGCGGCGCCGGTCGCGCCTCGAACCTGACCCTGGCCTCCGATTTCGGGGTTTCGCAGCAGCTTGCCGGATCGACATTGCTGGTGAGGCAGGCGGAGAGCTCCGGGGCCGAGCAGTACTATGCGGGGCTCGGGCTGCGGACGGCTCTGGGCTACACGCTCATCTCCCTGGACCTGATCCAATCCTTTGTCCCGGCAAGCGGCACGGGGGGCGAGCTCCTCAGCGTCAGAACCAGCAGCCGCGACGTCCTAGGCTCTGCCATCCAGGTGGAACAGCGCCTCTTTCGGGACTTTTACAGCCTTCGTTTTCCAAAGACAGCCGATCCCCTGCTGAGCCAGACCCTCGTCAAGTGCAGCAATTCCCTCCCCGGATGGGACGATATCCGCCTCCCCCTCTATGCGGAGATCGACCTCGACATCAAGCGCTCCGGAACGGCCGATTGGGCCACCGTCTGGAGGGTGACCGGTGGTTGGCACGGCTGGAACGGCGCGCTGGAAGCCGATGTCGCCGATCTGCAGAGGACTCTGACCGCAACCGGCGTGCTGCAGATAAGCACGAAGCTGAAGGGGGTGAGCGTGAGGGGGCAGGCGGGGCTTTCGGTGGCTCCGGAGCTGACCCCGTCGGCGATCAACCTGAGCGCGGACAAGGAACTGGGAGGCGGGTTCCAACTCAATTCGGGGCTGATGCACGACCCGGTCGGCAAAACCACCGAGGGTCGCATCGGTCTGTCCAAAAGGTTCGGTCTGGTGGGGTACGCCATTTCCGCCACGGGGAGCAGGACCGGAGGCTACAGCGTCAACCTCGGGGTGAGCAGCTCCTTCGCCGCCGACCGCTTCAACGGGCAGGCGGTGATTTCAGCGGAAGCCCTCACGCCGTCGGGGATGATCGCACTCTCCGCCCAGACCGCGGGGGGGTGACGCCTCTTCCAAGGAGCTGCCCGGCATAGGTTTCCTGGTAAACGGCAACCGCGCGGTGGCCATCCGTGGCTCCAAAGGCGAGCCGGTGGTCGTCTTCTTGCCGCCGGATCTCCCCGTTGACGTGACGGTGGACCTGGCCTCGGTCGAGGACCCGTTCATGGTACCCAAGGAGGAGGGGTGTCACATCACACCGCGCGCCGGAGTCGTGTCCGCCTGCAGCTTCACGATGATAACCGGGGGGGAGATCGACGGCATGGTGCTGGCCAGGCTGAAAAAGGACGAGGTGCCGCTCAAGGGGGTGAGGCTGGAGCTGGTTTCCGCGGGAGCGGCCGTGGCGCAGGTCCTCGCCAGCACTCAGTCGCAGGAAAGCGGCTACTACGTGTTCAAGGGAGTCAAGCCGGGAAGCTACCAGGTCATCATTCCGCAGCAGGAGATCGCCCGCCTGAAGACGGCCGCCGCCGCGCCGGTAGCGGCGGTCATGCCCGAAGGCGGGGACCAGGTCTCGGGAAAGGACTTCATCCTGGAAGCGGTGCCGACGAAGCCGGGCGTTTCGGGTAGGCCGGGCCCCTGAGGGGTCAGTACCAGGGATAACCTTTGGAGCGGCGGCGGATCAGGTGCTCCAGCAGGAAGAAGGGGCGGATGGAGAGAATCCCCTTGCGCCTCAGGTCGACCAGGTCGATGCAGAAATGGAACAGGCAGCCGGCCAGAAGCGGGAAGAGCGCCGGGTAGATGACCGCCAGGGCGGCGAGCAGGATAAAGAAGTCGATGGTGTGGAAGACGCAGAGGCCGACGTAGGGAATGGTGCTCTGGATCGGTTGCAGGTCGCGGAAGTAGCGGAACATCCCGGTAACGCTCAGGCTGCGTCTGCGCTGGACGAAGAGCAGGTAGTGATCGACGTCGATCAATACTCCGCCGACGGCGAAAAGGACAATCCCCCCCCCGCCCAGAAAGGGTGTCAGTGCGGCGGCAGCGGCGCCGGTCAGGGCCAGATGTTGGGTCAGGGTCATGGCGATCCCCTCCTGGTTCTGTCGTAAGTATATCCCCCCACGCCGGCGTTGCCAGGTTTTGGAAAACCCGCAACCCGCCTCGCTAGAGCAGGGTGGCCTTGAGCAGGGCGCGCAGCTCCTTGTTGGAGCCGGACTCCTTTTTTACGATGGACTTGCGCTCTGCGGGGGTCAGGAACGCGCAGAGGTGCTGATTGGCAAGCGCGGTGCTCCCGGCTATCGACGTTGCCAGCTGGCACAGGATCTGGACCGGGAGACCGTTCTTGAACCCCTGGACCAGGTTCCCTATCTCCTGGCGGCGCTGCTCGTCGCTCCAGGACTGGTAGGTCTCGTCCCCTATATTGGTAAGTTTGTCGAGCATGATTTCCTCCGTGGTTGTGGTTCGGGCGCGGGCCGACCCGCGGCACGCGCCAGGTTGGGGCGCGGGGAGAGTCGCTCCGGGCGCAGTTATTTCTTGTGCTGGTGGCTGAAGATGTGCTCCTTGCAGTAGCAGAACTGGCCGTTGCACTGGGGGCAGTAGCGGAAGTCCATCTGGGGGTGGCTCAGCTCGGTGGCGCCGCAGACGCTGCAGCGGTGCCGCGGCCCGTTGTCGCTGCGGGCGAGCCCCGCCGCCTTTTTGGCGAACTGCCGCTTGCCGTACCGGGCGTTGGTCTTGATGTCGCGTGCGAAAAAAACCAGGAAGTTGGCCGTGGCGGCGAGCACCATGAGCCGGGTGGCCCAGTCGCCAAAGATGACCTGGTAGGCGTAGCTGAGCCAGGTGAGCAGGGCCAGCCACTTGATCCGCACCGGAAGTATGAAGAAGAGCAGGATCTGGTAGTCCGGGAACAGGGCCGCGAAGGCGAGGAAGACCGAACCGGCCAGGAATCCGTTGCTGACGGGGTACCCCGGGACCAGAAACGAGGCCGCCACGGTCATCAGGCAGCCCAAAAGCAGATATACGTTGTAGCGGAAGGCCCCCCAGTACTCCTCCAGCGTCGACCCGAGCATGTAGAAGAAATACCAGGCGAAGAGGGTGAATATCAGGCTTTGCCGGGGCGGGTCGAAGGGGAGGGTGAAAAGCCGCCACCACTCGCCCTGCATCAGCAGGTCGGCGGAGAGGTAGGTGGCGCCGCGCTCCAGCTTTCCGGTCAGGTACATCAGATAGAAGAACGACTGCCCTGCAATGAGGTAGATGGTCAGGTTCGGGATGGCGAAGCGGCCGAATTTCTTGTCGAGCGAGTCGAGGAGTTTCATGGTCGGGAAGTCGTATCCTTTTATGGGTTCCGCTGGGCGTTGTCGGAGAGCGCGGCGCCGGCGTGGAGCAGTTTGGCGCTGCCGATGGTGAAATCCGGCGGCGGCCCTTTCTGTTGCGCGGAGAGCAGGGTTTCGCTTTCCTGGGGGCTGATCAGGTGCAGCCGGGCCAGCGCCTCGATGTCGACGGGCCGGGCATACTCCACGGTAAAGGCGAAGTCCTCGGTGCCGTAATCGGCAGGGCGCGGGTAGACGCAGCGCACCATGGCCTGCAGCGGGGAGGGGTTGAGCTCCAGGTGCTCTTCCCAGGCGTCACGCTGATCCTGGGTCATGAAGTTGAACCAGACGTGGTGGGAAAATTCATGAACCATGAGGTCGCGCAGTTCGCGGTCGTTGTAATTCTGGTAAAGGTTGCGATAGATGAGTCCCGTGTCCGGGCGGTAGGCGCCCAGGTGAAACTTCACTTCGCTGGGCATCATCACCTCATCGAACGAGGTACCCGCCACGCGCAAGGTGCTGCGTTCCGGATCGTAGTGGTTGAAGAGAATCGCGAGGGTCAGGTCCGAGCGGGACAATTCCTGGACCTTGTCCCCCATGTTCCAACTGATCGGGATATAGGTGGTGGCGCAACCGCTCGACGACAGCGCCAGCAGAAAAATCAGGGCAATTTTTTTGATGAGCGCATCGCCACGCATCAGGTGACTCCCGGAACTGCCGCCAAAAAAAATTAAATGAAGAGTGGAGCACTGGTGCCCAGACCATGAACCACACTGGTAAAGGCATCTCTGTCTTCCAACTTCTCCGCGCCGAAGCGCTGCATAAAAAGATCCCTTAGGTAAGGGATACGGGAGGTGCCGCCGGTAAGGAACACGGTGTCTATCCCCTGGTGGGTGACTCCGGATTCGGCGACGACGTCATCGATGCAATGGGCAATCTGCGCGAAGTTTTCAGCGTTGATCGCGTCAAATTCAGTCCTGGAAATCGACTCGGCGATGGACAGGTCGCGCTCGCTAAACCTTATATCAGTTAGTTCACGATGTGACAACTCGCATTTCGACTTCTCGATGGACTGAAACAGAAAAAAACCGTAATTATCACTTATGAGATGTTCCAGGTTTTCTATTGCCTTTCTGTCGGTCGCCGAATTTTTTATCAATCTGATCTGCTCCCGAACTTTACGGGCTCTCAATAGCGGGATGCGGTGCCATTGACACAGAGTGTAAATTATACTGTGAGGGATGTCGAACAGGTCTTCCTTACCCATCCCCCTGTACTTGGCGCCCCGGCCGAAGTACTTGGCGACCTTGTCCCACATGATCTGTGAGTCGAACTTGTCGCCGGCGGTATAAACTCCGCCCAGCGAAAGTACGTCGCTGCGCCGATCCGCCCTGGCAAAGGCTCCACCCTTGACCCGGATGACGGTGAAGTCCGAGGTGCCGCCGCCGAAATCGCCGATGAAGACGATCTTTTCCGCGCCGGCAGGCAGGGACTCCTCATAGGAAAGCGCGGCGGCCACCGGCTCGAACTGGAACCAGATCTGCCGGAACCCCGCCTTGCGCGCCGCTGCTTCCAGCCTGCGCTGGGCCAGGGCATCCTTTTCGGGGTCCTCCGAGAAAAGCACGGGGCGCCCGAGCACGACGCTCTCCACGCTGCACCCGACGCGTGCCTCGCCTTTAGCCTTGATTCTCCTGAGGATGATGGCGACCAGGTCCTCGATGCCGTAGCTTTTTCCGAACACCTCCGTGCTGACAAAGCTCCGGTTGGGCAGGAAGGTCTTGATGGACTGCATGAACCGGCCGGCGGCGCCGTCGTCGACATAGTGGCTGATCGCCTCCTGGCCGGCGAAGATTTCGCACTCCTCGTTGAAATAGAGCACCGAGCGCATCAAGCTGCCGTTTCCATTGAGTTCATCTATGTTGACAACTTCAACCTGGCCGTTATGGTATATGGAGAGCGCCGAATTGGTAGTACCAAAATCGATGCCGAAAACTATCTGCATGGAGACTCCTGGAGGGACGCTACTGGAATCTATCACACAACCATGCCGGCGCGCAAGGCGGCCGGCCTCCTGACACCGCAACCGCGCGTACCGCCAGCCAATAATGCTCTCCAGGGACTGAATACTATTGATTAATGTTCTTCCCTCCCCTAGAATGGAAGGATTGCAGAATTTTCTAAGGAAACCATGGCGCACATCCTCCTAATCTCCGATACCGAAAGAGTGAAGCGGGTCTTCGAATCTCTCGGAAAGAAGGGCTCCCTGCAGCTCAGGACCGTCGCGACACTGATCGAGGCGGATCAGGATATTGCGGGAGCGGCCCCCGAGTTTACTTTCGTGCAGAACCGCATCTCCGGCTTTTCCGGCGAGATAATCCTCCGTCACTTGAAAAAGGTGCTCCCCGCAGGTGCCAAGTTAATCTTCCTGGCAGATGACCCCGAGGCGATGAAGCAGGCCCACAAGCATGCAGAGTCCTGTCTGGACCTCTCGCTGGGGGACGATGACCTGGCCGGCGCGGTGCAGGAGGTCCTCGACGGCGGACCCCGACCCCGGGGAGCCGCGGCGGGTGACCGCGAGGCCCCTGCCCCCAGTGGCCATCAGCCCAAGGCCGGTCACGATGCCAAGGCTAAGCACGTGGCGAAGGAAGCGTCGGAACCCAAGGCCGGACCTGAACCGAAGGCGAAACCGGAAGGCAAGGCGAAACCCGAAGCGAAACCCGAAGCGAAACCCGAAGCGAAACCCGACGTCAAGGTCAATGAGGACCATCCCGGTGCCGCTGCGGCTCCAGGCCCCGCCGGGGCAGCAACAATAACGGAGCAGGCGCCGAGGGACGCGGGACTGGCCGTGCTGGGGCCGCAGGAGAGCGGCACGGGCGGTCATCTCCAGGAGGCGCCCGAGGCGGTGCCTCCGGAGGCGTCGGGCGCAGCCGAAGCGCCTGCCGATCGATCGCAGGGAGGGAGCCGAAGCGCCGCTCCCGCGGGCAGGGGAGCGAAAACGGCGCAGCTGCAGCCGCCGGGCCCGGCAGAACGGTCCGAAGCGCCTTCGTGGCAGAGCGCCGGCAAAGCTGGCGGCCAGTCGTTTGCCGAACTCATGAGTCGCGCATCGGACCAGATGGGGACGGTTCAACCGGTTTCGGTCGGAGAGTTTACCCGTGGCGAGCCGGTCGCCGACGCCATACGCCGCGCGCGCAAGAAAAAAAGACCGGTCTGGCTGTACCCGCTTATCGTTGCGCTTGTCTGCATACCCGTCATTTCCTATCTGGCCGGCAAGAGAACCGCGCCTCCGGAGTCGGCACTCGCCCCGCACACGATGTCGCGCCCGGCGCGGTCTCCGAACCAGCCGCGCACGGCTCCGGAAACGGCCCCGGCTCCTGCGGCGGCGTCCAGGACGGCGTCCCCGGCAGCGCCGAAGGTGGCGCCGGCAACCCCGGCAGCCAAACCTTGGGCTCCCCCTGCGGCAAGCGTGCCGCCCGTGGCGGGAGAAAAACCGGCGGCCAAACCGGCAATCGAGGAGGCGGTCAAGCCTGCAGCCAAGGAGGCGGTCAAGCCTGCAGCCAAGCCTGCAGCCGGGCCGGTCCGGAAGGGTGGATTGAAGACTCCTCCTCCCATGGTGACCCGCGCCAAATTGGATGAGGCCTACGGCAAAACCCATCCTGGCTGGCAGAGGTACCTCGGGGCCACTCTGGAATATAAACTGTTCAAGGAGGCGGACCTTTACAAGGCGCTCCAAGTCCTCTCGCGGACCGGGAATCCGATTCCGGACCAGCTCTTCAAGAAGGCTTTGGTGGAATTCGGCGGGACAGAGAGGTACCAGGTGAAATCAGCGGGTGACAAGGGAAAGTATCTTGTGGAACAGGGCGTGACAAAAGGCGATGTTGCCGTCACCATTTACCGGAATAAGAGTGATCGCCTGATGAAAGCGTTCGTACTATATTACCGATGAACCTGAGATTACTCTGAAAATATAGATATGAGGTATGTAATGGTGACTTTGAAACGTGCTGGATTCCTTTTTCTATTTGCGCTCCTTGCACTCCCCTTTCCGCTCCATGCAGCACAGTCACCGTTCGATATCGACGTGAAGGAACTCGACAAGGGAACTGCTCAGCCCCCCCCCAAGGCGGAAAAGAAAAAGCCCAAAAAGGCAAAAAAGGCGGCGCCCGCCGAGGCCGCCAAGAGCAGCGGCACGGTGCAACACAAGGGTGCGGGGAGCGAGGGTGAGTATGTCCATTACACCGTGAGGCCCGGCGACCACATCTTCAAGATACTGGTAGCCCGGTTTGGCATGTCCAACGAGGCCGCCGAGAAACTAATCCCCGAGATCATCCGCATCAACAACATCTCCAACATAAAAAACCTGACGGTAGGACGTACCCTGCTCATCCCGGGGAGCCGTCAGGAGCGTGCCGCGCAGTCGGCTCACGGGAAGGGGCGGCACAGGAAGGCGGAGAGTGAGTCCGAAGCTGCGGCGGCGCTCCCGGGTGCGCCTGGTCATGAGGCCCAGCAAGCACGACCTCCCCGGGTCGTCAGCGCGCCCGCCGTGGCAGCCCCCTCGGCGACGGCGGCCGTGCCGCCAGCGCCCGCGACACGAGCGTCCGAGGCGAAAGCGCCCGAGCTCCCCGCACCTCCCGCTGCGGCAGCCGGGTCGGCTTTGACCCGGCCCACGCCCCCCGGTCTGGTGGCGCCAAGCCCGATAACGCTTGAGGATGTGGCGCCCGCACCCGTCCAGGAAACTCCCCGTGCTGCAGTCCCCAGTGCGCCCGCGGCAGCGCCCGTCCTGGCGACTCCCGTCGTGGCCGCACCACCCACTGCGGCAGCAGCCGCCAAGGAAGCGCAGGTTACGCAAGCGGCAGCTGCTGTCCCGGCGCTGCCGGTCATCCCTCAGGCCACTACCTGGATCTGTTCCGTCCCGGGGAGGGAACCGGCCCAGGTCGTCGACGCCGTGCTGAACACCCTTGCCCTGCACTGGAGCAGGAACCGGATCATCCAGTCCGACGCGGGAGCCCCGAACGCCTTCAGCATCAGGGTGGATCGCTATTTCGAGCTTAACGGGGTGCGCTACATCGTCAGCATCGGCGAAAGTGACCCGTATACCTACACCTTGATCCGGCTGCTGGAGGGGGCGGGCTACCGGACTCTCATGATCGGTGCGGGCGACGACTTCAAAACGGTTGCTGAGAAGCTGCTGCGCCTGGTGGGTCTCGATCCCGATTACGGGGCGCATGTCATTAAGGGAGGGAAGCAGATCACCGGTTTTCTGGTGCAGTCAGACGACGCAGGGGGGAGGCAGGTGCTGGTAACCGGCGAGGCCGCCGACCCGACGGCAAAGTGGACGCTTCCCGCGGGGTGCGGCGGCAGGTGACGGTCGTGCCGGGAGGAAATCAGCTCAGGGGGCGATGCTCGGGGCCGGGCTGTAGAGCTGCTCCGGCTCGGCGGCGGGCTCGTCGGAGTCGGGGCCGAGCGACATGGCGTTTTGCGGCGCGGCCAACCCGGGGAGCGCAGCCTGAAGCGCCGCATCGGTGAGGGTGGGCGGCTCCCGCGGCGACTCTTTGGGCACCGTGCCGGGAACCGTCACGACAAACTGCTCGCCTTTCCCCTGCACGGCTCCGGCCACCCATTCGTCGACCTTGTCTTTGACCAGCGACTCGAGCGTGCCTTTCACGGGCGTGTAGGCCGCCTCCTGCGCCAGCGGCTTCACGCGCTGCAACTGTTCGAACACCATCCTCGAATACCTGTCGCGCTTGCCCGGGGTCTGGCTGTTGTAGCAGCCGATGGCCTTCCAGGTGTAGCCGTACTTGTTCATGCACATGGACAGGATCCAGGCGCCCGTTTTCGTGTTGCTGCAGGCGTCACCCAGGGAATTCCAGCGCTCCTTGCCGAGGGTGGCAGCCCAACTCGAATTTATCTGCATCAGGCCGAAGTCGAAGGTTCCGTTGCTGTTCTTGTTGACGGCTTTGGGATTGAAGTTCGACTCGACCTTCGCGATCGCCCTCAGTATCTGGGGGTTGATGCCGTACTGGGCGCCCGCCTCCTCGAAGCAAAAAGGGTAGGCATCGGTTCCCAGTGCCAGTGACAGAAGGGCGACCAGGCAGAGAAATTTTATTTTACCCATAATGCGGGTTCCTCGCAGAGACATTTGGCGGCAACAAAGGGACGCTGATTCCCCCGGCGTTGCTGAATTTTTTTTGCAGTTTTGATTGATCGGGCCGCCTGCGCCGCGCGGCGGGTGCCCCTTGGCCGGCAGCACAGATCGAGCGAATCGGGAGGTTGCGGCACCCGAGCAGGTCCGGGATGTCGACGGACCTGCTTGGCAATCCCAGCAATGATACCTTTTCCGGGAGGTCGTGTCACCTGCAAAAGTGCCGGCGGCCCGCTCCTTCCGGCCCGGCCCCGGCGCCAGGAGGAGCTCGGAGCGCCGCCGGCCGCGATTTGACAATTCGGCGCCGCGGCGTTAGCATGTCAAGTCTGGGCGCGCCGGGCGCCTCCAATGTTTGAGATCTCTGCCATGGCCTCACCTCATACCGACCAGAGGGTCCCCGCCCCGACCGGGACCGGGCGCGCCCAAGGCCACGCCTCCCCCTCCCTGTGGGGAGCGCTGGCGCTCTGCTCCCTTGTCGCCTGCAGCATTCTGGTGCTGCTGGCCGAAGCGAGGCTGGGCGGGGCGCCGGGCGGCGTGCTGCAGCGCGGGGACGCTTCGGGAGAGTCCAGGCCGGCGGGCTGGCCCACACCGCAGCGCCGGACGACGCAGGCCAGTGCCGGGCAGTTCCAGAGGATCGAGGAGAAAAACGGGCAGATTTCCGCGCAATTTGGCTGCCGCAACTTCAACAACGATGCGCTGGCCGTGAGCTACACCATCTCGACCAGGGACCTGGCCGCCTACCAGCAGGAATACGGCTACACCCAAAGCGAGCTCGACGCGCTGAACCTTTGGCAAAAAAAGGCACTCGACGAGGCCTACCGTACGGCGGTGCAAAACCACCTGAAGCAGGAAGAGCTGAACCGGGTCGGGGCCGCCATCAAGGCCGACTACCGCGCCAGATACCGCGCCCTGCTGGTGGCCCGCGGCTTCGCGATCCTGCCGGGAAACGTCCTGGCCGCGGATATCCCCGGCATCGTCAGGCGCAACGTCAAGCATCTGAAGCCTTTTGCCCTGGCGCTGGGGAAAACGGCGGACAGCAACGGCTACGATTCCAGCGAGATCATCGGTGCCGCGCTGTCGCTGGTGCAGACCGCCTTTCTCTACGAGAACGTCCCCCTGCTGATCAACGGCAGGCAGACCGGCGGCGTCTACCCGCCGCTGGAAGCGGTCGTCAAGGGGAAGGGGGACTGCGACACCAAGAGCGCGCTGCTCGCCTCGGTGCTGCTCAACTGGAGCAAGATGAAGCTGGTCGGGATCGGGGTGCCGGACCATTACCTGATGGCGGTGCTGCGCAACCCCGCCAAGGGGGATGCCTTCGTGGAGTACCAGGGGCTGCGCTACGTGCTGATGGAGCCGGCGGGTCCCGCCTGGCTCCCCCTCGGGGTCGTCGGTCCGGCCACCGGCGCCCTGCTCAATTCCGGCACCGCACTATCCATAGAGCCGTTCACAACCAATTGATGGGAGCACCCATGTTTTACCTGCGCCTGCTGATGAGCTTATCCGAACTCCTGCTGATGATCGTGCTCTCCGGGGTGATCATCTACCTCATCTACCGGGTGTTCATCAAGGCCAACCCCGATTTCGACATGGAGGACGAGATCATCAAGGGGAACCTGGCCGTCGGCATGCTGGTCTCCACCATCATGGTCTCGGCGGCGCTCATGCTGAAAAAGGGGGTGGGGGCCTCGGTCGGGATGTTCCGGCTCTCCGTGGCGGCGCCGGCGGAGGCCTCGTTCCCGCTCTGGCAGACGGCGCTCCTCACCCTCGGGCACCTGGTCATCACCCTGTGCGTCGCCGTCTTCACCATCTCCATCACGCTGAGGCTGTTCGGCAGGATGGTGAAGAAGTTGAAACCGGAACTGCGCCTGGGCGAGCAGCTGCAGCAGGGAAACCTCGCGGTCGGCATCCTGCTCTCCGCGGTGGTGTTCATCGCCACCTTGTACGTCGGCGAAGGGGTCTCCGCCCTCACCAAGGCGCTGGTGCCCCAGCCGAAGATAGGAACCATACAGATCATGGAATAGCGCCGGGCGGTCGAGGAGTAGAGCATGAAGATGAATCTGAACGATCTGGAGATCAGGGTGCTGGGGTGCCTCATGGAGAAGGAGCTCACCACGCCGGAGAACTACCCGCTGAGCCTCAACGCCCTGGTGAGCGCCTGCAACCAGAAGTCGAACCGTGACCCGGTCCTGAGCCTGGCGGAGTCCGACGTGCTGCGCGCCCTGGAGGGGCTCGGCTCCCGCGGGCTGGCGCGGCTGACCACGACCGGCGGGCGGGTCGCCAAGTATTGCCACTCGGCCGCCGGCAAGCTCGGCCTGGGCACGGAGGCCCGGGCGCTCCTCGCCGAACTGATGCTGCGCGGTCCCCAAACGGTCGGGGAGCTGCGCACCCGGGGGGAGCGGATGGCGCCGTTTGGCGACCTCGCCGCCGTGGAGCAGCTCCTCGCGCAGCTGCAGCAGGAAGCGCCCCCCTTCGTGGTCCGGCTGCCGCGCCAGGCGGGGCGCAAGGAGCTGCGCTACGCCCAGGTTTTCGCGGGGGTGCCGGAATTCACCCTGGAGGAGCCCCCGGAGCCGGAACGGCCCGCCGAGCGCCGGGCGCCGTCCGGCGAGCGCGTCGTGCGCCTGGAGGCCGAGATCGGCACGCTGCGCGGCGAAATCGCCGACCTGCGGGGTGAGGTGGCAGAGCTGCTGGCGCAGTTCGCCTGAAGCTGCCGGGCGCTCGGCCCCGTGCAAAAAAAGAGCCCCGAGGTTGCCTCGGGGCTCTTTTTGCGTTCCGGCGCTTCGCCGGGGCCCGGCTTCGGGACCCGTCCCGGTCCAGGCTCCTGGACGGCACCCTCCCTAGTTGGTAAACATCAGCTTGCGTTCCAGGTCCATCGAGTGGGAGAGCCTCTTGGCGTCGTCCATGGTGATCAGCCCCTCGTCGTGCAGCTGGATCAGGTGCTGGTCCAGGGTCTGCATCTGGTACTGGTTCCGGCTGTTCTCCATGTGCCCCTCGATCTCGTCGAGCCTCCCTTCCCTGATGCAGCTTTGGATCGTCGTGGTGGCGCGCATGACCTCCAGGACCGGGAGGATGAACTCGCCGGTCTTGTCCTTGATCAGGCGGATCGAGACCGTCGCCACCAGGATGTCGGCGAGCCGGTGCCGCACGATCTCCTGCGCGTCGGGGGGGAAGTGTCCGACGATCCGGTTGATGGTGGAAACCGCGCCCTGGGTGTGCAGCGTGGAGAGCACCAGGTGCCCGGTCTCGCCCGCCATCAGGCAGGCGTCGATGGTCGCCGTGTCGCGCATCTCGCCCACCATGATCAGGTCCGGGTCCATGCGCAGGGCCGCCCTGAGCGCGGTGCTGAAGCTCGCCGTGTCGATCCCCACCTCGCGCTGGATGATGCAGCTCTTCTGCGAGGTGAACAGGAACTCGATGGGGTCCTCGATGGTGATGCAGTTGTAGCTGAAGTTCTCGTTGATGTAGCGCAGCATGGAGGCGAGCGTGGTGGATTTTCCGTTCCCGGTCGGCCCGGTCACCAGGATCAGGCCGTTGGGCGCCTTGACGATCTCCCCCAGCACCGGCGGCAGGCGCAGCTCCTCGAAGGTGCCGATGTTGGCCGGGATGACCCGCATGATGATGCCGAAGCTGCCGCGCTGCCGGAAGATGCTGACCCTGAAGCGGGCGCCGCTGGGGAGGGAAAACGAGGTGTCGAACTCCTTCTGGTCGCTCTCCCAGCGCCGGTTGTTGTGCTCCATGATCTGCGAGGCGATGAACTCGGTGTCGTTCGCGGTCAGGTTGGGGAGCTTGGAGCGGATGATCTGCCCCTTGCCCCGGAAAAAGGGGGGGTTGTCCGTCTCGAAATGCACATCGGAGACTTTCTTGTTGAAGGCTATTTCAAGAATCTGGACAAAAATCTTCGCATCCATGTCTGCCCCTCGCGTTATCGTGAGTTCGAAAAAACTGCTGCCGTCCGGGTCCGCCTGCCACTGACCTGTTGCCGCTCGCCCGGCTCCCGCGGGGGCGCATCGTCGTTGCCCGAGCTCACCGGTCCAAGAACCGACTCAATCCCCCTGCTCTCTCCCTCCCCCCTGGCGGGGAGGGTCGGGGTGAGGGAGAGGTCGCCCTTGGGGACTCCGTCGGCAGCTTCACCCTCCCACCCCCCTCCCGTCAAGGGGGTGACGCCAAGGCCACGCTCCTTCCGGCCACCTGTCGGCGAGTGCCCCCGGCTCGCCCCGTTATCCCGAGGTCGCGGCTTTCTGGGCCATCCTCTTTCGGTACAGCGCGTTGTCGATGACGAGGTTCGCGTGCAGGGCCAAAAGCTCCAGGAGCTCCTGCTGGGGAGCCCCGCCCGCCCGGGCGCCGAAGTCGGCGTAGATGAGCGCGATGACCCTGCCGAAGCTCTGCACCGGCAGCAGCAGGACCTTCTGGCTGGCCGGAGCCCCGATGGTGGCGAAGAGGGTCTCCCGCATGACGAGATCGGCCTCCCCGTAATAGCTCTGGGTCGCCTTGAGCGTCTGCTGGAAGAGGGATTGCCCGCTCAAGGGGAGCCGCAGCTTGACCGAGGTGGCCGCGCCGGCGCCTCCGATGCCGATCCCCCGCTCCGCGATCAGCTCGGAGCGCACCACCACCAGGGTGAGCGCCCGGTCGAAAAAGCCGCTCACCGCCTGCAGCAGTTGGAAGGTGACCTCCGACGGCTCCCGCTGCTCGGCAAGCGTCAGGAACTGGCGCCGGAACTGCTGCAGGAGCCCGAGCCCCGGCTGGCTCGCCGCGTCCTTCAGGTGCCGGCTCAGCGCCCGGGTGCAGTCGATGGCGTCGCTGATGTAGCTCTCCGGGCGCTCCTCGCGGCTCGGCCTGGGGAGGACGGCGCGCAGGCCGGTCTGCAGCGCCAGGGTGGCGAGCCGGTAGTCCCCCGGGCAGGCCAAGAGCAGGACGCCGAGCTCCGGGTACTTTTCCCGCTTCTGCCGCAAAAGCTCGACGATCCCCTCCCGGCTCCCCCGCCTGGCGCCGGGCTCACCCGGGTCGAGCAGCAAAAGCGGGACGACCCCCCTGGAGAGGGACTGGTCGATGATGGGGTCGAGTCCCCTCTCGTCGTCCGTGGCGCAGCGGAAAAGCGGGCCGCAGGCGGCGGCCACGCACTCGCGCACCAGCTTGTCCGCGGTGAAGAGGACGACGCCGGTGCCGTCGGCGGGGAGCCCCGACGCCCCTCCCAGCCCCTCCAGGTAGCTGTACAGGAGCGCCTGCTCCTCCGGCGCGATCCCGGTGAGGGTCCGGGCCAGCCGCGCGCGGGGGGTGTCGGGCTCGCTGTCGGCAAGCCCGGAAAACGGCGTCGGGATGATCCGCTCCAGGGCGTCGAGCTCGTCCAGGCCGAGGTCGGCGGCGGAGATGTCCGGGCCGGACGGGACCGGCGCCAGGACCGGAGGGACGCCGAACATCGCCTCGGCCGTCAGGGTGCCGTCGCGCTTCCTCTCGTCGTAGATGCGCAGGGCGTCCATCAGGACGCTCTGGGTGTTGAGCTGGATCTCCTTCTTGAGCTGCTCGGGAAAGTAGCGGTACTCGTCGGAGACGAAGATCTCGTCCACGTTCAGGGAAAAGCTGCCTCGGGACCAGGTCAGCACCTCGACGATGGTCATCTCGATCAGCACCTCCAGCCCCTGGTAGGCGTCCTCCGTCCGGATTCTCCCCGCCTCGATCATGGTCTGGACGATCGGCTTCCTGGCCGCGCCCGCCCTGACCTGCTCGTGCAGGGCGCTTTCCAGCTCCTCGTTGCTGATCATCCCCATGTCGATCAGCACCTGGCCGATGCGCACGCTGTTGTTGACGTGGTTGGCGCTCACGATGTAGCCGCCGTGGAAGACCAGCTGGCTTTCGCCCTTGGGGCCTCTGAGGGTCAGGGTGCCGGACTTGCCGGTGGCGTGCAGCAGCTGGATGACGTCAACTATGGGGAGGTGTTCTAAATCGCCGTCGAAGGACATCGCAGATACCTTTGATTAGATGTCAGGTGCAGCCGGGGTGAACAGGGCATGAACGCATCTGCCCCTGCGGCAGAGCCCGGCTGGGCCTTCTCTGCAAACGTACCGGCCGCTTTGGGGGCGATTGTGGGGCTTGCTGCGGGAGTGCAACGGCTGAATCTTATCATGTGGTAACGGCCAAGTAAACGGTAATTGTTGGTTAATTGACCGGCGGGGCACCCCGGCGCGCGAGCGGGGAGCCCTGCCCCGGGAAACTCCCCCGCGCCCCGGGAGCCCTCCGTGCCGGGGGCGGGGGCGGGGCGGCGGGGGGCCGGGAAACGGGGGGCGGCGGGCGCGCCGATCTGCTCACCAGAACGCGGAGCCCGAAGGCGGGGCCGGCCCGAAGCTCACCCCCGGTCCGCCCGGTCCCAGACCCTCCTCCCCTCCCGGGAGAGCAGGAACTGGCGGGTGCTCTCGGGGACCAGCGTGGCGAGCCCCTCGGCCTCGCCGCGGGCCAGCCGCTCCCGCACGCCGGCGGCGGAGCTCGCGGCGCCGCCGGCGCCCACCCGCTCCAGTTCGGTCACCCCGATGCCGAACGCCGGCAGGATCCGGTGCATCGCGGCGTGGTAGCGGGCGGTGCCCGGGGAGGGGGGAGGGCTGCCGACGAAGCGCCGTCCTATCCGGAAGTGGGGGGCGATCCGGCTGGCGAAGAGCAGCAGGTCGAGTTCCATCTGGACCGCCCCGCCCGGGTCCCCCTCCTTCAGGTAGTAGGTCGGGAAGCCGGCGGAGGAGACCGCGTAGCAGCAGGTGTCCAGCAGCGTCACGTTGGGGAGGTCGCAGGTCCCCTCGCGCGCCATCCTGAAGCGGTGCTCGAAGGGGAACAGGGAGCGTTCCCTCCGCACCACGAAGAGGTAGAGCTGCTCGACGCAGGCCGCGGCCTGCTCGATCAGGTGGCGGTGCCCGAAGGTGAAGGGGTTGCAGGTGGCGACGACCGCCCCGTGGTCCCCCGGGGTCACCAGCCGCTGGTGGCGCGCCAGGTAGTGCCGCAGACCGTCGCCGTACTCCAGGAGCGCGCTCTGGGCCGAGGCGGCCAGCAGGTTGCAGCCGAGTGCCTGGAAGCTGGCCGTCAGCTCCGGGGCGGCGAAGACGAGGCAGGAGTCGAACCCCTCCTGCAGGCCGAGATCGACCAGGGCGTCCAGCACCTCGCCGAGCAGCGCATCCCCCGGCAGCTCCGGGGTGACGGCGAGCATCTTCAGCACGCGTCCGTCCCTGGCGCCCACCGCGACCAGGCGCCCCGACTCGATGACGCCGACCAGGTCGTCGAAGGGGGGCTCGTAGCGCAGCCCGCAGGCCTGAAGCAGGGCCCGCGCCTGGCTCAGGTCGTCGTTTGAGAGCAGTGCAGTCACCATATTGATAGGGTATCACGAAACTCGGCAAAGGTAACCGCGGAGCGACCGGATTGTGCGAAGCTCGCTTATTGCCGCTGCCGGGAGGGGAGGGTGTGCGCCGGAGGCCGCGCCGCCAGGCCCGGAGGGGGGTGGCAGCGCGGCTTCCGGCGGTCGGGAGGGGGGTGCTAGAAGGCGACGTTGGTGCTGAACTGGACCTTCGCCTCGGTCGGGTAGGTGGACTTGTTGTACTTGACGCTCCCCAGGCCATAGGCCCCGTCGAGGTCGAAGTAGAGCCAGGGAATCCCGAGGCTGAGGCCGCCGGTGACGGCCCCGCTGGTGCTCTGGGCCAGGTCCGTGTAGGCGCCGGCGCGCAGCTTCAGGCAGCTGAAGGGGTGGAACTCGGCGCCGCCGCCCAGGTGCTGGCTCTTTATGCCGTCAACCAGCGTCGAGTTCGACACCACGTCGACATCGCCGGTAAGCTCCAGCCAGGACAAGGCGTCCCAGGAGGCGCCGGCCCTGACCTGCCGGTCGACCGTGATCTTGTCGCCGTCGACCTTGAAGGACGGTGCGTTGAGGTTCTTGGCGACCAGGCCGACTGCCGTCGCACCGGTCGGCTTCCAGAGCAGGCCGAGGTCGACACCGTAGGACGAGGAGCTCTTGAGGTGCTTGGTCAGGTCCTTGGTCAAATCGCTCGAGCCGGTGTTGCCGACGTTTTTCGCCATGGAGGTGGCCTCGCCGCGCAGGTACTTGGCGGAGCCGCCGACGCCGAGCTTGCCGGCCTTCCCCAGGTCAAAGGCGTAGCCATAGGAGAGCGGCACCTCGACGAGCGCGATGCCGCGTATCAGGACCGTCTTGCCGTCCAGCGCGGTCTGGGCGTTGGCGGCGAAGGTCGTCAAGCTGGCGAGGTCGGTCGGGACCGTCAGGTTCGTGCTCCCCGGCTGCGGGATGGCGCCCCCCTCGAAGGTCCCGTAGAGGCCGAACCCGAGATGCTTCACCTGCGCGCCGAGAGCCGCGCCGACCGTGAGCCGGAGGTTGTCCTTCGCGGTCGTGTTGTTGAGCGCGTTGAAGGCGTCGGCCAGGGCGAGGGCCTGGGGCAGGCTGGAGATGTCAGCCTGGTTGGCGTGGTCCCACCCCTTTTTCGCGCTGTTCAGGTTGTCGATATCCTGGGCCAGGTTCCCCTCCGGCCTGATCCCGGCCCCGGCGGTGAGCGAAACCGTCACGGTCTTGGGCGCGAAGGCGAGCCCCGCGGGGTTCCAGTAGGGTGCCATCGCGCCGTAGGTCCTCGCCACCCCGGCGCCACCGACCCCCAGGGACCCGCTCCCGAGCGGCTGGAACTCGAGGGCGTGGGCGGCCGAACCGATGCCGAGCAGAATTACCGCCAGTGCTGCAGAACGCTTGATCATGTACCACTCCTTGAAAAGTTTGATGTGCATGCCCGTCGGGGCGATGACCCGGTCCTGGTGCAACTGCTGCGGCTGCCGCGCGCCGGCGCGGGGGGGCGGGACTGCCGCTCCCCCCCCCCGTCGGGACTATTTCACTCATTAGAATTTATTGCTAACGGTTCTAATTGGACCATAGTATACACAAAACCATCGGGAAGTAGCAGAAAAACTTTAGCTTTATCCTGCCGGGCCCCGGGATTCCGGCCCCGGGCCGGCCGCCCGGGGTCGCACATTAACCTTGAATTCGCGCGGTAATCTGCGATACTCTGCATTTCGGTGTAATGCGTGAGGTTTACGCTACTTGAGGCATGGGGAGAACCGCCCGTCATGGAAATCTACAAGGCTCAGCCGCGCAAGCTGCCGCGAAGCTCAGGCCGCAAACTCTTGGTAGCCGCCCTGGGCGGCTCTGTCGCGCTCGCCTTTTTCGCCTGCCTCGGCTACTTTTTCTACCTGCTGGGCGCCCTCCCCAAGGTGGACCGCCTGGCCGACTACCGTCCTCCGATCCTCTCCCAGGTGTTCGGGGAGGACGGCAACCTGGTCGGCGAGTTCTACCTGGAGCGGCGCACCGTCGTCGCGGTGGACAAGATACCGAAGCGGCTGATCCAGGCCTTCGTCTCCGCGGAGGATTCCAACTTCTACCAGCACACCGGGATCGATTACCTCGGCGTGCTCCGGGCCGCCTTCAAGAACGTCATCTCGCTGCGCAAGAAGGAAGGGGCCTCCACCATCACCCAGCAGGTGGCCAAGTCCATGCTGCTCACCCCGGAGAAGAAGTTCTCCAGAAAGATCAAGGAGGCGATCCTCGCCAAGAGGATGGAGGAGCGGCTTTCCAAGGACGAGATCCTCTACATCTACCTGAACCAGATCTACCTGGGCGCCGGCGCCTACGGGGTGCAGCTGGCGGCGGAGACCTACTTCGGCAAGGAGGTGGACCAGCTGAACCTCGCCGAGATGGCGCTGATGGCGGGTCTCCCCAAGGCGCCCAACTCCTACTCGCCGATCAAGCACCTCGACAAGGCGAAGGAGCGCCAGGGGTACGTGCTGGAGCGCATGGTGAAGGAGGGGTACATCACCCAGGCCGAGGCGGACCACGCCAAGGAGACTCCCATCGTGATCCACGCCCTGAAGAAGGTGAACGCGGAGCAGTCCGCCTACTTCCTGGAGCAGGTCAGGCAGCAGCTGGAGGAGAAGTACGGCGAGGAGCGGCTCTACAAGGACGGCCTCAAGATCTACACCACGATGAACGCGGAGATGCAGAAGGGGGCCTACGACGCCGTGGTGAACGGGCTGAAGGCCCTCGACAAGAGGCAGGGCTTCCGGGGCGCCGCCAAGTACCTCAGCGAGCCGGAGGTGGATCCGTTCTGCAAGAGGGTGGAGGACGGCATCGACTACCTCGCGCTGAAGCAGGGGTCGACCTACCAGGGGGTGGTGACCGCCCTCGACCCCGCCAAGCGCGAGATCACGGTGCGGGTCGGGGACCGGACCGGCACGATACCGCGCAAGAACCTGGAGTGGGCCGGCAAGCTGGAGCTGGTGAACGGTTGGGGCAAGCCCGAGGCGAAGCGCGCCATCGGGCTCGGCGCGATCCTGGAGGTCCAGGTCAAGGAGCCCGACCAGAACCGGGCCGGTGCCGTCTTCGCCCTGGACCAGGTCCCCGAGACCCAGGCGGCGCTGATCGCCATCGACCCCATGACCGGCGGGGTGCGCGCCATGGTGGGAGGGTACGACTTCAAGAAGAGCCAGTTCAACCGCGCCATGCAGGCCAAGAGGAATCCGGGGTCCGCCTTCAAGCCGATCATCTACGCCGCGGCCCTGGACAAGGGGATGACCCCCGCCAGCATCATCGACGACTCCCAGGTGGAGTACGAAAGCGGGGGGGACAAGGCCTGGAAGCCGAAGAACTACGACAACATCTACCGCGGTCCGGTCACCATGCGCGAGGCGCTGACCGAGTCGATCAACGTGGTGAGCGTGAAGATCCTGGAGCGCATCGGGGTCTCCGCGGCGATCGACTACGCCAAGAAGCTCGGCATCAGCTCGCCGCTGGCGGCCAACCTCACCCTGGCGCTCGGCTCCTCCAGCCTGACGCCGCTGGAGCTCACCAGCGCCTACGCGGTGTTCGCCTCCGGGGGGTACCGCACCACCCCCTACTTCGTGACCCGGGTGCTGGACCGCGACGGGCGGGTGCTGGAAGAGGTGGCGCCCCCCAGCATCCCGGTGTTCACCAGGGTCTCCAGCGCCGCGGCCCCGGCCCCGGTCCCGGCCCCCGACGCGGGGGACGAGGAGACCCAGCCGGTCGTCCTCAAGGCGGCGCCGCCGGCCGCACCGGCCGCGGCTCCCTCTCCCGCTCCCGCCGCGCCGGCAGCACCACCTCCCCTGGGCGCCCAGCTCCTGAGCGCGATCCAGGTCATCTCGCCGGAGACCGCCTTCATCATGACCAACCTGATGGAAAGCGTCGTCTCCAGCGGCACCGGCGGGCGGGCCCGCGCCCTGGGCCGCCCGGTGGCGGGGAAGACCGGCACCACCAACGACATGAAGGACGCCTGGTTCGTGGGGTACGTGCCGCAGCTGGTCGCGGGGGTCTGGGTCGGCTACGACCAGGAGCGCAGCCTCGGCTACGGCGGCTCCGGCGGCCAGGCGGCGGCGCCGATCTGGACCGAATTCATGCAGCGCGCCCTGGCCGCGCTCCCGGTCAAGGGTTTCCGGACGCCGGGGAACGTCACCTTCGCCCTGATCGACCCGCGCACCGGGCATCTGGCCCGCGAGGGGAGCCCGGGCGCGGTGCAGGAATGTTTCATCAGCGGCACGGAACCGACGAGCTACGATCCGGAAACTCCGGCCGAACCGGCTCCAGCGCAGTAACTGCCGGGTATTGCTGTGTTTTTGCGCGCGGCGCCCCTCCCCGCGGCACCCGGCCCCGCCGCGCCCCGGGGCGGCGCCGGGCCCGGCGCGGCGGGGCGGCGGGGAGCTAGAACCGCTCCTGTCCTGGAGAAAATGCTGGAGCCGCCAAGAAAACCCTTGC
>Ga0316230_1000238_pt1 | contig 80862 bp, 58 predicted proteins | sample TBH18025metaG_FD_206004 | JGI IMG/M metagenome (GOLD analysis project Ga0316230, IMG submission 206004) | Freshwater microbial communities from Trout Bog Lake, Wisconsin, USA - TBH18025 | ecosystem: Environmental > Aquatic > Freshwater > Lake > Hypolimnion/Profundal zone | place: USA: Wisconsin... | reverse complement strand
CGCGTGCTGGTGTCGGGGTTGATCTGAAACAGCAGGCCGGCGGCGGAAACCGTCACCATCGCGCCGATCGCGATGAGCAGGCGGGCGTCGAACCGGCCGGAAATTTTCCCCATGACGATCATCATGACGGCCGCGGCCATGGCGCCCGGCACCTGCAGCAGGCCGCTCTGCATGGCGGTGAAGTGCAGGTAGCTTTGCACGAAGATGGGCACGGCGAAGAGCACGCCGTAAAGCCCCATGCCCAGCACGAGGGAGTAGACGCTGCCGGCGGCCAGCGAACGGTGCCGCAGCACGCGCAGGTCCACCGCGGGATGCTCCACCGTCAGTTCGCGCCAGATGAACAACCCGAGGCCGGCGGCGGCCCCCGCGGCCATCGTCAGGATGAACCGCGAACTGAACCAGTCGTCCTGCTGGCCTTCCTCAAGCATGGTCTGGAAACAGCCCAGCCCGACGGAGAGAAGGCCGATGCCAGCCCAATCGACGCGGTCGCGGCGGATCTCGTCCGCACTGTCGCGCGGCAGGAACACCATCGTCATGAGCACGGCGAGGATGCCAAAGGGCAGGTTGATGAAGAAAATCCAGCGCCAGCCGAGGGTGTCGGTCAGGTAGCCGCCGAGCACGGGACCGAGCGCGGGGCCAGCGATGACCCCGATGCCGAAGATGGCCTGGGCCGCGCCGAGCTGCTTCTTGGGGAACGTCTCGAACAGGATCGACTGGGCCTTGGCCAGCAGCCCGCCGCCGGCGAGGCCCTGCAGGACGCGGGCGATGACTAGCATGACCAGGCTGCTGGAGAGGCCGCAGAGCACGGACGAGGCCGTGAAGCCGATGAGCGAGAAGAGCAGGTACTGCCGGCGGCCGAAGCGGTTGCTCAGCCAGGCCGTCAGCGGGATCATCACGACGTTGGCGCAGGCGTAGCCGGTCGAGACCCAGCCCGCCTCTGACAGCGTCGCACCGAGGTTCCCCTGGATTTCGGGGAGTGCGACGTTGACGATGCTGGTGTCGATGACCTCGAGGATCGCGCCCAGCGCGGCGGTGATCGCGATGACCCACTTGAGCAGGTCCTTCCGGGCCAGCGACGCGGCCAGCGGGGAGAGACGGCTGAGGTCGGACCCGTAGAGTCCGGATTGGGCGGTGGCCATGGGATGCGACTCAGGGAGCGGCGCCCCGGACCAGCAGATCGACGGCCCCGGCGAGATAGGCGGCCGGCGTGTATTCCAGTTTCACGTGCGGCGACGCCCGGCGCAGCACGCCGGTGAAGATCATGCCGTTGAACAGGTCGGCGAGCAGCGCGGGGCTGGCGTCGGCGCGCAGGTGGCCCCGGGCGCGGGCGGTCTGCAGCCGGGCGATCAGTTCCTCCCGCAGCGGCCGCAGGATGGCCTTGAACACCTGGCGCTCGTGGTCGCTGTGATGGTGGATTTCGCCGATCATGGCGCGGATCAGCGGGAGATTTTCCTGCAGCAGCCGGTCGTAGCGGCGGGCCTGCGCGGTCAGGTCGGCGCGCAGGTCGCCGGTCACGGGGAGCGGAGTGGACTGCGTCCCGACCGAGCCGGGCCCGAAGTTCTGGCCGACCACGGCGGCGAGCAGCCGCTCCTTGGTCTGGAAATGCCGGAAGAGGGTAACCTCGTTGAGGCCGGCCTCGCGGGCGATGGCCCGGGTGGTCGCGCCGGTGAGCCCGTCGCGGGCAAACACCCGGGCGGCCGCGTCGAGCAGACGCTGGCGGGTGGGCGGACGGCGCGGGGCGGAGGTCTTCATAAATGCAAGTGGTTGCTTGCAAAAGAACGGGGGAGCTTTGCAAAGGCAAGCGGGTTTTGGGCCGGGCGAAGAAGCGGCTTTGACGAACGCCGGCCGGGTGTTCATCGGTAACCGGCATGCTTCAGTCGCTCCGCATCAAGAACCTGGCCCTGCTGGAGGAGGTCGCGCTCGATTTCGAGGCGGGGTTCACGGCGGTCACCGGTGAAACGGGTGCGGGCAAGAGCATCCTGCTGGGGGCGCTGGGCCTGCTGGCGGGTGAACGGGCGGACAAGAGCATCATCCGGCAGGGGGCGCCGGCGGTGGAGGCGGAAGCGGCCCTGTTTTTCGCCGACCCGCGGAAGATCGATGCCGTGCTCGCCGGCCTGGACCTGCCGCCCTGCGAGGACGGCGTGCTCATCCTCAAGCGCAGCCTGCCGCGGGACAAGGCGCCGAAGATCACGGTCAACGGCAGCTTGGCCACGCTGTCCGCGCTGCAGCAGCTCGGCGAGCACTGGGTGGATTTCCACGGGCCGAGCGAGCCCCGCCGGCTGCTCAAGGAAGCCTGCCAGCTCGAGCTGCTCGACCTGTTTGGCCGGATAGGGGAAACGCTCGCGACTTATCAGGAATGCTACCGCGCGTGGCGCGACCTGGTCGCCGAGCGGGACCGGATCGCGCGCGAGACGAAGCTTGCGCCTGACCAGATTGCGTTTCTGCAGAACCAGCTGGCGAAGATCGACGCGCTCGACCTGACCGAGCCGGCCATCGAGGCGCTGGAGCGCGATTTTGCGCGGATGAGCCGGGCCCAGGAGCTGATCGGGCTCGCCGAGGCGCTGGCCGGCGGCCTGACGGGGGAGGAGGGCGTGCAGAGTCGCGTGGCGGCGCTGCTGCGCGAGTCGCGGCAGCTGGAGAGCATTGATGCGGCGAGCAAGCCGCTGGCCGACCGGCTGGCCTCGGCCGCGGTGGAGCTGAACGACCTCGGCGCCGAGTTTTCGGCCCTGAGCCAGCAGCTCCAGTTTGATCCCGAGCAGGCGGAACAACTGACCGAGCGGATGAATACCTGGCTGGAGCTCAAACGGAAGCACGGCGGCGAGCTGGCGGCCGTGCTCGCCGCCCGGGACGGGATGCGCCGGCGGCTCGAGGTGCAGGGCGATCTCGCGGGTGCCCTGGCCAAGCTGGAGAAACAAATCTCAGACGCCCATCGGTCCGCGAAGAAGGAGGCCGCGGTCCTGCGCGGGCTCCGGGAAAAGGCGGCGAAGGAGCTGTCCAAGGTCGCGGCGAAGGGTATCGCCCAGCTGGGCTTCAAGAAGGCGGATTTCCAGGTGCGGCTGGTGCCGTTGCCGGACCTGGGGCCGACGGGTGACGGCGGCGCCGAATTCCTGTTCTCCCCGAACGTGGGCGAGGCGCCCCTGCCGCTGAACCGCGTGGCGTCGAGCGGCGAGCTGGCGCGCGTGATGCTGGCGCTGAAGACGGTGCTGGCGGACCTCGACGAGGTGCCGCTGCTGGTGTTCGACGAGGTGGACGCCAACGTCGGCGGCGAGATCGGCCGCGTGGTGGGGGAGAAGATGGCGGGCATTGCGAAGAATCACCAAGTGCTCTGCGTGACCCACCTGCCGCAGGTCGCGGCCCAGGCGACGTGCCATCTGGTGGTCACGAAGGACCAGTCGAAGGACCGGGCGGTGGTGACGATCGAGCCGATCCAGGCGAGCCGGAAGGCGCGGGTGGGCGAACTCGCGCGGATGCTCGGCGACAGCAAGGCGAAGAGCGCGCTGGCGCACGCCGAGGAGCTGCTGGGTTAACCCGACGGTTTCAAGGCAAGGTTTACTGCAAAGATCACGAGGACCAAACCGGCCGGCGCCGAGTGAGGGTCGATTTTCGACGACGGGTCTTCGTGCCCCTTGCGACCTGCGAGGTGAAAATCGGAGTGAGTGAACTTCAGGGGCGGAAGCTGCGCCACCTGGCCAGGGGCAGGTTGGCAATGCCGATGAAGGCGAGCTGGCTGGCGATGAAGGCGAGCAGCCACCAGAAGGTGGCCTCGACGAAGCCGTAGTTGTGGAGACCCACACCAAGCAGGTTCACGCCGAAGAAGCTCCAGCTCGTCACGATGTTGCCGAAGACGGCGAGGCACATCAGGCCGCGCTGCTTCACCAGCCCGCCCCAGCGGGCGTGCAGGATGATCGCATTCCAGATCACGATGATCAGCGCGCCGTTTTCCTTCGGATCCCAGCCCCAGAAGCGGCCCCAGGACTGGTCGGCCCAGATGCCGCCGAGGACCGTGCCGACGAGGCTGAACAGCGTCGCGAAGCAGACGATGCCATAGACCATCCGGGCAAGCGCATCGGCGGTGGCCTTGTCCAGGGACCGGGTGAAGACGCCGCGCACAATGTAGATCAGCGCGAGGAAGCCGGCGAGAAAGGTGGCGCCGTAGCCCGCGGTCACCGTCAGCACATGGGTTGAAAGCCAGAAATTGGAGTCGAGCACAGCGCGCATCATCTCAAGCGTGTCGCCGCCGAGCTCGAGGTAGGACGCGATGAGCAGGGTGCTGAAGCCGATGAGGCCGGCGGCGGCGGAGCCGATGCCGTTGCGGTAGAGGTATTCCAGTCCCAGGCAGAAGGCCACGGAGACCCAGCCGACAAACAGCGCGGCGGAGTAGAGGTTGGTGACCGGCGGGCGGCCTTCCAGCCACATGCGTGTGAGGATGCCCGCGGTGGTGAGCAACCACGCCAGGGTGACGAGCCGGAAGGCGCCGCGGCCGAGTTCGCGAGGCCAGTAGAGCCAGGAGCACAGCGCCGCGAAGAACGCCAGGACGTAGAGGATCTCCGCGGTGTAGAACGGCCGCACGTTGTTGTAGCGCATCTCGGCGTCGCACTTGCCGAGCGCGCTTGGAAAGCCCCTTTGCAGTTCCTCGCGATAGAGCCGGATAATCTCGTTGAACTCGTCCGGCCGCCCGGCCCGCCAGGTGTGCGCGAGCCCGGCATACGCCAGCACGTGCGCGTTGACCGCGCCGGTCTGGAACGTCTCCATCAGCGCCGTGCCGGCGTTTCTCCAGCCGTTCGCGTCGCTTTCCCCGGCCGCGGGAGCCACCGCGAGGATGTAGCCGAGCTGGGCCATGCGGTCGAAGCGTTCGCCATAGTCGAGCAGCCTGCGGGCGGCCGCCTCGTCGTGGGCCTTTTTCGCCTCCTTCGCGCGTACGGCGTCGATGCCGGCCGGAAGGATTTTCTGGAAATCCATCAGGCCGCCGAGAAAATCCGCGCGGTCGGAAGCGACGAGGCTCTCCTTCAGGCGGAGATACAGGATTACATTCGACTGGAGCTGAACGACGCTGCGTTGAAAGGCATTGCGCGCCTGCGCCTCGACCGGATCCGCGAGGCTGGCTTGGCGCTCGAGTTCCGGGAGGAATTTCCGGATCTGCGCGAAGGAGAAGCGACGTTTGCCCAGCCCATCCTCGGGCTGCAGGTGGAACAGGCTCAGCACATCGGGATTGTCGATGACGATCACCTGGTAGGTGTCCGCCTTGTCCCCGGCAAAGATCACGTCGAGAAACCACTCATTCGGCGTAAGCAGGCGGTCATCGGGCGTGGCGATGTGATGGCTCCGCTCGGCATCATTGTTGGCCGGGTCGTTGGAGACATTGTTGCAGAGGACGAGCAGGGAGGTGCGCGCGACGGTGTCCATCGGCTTGACCCGGCCGTTCATCAGGACCGGCAGGCGGCTGAAGCCGACGACGTCGAACGCGGCGGGATTGCGCGGCGGCAGCAGCGACCGGCCGATGAGGGCGAGGCCGAGCAGGAGCAAAAGCAGCGGGAGATACCGTTTCATGGTCACGCGGGAGGTTGCGCTGTCGCGGCGCGGCGTTTGCCGATGAAACCGGAGAGATGGATGCAGAACTGGACAATCAGGCCGAGCGTGATCATGGCGCAGGAGATGTAGGGCAGGCGCCAGCTGGGGTTCCGCACGACCTGGAGGACCGACATGGCGTGCTCGCCGTCCATCTGGTACTGGTAGAAGGTCAGGCCGGCGTACCGCAGCGGGTTGTTCATGTAGATCAGCACCTCGCGGTCATCGCGGCCGTCGGGTGTGGTCAGGCGGAGCCGGCTGGCGAAATTCTTCGGGATGTCGGTGCCAAGATAGACGTCATGGGTCGTCTTGAGCAGCGTGAGCGAAAAGGGCTTGTAGGCGCGCTGCGCGCGCATCCCGATGCGCCACGTGCGGCCGCCGTAGTCGAAGGTCTGCGGGGCCTGGAGCTGCGGCGACACGAGCCAGATGCCGAGCGAACCCTGGGGCCCGGCGAGCTCGACGAAGGCGGCGGGCCAGTTGCGCTCGTCCTGCTTGTAGGTCAGCGCCAGCGGCGTGGCGGTGATCTGCGGCCCGATGCCCACGGTGGCCAGGGAGGGATTTTCCCCCGCCGTGCCGCGCCGCAGGCCGAGGGCGGCGTTCGGATAGTATTCCTTGGTCACGACGCGGAACGGCAGCTTCGGATGCTGGACCGGGGTGCCGTCGGCCAGCCGGGCTTCCGGAATGACGACGACGTCGTCAAACTTCGGGTCGGTGGTGTCGATGATCGCGAGCTCGTTGGCGCGGTAGCTCTCCGCGTAGCTCTTCGTCTCGCCTTCCCGGAGCTGCAGCTGGAACTCCTCCTGCCAGAGCCCGCTGAGAAACTCCCCGACCAGCAGCAGGATGAGCCCCGCGTGGGTGAGGAAGATGCCGGATTTGCGCCAGGTGAGCTTGAAGCGGTAGACGTGGGCGGCGCCGAGGTTCACGAGCAGGAAGCCACCGATGAGGTAGCCGCCGGGAAACACGGGCAGCGGGATGGCGGTGCCGGGAATCCGCCAGAGCACGAAGAGGCTGTGGAAATATTTTTCCTGCACGGCCCAGATCCCGAGGTTTACCTGGTCGAGGGTGGCGGCGAAGACCAGGATCATCGACAGGGCGAGCAGCACGACCGTGAGCCGGAGCGACACGAAGAAATCCCGGAACTGGCGGACGGTGTCGTTCACGGGGCGGCGGGCGCGGGGGCCGAGATGGTTTGGAGGAAGGCGAGGAAGGCGGGCTTTTCCTTCGCCACGAGGTCGGCGGGCCCGCTCAACTTGAAGAACCAGGTGGCGTGGTTGTACGGCACGATGGCGCCGAGGATGCGGCGCGGTCCGGCCGCATCGGCGTTGACGAGGTCGACGACGATGAACGTCAGGCCGTGCTGTTCGATCCGGGTGGTTACGCCCGGGAGTTCGCCCTCGGACAGCGGAGCCAACTGGATTTGCCCCCGCCAGCGGTTGAGATTGGCGAGTTCGCCACCGACGTCGCCGGGAAACGCCGTGATGGAAAGATCGGCCTCGGCCCCGTTCTCACCCGGGACGGTGAAACTGCCCTTGCGCATCGCGGCGGGCGGCTTGGCCTTCCAATGGGCGGGGGCGGTCCACGTCAGATCGGAACCATCGGCGGTCGGGACGGCGGTGCCGGCCATGTCGGCCCCGCCGGGAGCCGCCGGGGCGCTGGCGCCGTCGACCGCGGCCATGCCCGGGGGCGGTTCCTCGGGCTTTTCCTTGGGCACGCGGTAACTCTCCACCTTGGCCTCACGGCAGGCCGCGAGCAGGATCAGCGTGACGAGCGACAGCAGGGCGTGGCGGTGGCGCATGAAGAGGGAGAACTCAGGGTTTTTGCGTGGAAACTTCAATCTAATCCGGCCGGTTACCGGCGGGCGTCTTGGCCGGAACTGGCGGGCGGTGCAGCCCGCCGGAATACCGCCCGTCCCATCCCGCGAGAGTCACTATTACGTGACTCTCGCGAGGGGGCGGTACGGGGGAATGAGGGAAGCCAGGCGTACCGGATTCTTGCCAACCAGCGTCCGGCCCGGGATAAACGCGGCATGACGTTTACCGCGCTGGGCGACACCGCTGTCGTGGTTGGACTCGGCACCGGCATAGATCCGTCGGTGCTCCCGCGTGTTCGTGCCCTCACGGCGGCCTTGGAACGCGACCGGCCGCCCGGCATCATCGAGGTGGTGCCCGCGTATGCGACCGTCACGGTGTTCTACGAACCCAGCCGCCTGACCGGCGAGGGCGGGCGGCCCTTCGAGCGGGTCTGCCATTTCATCACGGCGCGGGCGGGCAATCTCCAGGCCGAGGCCAAGAAGAAATTCGCCAAGCCGGGACGGACGATTGAGATCCCCGTGTGTTATGGCGGCGAATTCGGCCCGGACCTCGCCGAGGTGGCCGCGCACTGCGGGCTCAAGCCCGCGGACGTCATCAAGCGCCACAAGGGTGCGGATTACCTCGTACACATCATTGGATTTGCCCCGGGGTTTCCGTATCTCGGAGGCCTGCCGGAGAAGCTGCATACGCCGCGCCGGGCGACGCCGCGGAAAAATGTGCCGGCGGGGTCCGTGGGCATTGGCGGCGCGCAGACCGGCATCTATTCGCTGGCGACGCCCGGGGGCTGGCAGCTGATCGGGCGGACTCCGCTGGCGCTGTTCCGGCCCGGCGCAGAGGAACCGGCGCTGTTGCGCGTGGGAGACCGGGTGAGGTTCAAGCCGATCACGTCGGAGGAGTTTGCGGCATGGAAATAAAAATCCTGCGGAGCGGCATGCTGACCACGATCCAGGACCTGGGTCGGCGGGGTCATCGCGCGGAAGGCGTGCCGTGGAGCGGCGCGATGGACGGGTTTGCCCTCCGGGTGGCCAACCTGCTGGTGGGCAATCCCGAGGACACGGCTGCGCTCGAGTGCACGCTTCTGGGCCCCGAACTCGTCTTCTCCACGGCGGCGCTGGTGGCCGTGGCGGGGGCGGAATTTGAAGGGATGGAGTCGTGGCATCCCCAGGTGATCGCGGCGGGCGGCCGGCTGAAACTGGGCGCGGCCCGGCGCGGCTGCCGGGCTTATCTGGCCGTGGCGGGAGGCTTCGACCTCCCGCGGGTGCTTGGCAGCTGCAGCACGTACCTGCGCGCGGGCCTGGGGGGATTTGCCGGCCGGGCGCTGCGCGACGGTGACGTCCTGCAGGCTCCGGAGATCATGCGGCCGATGGCCGGCCACTGGCGCGTCGACGCGCGGATCTTTCCGGCCTACGCGCCGGCGCCCACGGTGCGGGTCGTGCGCGGGGCCCAGGCGGACGAATTTGGCGGGGTCCTGTTTGACTCGGAGTTCAAGATCATGGCGCAGTCGGACCGCATGGGCGTGCGGCTGGGCGGCCGGCGGCTGGCCCGGATCGGCGGGGCGGCGGAGCTCGTGTCATCGGCAGTGGCGCCCGGCACGGTGCAGATCCCGCCCGACGGCCAGCCCATCATCCTCATGGCGGATGCGCAGACGATCGGGGGCTATCCCCAGGCCGCGCACGTGATCAGCACGGACCTCCCGCTCGTCGCGCAGCTGCGGCCGGGGGATGAATTGAAATTCGCGGAAGTGCCGCTGAACGAGGCCCACCAACTGGCGCTCGAGCGCGAGCGCACGCTGGCGATCCTGCGCGAGGGACTGGCACAGAAATTCCGCTGACCCATGCCACGCATCGACCTCAACTGCGACCTGGGCGAAGGGGCGGGCCATGATGCCGAGTTGATGCCGCTCATCACGTCGGCGAACATCGCGTGCGGCGCGCACGCCGGGGACGAGGCGACCATGCGCGCGAGTGTGGTGCTGGCCCAGCGGCACGGCGTCCGGGTGGGGGCGCATCCGGGTTTCGTCGACCGGGAAAATTTCGGGCGACGGGAGCTGGCTGTTTCCCCGGTCGAGGCCGGCGTGCTGGTCCACGGCCAGATCCGGATTTTGCAACGGATCGCGGCCGAGACGGGTGCCGGGGTGCACCATGTGAAGCTGCACGGGGCGCTCTACAACATGGCGGCGCGTGACTACGATCTGGCCGTGATGATTGCGGCCGCGATCCAGACGACCGGCCGCGATTCGCTGCTTTATGCCCCGGCGGGAAGCCAGCTGATCCGGGCGGCCCGGCTGATCGGCCTGCCGGTGGCCGCCGAGGTGTTCGCTGATCGCACCTACCAGCCCGATGGCTCGCTGACGCCGCGGTCCCGGCCGGATGCGTTGATCAGCGATGAGGCCCGCGCCGCGGCTCAGGTGCTCCGGATGGTGCGCGAGGGAAGGGTCCTGACGACAGACGGCGCCGAGGTGCCGATCTCTGCCGACACGGTCTGCGTGCATGGCGACGGGCCGCGCGCGGTGGCGGTGGCGCACCGGTTGCGGCAGGAGCTGGAGCGGGCGGGAGTGGCAATCAAGGCGTTCGGCGCATGATCAAGCTGATTGGAATCCTGGTGGTGGCCGCGGGATTCGCGCTGCGGTTCAACACGCTGCTCGTGGTGCTGGCCGCCGGCATCGCGACCGGCTGGGTGGCGGGGATGACGTTCAACGGCATCATGGCGCTGTTCGGGGAATATTTCGTGGAGAACCGTTACATGACCCTGGTCGTCGTGCTGATGGTGCCGGTAATCGGCCTGCTGGAGCGCTACGGGCTGCAGGAGCGGGCGGAGACCCTGATCCGGCGCGCGAAGGCGGCGACGGCGGGCCGGGTGGTGCTGCTGTACACGGCGGTCCGGCAGATTTCAGTCAGCCTGGGAATCAATCTCGGGGGGCATGCGGCGGCGGTCAGGCCGTTGATCGCCCCGATGGCGGAGGGTGCGGCGCGCGCGCGCCATGGCGAATTGCCGGAGCAGACGGTGCAGGACATCCGGGCCCATGCGGCGGCGGCGGAAAACATCGGCAATTTCTTTGGCGAGGACATCTTCATCGCCGTCGGGGCGATCCTGCTGATGAAGGGGTTTTTTGATGCGCTGAAAATCGAGGTGAGCCTGTGGGCGATGGCGCGCTGGGGCATCCCGACGGCGCTCGTGGCCTTCGGGGTGATGGCGTGGCGGACGCGCGCGCTGGACCGGCGGATTGCCCGGGCCGCGAAGCCCCCGGGACCGAAGGAGGGCCGGACATGAAGCCGCTCATCACGGTCGAGTTTTTCTATGGGGTCGCGGGGGCCATGCTCGCGCTGGTTGCCGGGCGCATTGCCCGAGATGCGGGGCATCCGAAGCGGTGGGGCTCCGCGCTCTTCTGGGGCCTGCTGTCGGTCGTGTTCATTTTCGGAAAACTTCTCCCTCCGGTGGGAACGGGCTATCTGCTCCTGGCGATGGTGCTGCTGGCGGCGGCCGGACAGGTCGGCCGCTCCCATGAGGCCACCTCGAGCAAGGCTGAGCGCGTACTCCGGGCCGGAGGGCTGCAGGACAGGATTTTTTGGCCGGTGCTGCTCATCCCGGCCTCCGCCATCGCGGGGTCCCTGGGCCTGGCCGGAATTCATTTTGGTCCGTTCGCGCTGGTTGACCCCAAGCAGGCGACGCTGATTTCGGTCGGGATCGGCATGCTGCTGGCCCTGGCCGCGGGCCTGAAGGTGACCCGGGCCCGCATCGCCGTGCCGGTGGCGGAGGGCAGCCGGCTGCTCCAGACCGTCGGCTGGGCGGTGATCCTTCCGCAACTGCTGGCGGCGCTGGGAGGAATCTTTGCGCAAGCCGGGGTGGGTCCGGTCGTGGCCGGCCTGGTGGCGCAGGCGCTCCCGACACAATTTCCGTTTGTCGCGGTGGCGGCCTACTGCCTCGGCATGGCGCTCTTTACGGTGATCATGGGCAATGCCTTTGCCGCCTTCCCGGTCATCACGCTCGGGATCGGCCTGCCGCTGATCGTGCAGCAGCACCACGGCAACCCGGCGATCATGGCGTCCATCGGCATGCTCTCGGGCTATTGTGGCACGCTGCTGACGCCGATGGCGGCGAACTTCAACCTCGTGCCGGCCTTGCTGCTGGAGCTGCCGGACAAGCACGCGGTGATCAAGGCGCAGATTCCCATCGCCCTGGTGATTCTGGCGGCGAACGTGCTGCTGATGTACTTTTGTGTCTATCGGTTCTAGGTTTGCCGCGCATGAAAACCGTCCTGGTCACCGGCTTCGAACCCTTCGGCGGGGAGAAAATCAACCCCTCGCAGGAAATCGCGCGCCAACTGAACGGCCGGGTGATTGCCGGGCGCCGCGTGATCGGCCGGATCCTGCCGTGCATGTTTGGCGCGGCGAATGCCGAATTGCGGCGGATCCTGCGCGAGCTGTCCCCGGAGTTGGTCATCGCGGTGGGCCAGGCGGGCGGGCGGGCGGAAATCACCCCGGAGCGGGTGGCGATCAACATCGATGACGCGCGCATCGCGGACAATGCGGGGGCGCAGCCGGTGGATGTGCCGGTCGTGGCGCGGGGACCGGCGGCCTATTGGAGCACGCTGCCAATCAAGGCCATCGTTGCGACCCTGCGCGCCCATGAAATCCCGGCGGCGGTTTCGCAGACGGCCGGAACGTTCGTCTGCAATCATGTCTTCTATGGGCTGATGCACGCCTTGCGCTCGCGGCGCGGCGTGCGGGGCGGGTTCATCCATGTGCCGTTTCTCCCGGAGCAGGCCAAAACGGGACAGCCGAGCCTGTCGCAGGAGGCCATGATCGAGGGCATCGCCCTGGCGGTCGCAGTGGCCGTCCGCACGCGTCATGACCGGCGCGAGACCGGCGGGCAGAACCACTAGGTGCCGGGCACCCGCTCAGGTGTTGAACCGGAAGAGCGCGACGTCGCCGTCGGCGAAGACGTAGTCCTTGCCCTCGAGGCGGTACTTGCCGGCCTCGCGCGCGGCGGCGACACTGCCCAGCGTCGTCAGGTCGCGATAGGACACGATCTCGGCCTTGATGAAGCCCTTCTCGAAGTCGGTGTGGATGACGCCGGCGGCCTGCGGGGCCTTCCAGCCTTTCCTGATCGTCCAGGCGCGGACCTCCTTTTCCCCGGCGGTGAAATAGGTCTGCAGGCCGAGCAGCTGGTAGGTGCCCTTGATGAGGGACGAGACGCCGGAGTCATCCACGCCGAGATCCTTCAGGAAGGCCCGGGCCTCCTCGGCCGGAAGGTCGATGAGCTCGGACTCGATCTTCGCGCTGATCGGCACGTAGGCGGCATCGTGATGCGTGCGGACGTACTCCGCGACCTTCTGGACGAACGGATTCTGTTCGGCGGTGGCGAGATCGCCCTCGGCGACGTTACAGGCGAAGAGCACGGGCTTCGCGGTGAGCAGCTGGAACAGCTTCATCAGCGCGACTTCCTCGGGCGTGGCGGCGAGGGTGTTGGCGGTCTTGCCCGAGTTCAGGTGCGGGGAAAGTTTCTCCAGCAGTGCCAGCTCAAGGATGGCCTCCTTGTCGCCGGACTTGGCCTTCTTCTGGGTCTTGTCGATGCGCTTCGCGACCGCGTCGAGGTCGGCGAGCACGAGCTCGGTGGTGATGACCTCGATGTCGCGCACGGGATCGACGCCGCCCATGGTGTGGATGATGTCGTTGTCCTCGAAGCAGCGCACGACCTGCACGATGGCGTCGACCTCGCGGATGGTGGCGAGGAACTGGTTGCCCAGGCCCTCGCCCTTACTGGCGCCGGCGACGAGTCCGGCGATGTCCACGAATTCAATGGCCGCGGGGACGACGACGTTGGTCTTGGCGATCTTCTGGAGGACAAGGGCGCGTTCATCGGGTACGATCACGACCCCGACGTTGGGGTCGATGGTGCAGAACGGGTAGTTGGCGGCCTCGGCCTTGCGGGAGCGGGTAAGGGCGTTGAAGAGGGTGGATTTACCCACATTGGGGAGGCCGACGATGCCAGCTTTGAGCATAAGGTTGGTCAACAGAGCGGGGGAGTCAGGGCTTGACAAGCCAATTGCCGGACGGTCTTGTCATCGTTTTTCCAAGCAAGAAACGCTCCGCAAAACACCTGTCATGGCTCTCAAAATCCGTCTCACCCGCATCGGCGCCGTTCACCAGCCGCACTACCGCTTCGTCATTGCCGAAGCCCGTTCGCGCCGCGATGGCGATCCGGTCGAAGTCGTTGGCATCTATGATCCCCGCCTCAAGGGCGAAACCGTCAAGCTGAAGCTTGACCGGGTCGACTACTGGCTCAGCAAGGGCGCCAAGCCGACCGACACCGTGCACGCCATGATCAAGAAGGCGCGCCGCGCTGGTACGCCCGCGGCCTGAGCCTGCCGGTTCCTTTATCCTTTCAAAATCGCCCTGCCGTTCGCCGGCTCGGGCGATTTTTTCGTTTAGCCTCCCGACTCACCGCCATGCTGCGCATTGATGTCCTCACTCTGTTTCCCCGGATGCTGGATAGTGTCCTGGCCGAAAGCATTCTGGGGAAGGGAATCGCGGCGGGCCACCTGGGGGTGGCGGTCCACGATTTGCGCGCCTGGTCGACCGACAAGCACCGCACGGCGGATGACCGGCCGTTCGGCGGCGGGGCGGGCATGGTGATGAAGCCGGAACCGGCCTTTGCGGCCATCGAGCAGCTCCAGACGCCGGGCTGCCGGCGTATTTACCTGACCCCGGACGGCACGCCGCTTTCGCCGGCGCTGGCGCAGGAACTTTCACAGCAGCAGCATCTTGTTCTGCTGAGCGGGCATTACGAGGGGATCGACCAGCGGATCCGCGACCGGGTCATCGACCAGGAGATCAGCATCGGCGACTATGTGCTGACCAACGGTACGCTCGCGGCGGCGGTTTTGATCGATGCGCTGGCCCGTTTCATCCCCGGCGTGCTCGGGGAGGAAAAGTCATTGACGCACGAATCCTTCACCAGCAAGTTGCTCGACTTTCCTCAATACACGCGTCCCGCCGAATATCGAGGCATGTCCGTTCCGGAGGTCCTGCTTTCCGGAAATCATGCCGAAATCGAGAAGTGGCGGATCGCGAAACAGGTGGAAAAAACCCGTCAGGTCCGACCCGATTTACTCAAATAAACAGCCATGAACCCGATCATCTCCGAAATCACCGCTGAGCAGGTGAAAAAAGACATCACTCCCTTCAAGGTGGGCGACGGCGTGCGCGTGCACACCAAGGTCCGCGAGGGCGACAAGGAACGCGTGCAGGTTTACTCCGGCATCGTCATCGCCCGGAAGGGTCATGGCATCCATGAGGTCTTCACCGTGCGCCGCATCAGCTACGGCGAGGGCGTCGAGCGCGTGTTCCCGGTCAACTCCCCGAACATCGAGAAGATCGAGGTCGAGCGCGAGTCCGAGAACATGAAGGCCCGCCTCTACTACCTCCGCCACCGCACTGGCAAGGCGGCCGTCGCCGTCAAGGCACGCGAGAACCGCGTCGCCCCCGCCGCGGCGCCGGCGGCCGCGCCCGCCGCCAACTGAGTTTCCGCCGGTCCCGCCGGTCGGCCCAAGCGAGCCTCTTCCCCGGCTCGCTTTTTTATGCCCGAAATTCTGCTTCCCCGGCCGCGGGACAGGGCGTAGTGCTAACCCACCGACGGGTCCGAACCTCCTTCTCTCCATGACGCTCCAGACTTCCCTTCTCGCCCAAGCCGCCGCCGAGGCCCGCGGCCTCGCGATTGATGCCGTGCACCGGTGCTCCTCCGGACACCTCGGGCTGCCGCTGGGCTGCGCCGAGATCGGCGCCGTGCTCTATGGCCACGCCCTCGTGCACCATCCGGACGAGCCGCGCTGGCTGAACCGCGACCGCTTCGTCCTCTCCGCCGGTCACGGCTCGATGTTCCTCTACAGCTGGCTGCACCTCAGCGGCTACGCGCTTTCGCTCGAGGACCTGAAGAACTTCCGCGTGCTGCACAGCAAGACGCCCGGGCACCCCGAGTTTCACGAGACCCCGGGCGTCGAGGCCACCACCGGTCCGCTCGGCCAGGGCATCGGCAATGCCGTCGGCCTGGCGATGGCCGGCCAGATGGCGGCGGCGCGGTTCAACGCACCCGGCCATGAGATCTTCGATTATCATGTCATCTGCCTCGCGGGCGACGGCTGCATGCAGGAAGGCGTGGCGATGGAGGCGGTGGAGTTCGCCGGCCACCAGGGCCTCGACAACCTCATCCTGATCTATGACTCGAACGACGTGACGCTGGACGCCATGGCCAGCAAGACGCAGAGCGAGAACACGGCCGCGCGCTTCAAGGCGATCGAGTGGGATGTGCAGACACTGACCGACGGCAGCGACATGCCCGCCATCCTCAAGGCCATCAACAAGGCCAAGAAGGCCAAGAGCGGAAAGCCGCAGCTCATCATCGCCCGCACGATCATCGGCAAGGGAATTCCCGAAGTGCAGGGCACCCCGAAGGCCCACGGCGAGGGTGGGGCGAAATTCGCCGACTCCGCCCGGGCCGGCCTCGGTCTGCCGGCCGACCAGCATTTTTATGTGAGCGAACCGGTTCGCGACTATTTCGCCGGCCATAAGAAGCGCCTCAAGCGCGGCTACGCCAAGTGGAAGAAAGCCTTTGCCGCCTGGCGCGAGGCGCAGCCGGACAAGGCCGCGCTGCTCGACCGCGCCGGTCAGGCGGCGAGTGCCGCGCACCTGTTGGAAAGGATGCCGTTGTTCCCGGCCGACGCCAAGCTGGCCACGCGCGCCGCGGGCCGGGATGTGCTGCAACCGGTCGCAGCCGAGCTGCCGCTGCTGATCACGGGCAGCGCCGATCTCAACGGCTCCACGTTGAATGTCATCGCGAGCGACAAGGATTTCGACAAGACCAACCGCGCGGGCCGCAACATCCGTTACGGCATCCGCGAGCATGGCATGGCTGCGATCAACAACGGCGTGGCCTATGACGGCCTGTTCCGCCCGTCGTGCGCAACCTTCCTGGTCTTCGCCGATTACTCGCGGCCCTCGATGCGCATCGCGGCGCTGTCCAAGCTGCCGGTGGTTTATATCTACACGCACGATTCCGTCGGGGTGGGCGAGGACGGACCGACGCACGAGCCCGTCGAGACGGTGTCGGCGCTGCGGCTGATTCCCCATTTCGAAGTGATCCGCCCGGCTGATCCCGAGGAAACTGCCGGTGCTTTCGCCGCGGCCTTCGAACGGACCGACGGTCCGACCCTGCTCGCGCTCAGCCGCCAGGCGGTGCCGATGCTGAATGACTGTCCGCCGCACGAGCGCCGGGCGGGCGTGCTCAAGGGCGGCTATATCCTGATCCAAGAGACCGCGCCGCTTACCCACATCCTGCTGGGGAGCGGCAGCGAAGTGCAGTGGGCCGTGGCCGCCGCGAAGATCCTCGGGCCCGGCACGCGGGTGGTCTCGATGCCCTCGTTCCTCCGGTTTGACCGCCAGCCGGCCGCCTATCGCGAGGCGATCCTTCCCGCATCGTGCCTGAAGCGCGTGGCCATCGAGGCCGGCGTGACGGGCCTGTGGTATAAGTATGTCGGCCTCCAGGGCCGGGTGGTGGGGATCGATCGCTTTGGGCTCAGCGCCCCGGGCAATATCGTGATGAAGGAACTCGGCATCACGGCGGAGGCCGTGGCGGCGGCGGCCCGCAGCACCTGAGGTACCTAAATTTTAGGTAGGATGACGTCCGCCCGGGCTCTGCGCGCCCGGCTCGCCATTAGTTTTTTGCGATAGGCGGGCAGGTGGCATTAGGCCGACGCAAAAATTTAAGTTCCGCACCGTCTTTCTCTTGCATTTATGGTTAGCCGCCTAACTATAAGCCCCCTCACCGATTAATTTAGCTCCCGGATCATGCCACTGTTGATGCTCAAAAATCTCCCCCGCTACGAGTGCTTGCTCGAGGCGGCGAAGGAGTTTCCCGACCTTGATCCATCGGCATGTGTGGCATTTCTGCATCTTTTGCACGCGGGTGACGAGTGTTTCCACGCTGTGGAGGCCCAGCTGGCGAGGCATAACATCACCCAAGGCCGATTTGGCGTGCTGATGAGCCTGATGAACAACTGCCGCAACGACGGGGGTCGGGCGGCGCTGAGTCCCGCGGAACTGGCGGAACGCACCGGAGTCACGCGTGCGACCATGACCGGGCTGGTGGACACACTTGAACGCGACGGGCTCGTCACCCGGGCCCATGACACCGAGGACCGCCGCATGATGGTGGTCTGCCTCACGCCACGCGGCCGGGAACTCCTGCATGAAATCCTGCCGGATCATTTCAAGCGCATGGCGACGCTGATGCAGGCCCTGACCGAAACCGAACGCAAAACCCTCGTGAACCTGCTTGGAAAGATCACCGAGCAGGCCGCCGTGATGTCGCCGGCCGCCGCCTTGCATCTCACCCCATCGGTTTGACCCGCACTTTCAGCCTCCTTCACGTATCCTAATCACTGACTAACATGTTTAAGAAAATCACTACCTTCGCCCTCACCGTGGTCGGCATCATCCTTGTGGTCGGCGCGCTCGTCGGCACCAAGTTGAACCAGTTCTCCGTGATGGGCGCCGCCGGAGCCGCCATGGTCATTCCGCCTGAAACGGTCACTGCGGCCACGGCCCGCGACGACAGCTGGGAGACGAGCATCACGGCCACCGGGACCATCACGGCGGTGCAGGGCGTCACGGTTTCCGCCGAGATGGCGGGAAAAGTCGTGAAAATCACCTTCGAGTCCGGGTCCACGGTGCAAGCCGGCGACCTGCTGGTGCAACTCGACACCTCGGTCGAGGAAGCCCAGCTGCGTGCGGCCGAGGCGGCTTCCGCGCTGGCCAATCTCAATCTCGCCCGCGCCCGCACCCTGCGCGAGAACAACACCAACTCGCAGGCCGATCTCGACGGGGCCGACGCCCAGGCCAAGCAGGCCGAGGCCCAGGCGGAAAACATCCGGGCGGTGATCGCGAAGAAGACCATTCGCGCCCCGTTTGCCGGGCGCCTGGGTTTGCGCCTCGTGAACCTGGGCCAGATCCTCAAGGAGGGCGACGGCATCGTTTCGCTGCAGACCCTCGACCCGATCTATGCCGATTTCTCCCTGCCGCAGCAGCGGCTGGCCGTGCTCAACGCGGGCGTGGTGGTGCGCGTGACGAGCGACGCCGCCCCGGGTACGACCTTTGAGGGCAAGATCAATGCGGTGAACCCGGATGTGGATGTGGTCACGCGCAATGTCCGTCTGCAGGCGATCCTGGCCAATGCCGGCGAAAAGCTCCGCCCGGGCATGTTTGCCACCGTCACCGTCGTGCTGCCCGTCAGGGAGACCGTGCGGGTGATCCCGACGTCCGCCGTGCTTTATGCGCCGTATGGCGACTCGGTCTTCGTGATCGACGAGAAGAAGAACGAAAAGACCGGCCAGACCGAGAAGGTGCTGCGCCAGCAATTCGTCCGCCTCGGCACGGCGCGCGGGGACTTCGTCGCCGTCGTCTCCGGCCTGGAAAAAGGCGAATCCATCGTGACCTCCGGCGTGTTCAAGCTGCGCCCCGGCGAGGTCGTGGTCATTGACAACCGCCTGGCCCCCGACGCGCAGCTGGCCCCGAAACCCAACGACACCTGAGTCCCTCGCCGGCCCGCAAGGATCACCCTCGGGTTTCCCCTTCGCGCCCGGCGCCGCCCTGTCCCATGAAATCCTTTACCGACCTCTTTATCCGCCGGCCCGTTCTCGCCATTGTTGTGAACACGGTGATCATCATCGCCGGCATCTCGGCCTACCGCTCGCTGTCCACGCGGCAATACCCTCGCAGCGACAACGCGTCCGTCACCATCTCCACCGTCTACGTCGGCGCAAGCGCCGAGCTCGTGCGCGGCTTCGTCACCACGCCGCTCGAGCAGGCCATCTCCGCGGCCGACGGCATCGATTACATCGAGTCGAAAAGCCTGCAGGGCTACTCGCTCATCAACGTCCGGCTCAAGCTCAACTACGATCCGATCAAGGCGCTCGCCGAGATCAGCGCGAAGGTGAACCAGGTCCGCAACGACCTCCCGCCCGAGGCGGAGGTGCCGGCGATCAACGTGGAGTCCGCCGACAGCCAGTTCGCCTCGGCCTACCTGAGCTTCGCCTCCACCATCCTCTCGCAGAACGAGATCACCGACTACCTCGTGCGGGTGGTGCAGCCGCGCCTCGCGGCCGTCGCAGGCGTGCAGCGCGCCGACATCATCGGCGCCCGCACCTTCGCGATGCGCATCTGGCTCAAGCCCGACCGCATGGCGGCCTTCAACATCAGCCCGGCGCAGGTCCGCGCCGCGCTCGCGGCGAATAATTACCTCGCCGCCGTGGGCTCGACCAAGGGCGCCCTGGTGCAGGTCAACCTTACCGCCGATACCGACCTGCATTCGGTCGGCGAATTCAAGCGGCTGGTCATCCGCCAGCAGAACGACACGACGGTGCGCCTCGAGGACATTGCGGACGTCGCGCTTGGCTCCGAGGATTACGACACGGAGGTCCACATGACCGGCCAGACCGCCGTCTTCGTCGGCATATATCCACTGCCCAACGCCAACACGATCGATGTCGTGCAGCGCGTGCGCACGGAGCTCGATGCCATCCGGAAGGGTCTGCCCAACGGGCTTTCGGCCCAGATCGGCTACGACGCCTCGGAATACATCAGCGATGCCATCCACGAGGTCTTTCACACCCTGATCGACACCTTGGTGATCGTGATGATCGTCATCTTCCTGTTCCTCGGCTCCTGGCGGTCCGTGATCGTGCCCATCTGCGCCATCCCGGTGTCGCTGATCGGCGCCCTGTTCCTCATGCAGGTCTTTGGGTTCACGATCAACCTGCTCACCTTGCTGGCGATCGTGCTCTCGGTCGGGTTGGTGGTCGATGACGCCATTGTCGTGGTGGAGAACGTCGAGCGCCACCTGCGCGAAGGCCGCACCCCCCTGGATGCGGCGTTGATCGGCGGCCGCGAATTGCTCGGGCCGGTCATCGCGATGACGATCACCTTGGCGGCGGTCTATGCCCCGATCGGCCTGCAGGGCGGCCTGACCGGCACGCTGTTCCGGGAATTCGCCCTCACGCTTGCCGGCGCCGTGACCATTTCCGGCATCGTGGCGCTCACGCTTTCACCGATGATGTCCGCCAAGCTGCTCCGCAGCGCCGCGGACGAGGAGAAGGGCTTCGCCGGGTGGGTGAACCATCGCTTTGACCGGCTGCGGGTGGTCTACGGCCGCGCCCTGGGCGCCACGCTCAACGCGCGCCCGGCGGTCTATGCGGTCTGGGTCGTGTTCGGCCTGCTGCCCGTCCTGATGTACCAGTTTTCCCCGAAGGAACTCGCCCCGTCCGAGGACCAGGGCGTGATCTTCGGCATCATCAACGCCCCGTCGAACATCTCGCCCGACCAGAAGGGCGTCTTCGGCCACGCGGCGGAGCAAGCCTTCCTGAGCACCCCCGAAGTGGACCTCACCTTCCAGATCCTGCTGCCGCCGTCGCAGGGCGCGGCCTTGGGGGCGGACGGCTTCAGCGGCATGGTGGTGAAGCCTTGGAAGCAGCGCCACCGCACTGTGGGTCAGATCCTGCCGGACGTGCAGGGCAAGCTCTCGCAGATTCCCGGCCTGCAGGTGTTCGCGACGACGCCCTCGGCCCTGCCGGGGGGCAGCAATTTCCCGGTCGAGTTCATCATCGCCTCGACGGCGGAGCCCAAGCAGCTGCTGGAATTCGCCCAGAAAATCCAGCAGCGGGCGGCGAAGAGCGGGATGTTCTTCTTCCCGCCGCTGATCGACCTGAAGATCGACCAGCCGCAGGCGGAGATCGTGATCGACCGCGACAAGACCGCCACGCTCGGCCTGAACCTCACGCAGGTGGGCGGCGACCTCGCGGCTGCGCTGGGCGGCAACTATGTCAACCGCTTCAACATCGACGGCCGCAGCTACAAGGTCATCCCGCAGATCAAGCGCGCGGAGCGCCTCAATCCCGAACAGCTGAAGGACATCTACGTCTCGGGGCCCAACGGGCAGCTCGTCCCGCTCAGCACGGTCGCCACCATCCGGAACGAAACGGTGCCGCGCTCGCTCAACCGCTTCCAGCAGCTCAATGCCGTGAAGCTCTCCGGCGTCACCAGCCGGACCCTGGACGAGGCGCTGAAGTCGCTCGAGGACGCCGCGCATGAGATTCTCCCGCCCGGCTACTCGATCGACTACACCGGCGAGTCGCGCCAGCTCCGACAGGAGGGCAACAAGTTCCTCCCGGCGCTCCTGATGGCGATCGTCCTGATCTTCCTGGCGCTGGCGGTGCAGTTCAATTCGTTCCGCGATCCGCTCGTGATCCTGCTCGGCTCGGTGCCGCTCGCGATGTTCGGCGCACTCATCTTTACCGTGCTGAAGATGCCCAATCCCAACATCCCCTACTGGACGAGCGGCTGGACGACCACGATGAACATCTATGCACAGGTCGGCTTGGTCACGCTCGTCGGCCTGGTGGCGAAGAACGGCATCCTCATCGTGGAGTTTGCCAACAAGCTCCAGGAGTCCGGCATGGCCAAGCTCGAGGCCGTCCATGAGGCCGCCATGACGCGTCTCCGCCCGATCCTGATGACCTCCGTCGCCACCGTGGCCGGGCACTTCCCGCTGACCTTGGTGACCGGGGCCGGTGCGGCGGCGCGCAATTCGATCGGCCTCGTGCTGGTTGGCGGCATGACCATCGGCACGATCTTCACCCTCTTCGTCGTGCCTTCACTCTACATCCTCATGGCCAGGGACCATACGCACGACCGGTCGCGTGCCGCCGCTCCTGAGCTCGTGCCCGCCACCCAGGGCAAATAACCTTCCTTATGAAACCCGCCCGTCCACTCCTCGCCGCCGTCTTTGTCCTGCTTGCGCCGATCGCCGGCACCCTCCGCGCCGAGCCGGCGCCCGCCGTGCCCGACCAGCTCGACCTCAAGGCCGCGCTCGGCTTTGCCATCGGGAACAACTTCGCGATCCGCCAGGCCCGCGAGCGCATCAAGCAGCAGGAAGGCGTCGTGACCCAGGTCACCGCCCAGCAGCTGCCCACTGTCGCGGCCAGCGGTTCGTATCAGGCCAACAGCACGGAGATCTCCCAGACCTACCCGCAGAGCGACCGTTACTGGACGATCAGCGTGATTGCGACGCAGACGCTCTACGCCGGCGGCGGCGTGCGCTCGTCCATCAGGAGTTCCGACCTCGCCCGCGAGGCCGCGCTGCTCGACCTCAAGTCCGTCGTCAACGACGCCCTGCTGTCCGTGCGCACCGCGTTCTACGGCGTGCTGCTGGACCGGGAAAAGATCACCGTGCAGGAGAAGAACGTCGAGCTGCTCCAGCAGCAGCTGAAGGATGTCTCCAACCGCTTCGAGGCCGGCACCGTCTCCTCCTTTGAGAAGCTCCGGGCCGAGGTCGCCCTCGCCAACGCCAAGACCCCGCTCATCACCGCCCGCAACGACTACCGGCTCGCGCTCGAGTCGCTCCGCCAGGCGCTGGGCCTCACCGGGGCCGGGGCCCAGAGCAAGCCCCTCAATGTCGTCGGCAGCCTCGATTATACGCCGGCGGAATTCGACCTCGCGGCGGCGTTCGAGTCGGCCAAGGCCAACCTGCCCGAACTGCAGCGCCTCGACAAGCTCGCCAAGGCCAACGAAGAGGCCGTGACCACGGCCCGTTCCGGTTATCTTCCGACGGTCGCAGCCTATGGCGGTTGGGGCCTGGCCAAGGGGCTGACGAACTCCTTCGACGATTCCTTCCAAGGCTGGGAAATCGGCATCAAGTCGCAGTGGAACATCTTCGACGGCCGCGCCACCGCCGGCAAGGTCAGCCAGGCTCGCTCGCTTCTCCAGCAGTCGCGCCTTTCTTTCGACGAGGCGGAGTTGTCCGCGGAAGTCGCCGTGCGCCGCGCCTATTCGTCCTGGCAGGAAGCCACCGAGCTGGCCGACGCCTCCAAAAAGGTGACCGGCCAGGCCGAGGAGGCCGTCCGCCTTGCCAACGCCCGCTACAGTGCCGGCACCAGCACGCAGCTCGATGTGCTGCAGGCGCAGGTGGACCTCACGACCGCCCGCACGAACGAGCTGCAGGCCTACTATACCTACGTGGTCGCTGTCGCCACCCTCCGCAATGCGATGGGGCTCAGCGACGAGCTGGTCGTGGAGTAAGAGCCAGGGGCCGCATGTAGCGCGGGGTGGCCGGACGCCGCCTTGCAGGGAGGTATAGGGCGGATTTTCCCCAATCCGCCGCGTTTGGGCTCTAACGGAGTCCAACCGGCGCGTTAGGGATAACGCGCCCTACCTTTCAAACCGGCGGGATCAGCGGCCCCGCCCTGCAGGAAAGAGGGCGCCGTTATCCGCCCTGGAATTTTTCTGATTTCCCACCACGGGCTCGCAACTTGGGAAACTCTGGGGTGTCCTTTTCCCGCGCATGAAATTCGGTCGCGTGCTCCTGTTCGGGACCCTGGTGCTGGCGGTGCTGCTGCTGGCGGCTCTCGGCGTGGCCTTCAACCCGGGCTTCCAGACTTGGGCGGCCCGACGCGCCCTGGCGGAGCGGCCGGAGATTGAGCTCACGTTCAGCCGGGTGTCCGCCGGGCTGAATCACCTGCAGCTGTCGGACGTCCGGCTGGTGCGCGATGGCGCCGTGCTGACCATGCCCTCGGCCGAGGTCGAGTTGCCGCTGCTCCCCGCGATTTTCCGCGACCAGCTGCTCATCCGCCGCCTGGTGGCCCGCGGCTGGACGCTCGACCTGACCAAGGCCCGGCCGTCTCCGGCCACCGCCCGCCGCTCCGTCCGTCCGCGGGAATTTTCGCTGCTCGCGCCGGCCTATGCCGCTGATCCCACCGTGCCGTCCCCGGTACTGTTCGCCGGCATTTTCCACCAGCTGGCCCTGCCGGTGGACCTGGCCCTCGACGGCGTGGATCTGGCGGGCGAAGTGCTCTTGCCGGCCGTGGCCGACCGTCCGGCGATCCGGGCGAAATTCACCCTCGCCGGTGGCGGTCTGGCCGCCGGCCGGGCCGGGGAATTCGACTACACGGCGGCCGTGGCCTTCGAGGGCAATGACGTGCCCGTGCGCAACCTTACCGTCCGGGGCACGCTGGGCGTGGTGATGGACACTCCGCGCACGCTGTCCCGGCTGGTGGCCATGACCGAAGCCGAGGCGGCCGGCCCGAAATTTCCCGGCGGCGTGAAGCTGGCCATCGACGCCTCGGCCCTGCGGTCGGCCGCCGGTGAAAATTATGTCGTGAGCCTTTCATCGGGAGCGAAGCAGCTGGCGGCGCTTGACACGAGTTACCCCGCCGGGGCGAGCCGCCTTGGCGGCAACTGGCGGCTCGACATGCGCGACACCGACCTGGCGCCGTTCTCCTTTGGCCGCGAGCTGCCCGCGTTCGAGGCGGTGGGCGAGGGCCGGTTTGAAACGGACACGTCCTTTGCGGAGCTCAATGCGAGCGGGAACCTGGTCGCCACCCTGGGCCGGCTGGAGGTCATCAATCCGCAGCTCTCGCGGCTCGGGCCCATTCATCTTGCCGCCGAGTTCGATGTCGCGCAGCGCGCCGGGGCCACGCGTGTGGACCGGCTGGCCGTGAGGGTGGGGGGAGCGAAGCCCGTGGCCACGGTGCAGGCGCTGCAGCCCTTTGAATTCAATCTGAAGACGGGTGAGCTCAATCTGGCCGATCCGGCGAAGGATTTGCTCGGCGTTGCCTTCCAGGGGTTGCCCCTGGCCTGGCTGGGCCCGTTGGTCACGATGGAAGGCCTGGTGGCGACCGGCACCGACCTGCAGGGCGAGTTTGTCGCCAGCGCCCGCAACGGCGGCTTCACGCTCCGTCCGAAGGCGCCCCTGACCGTGGGCCACCTGACCGTGTCCCGGCTGGATGGCCAGCCGTTGCTCAAGGCGCTCGACCTGTCGCTGACCGCCTCGGCCGACTACACGCCGCAGGGCTGGCAGGTGGAGCTGGCTCCGCTGGCCGCGGCCAGCCAGGGAACCGGCCTCCTGACCGTCGAGGGCCGCATCGGCCAGCTGGCGGGTGAGCATCAGCCGGTCAAGGCGGCGGGCAAGTGGACGGGTCAGCTCGCGGCGCTGCTGGCCCAGCCGATCGCCGCCCGCTTCGCCGTCCTGACGGGTGGGGAGATGCAGGGCGATTTTGTGGCGAGCCTGGGGACGCGGAAGGAATTTCAGCTCCGGCTCGCATTGAACCGCCTCGCGGCGGCCGGCGCCTCCGCGCTCCCGGCCATCATCGCGGATGTGCGTGTGAACCGTGATCCCGATGGCCGGATCACCTTCAACGCCCCGCTCCGGTTTGAGCGCGACGACCGCAAATCCGACTTGGTCTTCTCGGGGACCTGCCTGCCGGGCCCGGCCGGCCTGAAGGTGGACGCCCGGGCGGTGAGCGACCTGCTGGCCCTCGAGGATGCCCAGGTTCTTGTTGCGCCCTTCAGCGGTGCTCCGCCCGTTTCCGCCGTCGCCGGCGGGACCGCGGCGCCGTCCGCTCCGGTCTGGGCCGGCGTCAGCGGCCAGCTCGCGCTTGCGTTGAAAAAGGTGGTTTACCATGGGAAATTCCAGGTGACGGATGTCACGGGCGTGCTCCGCCTCGGGGCCGCGGCCCTCACGCTGGAGGAGGGACGGGGTGGGTTTGGCTCCGATAGCGACGTGAAGCTCACGGGTGGCGTGACGTTCAACCCCGGCGCGGCGCAGCCCTACGCGCTCGCGGCCGACTTTGCGCTCAACAATTTCGACACCGTCCCGGCGTTCCGGGCCATCGACCCGACGCGGCTGCCCACGGTGGAGGCCCGGATCAACCTCACCAGCCGGCTCACCGCCGGCGCCACCACGCTGGCGGACCTGGCGGGCCGCACGCGCGGCGACCTGCTCATCACCAGCAAGGGCGGGATTTTCCGCGGACTGTCGGCGGACCTGACCGATCGCATCCAGAAGACCCAGTCGCGGGTCACGGCGATCGCCAGCTTTCTCGGCGTGGTGCCGGACGACTACGTCAACAAGACGAAGATCCTGTCCGACATCGCGAAGGCGCTGAGCGAGATTCCCTTCGACCAGCTTAGCGTGACCGCGAGCCGCGATGACTCGCTCAACCTCCAGCTCAAGGACTTCACCTTGATCTCGCCCGAGGTGCGGATCGGCGGCGGAGGCGGGATCCGTTTTGTCGAGGGCGTGCCGGTGCTGGCCCAGCCGATGGAGATCGAGCTCAATCTCGGGGCGCGAGGCAAGCTGGGCGACCTGATCAAGCGCGCCGGCCTGCTGGAGACGGCGCGCGACGACCTCGGCTATGCGGCCTTCGCCGTGCCGCTCCGGATCAGCGGCACGCTGGGCAGCCCGGACACCAGCGCGATCCGCACGGCCCTGCTCAATTCCGCCCTCGAGCGCAGCGGCCTGCTGGACAGTTTGCTGGGGAAATAAGATGGGGATGGGCGAGGCGAGATCCCAGGGATTGTCATTCTGAGCGTAGCGAAGATTCCGGTTGGTCTCGGCCGAAGCTGGCCGCGGAATCTCACTGGATTCTTCGCGACGCTCAGAGTGACAGACCCACCCTCCGCCAGAACAGCTCGTCGTCGGCACCTATGGCAGGCGCTTCGCATAATAGCGTTGAAAATATCCCGGCCTGCGGCGGCATTGGACCTCGCGTCATGCTTACCCCCGGCTTCCGCCGCCGCTCCTACGTTCCCCGTTTGCTCGAATTCATGGCCGTGGTCGTGGCGCGCCTGCTCTATCGCGTACGGTCCAACGGCAGCGGACAGTTTCCGGCGACCGGCGGCGTCCTGCTCATCGCGAATCATCTTTCCTACGTGGATCCCGTCGTGCTGCAGCTGGCCTGCCCGCGGCCGATCCGCTTCCTGGGCTACCAGGGCCTGCAGGAGAATATCCTCCTCGACTGGGTGTTCCGGCTGAGCGGCTGCATCCCGATCTCCCGGGCCCGCTCCAGCGATGGCCTGCGGCGCGCGATCCGGGCCCTGCGGGCGGGCGAGGTGGTCGCCCTTTTCCCGGAGGGGCAGATTTCCCGCACCGGCCAGCTGATGCCCCTGATGCGCGGGTTTGAAGTCGTCGCCCGCCGCGCCGGCGTGCCCGTGGTGCCGGCCTTCATCGACGGCGTGTGGGGTTCCGTGTTTTCCTTCGCGGGCAACAAGTACCTCTGGAAATCGCCCCGGCTCATGCCGACCCCCGTGTTCGTCCAGTTCGGCGCGCCCCTCCCGCCGGAACGGGCCGAACCGATCCTCGCGCGCAAGGCGCTCCTTGATCTCGGGGTGCTCGCCTTCGACGAACGCCCCGGGCTCCGGCGGCATCTGGGCCGCGAGTGCGTGCAATCGCTGGCCAAGCGTCCGTGGCACGTCGAGATCGTGGACCGCACGGCCGAGCGTCGGCCGGTGACGTCCGCCCAGCTCCTCGCCACGGCCGCGGCCTACTCCCGGCACCTTCGCCGCACGGTGCCCGACAAACGCGTCGGCATCGTGCTGCCCCCGAGCGCGGGCGCCTTCATCGCGAACCTCGCCGTGATGTGCGCGGGCAAGATTCCGGTGAACCTCAACTTCACCGCCGGCAAGGCGGCGTTGGAGGCCAGCATGAAGATCGGCGGGGTGACGACCGTGATCACGGCCGATCTCGTGCGCCAGAAGGTGCCGGCGTTCCCCTGGCCCGGGCGCACGCTCGACCTGCGCCGGGAGATCGAGGCCATGGGCGGAAAGAAGGCCATCCTGCCGTGGCTGCTGGCGGCGTGGATCCTGCCCAACCAGTGGTACGCCAGCCTGCTCGGCCTGCCGAAGACCGGCGACCGCGCCGAGGCCGGCCTGCTCTTCACCAGCGGCAGCTCGGGCGAGCCGAAGGGCGTCGCCCTCACGCACCGCAACATCCTCGCCAACTGCGCGCAGATCTCCTCGCTCTCGATCCTGCCGCAGTCGTGCTCGCTGCTCGGCTGCCTGCCAATCTTCCACAGCTTCGGGTTCACCGTCACGCTCTGGTACCCGATGATCCGCGGCTGCCGCGTCGTCACGGTGCCGAGCCCGCTCGACACCCGCCGGATCATCGACGCCATCCGGGAGGAGCAGGCCACGGTGCTGATCGGCGCGCCGACATTCATCCGCCCGATCCTGCGCAAGGCCCAGCCCGGCGAACTCCGTTCGCTCGACCTCGTGGTCACGGGAGCGGAGAAACTCCCCGACGACCTGTACAAGGCGTTCATGGAGACCTTCCACATCGAGATCCTGCAGGGTTACGGGCTCACGGAGACGACCCCGGCCAGCAACATCAACCAGCCGAACCCGCCGGCCACGACGGACACCGCCGGGGCGCAGGTGGCCAAGAAGGCCGGGTCCACCGGCCGGCTGCTGCCCGGCATGACCGTGCGCATCGTGCATCCCGAGACCGGCGAGGAAGTCCCGGCGGGCGACCAGGGCATCGTGTGGTTCAAGGGGGCGAATGTCTTCAGCGGCTACCTCGACGACCCGCAGAAAACCTCCGCGGCGTTCAGCGACGGCTGGTTCGTGACCGGCGACCTCGGCCGGCTCGATGAGGAGGGCTTTCTGTTCATCGAGGGACGCCTGTCGCGGTTCTCCAAGATCGGCGGCGAGATGATCCCGCACGGCACGGTGGAGCAGACGATCGCGGAAGTCCTCGGGCTCGATCAGTCCGAGGGTCCGGTCGTGGCCGTGATGGGCGTCCCCGACAAGGCCAAGGGCGAGGCGCTGGTGCTGCTGACGACGGTCGAGGTCCCACCCGATAGGCTCCGGGAGAAACTGGCCGCCGTGGGATTCGCGAACCTCTGGATCCCCAAAATCATCCACCGCGTCCCCACAATCCCGGTCCTGGGCACCGGCAAGCTCGACCTGAAACGCTGCCGTGACGTGGCGCTGGAGGCCGCGGGTTTGTGAAGCGGGAGGTATTCTAATTTTGCCAGCGCTAGCTTCGCGAAAGGCAGAAATAAGTGAGCCAACAGGGACTAAGTGCGTGCCGTTGTTTCAGACTCGCTGGCAGTGTGCGCCTCAGCTTTAACGTCGGGCCAGGAAAATGAAGCTCTCGGTCCACCAAGCTTCCGATGCTGATCTCGCATTGTTGGCCGAGTGGAACCACCAGCTCATCCGCGATGAAGGTCATAGAAATCCTATGACGGTTGAGCAGCTCGCGGTGCGGATGAAGGAGTGGTTGCGGGGCGACTATCAAGCGGTCGTGTTTTCCAGCGAAGGGCCGGTCGGCTATGCACTTTTCAAGCAGGAGGAGTCGCTGATTTACCTTCGCCATTTTTTTGTCCGGAGGGACAGGCGAAGGGCCGGCATTGGTCGCACGGCCTTTGGTCTGCTGCGCCGCGAGGTCTGGCCTCCGGAAGTTAGGTTACTTGGAGCGAGCGCCCCAACTCCGCGACATATGCGTTCCGGTTGGCAAATCTCACGAACGAAAAAGTTGTCGTCGTCGTGGATCTGATTGCAGAGCGATCACTCGAGCACCGCACGGGGTCGAAGATTGATCTAGCGGGACAGAAGCGCGTTGAGATTCACCTCGGCGCAAAAGAAGAGAAGAAGGAATCGGGCCAGATCACTTTAGCTTCCGCTGCGAAAGGATTTCTCGCAGTGTTTCCGTATATCACCGTGAAGAAGCCCAACCAGCCGCCAGAGCCAACGTCGGGACAGCGCCCCGCCGCGCCTCATCTGTAATGTTCGGCGTGAAAAAGTTTTTCGGGGCAATCCGACGGGGTCATGAGTAAACAATGGACCGCGCGACGGAGTAGCCTCCGCGATTAAGGCCAAAACCCGCCTCCCTAAGCCGGGGGCCACGGGCATGGGCGGAAAGCCCGCTCAATAAACCTCAGGGATGAAGATTTCCTCGGGGATCGGGCCGCGGGTGTAGTCGGAGTGGTGCTCGCGCTTCGGCAGCGTGATCGGCTCGTGGCCGACATCCTCATACGCCACCTGCGAGAGCAGATGGTGGATGCAGTTGAGCCGCGCGCGCTTCTTGTCGACGGCCGGCACCACCCACCACGGCGCCTCGGGGATATGCGTGCGCTGCAGCATGACCTCCTTGGCCTTCGTGTAGAGCTCCCAGCGCTTGCGCGATTCCAGGTCCATCGGGCTCAGCTTCCATTGCTTGAGCGGGTCGTTGATCCGGCAGCGGAAGCGGAATTCCTGCTCCTCGTCGGTGATGGAGAACCAGTACTTGATCAGCTGGATGCCGGAGCGGGCCAGCATCTTCTCGAACTCGGGCACGGTGCGGAAGAACTCCTCGTACTGCTCGTCGTTGCAGAAGCCCATCACGCGCTCGACGCCGGCGCGGTTGTACCAGCTGCGGTCGAACAGCACGATCTCGCCCGCCGCCGGCAGGTGCGCGATGTAGCGCTGGAAATACCACTGGGTCTTCTCGCGGTCGGTCGGCGCCGGGAGCGCCGCCACGCGGCAGACGCGGGGATTCAGCCGCTGGGTGATGCGCTTGATCACGCCGCCCTTGCCGGCGGCGTCCCGGCCCTCGAACACGATCACGATCCGGTGCCCGGTGGCCACGACCCAGTCATGCAGCTTCACGAGTTCGCCCTGGAGCCGGAAGAGCTCGCGGAAATAGGTGAGGCGCGCGGCCCGCTCGGCTTGTTTGGCCGGGCCGGCGGGGTCGAGCGGATCCCAGTCCTCGCGCTCCATTTCCAGCTCCTCGTCGTAATCATCTATCAGTTCGCGCTGGATGCGCTGGAGGAGGAGGGCGTCGGGAGTGGGCTCGGAATGGGCCATGGTGGAGGAGGGGAGAGGAGTGTTGGAACCGGCTCGAATGCAAGGCCGGCCGGCTTGAAGCGGTCAAGCGACGAAGCAGCCGGGCTGTCCCCCAGACGGTAGGAAGAGTCAAATGTAACACAAATGACATAATCGGCGTGCCAGGCGTCGGGAGCTACGAGAAGGCTGCCGGAAGGTTCACCACGCGGGGCGCGCAGAGCACGAAGGTCGCTCCCCAAGCCAGGAAGTTTAACCACGGATTACGCGGATACCACGGATGGATTCCCGGACTCCGATTCCATTTCCCGGGCCGCGGGTGTTATCCAGATCGAATCCGCGAAATCCGCGGCAAAAACTCCGGACTGGGCGACCTTCGTGCTCTTCGAGGTTAGAAACTGGGCTCACCGCACCACCCGGGCGCCGCCGCCGGCGATCTGCTTCTCGACTTCCTTGCGCGTGGCCATCGAGGTGTCGCCGGGCGTGGTCGAGGCCAGCGCGCCGTGGGCGGCGCCGTAATCGACGGCCTGCTGGGCGTCATTGAACTGGAGGAAGCCGAACTGGAGCCCCGACGCGAAGCTGTCGCCGCCGCCGACGCGGTCCAGGATCTCGAGTTCGGGATACGGGCGGCTCTCGTGGAACTTTCCATCGTGCCAGAGGATCGCGCTCCAGTCGTTTTTCGTCGCGGTGATCACGCGGCGCAGCGTGGTGGCGGCGACCTTGAAGTTCGGGAACTCCTTCACGGCGGTCTCGATCATCTGCTTAAAGGCGGCGGTCTCGAGGTGGCTGAGGTGGCTGTCGGCCCCCTTGACCTCGAAGCCGAGCGACGCGGTGAAGTCCTCCTCGTTGCCGATCATGACGTCGACGTACCGGGCGATCTCGCGGTTGATCTCGCGGGCCTTTTTCAGGCCGCCGATGGTTTTCCAGAGCGAGGGGCGGTAATTCAGGTCGTAGCTGACGATGGTGCCGTGCCGCTTGGCGGCCTTCACGGCCTCGACGGTGAGGGCGGCGGTGGTCTCCGAGAGCGCGGCAAAAATCCCGCCGGTGTGGAACCAGCGGACGCCGAGCCGGCCGAAGATATGCTCCCAGTCGAAGTCGCCGGGCTTGAGCTGCGAGGCGGCGGTGTTGCCGCGGTCGGGGTTGCCGACGGCGCCGCGCACGCCGAAGCCGCGCTCGGTGAAATTGAGGCCGTTGCGGACGGTCCGGCCGATGCCGTCGTCCTCGCGCCACCTGATGAAGTCGGTGGCCACGCCGCCCTGCATGATGAAGTCCTCGACGAGGTGGCCGACCTCGTTGTCGACGAAGGCGGTGCAGACGGCGGTCTTCAGGCCGAAGCATTTGCGGAGGCCGCGCGACGTGTTGTATTCGCCGCCGCCCTCCCAGACCTTGAACTCGCGGGCGGTGCGGATGCGGCCCTCGCCGGGATCCAGGCGGAGCATGACCTCGCCGAGCGAGATCTGGTCAAAGGCGCAGGACGAGGCAGGCTTGAGGGGAAGGCTCATGGCGGGAAAGCGAAGGCCAGCACTTCAAAACCACGCGGGCGGAAATGGAAGCTCTTTATGCGGACTGTCAATCTGAGCGGAGCGAAGAGCGGCAGTCGAAGGCGGGCGGGCACGTCCCGTGCTGGCCCGCCTGTTTATCAGATTGAAGCGCGGACGATGCCTGCCCGCGGCGGTGGCGCCGATGCGAGGTGAACCCAGCGGCGCACCGACAAACCACCCATGGCCAGCGTCCGACTCAGCCGACTGACTCGGCCGAAAGGCGCAGTTGTCCGACGAAGGAATCGATCAAGGTCTCAGCCTCGGCGGACGTGAGCGTGCGGGGATCATACTGAAGATCGGCCCAGAACTGCCCTGCATAGAATCCCACGGCGAGGGCCGCATTTGTGCCGGGCCGGCAAGGTGGGGTGAGATGGAGGCTTTCCAACACCGCGCCCGGGACCTCTAGCTTCCTGGCGGAATTCATGAGGCGGCTGGACGCGAACACATTGCCCAAATTTGTGAAGAGAAACGTGCTCCGGTTGACGCGTGAGCGTGAGAATCGGCGAATTCCCCCCGGCACGAGGCGACATAGCTGGAGAAAAACCAGAAAAGCGTAGCCAAACCGCCCGCGTTTAACCCAGCGCATGTCTTCGTTCACGCGCTGCAACAGCCGTTCGCGCCGGCCCAACGCCTTGAGCTGACGGGCCAGGATGACGAGGCCGACGAGATTGGCCGCCGGCAACGCCATATCGGCCGGCCGCCGGAGATTGACAGGCACCAGCAGGTAAACCCAGTCGAGCCGCGAGGCGTCCGGTCGCGAGTCGAGCCACGCGCCGACGGCGGCATGGGCATCACGGATCAACATATCGTGCAGTCCCGTGTGCAGCAGTTTCGCGGCAGATCCGAGCCATTCGGAATCATCTCTCGATAGCTTTCTGCTGGCGAGCGCGGGAAAGTGGGTGACGGGCACGGACTCGCTGGCGGCGGATGCAGCGGGGTTCAGCGCACGTGGCCGGCGGGACAGCAGCTGCAGGCTGGCGGCGAGCCCCAACAATTGCAGGGGAGCAAGCTTGAGCTTGCCCCACAGGGAGAGCCCAAACTTGTTGCGTGAAGGAAAGGCCTGCTGGTCGTAGGAACTAGGGGCCACGTTTGCGCCCAGCCCGCGAGCGTAATGCACCAGCAGATCGTCGACGACCGCAAAGTGACCGGCGCCATCGTGCAGGGCGTGATGCGCGTGCACAAAAAGATCCGTGAGGCCGCCCGCTTCATGGGCGATGACATGAATCCCCGGAATGACGGCGAGGTCGGTGGGCGTCCATCCCGGCCAACCCGACGCGTCCAATTCCTGAGCCCAGTGCACGGCGGGGCGGTGCTCCGGCAGCGGTTGCCAGACCAGTTGGCCGCGCCAATTCCGTCGCACCACGCACCGGAGCAAAGGGTGCCGGCTGGCCACCTGCTCCCACGCTTGCTGCAAGACTTCGCGTCGGAAGGTGCCGGTGAAGCGAAATCGCGTGAGAATCCAGCAAGGATAGCCGGGCCGATCCTCGTGGACGAGGTAGGATTCGAAGAGCGTGAGCGGCAGGGCAGTCATGGAACCACGATCGGTGGCGCGATGGCGCGCGATTACAGTTGATGAACCTCGCGGTGGTGGTTCAAGAGTTAACGGGTCCCGCTCCGCTTGTGGTTGGCCGGCCGTGCGCCAGCGCTCTCTTTCATTTCGGAACCTCCGCCATGCTGGCCACCCTTTTTGATGACATCAAGTACCTCCTCCGGGCGCGCAAAAACGTCGTCGCGATGTGGCCCAAGTCATATTACCGGAAGGAGCTCATTCCGATTCGCTACCCCGCACGCTGGATGTTCATCGTGAACAGCCCCGCCGGCGTGCAGCGGGTGATGGTGGCCAATGAGAAGAATTACCGGAAGAGCGCGGCCAACACGCAGACGCTAAAGCCGCTGCTCGGCCACGGGCTGTTCGTGAGCAATGGCGAACTATGGTCCCGCCAGCGGAAAATTGCATCGCCGTCGACGCACGGCAGCCGGCTCCCCGACTACGCGAAGACGATCACCAGGCTGGGCGAGGAGATGATTGCGGACTGGCGCGCGTTACCCCCTGGGCATGTCATGGATGTGACGGAACCGTTCACCCTTGTGACGGCGGAGATCATCTCGCAGCTGATGTTCGGCTTCCCTCTGAAAGAGCGGGGCCGGGTGTTGTATGAGGCATTCAAGGAATACTCAGCGTCGCATGGGCGCATGCACCTCTTTGAGTTCCTTGGCCTGCCGGCCTGGCTCCCGCGGCCCGGCAGCTGGCGCGGCCGGCGCGCAGTCCGGCGCTTTGATGGGGTGCTGCTCGACTTCCTGAAAGCCGGCCGGGTGCGCGATCCGCGGTCGCCGCCGACCCTGCTGGAGATGCTGATCCACTACCGTGATCCGGCGGGCGAGCCCATGGCGCCTGATCTGATCCGTGACGAGATGGCCTCGATCTTCCTCGCGGGTCATGAGACCACGGCGCTGACCCTGGGTTGGGCGTTCTATCTGCTCAGTCAGCACCCGGAGGTGGAGCAGCGCGTGCATGAGGAGATTGATCGTGTGCTGGGCGATCGACCGGTTTCCTTCGAAGATGTGCCGCAGCTCATTTATCTGCGCGCGGTCATCGACGAGACGCTGCGACATTATCCGCCGGTCCACATCTTCTCCCGCGAGGCGATCGGGGACGACGAAATCTGCGGCCAGCACGTGCCGGCGGGCTCCTACATCACGATTGCCTCCTGGCTTCTGCACCGGCACGAGAAATATTGGGAGGAGCCGAAGGTGTTCCGCCCTGAGCGCTTCCTCCCACCGCAAGCGCAGAAACTGCACCCGTTCGCCTACATTCCCTTTGGGGCCGGGTCACGCGTGTGCATGGGCAAGCACCTCGGGCTGCTCGAGGTGACACTGCTCTTTGCGCTCATCGCGCAGTCTTTTCGCCTGCGCGTGCCCGATGGCGTCGTGATCGAACCGCTGGGCCGCATGACGTTGCGGCCTGCGCCCGGGATGCTGCTGCGCATCGAGCCACGGCGTCCTGCCGCATGACAATCGAGGGTGGGACGTGCCCGCCCGCCGGGTTTATCGGATTGAAGCGCGGCCGGCCCTCCGCTGACGTGGAGCCGCCATGCCGTCATTTCGTCCGGTCACCCTTCAACTCAAGCGCCGGCTCGGTGCCAAGGTCGTCCTGACGGATCCGGCGGCGCTGTTGGCGGCGTCCTTCGACAGCAGCAAGATCTCGTTCCCGCCGGCGGCGGTGATCAAGCCGCGGAAGGAAGCGGACATCGGCGTGGTGCTCGCGCTGGCAAACCGGCACCGCGTGCCCGTGACGGTGCGCGGCCGGGGGACGACGCTCATGGGCTCGGCGGCGCCGGTGCGCGGTGGCTGGGTGATCGACATGCTGGCGCTCCACCGCATCGCGATTGACCCGGAAGCCGGCATGGCGCACGTGCAGGCCGGGGCGAAGGTCGCGGACATCCAGCGCGCGGCGGAGGCGAGAGGCTGGTTTTATCCGCCGGATCCGTCGTCGAAGGAATACTGCACCATCGGCGGCAACATCGCCTGCAACGCCGGCGGCATGCACGGCGGCAAGTATGGCGTGACGCGGGACTTCATCATCGCGCTGCGCGGTTTCCTGGCGTCGGGCGAGTACGTGGAGTGGGGCACGGCGACGAAGAAATTTTCCGCGGGCTTCAACCTGCGCGACCTATGGATCGGGAGCGAAGGCATGCTTGGCGTGGTGACGGGCGCCGTGCTGAAGCTCATCCCGCAGCCGGCGGCGCGGTGGACGCTGCTCACGTCCTATCGCGACGAGGCGGCGGCGATGCGCGCGGCCCTGGCACTCTTCCGGCAGCGGGTGCAGCCGGCGATCTGCGAGTTTCTTGATCGCGAAAGCGTGGTGTGCGCCGAGCGGGCGACCCAGACGACGGTGTTTCCCGGCCAGGCGGGCCGGCCGGTGATCCTGCTGGAGCTGGCGGGCGGCGTCGCGGAGCTGCGTGCGCTGAAGCCGCTGGTGCTCGCGTGGGCGAAAAAGCATGCCGCGGGCTTTCGGGCGGCCCGGAACCGGGCCGAGGCGGAGACCCTCTGGGCGGTGCGCCGGAAGTGCTCGGGCGCGATGTTCGAGCTGGGCGATGCGAAGCTCAACGAGGACATCGTCGTGCCGATGCGCAGCTACCTGAAGTTCATCCGGTTTTTGTCGGCGCTGAAACGCCGTTCCGGCCTGCCGATTCCCACCTTCGGACACGTGGCGGACGGCAACCTGCACGTGAACATCATGTACCACCGGGCGGACCGAGCCGAGGCGCGGGCGGCGGAGGCGGCGGTGAACGAGCTGATGCGCACGGTGGTGGCGCTCGGCGGCGCAATCTCCGGGGAGCACGGCATCGGGCTGGCGAAGACCCCGTTCCTCCGCGTGCAACACCGCGCGGCGCAGGTGAAGGCGATGCGGGCGGTGAAGCAGGCGCTCGACCCCCGCGGCATCCTCAATCCGGGGAAAATGTTCGAGCCCGTCCGCATCTGGAAATACCCCAAGATGACGATCCACCTGCCGTGGGATCATAAGTGAAATCGCGGAAGCGCGGAGGAGCGGAAGCGCGGAAAACCGAGAATGGCTTTCGTGTCCCAGTCCTTGCGCGTACCGGTGATAAAGTCCCTTACCCCTTCCATGCCCCGTCCAATCCCCGGCGGCCTTTTTCCCGCCGCACTACTCCTTGGCTCTTCCCTGTGGGGAGCGATGGAGCCGGCGTCGCGGTCCTACGCGCGGGCGGAATTTGTCGTCCCGCCCGCGGTGATCGTGGCGCATCACCGCGACCGGATTTTTGTCGGGCCGGGCACCACGCTGCTGCCCACGGGCGAGATCCTCATGCTGGCGCCATGGGGCTGGGCGCCGGAGACACCCGGCGAACCGCGGGGGGTCTATCCGCTGCCGCACGTTTACCGGAGTTCCGATCATGGCCGCACGTGGCGGGAGGCGGAGCGGATCGCGCTGGAGTGGGGCGTCACGGGCACGATCAACTACGGCGGGTTTTCCTTCCTGCGGCTGAAGGACGGCCGGCTCGCCCTGGCGGGTCATCGTTATGTGCCCGACAACAAGGGCGGAGGGCTGCCGGTGATCTCGTTTTCCGCCGACAACGGTGCGACCTGGACGCCGGCGCGCATCGTGGGCAGGGAAGTTGCGCCCGACGATGGCTGGTATGTCATGAACGACCGCCTGAACCAGCTCCGCACGGGCCGGTTGCTGCTCCCGGTGGCGCATGCCGTGCCGGGCAGCGGTTCAGAAGGCGATCTGGCGGAGTCCGGGTGTTTCTATAGCGACGACGCCGGAGTGACTTGGAAACAGTCCAAGCTGGTGCGGCCGACGGGTGCTTTGCGCGGCATGGCGGAGCCCTGCGTGGCCGAACTGCCCGGCGGCCGCGTCCTCATGCTCGCACGTTCGGGCACGGGGTACCTGGTGGAATCCTGGTCGGAGGATGGCGGGATCACGTGGTCGCCGCCGCAGAACACCGCGCTGCCGTCGCCCTGCACGTCGCTCACGCTCAAGACGCTGCCGGACGGCCGCCTGATTGTGTTCTACAACCATGCCACGGCGGATGCGCCCGGCAGCCTCTTTCCGCGGTGCCCGCTGTGCTACGCCGTGTCCGCCGATGGGCGGAACTGGAGTTCGCCCGTGGTCGTGGACGACGAAGGCTGGACGCCCGCCGAACCGACGCGCGAGAACATCTATCCGTCGGTCTGCTTCCTCGATGAAGGCATGCTGGTCGTCTGGTCGTCCCATTGCTCCACGGCCGGCCGCGGCCGCCGCACGCCGGAGCAAAACCTGGTCGGCGGCGGCAAGCGCGCCGTGCTGAAGTATCCCGCGAAATAGCCCCCATCCCCGAGCCATGCCTGCCGCCATGAAAATCCGTTCCTACCGTCCCGCCGACGAAGCCGCCGTGATCCTGCTCTGGCGCGAGTGCGGGCTGGTGCGTTGGACAGACCCGAAGAAGGACATCGCCCGCAAGCTGAAGGTGAACCCGGAGTGGTTCCTCGTGGGCGAGATCGACGGGCAGGTGATGGCGACCTGCATGGTGGGCTACGAGGGCCACCGCGCGTGGATCAACCTGCTCGGGGTGGCGCCGGCGCACCAACGCGGCGGCCACGGCCGGGCACTCATGGAGGAGGCCGAGCGCCTGATGCGGGCGGCGGGCTGCGCGAAGCTCAACCTGCAGGTGCTGACCACCAACTTGAAGGTGATCGCGTTTTACCAGCGGCTGGGTTTTGCGACCGACAACGTGGTCAGCCTGGGCAAGCGGCTGGAGCCGAGCTGAAGCGGCCTGGTTGTCACCACGCAAGGCCTCACGCCGGCCGGGCGGCGCCCCCGGCGGGCACGGGGGCGCGGTTGCTGACGTTGTTGCCGTCGTCGCCCCGCAGGCCCCAGAAGGTGAGGGACGAGACCATGGTGAGCAGCCCCATGACGATGAACGCATGGTGCAGTGCCGGCACGATTTCAGCGGGATTGTTCTGATTCAGGCCGCGCAGGAACCAGCCCGCCACGAGCGACGCCGAGGCGACGCCGAAGCTGAGCGACATCTGCTGGCCGGTGCTGGCAATGCTGCTCGCCTTGCTCGCGTCCTGGTCCGAGACGTCGGCGTAGGTGAGCGAATTCATGCTCGTGAACTGCAGCGACATGAAGAAACCCTGGCAAAAACTGAGCGCGAGAATGGCCCAGACCGGGGCACCGGGGCCGATCCAGGTGAAAAGGGTGAGGACCGCGCCGATCAGCAGCGTGTTGGTGATGAGGATGGTGCGGTGGCCGAAGCGCGCCAACAAGGGCCGGCTGGAGAGCTTCATGAGCATGGCGGCGGCGGCCGTGGGCATGGTGAGCAGCCCGGCCTGCCAGGGCGCGTAGCCGAGGCCGAGCTGGTAGAGCAGGGGGAGGAGGAACGGCATGCCACCGACGCCGAGCCGGGTGACGAAGCCGCCGATCACGGACAGCCGGAAGGTGCGGATGCGGAACAGCGCGAGCACGAGCACCGGGGACGGCGTCCGCTGCGCGTGCCAGCCGTAGGCGCCGAGCAGCACCACCGCCGCGGCCAGCAGCAGGCTGAGGTGGCCCGCCGGGAGGTTGTGCTCGCCGAAGACCTCAAGCACGTACGAGAGCAGGGCGATGCCGGCGCCGAACAGCAGGAAACCCACCCGGTCGAGCGGCGGCAGGAGGTCGTCGCGAAAGTCCGGCATGTACCGGTGGACCATCCAGATGCCGGCGGCGGCAAACGGGAGGTTGACGAAAAAGATCATGCGCCAGTGCAGCCAGTGCACGATCACGCCGCCGACGAACGGGCCGAGCATCGGACCGATCAGCGCCGGTATGATGACGTAGTTCATGGTGCGCAGCAGCTCGGAACGGGGGAACGTGCGTACCAGGGCGATGCGCGCGACCGGCGTCATCATTGCGCCGCCGATCCCCTGCAGGATCCGGGAGGCGACCAGCATCGGGACGTTGGCCGCGAGGCCGCAGCAAAGCGACCCGACGGCGAAGACCCACACCGCATACAGGAAGACGCGCTTGGTGCCGAAACGGTCGGCCATCCAGCCGCTGACCGGGATGAAGACCGCCAGACTCAGCGTGTAGCTGGTGAGAACGGCCTTCAGGGCGAGCGGCACGACCTTCAGGCTCTCCGCCATCACGGGCACCGCGGTGTTCACGATCGTCGCATCCAGGTTCTCCATGAACAGCGCGACGGCCACGAGCCAGGGCAGGAAGCGCTGGGTTTCGGCGGAGAAGGCGGGGGAGGGCGCGGAGGCGGCGGGCACGGTCGAGCACGGGTAGCGAGCCCGGCTGACTTCGCAACCCCGACTTTCGGCCCTCCGGACATAGGGCGAGGTGCCGAACCCCGCCCTACATTCGCCCGCAGCAGGCCCCGGGTGGAGGCCGGAGGGCCGGTTTGCGAGCGAAAAACAGGCCTCTCACTTTCCGTTTGCCCGCGCTCGCGCCGACCGCTCACACTCTCCGCTTTCATGTATCTCAAGGCGCTAAAACTGCACGGCTTCAAGTCCTTCGCCGATGCCACCACCCTCCGGTTTGAACCTGGCGTCACCGCCGTCGTCGGCCCCAACGGCTGCGGCAAGTCGAACATCGCCGACGCCATCCGGTGGGTGCTGGGCGAGCAGAGCGCGAAGGCCCTCCGCGGCGGCAAGATGCAGGACATCATCTTCGAGGGCGCCGACACCCGGAAGGCCGCGCAGCTGTGCGAGGTCTCGCTGCTCCTCACCGAGTGCGAGAAGCAGCTCGGCAGCGAGTTCCATGAGATCGAGATCACCCGCCGCGTGCACCGCGACGGCCAGAGCGAGTACGCCTTCAACGGCCAGACCTGCCGGCTGAAGGACATCCAGAAGCTTTTCATGGACACCGGGGTGGGCCGGACCAGCTACTCGATCATGGCGCAGGGCCAGATCGACCAGATCCTGTCGTCCAAGCCCGAGGAGCGCCGCGCGGTGTTCGAGGAGGCCGCCGGCATCACAAAGTACAAGTCGGCCCGCCGTGAGGCGATGAACAAGCTCGCGCTGACCGAGCAGAATCTGGCGCGGGTGGCGGACGTGGTGGCCGAGGTCTCCCGCCAGATCGGCAGCCTCCGCCGCCAGGCCGCGAAGGCCATGCGGTTCAAGCGCCTCAGCTTCCGCCTCCGCCACCTCAGCCTTGCCTGGAGCAGCCGCCAGCATGCACAGCTCACGGCGGCACTCACCGGACTGGAGTCCAAGGTCGCCGCGCTCCGGGCCGACGCCGACGAGCGCCGCAGCGGGCTCGAAGCGCAACAGGCCGCGCTGGAGGAAAGGAAGGCGGGCCGCCAGCGGCTCAACCAGCGCGTGCAGGACGCGCAGCAGGCGGTGTTCGACCTGCGCTCGCAGAAGGAGGCCGCGGAGAACCAGGCCAACCTCGCCCAGATCCGGCGGACGGGCCTGGAAGACCGGCTGGCCTCGTCGCGTGACAATCTCGGGGAAATCGAGATGCAGCTCCGCGAGGTGTCCGCGCAGGTGGACACGGGTGCGCAGGACAAGCAGATGCAGCTCGGCCTGCTCGGCAGCAGCGACGCAGTGTTCCAGCAGCGGAACCGCGAGCTGGCGATCGCCGAGGGCGAGCTGGGCAAGCTCGAGCAGGAGCTGCAGCAGGCCAAGTTTCAGCTGCTCCAGCTGGAGAGCACGGTGGCCCGGCTCCGGACCGATTGCTCCGGCTACGAGGTTGACCAGAAGACCAGCGTGCTCCGGCACGAAGCCGTGGCGCAGGAAATCGGGCAGGTGCGCGAGCAGCACGCCGCGGCCGGCGTCGCCGCCACCGAACTGGGCGCCCGCGTCGAGGCGTCCCTGGCGGAAAAGACCCGCACCCTGGGCGAGGCCGCCGCGGCCCAGCAGGCGATCACGGATCTCACGCGCGAATTCCGCGAGTCCCAGCGCAAGCTCCAGGATATCGACCGCCAGCTCGCGCAGCGCACGGCGCGGCTCCGGCTGCTCCAGCAATTGCAGGAAAAATGGGAAGGTTTCGGCGAGGGCGCGAAGGCCGTGCTGCAGGGCCGGCTCGATGCCGCGCTGGCCGGCGCCAAGGCCACGCCCATCACGCACGGCCTCGAGGTGAAGCCGGAGTTCGGCAAGGCGGTCGAGGCCATCCTCGGCGCGGCGGCGGAGGCCATCAGCGTCAGCGACCTGGCGACGGCGCAGCGCATCCTCGCGCAGCTGGAGCACGAGCAGATCGGCTCGGCCGTCTTGCGGATCGCGGATTTCGGAAGCCGGAATGAACGCCGGACGGATCTGCCCGCGGGGCTGGTGCCCGCCCTGGACGCGCTGGGTGAAGGCGCGGCCGGCCACCCGGCCGCCGGAGTGCTGGGCGAGTGTTTCATTGCCGACGATCTGGGCGCCTTCCTGGAGTTCTGGCAGGCCCATCCGGGCTTCGGATTCCTGGCGGTGGCAACGCGCAAGGGCGACCTCGTGGACCGGCGCGGGCTGGTGTACGGCGGCCACCACGGCAGCCGCAAGTCCTCGAACAGCATCGTGCAGCGCGAAATCGACCTGCGCGAGACGGCGAAGTCCCTCGCCGAGGACCAGAAGCTGCACGACACGCAGAAGGCCCAGATCGACGCGCTCAGCGCCAGCCTGGCCGCCGCCGAGCAGACGCTGGAACAGCGCCGGGCGGAGGTGCTCGCCGTGACGCAGACCGTGGCGGCCGGTCAGGCCGAGCAGCGCAACGCGCAGCGGGCGCTCGAGGACGTGGGCAACCGCCTGCGCCGGATGGAAGGGGAGCTGGTCGCGCTGGAGCAGGCCCGCAACGAGGCGCACGCGCGCTGGGAGAAGGCGCAGGGCGGGCTGGCCGAGGCCGATGCCGCCGCGACGGCGCAGCGTGGGAAGATTCACCAGCTGGAGACCCGCATTGGCGAACTCCGCACCGACCGGGACGTGAAGCGCGAGTCGCTCGCGCAGGCCCGGCTGGAGCTCGCCGAGCGCCGCCAGAAGGTCGAGGTCCTCGACCGCGGCCTGACGGAGATGGAAAAGCGCCGCATCCAGCTCGACGACCTGCTGGTCCAGCGCCAGCAGGAGATCGAGACTTGGGGCGCGCAGATCGAGTCCCTCGAAGGGGAGGCGGCTGCCCAGCGGGCCCGCGGCACCCAGATCGGCGCGACCCTCAGTGTGGCGCAGGAGCAGGTGGAGCAGGTCCGGGTTGAGCTGCTGGCCATCGAGCGCGAGATTGGCGCGCTGGAAACCGCGCAGACCACCCTCCACACCCAGTCCGAGGCGGCGCACGACGAGCTGAGCACCCACGAGGTGAAGCTCGCCGAGACCCGCCAGCGCGCGCAGTTCCTGGCCGAGGAGGTCACCCGCGAATTTCAGGCCGACATCGCCACCCTCGATTGGAAGCACCTGCTCTGGCACGCCGACGACGAGCCCGAGGGCATCAAGCCGCTGGACCTGGATGAGGAGGAAGAAAGCGATCAGCGGCCAGCCGTCGGCGGTCAGCCGGAGGCGATGGCGGCCGAGGCCAAGCCGAAAGCCAGAAAGCCGAAAGCCAAGAGCAAGGGCGAGCCGGACGCGGACGATCTCGCGGCGCTGGAGGCGACCAACTGGGACGACGTGAAAGCGGAGGCCGATGCGCTGCGCGCGCGGCTCAACAGCATGGGGGCGGTCAACCTCGTCGCCATCGAGGAGTACGCCGAGCTGAAGCAGCGGCATGACTTCCTGACGACGCAGAGCAGCGATCTCACGACCGCCAAGGCGGAGCTGCTGAAGGCGATCGACGAGATCAATGTGACCTCGCAGCAGCAGTTCCAGGTGACGTTCATCCAGATCCAGAAGAACTTCGCCTACACCTTCGAGACGCTCTTCGGCGGCGGCCGGGCCGCGCTGGAGCTGATCCAGACGGAGGACATCCTCGAGAGCGGCATCGAGATCGTGGCGCAGCCGCCGGGCACGAAGCTGAAGAGCATCACGCTGCTTTCCGGCGGGCAGAAGACGCTGACGGCGGTCGCGCTGCTGTTTGCGCTCTACATGGTCAAGCCCTCGCCCTTCTGTCTGCTCGACGAGCTGGACGCGCCGCTCGACGAGTCGAACATCGGCCGGTTCACGGACCTGCTGAAGAAGTTCGTGGGCGAGTCCCAGTTCATCATCATCACGCACAACAAGCGCACGGTCTCGGCGGCCAGTGCGATCTATGGCGTGACGATGGAGGAGCGGGGCGTGTCGAAGACGGTCTCGATGCGCTTCAACCACGAGCGCGGCGAGGCCGAGGCGCACGCGCCGAACCTGGCGGAGTCGGTCACCGGCGCGAAGCCGGCGGGGGTGTGAGCTGAGTTGCCCGCAACGGGCTTGGGGGCGGGGCGGATCCGCCCGGTGCCTTACAAAATCAGGTCCGGCGGGACGTTGCTCAGGGCTTCCTCGATGGTGGTGAGGCCCATCTTGACCTTGAGGATCGAATCCTGGTGGAGGGTCTTCATGCCGTTCTTCATGGCGATGCGCTTGAGGCCGGCGACCTCGACCTCCTTGTTGATCGCCTCGGTGAGCTCCTCGCTGTTGACCATGAGCTCGTGGATGCCGACGCGGCCCTTGTAGCCGGTGCCACCGCACGTGGGGCAGCCCTGGGGGTTGGCCTTGAAGATCTGGCCGCTCCAGCCGATGGCCTTTTCCATCAGGTCCTTCTCGCGGCCCTCGGGCTCGAAGGGCATCTTGCAGGCCTTGCAGACGCGGCGGAGGAGGCGCTGGGCACAGACGCAGACCAGGGAGGCGGAGATGTTGAACGGCTCGACGCCCATTTCGCCGATACGGGCGACGGTGGAGGGCGCGTCGTTGGTGTGCAGGGTCGAGACGAGCAAGTGGCCCGTGAGCGCGGCCTCGACGGCGATGCCGGCGGTTTCCTCGTCACGGATTTCGCCGACGAGGATGATGTCGGGGTCCATACGCAGATAGCAGCGCAGCGCCCGGGCGAAGGTGAGGCCGATGGCGCGGCTCATCTGCATCTGGTTGATGCCGGCGAGCGTGTACTCGATGGGATCCTCGGCGGTCTGGATGTTGACGTCGGGGGTGTTCACCTCGCCGAGCGCGGAATACAGGGTCATCGACTTGCCCGAGCCGGTGGGGCCGCAATGGAGGATCATGCCGTAGGGCTGGCGGATGCACTCGCGGTACTTGGCAAGGTTTTCGTCGGAGAAACCCAGCATGGGCAGCGGCAGGGTGGACTTCTGCTTGTCCAGGATACGCATGACCACCTTCTCGCCGTCCTTCATCGGCCCGGTAGCGACGCGAAGGTCGATGTCCATGTTCTTCTTCGTGTAGCGCTTGAAGACAATGCGTCCGTCCTGCGGCAACCGGCGCTCCGAAATGTCCAGGTTGCACATGATCTTGAGGCGGGTGACGAGGGCGTTGGCCGCCTGCTTGGGCAGCCGCAGCTTTTCCTGGCACAGGCCGTCGATGCGGTAGCGGATGAGCAGCTCCTTCTCCATCGGCTCGATGTGGATGTCCGACGCGCCCTGGATGTAGGCATCCTCGATGATGCGGTTGGTCATCTGGATGATGGGCGCGGAATCCTCGCTCTCCATGTCGGCGGCGCTCATCTCGACCGCCTTCTCGTCGACGCTGTAGGCCTCGCTCACCTTCTCCATCGCGGCGCCGACGTCCACGTTGTCGGGGCCGGCCTTGCTCTCCTTGAAGAATTTCTTGATCAGCGACTCGAACAGCGTGGCGGAGACGACGCGGACCTCTTCGATGCTCAGCTCGGTGGCCTGGGTGAAGGCCTCGCGCTTGGCGTAGTCGAGCGGGTTGGTCATCAGCACGGCGACCGCCTTTTCCCCGCAGCTCTTGTGCGGGAAGATGCCCTCGCGGCGGATCATCGCGTCGCCGACGGTCGTGATCAGCTTTTCGTCGACCTCGACCTCCTCGATCTTGGTGACGAGGGGCAGGTCGGTCAGCTTGGCGATGAACTTGGCGGTGTCATCCGCGCTGAGCTGGTACTTGGGATCCAGCATGCGCTGGAGCAGGGCGGAGGAGTACTCCGCGACCTCCTTGAGCAGGAGCAGGTCCTTGTCGGTGAATTCACCGTCCGTGCCGGCAGCGAGCTCCTTGTTGAGGACCTGGATGGCGCCAATGACGGTGTTGGCCTTGAGCGGGACCGTGAGCATCGAGCGGACCTCGAAGCCGGTGGTCTTGGCCATGGAGGCCATGAAAGGGGCCTGGCTGTCGGAGCTGCGGTAGAAGGCCGGCTCGGCGGAGGCGATGACCTTGCCGACGACGCCGGTGCCCTGCGGCAGCTTCATGGCGAGCAGCTTGGCGGAGGTTTCCTGCAGCTTGAGTTCCAGCGTCGGCTCCTTGGCCCAGAGGGTGGGCGAGTAGTACACGTTCTTGAACGCGATCTCGGTGCCCTCGACGATGTAGAAGGTCATCGACTGGGCCTGCAGCGCCTCAACGACCTTGGAGGCGGTCAGCTCGATGACGGAATTGACGTCCTCGCGGCTGGGGGCGGCCTTCGAGATGATCTTGATTAACAGCGAACGCCGGAGCGTGCCGGTAATGTTGGGTGTGGCCATGGGGGCGTCTAAAGCAGATTCTGGAATTGTCAGCGAAGCGGAGCGCCCGCAATGAGAAAGAACGTCCGCAGATTGTTCCAAGACGCAACTCCCATGCTCCGCTGGCTCCGGCGATTTTTCCCCCGTTCCGACCCCGCCGCGGCGGGGCGCGGCGGCCGCGGGGAACGGCTGGCGGCGGATTTCCTGCACCGCGAGCGCGGGTGCACGATCGTGGCGCGCAACTGGCGCGCGCCCCGCGACCGGCGCGCCGAGCTCGACCTGGTGGTCCGCGACGGCGAGGCGCTGGTCTTCGTCGAGGTCAAGACCCGCACGGCCGGCGCGCTCGTGCCCGGGTTCTACGCGGTCAATCAACGGAAAAAACGCGCGCTCCGCCGGGCCTGCGACTGCTACCTGGCGCAATTGGCGCGCCCGCCGCGCACGTTCCGCTTCGACATCGTCGAGGTGGCGCTGCCCGCCGACGCGGCCGCCCCGGGGCGGCCCGAAATCCGGCACTTCGAGAACATCGCGCTGTTTCCGAAACATTACCGGCGATGACCAGCATTTCCCTTGCGGCGTCCGGGACGGCCGGCGAAGACTGCCGCCCGCCATGGCCGACACCCAGCGACATCCGTTTCTCCAGGGACTCAGCAAGCACCGCGGCGCGCCGCCGACGGTGGTCATCATTTTCGGCGCGTCCGGTGATCTCACCGCCCGCAAGCTCATCCCGGCCGTCTACAACCTGAGCGTCGACGGGCTGCTGCCGGCGGACTTCTACCTGGTGGGCTACGGGCGGAAGGACATTCCCGACGGGGAATTCCGCACCCTGGCGCATGACGCGATCAAGGAGTTTTCCCGCCGCGAGCTGAACGAGGACGTCTGGGGTCGCATCGCGCCGCACACCTCCTACGTGGCCGGCGGGTATGACGACAAGGCGGCCTTCGACCGGCTGGCGCAGCACATCGCCGAAATCGAGAAGTCGATCGGCCGCGAGGTCCAGACCCTGTTCTACATCTCCACCCCGCCGTCGGTCTTCGAGCCGATCCTGCTGAACCTCGGCGCGTCCGGGCTGGCGGGCAAATACCTCGGGCAGGCGCACCATGCGAAGGTCATCATCGAGAAACCCTTCGGCCGCGACCTCACCTCGGCCCTCGCGCTCAACGCCACCATCCGCCGCGTCTTCGAGGAGCACCAAGTCTACCGCATCGACCACTACCTCGGGAAGGAGACCGTGCAGGACCTGCTCGTGCAGCGGTTCGCCAACGCCATCTTCGAGCCGCTGTGGAACCGCAATTTCATCGACAGCGTCCAGATCACGGTGGCCGAGGAGGTCGGAGTCGGCACGCGCGGCGGCTATTACGAGCAGAGCGGCTGCCTGCGCGACATGATCCAGAACCACACGATGCAGCTCCTGGCGCTGACCGCGATGGAGCCGCCCGTCGCCTACGAGGCCGAGGCGATCCGCGACGAAAAGGTGAAGGTGCTCAAGGCGATCCAGCCGCTCGACCTCGGTGCGGGCGGCGACGTGGCCCGCGCGCAGTACGCCGCCGGCATGATGGCCGGCAAGGCCGTGCCGGGCTATCTCCAGGAGGCGGGCATCGCGCCGCAGTCGGCCACCGAGACCTACGCGGCCATCCGCCTCTCCATCAACAACTGGCGCTGGCAGGGCGTGCCCTTCTACCTGCGGTCCGGGAAGTGCATGGCCCGGCGCGTCTCCGAGATCGCGATCAACTTCAAGCGCCCGCCGGGCACGCTTTTTGCCGAGAGCGGCGGCTTCAACCTCGCGGCCAACACGCTCTCCTTCCAGATCCAGCCCGACGAGGGCCTCAGCCTCATCCTCAACACGAAGATCCCCGGCCTCGAGACCCGCACGCAGCCGGTGAAGATGAGCTTCCGCTACTCCACCACCTTCGGTTCCAACACCCCCGAGGCCTATGAACGGCTCGTCCTCGATGCGATGATTGGCGACGGCACGCTCTTCATCCGCGGCGACGAGGCCGAGACCTCATGGAAGGTCTACACCCCGGTGCTCGAGGCCTGGGCCGCGGCGGGTCGCACCGGCATGGACAGCTACGCCGCCGGCTCCTGGGGTCCGCCGAGCGCCGATGCCCTGCTGGCCCGCGACGGCCACGCGTGGCGGCAGCCGTAACCCGCGCGGGGAGCGGGAAGCACGAAGGATGAAGCGCGAAATTCGAGATTTCCGGCGACCTGCGCCTTGCTGCCCTCCCCGAGCCTCGGATTTTCACCTTCGAATATTCTCCCAAGATGCCTGACATATTCCACGCGCTGCCCGGGATCGAGGTTCCCGTCGGGGCCATCTCCCGGAGCCTGGCCCGGATGTGGGCGGAGACCGCGGCCGCGGGCGGCCCGGCGCCGGCCTCGGAGGACGCGAAGGCCACGCAGGTCAATTTCGTGCTCCACCTCGGGTTCAACACCACGCCGGCCGACGCGGTGGCCCAGTTCCAGACGGCCGTGGCGTTTTCCAAGCGCTACCCGAGCCGCGTCGTGGTGCTGTGCCCGCTGGGCGACGACACGGCCCTCACGGAGATGCGGGCGAAGGTCTACGGCGAGTGCCACCTCGGCAAGTCGAAGGGGGACAAGCGCTGCGTCGAGTTCGTGATGCTGAGCTACCCGCGCAGCACCCGGCAGTTCCTGGAAAGCCAGGTCTCGATCTGCCTCTCGACCGACCTGCCGCTGTATTACTGGGCGCACCGGTTCTCCGCGAACAGCAAGCTCGCCGACTACCAATACCTCCTGACCCGGGCGAAGCGCGTGCTGATCGACAGCTCGATCTCGCCGGAGGATTCGCTGACGTACCCCTGGCCGCGGCCCGAGGCGCTGCGCGACCTGGTTCATGCGCGGCTGCTGCCGGTCCGCCAGAGCCTGGGCCAGTTTCTGAGCCGCTATCCGATGGATGCCCTCTGCGGCGACCTCCGGACGGTGGCGCTGTCCCATGACGCCCCGCATGCGGCGGAGGCCCGCGTGCTGCTGCAGTGGCTGAAGGATCGCATCGGAAAATGCGGCAAGAACCAGGCGGCCTTCACGCTGACCCCGCTGGGGGCGGGTGCGACCGGCTCCTTTGTGCTCACCTTTGCGTACGCCGGCGGAAAAAAATCGTTTGCCTGGACCGGCGACCTCGCGCGCGGGACGGCGCAGTTTGAGGCGGATTTCGGCACCGGCCGCACGACGCTGCCCGCCGCGGTCAGCCTGCTCACGCCGGAAGCCGCGCTGAGCGAGGCGATGTTCTTCTAAGGCGGAAGCGCAGGGGGACCGCAACGCGAAGGGGGAGAGGATCGATTCCGAGCTTCCGTTCTTTCGCGTTTCCGCGATAAATTTTCCCCCATGAAAACCAAGGTGACCGGACTGGGTGGGATCTTTTTCAAAGTGAAGAACCCGGGAAAACTGGGTGCCTGGTATGAAAAGCATCTCGGCCTTCCGGTGAACGACTGGGGTGGCGCAGTCTTCGACTGGCGTGACGCCAGGCAGCCGGCGAAAAAGGGCAGCACGGTCTGGTCGCCGTTTGCGGCGGATACGGATCATTTCGGGCCGGGCAAACAGGCGTTGATGATCAATTATCGCGTCGCGAACCTGAAGAAGTTGCTGGCGCAGCTGAAAAAAGCCGGCGTGTGGGTCGACCCGAAGAGCGGCGAAAGCTCGGATTTCGGAAAATTCGGCTGGATCAGGGACAACGAGGGCAACCGCGTGGAACTCTGGGAACCGCCGGTGGTGCGCCGTCCGGCGAAGCGCAAAGCCGCCAAGGCCTGATCGCGGACACGCGGTGGGACCGAAGCGCGGAATCGGGCGGATTTGAATCCGGAACTTTGCGGGCGGCGCGGTCCAAGGCCCGCGCGGACTCAGGACAGTGCGCGCAGCTGGGTGTGGGCGAGCCAGGGATCGACTTTCGTCAGGAGAAACCCGGCCCACAGCCCGCGCAGGCGCTGGAGCCACGTCTGGCTTTCGCGCCACTTTTCCAGCGTGATCTCGGTGCCGTGGCGCTGATCGGCAGCAAACCGTTTCCGGCCGGAGGCCGCGAGCGTTGCGTCGTCGAAGCGCACCATCAGCTCATAGTTGATGCCGAAGGAGCGTGCGTCGAGATTCGAGGACCCGGCGAACACGGTGTCGTCCACGATCGCGAGCTTGGCGTGCAGAATCTGAGGCTGATACTCCCGGATCCGCACGCCGGCCCGGAGCAGTGAGCCGTAGCGGGCGCGGCCGGCCAGCAGCGCGAGCGGCACGTCGCTCTTTCCGGCGAGCAGGAGTTCCACGGTGCCGCCGCGGCGGGCGACCCGCCGCAGGGCGTGGCGGAGGCGGAAACTCGGGATGAAATAGCTCGATATGATCTGCACGTGCCGGGCCGCCTTGAGCTGCCGGAGCAACTGGGCGCGAAAGCGGTTGGGACCGAGCCGCGGGCCGCTGAGCAGGACCGGTCCGCTGCGTCCGGCCTGGAGCGGATGCCGCAGCGGATAGCGGAGGCGCCGGAACAGCCGGTGATGCAGCCCCGACGCGGTGAACATGCTGTCGAAGGCAGCCGCCAGCTGGCGGATTGCAACCGGGGTGTGCAGTTCCACCCCCAGGTCGCGCCAGCCGCGGGTGACCCCGTCACCATCATATTCGTCGCCGATGTTGAACCCGCCGATGAAGGCCACGGCATCGTCAACCAGCAGCAGCTTGCGATGATTGCGCAGGGCGAAGAGCCGCCAGGTCAGGGGATTGAAGACGCGCGGCTCGCCGCCGCCGTGCTGGAATTCGCGCCAGTAGTCCGCGGGCAGGCCCGAGGAACCGAAGGCGTCGAGCAGCAGTTGCACGCGGACCCCGCGCTGCGCCGCGGCCGTCAGGGCGGCCCGAAAGCGGTCGCCGGTCCGGTCGGCGCGGTAAATGTAATACTCCAGGCGGATCGAGCGCCGGGCCTGGCCCACGGCGGCGAGCATCCGCGCAAAGGCCTCGGCCCCCGTTGGCAGCCAGCGCGGGGCGGGGTCGGTGGCGGACACGGAAGGGGAAGGGGCCATGCTTAGCTCAGACCGAGCCGGACGCAGTCAGTTGCGGGGGAAATCCCGCGGCTGGCAGAATGGGTGACAGATCCTACGTCAGGCTGAGCACGGCGTAGGTGCGCTTGCCCTTGCGGAGGAGGACATGCCGGCCGAACAGGAGATCGCCCGGGGTGATGGTGCGGCCGGCCTCCGTGGCGCGGACATTGTTCACGTAAATGCCGCCGCCCTCGATATCCTTGCGGGCCTGGCCCTTCGAGGTGGCGAGGCCGGCGAGCACAAGCAGTTCGGTCAGCGCGCCGCCGGCGCCACCGAGCACGGCGGGATCGAGGGGCCGGGTCGGGATCTCGCCGACCACGTCGTTGAACACGGTCTCGGTGATGCCCTCGAGCGAACCGCCGAACAGGATCTCGCTGGCCTTGAGTGCGGCCGCGAGCGCCTCCGGGCCGTGGACGAGGGTGAGCAGTTCCCGGCCGAGCGCCTTTTGGGCGGCGCGCGCGCCGGGATTCGCCTGCATCTCCGCCTCGAGGGCGGCGATCTCGTCGCGGGACAGAAACGTCAGCACCTTCAGCAGCTTGACGACGTCGGCGTCGTCGGCGTTGACGAAAAACTGGTAGAAGCGGTAGGGCGACGTGCGTCTCGGGTCGAGCCACACGGCGCCGCTGGCGGACTTGCCGTACTTGGTGCCGTCGGCCTTGGTGAGCAGCGGGAAGACGAGGCCCCAGGCCGCAAGGCTGCCGCCGTGCTTCTTGCGGATGAGGTCGGTACCGGCGGTGATGTTGCCCCACTGGTCGGTCGCGCCGACCTGCAGCTCGCACTTCGCCGCCTCGCGCAGGTGCAGAAAATCATGCGCCTGCAGCAGCATGTAGCTGAATTCCGTATAGCTGATGCCGCCCTCGCCCTCAAGGCGGGAGCGGACGCTGTCCTTCGCAATCATAACATTGACGGAAAAGTGCTTTCCGACATCGCGCAGGAACTCCAGGAAAGTGACGGGCGCCGTCCAGGTGGCGTTGTCGACGAGGCGCGCCGGGTTGGCGGGGGCGTGGAAGTCGAGGAAGCGGGCGAGTTGCTCCTTGATCGCGGCGATGTTGTGGGCGACCTGCTCGGGGGTCTGGAGGTTGCGCTCGGCGGACTTGCCGGACGGGTCGCCGACCATGCCGGTGGCCCCGCCGGCGAGGGCGATCGGGTGATGGCCGGCGAGCTGGAAGCGGCGCAGGGCGAGGAGCGGCACCAGGTTGCCGACATGGAGGGAGTCCGCGGTGGGATCGAAGCCGCAATAAAGCGTGACCGGGCCCTGGGCGAGGCGCTGTTGGAGCGCCGCGAGGTCGGTGCAATCGGCATAGAGGCCGCGCCACTGGAGGTCTTCGAGGATCGTCATGGGAACGCCAAGGGTTATTCGCGGGCGGTGGGGGAGGGTCAAGGGGAAGGTGCTACGACGGCTCGTCCGGAGGGTTCGCCCGACCCACCATCTACCCGCTGCCTTTCTCCGCGTCCTCCGGGCCCCCGTGACTAAAGAATCGTCCGGCCCGGACGCCCTAGCACATCTTATGGGTCGGACGTCGAGAGTAGAATAGCCGCTTCTTTTGGGAAAAACGGTTTGCCGCGGTGTCCCGGCGGGTTCTATTTCTCCCGTTCTGCCGCGACGTCATCCCGGCGCCGCCCTCCAACCGAAACCCAGTTCAACCCGCCCCGACCATGCCTCTCGCCGTTGGCTCCAAAGCCCCTGATTTCACGCTCAAGACCAAGACCGCGGACGGTCTCAAGGACATCACCCTCAGCGATAATTTCGGCAAGAAGCAGACCGTGCTGCTGTTCTACCCGCTGGCCTTCACCGGCACCTGCACCCAGGAGATGTGCGACACGACCGCCGGTCTCGGCCAGTACACCGGGCTGGGCGCCGAGGTTTACGGCATCAGCGTGGACAGCCCGTTCGCGAACGAGGCCTGGGCGAAGCAGCACAAGATCGGGCTCACGCTGCTGTCCGACCTCAACAAGACGGCCACGAAGGCCTATGACGTGGTCTTCCCTAACCTCGCCGGCATCGGCGACACCTCGGCCCGCGCCGCCTTCGTCATCGGCCAGGATGGCGTGATCAAGTATTCCGAGCAGACCGCCACGCCCAAGGACCTGCCCAATTTCGCCGCCATCAAGGCCGCGCTGGCCAAATAACCCCGGCCGCCCCGCATTCCGCAATCGCCTCCCTGAAACTCGATGAGCCTTCCCAATCCCTTCAATACGCTGCAGTCGTTCTCCGCCAACGGCGCGTCGCACAAGTTCTATTCGCTGCCCGCACTGGAGTCGGCCGGCTTCAAGGTCTCGCGCCTGCCGGTCTCCATCCGGCTCGTGCTTGAGTCGCTGCTGCGCAACGCGGACGGGAAGCGGGTGACCGAGCAGGCGATCCGCGACCTCGCGGGCTGGGGCGCGAAGTCGCCGCGCACGGAGGAGATCCCCTTCGTCGTCGCGCGCATCGTGCTGCAGGATTTCACCGGGGTGCCGCTGCTGGTGGACCTGGCCGCAATGCGCTCCGCGGTCGTGAAGCTCGGGAAGAACCCGAAGATCATCGAGCCGCTCGTGCCGGTGGACCTGGTCGTGGACCATTCCGTGCAGGTGGATTTCTCGGGCTCGGCCGCGGCACTGAAGCAGAACCTCGACCTGGAGTTTACCCGCAACCGCGAACGCTACCAGTTCCTGAAGTGGGGCATGCAGGCGTTCGACACGTTCAAGGTCGTGCCGCCGGGCATCGGCATCGTGCACCAGGTGAACCTCGAGTTTCTCGCCAAGGGCGTGCTGAGCGACGCCAACGGGGTTTATTATCCCGACACCCTCGTGGGCACCGACTCGCACACCACGATGATCAACGGCCTCGGCATTGTCGGCTGGGGCGTTGGCGGCATCGAGGCCGAGGCGGGCATGCTCGGGCAGCCGGTTTATTTTCTCACGCCGGATGTCGTGGGCGTGCACCTCACGGGCGCCCTGCGCGAGGGCGTCACCGCCACCGACCTGGCGCTCACCGTCACGCAGCTGCTCCGCAAGGCGAAGGTGGTCGGCAAATTCGTCGAGTTCTACGGTCCGGGCGCCATCGCGCTGCCGGTCGTGGACCGGGCGACGATCGCCAACATGGCGCCCGAGTACGGCGCGACCATGGGCTTCTTCCCGATCGACGGCGAGTGCAGCACCTATCTCCGGGCCACCGGTCGTGACGACGCGCACATCGCCCTCTACGAGGCCTACTACAAGGCGCAGGGCCTTTGGGGCATCCCGGCGAAGGGCGCCATCGATTACTCCACCGACCTCGATCTCGACCTTTCCACCGTCGTCCCGAGTGTCGCCGGCCCGAAGCGCCCGCAGGATCGCATCGAGCTGCCGCGAATGAAGCAGGAATTCACCACGGCCTTCGCCAAGGGCGTGACCGAAAACGGCTTTGGCAAGAGGGCCGAGGACCTGACGAAGAGGATCCATGTGGCCGCCTCCGGCTCCTTCCACGGCGGCGGGGGCAGCGAGAAACCGGTTTCCTCGGCCCATTCCAAGGCTTGCGACACCAATCCGGCCACCGAGCGGGAAATGGCAAGCAACCGGCCCACGCCGGATACGATCGTGGCGGCCCCGTCCCGGATGGAGGGCGACATCGGCCACGGCTCCGTCCTCATCGCGGCCATCACGAGCTGCACCAACACCTCCAACCCCAGTGTCATGCTCGCCGCCGGCCTGCTTGCGAAGAAGGCCGTGGAGAAGGGGCTCAAGGTGAACCCGGTCGTGAAATCCTCGCTGGCGCCCGGCTCGCGCGTCGTCACCGACTACCTCGACAAGACCGGGCTGACGCCGTACCTCGACCAGCTCGGCTTCCAGACCGTCGGCTACGGCTGCACGACGTGTATCGGCAACTCCGGTCCGCTCCATCCCGCGATCGAGGAGGCGATCGTCAAGAATGACCTCGTCGCCGCGTCGGTGCTATCGGGCAACCGCAATTTCGAGGCCCGCGTGCACCAGAACATCAAGGCGAACTTCCTCATGTCGCCGCCGCTGGTCGTCGCCTTTGCGCTCGCGGGCCGCGTGGACATCGATCTGTCCAAGGAACCGATCGGCCGGGGTAAGGACGGGAAGGACGTCTACCTGAAGGACCTCTGGCCGACACTGCAGGAAGTCCGCGACCAGATGCAGGCGGCGCTCAAGCCCGAGGTCTTCCGCCGGCTCTACACGAACTTTGCCGCGCAGAATCCGAAGTGGAACGAGATCCCCGCCACCACCGGCAACGTCTATGCGTTCGACGCCGGATCGACCTACATCCAGGAGCCGCCGTTCTTCACGAACTTCACGCTCAAGCCCGGCCCCATCGCGGAGATCAAGGGCGCCCGCGCCCTCGGCATCTTCGGCGACTCGGTCACGACCGACCACATCTCGCCCGCCGGCGCGATCAAGAAGACCTCGCCCGCCGGCCAGTACCTGACCGGGAACGGCGTCGGCTTCGCGGACTTCAACAGCTACGGCTCGCGCCGCGGCAACGACCGCGTGATGACCCGCGGCACCTTCGCGAACGTCCGCATCAAGAACCTGATGCTCGGCGGGGAGGAGGGCGGCAACACGATCTACCAGCCCACGGGCGAGAAGCTCGCGATCTTTGACGCCGCGGCGAAGCACATCGCGGCCGGGACCCCGCTCATCATCCTCGCCGGCCAGGAGTACGGCACCGGCTCGTCGCGCGACTGGGCGGCCAAGGGCACCAACCTCCTGGGCGTGAAGGTCGTCGTCGCCCAGAGCTTCGAGCGTATCCACCGCTCCAACCTCGTCGGCATGGGCGTCCTCCCGCTGCAGTTCAAGGAAGGCGTGAACGCCCAGACCCTGAAGCTCGACGGTTCCGAGGCCTACGACGTCGTGGGCCTGAGCGGTACGATCAGGCCGCAGCAGGACCTGACGCTGAAAATCACGCGGAAGGACGGCACGGTGGAGAATGTCACGGTCCGCTGCCGGATCGATACACCCATCGAGATCGACTACTACCAGCACGGCGGAATCCTCCCGTATGTGCTGCGGCAGATTGTAACCAAGAATTAAGCGACGACCCTTGCCGTGGCGGGGCCCGCGACTACCGTGCGGGACTCCTCCCTTTCCCATGTCCGAAGCCAGCAAACCCACCTACCTCGTCGACGCCTATTCCGACCCCGTGGTCGTCCGCATCGACGGGCGGGCATGCTTCCAGAACAGCGCCTGCCTGCGGGATTTTGTCACGGAGCTTGTCGGGCAGGGCAAGACGCGCTTCGTGTTCGATTTCCTGCACTGCACGAGCATGGACAGCACCTTCCTCGGCGTGCTGGCGGGGGCCGCCCTGGAACTGCGGAAGGCCGTGCCGCCGGGCAGCCTGGTGCTGGCGCGGGTCGGACCGCGGAACCTTGAGCTGATCCGCAATCTCGGCCTGCACCGCCTGCTCACGGTGGACGCGGGTGATTTCCAGATGAACTTCGACAAGTGCGACACGGCGCTGCACTGCCCGGACCGCTCGGAGCTGGAGAGCGCGCGGATGGTGCTCGAGGCGCATGAGAACCTGGTGTCGGTCGATGAGGCCAACCGGACCAAATTCCAGGATGTGATGGCGTTCTTGAAGAACCGGGTGGAGCAGAAATAAATTGCGGATTGCGGATCCCGGATCGCGGAGCGCAATTTCAGCAGGGCGCCATGGCGCGGCATGGGACAGGCGGAACGAGCATGCCGGACTGGCCCCACCGGAACTGTCTTAGGACGGACGAAGGGTTGGACCATCCGGTTTCCGGTATCCGAAATCCGCAATTGCCGCCCGTGGCGGCGCCTGCCACACCAGTCCCCCTCCATGTTTCTGGTCCTCATCGCCGGTATTGTCCTTGGTGCGCTCGCCATGCTGCTGCCCGTCTACCGGTCGCGGCGCCTGGCCGACCGGCTGGAGGAGGAGAAGCAGCAGGTCACCCAGGAACGCCAGCTCGTGGTCGATTTCATGCACCACATGGTCGAGGCGCTGGGCGAGGGCCTGACCCGCGAGGCGCTGCTCCAGCGCATCGTCCATGCGGCGATCCTATGCTCGGGGGCGCTGAGCGCGTGCCTGTTTGAACGGACCGAGGACCGGAAGATGCGCAGCGCCGCGGTGGAGGGACTGTTTCCGCCGCACCGGCCGCTGCCGGTCGCGGTCCGCGAAAAGCTCGCGACGCGCGCCCGGTTCATCGAGCAGGTGCTCCGCTCGGAGTCGTTTCCCGACACCGAGGGGATCGTCGGCGCGGTGGTGCAGACCGGTCGCGGCCAGCTGATCGCCGACGCCGGCGCGGACCAGCGGGTGGTCATCCATGAGGACCCGGCGCTTCGCGTGCGCTCGCTGATCGCGGTGCCGCTGCAGTTCCGGGACAAGTTCTTCGGCGTGCTGGCCGTGGCGAATTCGGCCGACGGCGAGCCGTTCACGCAGACGGACTTTTCGCTGATGCAGTCGCTGGCCGAGCAGGCGGCGCTGGCGCTGCACAACGCGGAGTTCCTCAATTTTCAGCTCGAGAAACGGCAACTTGACCTCGACCTCTCGCTGGCGAGCGGCATCCAGCAAATGCTGCTGCCGAAGGCGCCGCCGCAGATCCCGGGGCTCGACCTCGATGCGCGCTACACGCCGGCGCAGAAGGTCAGCGGCGATTTCTACGACCTGTTTGCGCTGCCGGGCAACCGGCTGGGTGTCGCGGTGGCGGACGTGTCAGGCAAGGGCATCCCGGCCTCGCTGCTCATGGCCATGTGCCGGACGGACCTCCGCCAGATCGCGCCGCGCCATGAATCGCCGGCGCGGACGCTGGCGGAGCTCAATCGCACGCTGGGTGGCGACCTGCGCGGGATGTTCATCACGATCCTGTACGCCGTCATCGATCCCGCGCGCGGCGAGGTCACTTTCGCGCGCGCCGGCCATGAACTGCCGCTGTTCTCCCGCCGCGACCCCGGCACCGGCCTGCCGCGCGGTGAGTACGTCGGCTCCGAGGGCATGCCGGTCGGGCTGGTGCCCGACGAGATTTTCTCGGCCGTCATCGCGGATCGCACCGAGCCGTTCGGCCCGGGGGACGCGCTGGTGCTCTACACCGACGGCCTCACGGAGGCCCCGAACGACGAGGACAAGGAGTTTTCCAACGCGCGGCTGGCGGATGCCGTGCGCGCGCTGCACGCGCGCAATGCCCGGGAGCTCAACGACGGTATCCTGGAAACCGTGCACCGTTTCGCCGGCTCGGTACCGCTGCGGGACGACCTGACGCTGGTGACGGTGAAGCGGGTGTAGGCGGCGTTGCCCGTTTCCGCAGACCTGGGGAGGGTAGGTCGGCTTGTCCTAATCCGCCGCGTTTGGCTCTGAGAGACTCAAATCGGCGCGCCAGGGATGACGCGCTCTATCGTCATTGGCTCATGGAACGAATCGAAAAGCAGTTTGCCACCGGCGCGGGTCGCGTCTCACTCTGGCCTGCCATGCCCACCGTTGCCGAAGAAACCCCGCGCCTCGACCGCTTCTCGCTGCCGGATGCCGCCGGCCATTTTGGCGGTTATGGCGGCGTATTTGTGCCCGAGACCCTGATGACCGCGCTGCAGGAACTCGGGGCGGCCTACGCGGTGGCGCGGAAGGATCCGGCGTTCCAAGCCGAGCTGCGGCAGCACCTGAGGGAATTCGCCGGCCGGCCGACCCCGTTGTATTTCGCCGGGCGCCTGACGCAGCACTGCGGCGGGGCGAAGATCTACCTGAAGCGCGAGGACCTGCTGCACACCGGCGCGCACAAGATCAACAATGCGCTGGCCCAGGCCCTGCTGGCGAAGCGCATGGGCAAGCAGCGCATCATCGCCGAGACGGGTGCGGGTCAGCATGGCGTCGCCACCGCGGCGGCCTGCGCCAAGTTCGGGCTGGAATGCGTCGTGTACATGGGGGCGCATGACATGGAGCGCCAGGCGCTGAATGTCTTCCGGATGCGCCTGATGGGCGCCGAGGTGCGGGGCGTGGAGGCCGGGCAGAAGACGCTCAAGGAGGCAATCAACGAGTCCATGCGCGACTGGGTGACGAACGTCCGCAGCACGCATTACATCCTGGGCACGGCCTATGGCTCGCATCCGTACCCGATGATGGTGCGCGATTTTCACCGCGTGATCGGCCAGGAAGCCAAGGAGCAGATCCTCGACCGCGAAGGCCGGCTGCCCGATGAGCTCATTGCCTGCGTCGGCGGCGGCAGCAACGCGATCGGGCTGTTCTTCGAGTTCCTGGAGGATGCCGGCGTGAGGATGACGGGCGTCGAGGCGGGTGGCCACGGCATCAGGCGCGGCGGGCACGCGGCCCGCTTTGCGGGCGGCCGGCTGGGGGTGCTGCAAGGCTGCAAGACCTTCCTGCTGCAGGATGCCGAGGGACAGATCGAGCTGACGCATTCGGTGAGCGCCGGGCTCGACTACGCGGCGGTGGGACCGGAGCATGCGTTTTACCGCGACCGGGGCCGGATCGATTTCGCCTACGCGACCGATGACGAGGTGCTGGAAACTTTCCAGCTTTGCTCACGGCTCGAAGGCATCATCCCGGCGCTGGAGTCCACCCATGCGCTGGTCCACGCCGTGAAGCGCGCGAAGGCGCTGCCGAAGGACAGGATCATCATCGTCAACCTCTCCGGCCGGGGCGACAAAGATGTCCAGCAGGTCGCAAAAATCCTGGGTGAGAAACACTGACTTGTTTCCCCGCAAAGCGCACGGAGAACACGAATTCCAAACTTTGCATTCCCTTCGTGCCCTTGGCGCCCTTCGTGGTTATTAAATATTCCTGATGAAAAGCATGACGGGCTACGGACGGGGAACGGCGGCGCTGGGCCGGCATACGCTCACCGTGCAGGTCAGTTCGGTGAACCGGAAGACCCTCGACCTGGCCGTCAAGCTGCCGGACGAATGGGAAAGCCTGGAGGCCGCGATCGGCGAGCAGGTGCGCAAGGTCGCGCAGCGTGGCCGGATCAGCGTGGTCATCGAATTGACCGGCGAGAAGGGGGCCGGCGAGATCGCCTGGGATGAGACCGAGGTGGGCACCGCCCTCGACCGGCTGTCCGATCTGGCGGACGCGCGCGGCCTGAGTTTCACGCCGACGCCCGAACTGCTGTGGTCCATTGCGAATTCCCAGCGCAAGTCCGTCCAGCTGCCTGACGCGGAGACGGCCGCCCCGGTGGTCCAGGCCGCGCTGGCCGGTGCCCTGCGGGGCTTTGTCGCGATGCGGGCGATGGAGGGCGAGGCCCTGCTCATCGATTTCATCAGCCGCCTGGCCATGCTGCGGACACACGTGGACGCCGTGGCGGCCCGGGCGCCGCTGGTGCCGGCGGCCTACCGGGAGCAGCTGTTCCAGCGGCTGAGGCAGGCGGGGCTGGAGCTCGACCTGAACGACGAGCGCGTGCTGCGGGAGATCGCGCTGTTTGCCGACCGGTGCGACATCACGGAGGAACTCACGCGCCTGAAGAGCCACTTCGAGCAGTTCACCGCACTGCTGAAGGTCGACGGCGAGATCGGCCGGAAGTCGGAATTTATTCTCCAGGAAATCGGCCGCGAGGTGAACACCATCGGGAGCAAGGCCAATGACCTGGCGATTTCGCGCGCCGTCATCGAGCTGAAGAACGAGCTGGAGCGCGTGCGCGAGCAGATCGCGAATGTGGAATAGCGGGGCCTTTGATCGCGGATGGCGGAGAGCGGAAACCGGAGAGTCCGGAGGCGGCCACGCATGATGCGATGATCCGGCCATACCGTAGAGCGGTTCTTCAAAACCGTGATGCCAAAGCGTGCCATTCTGAGCGTGGCGAAGAATCCAGCGAGATTTCGCGGCGGTCTTCGGCCACGTCCAACTGGATCCTTCCCTTCGTTCAGAAGGACAATCGGGGTTGGAGGCACTTCCAGTCAGCAGGATTCCTTTCCGCCCACTATCCGCTCTCCGCCCTCCGCCATCGCTCAGTCCGGCTGCCGGAGGGAATGGATCAGGTAGAGCGCGACCCCGAGGCAGATGCCGGAGTCGGCAAGGTTGAACGTCGGGTAGATGTAGCTGCCGAAGTGGAAGTCGAGGAAGTCGATCACATGGCCGTGCCGCAGGCGGTCGAGGAGGTTGCCGGTGATCCCGCCGCAGAGGAGGCCGAAGCTGACCTGGACGACCCGGTCGCGCAGGCCGAGGGCCTGCCGCCAGATGAATATCGCCACCAGCGTGGCCGCGGCGAGGCCGGCGAGCAGGAAACTCCGGCCGGAAAACATGCTCCACGCGGCGCCGGTGTTGCCGACGTGCACGATGTAGAAGAAGCCGCGCACCATCCGGATGGCGTAGGGCTCCCCGTACGTGCCAAACGGCAGCCGCGCGACGATCCAGAGCTTGCTCAGCTGATCCAGGGCGAACACGCCCAAGGCGCACGCCCAGAAGACCCGGTAGGCCGGCACGCGCCGGAAGCCGCCGGCGGCCGGCGCCGCGGCAGGATCGGGAGTGGGCGCGCCGGGTGACACGGGCGGCTTAGTCGTCGCCGCCGCCGCCATCGTCGCTGGCGATCTTGCCGCCCTCCTCGCCCTCGCCGAAGAGGCCGCCGGCGGTACGCGCCCGGTAGCGGTTGCGCTCAATGTCCTTCTGGGCCTCGGCGGAATACCGGGTGAACGGCACGGCGAGGAGGCGGTCCTTGGAGATCGGCTTTTGGGTGATTTCGCAGATGCCGTAGGTGCCGGCGTGGATGCGCTTGATTGCGGCGTCGATCTCGGAGAGCGCCTCCTGCTCGCTGGAGACGAGGCTGAGGGCGAAATCACGGTCAAAGGTGTCCGTGCCGGCGTCGGCCATGTGCTGGCCGTAGCTCGAAAGGTCGCCGCTGTCGTCCTTGCTGGAGCGCTTCAGGGTCTCCTCGGAATGGAGCGTGATGCCGGCGGTGAGGTGGGTGCGGAGATCGATCAGGAGCTTGTAGTAGCGCTTGAACTTCTCCGGGACGTCCTTGCCCTCGTCGGGCAGCGGGGGCTTGGCGCGCTTCGGGTTGAACCCGAGGATGTCGGCGAGCGAGGCGGCCTTGATGTGATGCGGCTTGGCCGGCTTGAGGGCCTCGATCACCTTGGCGGCGGGCTTGGCGGCGGCCTTCGGCGACTTGGGGTCCGCGGCGGACTTGAGCGTGACGGTCTTCGCGATGGCGCGAACCTCGTCGAGGCTGAACGCAATGGGTTTGGCGGGCGCCTTGTGCTTCAGGATGCTGTCGCGCAGGGCGGTTTTCTTGGACGGTTTGGCCATGTTAGAGGGGGGAGCCTTGGCGGTCGCCGGCGCCGGCTTGGGGGCCGGGGCGGATTTCCGGGCCGAAGCCGGGGGCTTCGGGGAGGCGGACTTCTTGGCGGGTTTCGCGGCCGGCTTTTTCGCGGGCGGTTTCGGTTTGGATTTGGCCATGGGGAGAATTGGGGAGGTAAGAAAGCCTAGGATCTCAGCGCTTCCGCGCAGCGGAGACAAACCTCGCCGTGGGAAGAGGGGTGGAGAGCGGGTACCCAGCGCCAGCAGCGGGGGCAGCGGACGTGGCCGAGTTCGCCGGAGGGGCGAACCGTGGCCGCGAGCGCCGAGCCGGCGGCGGGCAGGAGAGTGACATGGGAGACGATAAAAAGTTCTGGCAGAAAGTCGCGGTGTTTTTCGAGCACCCGGAAAGTTTCCTCCGCGGGGGAAACGGCCAGTGTGACGGCGGCGTCGAGCGATTTGCCCAGCTGGCCGGCGGCCCGGAGCGGTTCGATCGCCTCGTTCACCAGCACCCGGACCTTGAGGAGGGCGGCCACCTCGGCCTCGAGCGCGGTGTCCGTCCATCCCGCCGGGGCGACGGGCCAGTCCTGCAGGTGGACGGATTCCGCCGAGTATTCCCGGCCGGTCAGGGCAAAGCTCCAGGCCTCGTCCGCCGTGAAGGTCAGGATGGGGGCCAGCAGTTTCACCAGCGCCCGGAAGATGTGATGGATCGCGGTCTGCGAGGAGCGCCGCAGCGGCGCGAGCGTGCCGAGCGTATAGAGCCGGTCCTTCAGGATGTCGTGGTAGGTGGCCGACAGTGTGACCGAGCAAAACTGGTTGCAGAGCTGGTAGACGCGGTGGAACTCGTAGGCGTCGTAGGCCGCGGTGCACTCGCGGATCAGCGCGGCGGTCTGGTGCAGGGCCCAGCGGTCGAGCGTGTCCAGTTGCGTGAGCGGCACGCCGTCGCGCGCCGGGTCAAAGTCGAACAGGTTGGAAAGCTGGTAGCGCAGGGTGTTGCGCACCTGGCGGTAGGCTTCGCCGACGTGCGAGAGGATTTCCTTCGAGATCGGGATGTCGTCGCGGAAGTCCTGCGAGGCGATCCACAGGCGGATGACATCGGCGCCATAGTCGGCGACGTAGGCGTCGCTGGTCTGGGGCTTCTCGTAGGTGCTGCTCTTGGAGATCTTGTTGCGTTCGTGGTCGACGATGAAGCCGTGGGTGAGGACGGCCTGGTACGGTGCGGCTCCGAAGGCGATCACACTGGTCCAGAGCGAGGACTGGAACCAGCCGCGGTGCTGGTCGCTGCCCTCGAGGTAAAGGTCGGCGGGCCAGTGCGTGCCACCCTGGCCGCGTTTCAGCACGGCGGCGTGCGAAGACCCGGAGTCGATCCACACGTCGAGCGTATCGCGGCCGCAAGTGAGTTCGGCGGGCGCCGGCCAGCCGGCGGGCAGTGTCACGCCGGCGAGGAGCCGGGCCGGAGTGGCATCGTACCAGATGTTGCTGCCGTGGTGCGCAAATTTCTCCGCGATCGCGCGGGCGACGCCACCATCGAGGTAAGCCTGTTTCCGGGCATCGTAGAATGCGGGGATCGGCACGCCCCAGGCCCGCTGGCGGCTGATGCACCAGTCGGGGCGCGACTCGACGGCGCCGCGGATGCGGGCCTCGCCCCAGGCAGGGATCCAGCCCTGGTGGGCGGCGATCCTGGTGATCTCGGCCAGGGCGGTGCCGCGGGTGTTGTTTTTGTCCAGCGACACGAACCACTGGTCGACGGCGCGGAAGATGATCGGGGTCTTGGAGCGCCAGCAGTGCGGGTAGCTGTGCGAGTACTTGGCCTTGGCGAGCAGGGCGCCGGCCGCGGCGAGTTTCTTCAGGACGCCCAGATTGGCCGTGGAGGGCTTTTTGGCGGCGAGATCCTCGACGCTCTCGAGGGTGCTCAGCCCGACGAGGTCGGCGGGTACCCGGCCGTCATCGAGATATTTGCCGTCGTCGCCGACCGGGCAGTAGATCTCAAGCTTGTACTTCAGACCCGTGACATAGTCGTCCGCGCCGTGGCCGGGGGCAGTATGGACCGCGCCGGTGCCGCTGTCGGTCGTGACGTAGTCGGCCAGGACCACGGGCGAGGCGCGATCGATGAAGGGATGGCGGGCGGCGAGCTGCTCGAGTTCCGCGCCCTTGCGCTTCGCGATGAGCGCCGGGGCGGTCTCGATCTTGGCGGCGGTGAGAACCTGGCCAAGGAGCGCCTCGGCGACGAGGTAACGTTCGTTGCCGGCCTCCGCGACGACATAGTCCACGTCCGGATTAAGCGCGATGGCGAGGTTGGCGGGAATGGTCCAGGGGGTGGTGGTCCAGATGACGATGAAGAGCGGCTTGTCGACCGGCAGGCCGAATTTCTCCGCCTCCGCGGCCGGCACGGCGAATTTCACCCAGATGGCGATGGACGTGTGGTCCTTGTACTCGATCTCGGCCTCGGCGAGGGCGGTCTCGAAGGGGATGGACCAATAGACGGGTTTCTTGGCGCGGTAGGTCAGGCCGTTTTCCACGAAGGCCGCGAACGTCCGGATGATGTCGGCTTCGAAGGCGGGGGCCTTGGTCTTGTACTCGTGCGCCCAGTCGGCGAGGACGCCGAGACGCTTGAACTGGGCGGTCTGGCGGGCGATCCAGCTCTCGGAAAAGGCGTCACAGCGCGCCCGCATCCCGGAGGTCGTGACGGTCTCGTTCTTCTCCTTGATCTCGCGCGAAACCTTCTGCTCGATCGGCAGGCCGTGGCAGTCCCAGCCGGGCACATAGGGCGTGCGGAAGCCGCGCATGGACTTGTAGCGGTTGATGAGGTCCTTGAGCGTCTTGTTCAGCGCCGTGCCGATGTGGACGTCGCCGTTGGTGAACGGCGGGCCGTCGTGGAGGACGAAGGCGGGGGCGTTGGCGCGGTTCTTCTGGATGGCCTCGTAGAGGCCGGTTTTTTCCCAGTGGGCGACACGTCCCGGTTCGCGCTGGGCCAGTCCGGCCCGCATGGGGAAGTCCGTTTTAGGGAGCTGCAGCGTGTCTTTGAGTTCGTGCGCCATGCCAAAGAAAACGCGCGAGGCTAGGGCGCGCGGAGAGTGAGTCAAGGGGAGACGCCAGGCGGGCGGTGCCGTCGGTTCTCGCGGGGCCAATCCGCGGTAAAGTCGAACGTCCAACGTCCAATGCCTGACGTTTGGCAAGCAGGCGGGTCCGGCGGTCCCGGCCTACAGGGCCGCCGTGGCCCGGTCCGCGAGCGTTTCCCCGGCGGCGATGCAGGCGGGCACGGAGATGCCGTGGCGCGCCTGGCCGCCGATCAGGAGGCCGGGATAGGTGCGTTCGCAGGCGGCCATGGACTCGAGGTGGCGCTCATGCCCGATTTCATATTGCGGGATGGCCCGGGGCCAGAAGGCATGGCGCTGGAAGACCGGCTCGCCGCTGACGCCGAGCAGCGCGGTGAGATCGCCGCGCACGGCGGCGAGCAGCCGGTCGGCGGGCAGGGCGGCGAGTTCGGGCTGGCGCGTGCCGCCGGCCATGACCGTGAGCGCCACGTGGCCGTCGGGCGCCCGCCCGGGGAACAGCGAGGAGGAAAACAGGATCCCCAGCGTGGAACGCTGCTCCACGGCGGGCACGAGCAGACCGAAGCCGTCGAGCGGATGCGCGACCTGATCGCGGCGGAAGCCGAGGAACAGCGAGGAGACGGGCGGGTGCGCGATGGCGTCGAGACCGGCGAGGGGACGTTCGCCCAGCGGGCCGAAGCGGAGGGCGGCGAGGGCCGCGGCCGGCAGGGCGGCGATGACGGCCTCGAACGACTCGGTGCGGGCGGACTCGCCATCATTCCAGATCACATTCCAGCGGGCGCCCGGGATGAGGCCGTCGAGGCGCGAGCCGAGCGTGAGCGTGCCGGCGGGCAGCCGCGAGGCGAGGGCATGCACGAGGCTCTGCAGGCCATGGGTGAACGAATAGACGAATGGGGCGGGCTCATGGCGGGCCTGCCGGGCCTGCGCGGCGGCCCGCTGGCCGCGGAGGAGCGACCCGTGGGTCTGCTCCAGCTGCCAGAGTTGGGGAAAGGCGTGGCGGGCGGAAAGTTTCCGGGGATTTCCGGCGTAGACCCCGCTGACAAAGGGGTTGAGGGCGTAGTCCACCAGCTCCTGGCCGAAGTGGGAGCGGATGAACTCCTCCAGGCTCAGGTCGGCGGTGCGCACGCGACGGGCGGAAAGCAGTTCGGCGAGGAGGCGCACCTTGGCGTTCACGGAGAACAGCGGCGAAGTCAGCAGGGCCGACGGGGTGAGCGGTACGGCCAGGGCGCGGCCGCCACGCACGATGTAACGGTGCCTGGCCTCGGGGCGGGCGGTTACCACCTGGTCGTCCAGCCCGAGTTCGCGGAGCAGCGCAGTGACGGCCGGTTCGCCGGCGAGGAGGGTATTGGGACCGGCCTCGACGAGCCAGCCGCCGGTGTTTTCGGTGCGGATCGCGCCGCCGACCCGGCCCGACTGCTCGAACACCCGCACGCGGTGGCCGCGGCGGACCAGGCGGTGGGCGGCGGTCAGGCCCGTGATGCCGGCGCCAAGGATGGCGATGGATTGGGAATCGGAGTGGCCCACGAATTAGGCGCCGCGGCGCAGATAATCACCACGAAATACAGGAAGCACACGAAAGGTTAAGGCCCCCGGCAGCATCTGATCCTGGATCAAAACCGTGAAAGTTGATCCCGGAAAATCCATTGATTCGCTGCCAAGCCGTTTTTCGTGGTGGCATTCGGGTGCAGGAGTCACTTCCACGCGGTCACGGTTTCGACCAGGGCCTCGACGCACTCGATCTTGGCCTGGGGCAGGATGCCGTGACCGAGATTGAAAATGTGGCCGGCCGTGCCGCGCATGGACTCGAGCAGGCGGGCGGACTCGCGGCGGACGATGGCGGGGGTGGTGTTGAGGAGGACGGGATCGAGGTTGCCCTGCACGGCGACATTGGCGGGGAGGGTGCGGCGGACGATGGCAAGGTCGTTGGTCCAGTCGACGCTCAGCACGCGTGCGCCGGTGAACGCCTGGTCGGTGAGGTGCGGCGCGGTGCCCTTGGCGTAGAGGATGATGGGAAACCCGGCGGGGAGGGCGGCGATGATCTGCCGGATCCACTTCAGGGAGGCGGCCTCGTAATCGGGGCCGGCAATGATGCCGCCCCAGGAGTCGAAAATCTGGATCGCATCGGCGCCGGCGCGGATCTGCATCCCGAAATACGCGATGAGGGCGGCGGTGAGCTTTTCGAGCAGGGCGTCGAAAGTCCCGCGGTCGGTGTAGAAGAGCTGCTTGATGCGCTCGAATTCATCCGAGCTGCCGCCCTCGACCATGTAGGTGGCCAGGGTCCAGGGCGAACCGCCGAAGCCGAGCAGCGCGGCGCGGCCGGCGAGTTCCTGTTTCAGGAGCGTGAGCGTGTCCCCGACGTAGCGCAGGCGTTCGGGCGCGGCGTCGGCGGGCGCGAGGGCGTCGATCTGGGCGCGGGTGTCGAGCCGGTATTCCATCGCAATGCCACCCTCGTCGCGAAAGCGGTAGCCCTGGCCCAGCGCCTCCGGAATGACGAGGATGTCGGAGAACAGGATGGCGGCGTCGAGGGCGAACCGGCGCAGCGGCTGGAGGGTGACCTCCGCGGCGAGCGCGGGTGTGCGCACCATTTCAAGGAAGGAGGACTTCGCCTTCAGGGCGCGGTACTCCGGCAGGTAGCGGCCGGCCTGGCGCATGATCCAGAGGGGCGGGCGGTCCAGCGGGGTGCAGGCGCAGGCGGAGAGGAAGCGGTCGCGGGAGTTCATGACGGGCGGGATGTTTCCATGCGAGCGTCCAACATTGAACATGGAACTTCCCACTTCGAGCGCGGAACACGAAAGCGCAGGTGCGACATTTGGAGGGGTGGACCGGGATGTTGGATGTTCAATGGGGGACGTTAGATGTTCAGATCGGAATATCCGCCCAGTCGCGGGGCTGGAGGAAAACGTCATGGAGCCTGGCCTCGGCGCTGCCGGGCTCGGGCTTCCAGTCGTACTCCCAGCGGACAAGGGGCGGGAGGGACATGAGGATGGACTCGGTGCGGCCGCCGCTTTGCAGGCCGAAAAGGGTGCCACGGTCCCAGACCAGGTTGAACTCCACGTAACGGCCGCGGCGGTAGAGCTGGAACTGGCGCTCGCGGTCGCCGTGCGGCGTGGCCTTGCGCCTGGCCACGATCGGCCGGTAGGCGGCGAGAAAGGCGTCGCCGACCGCGCGCGTCAGCGCGAAGGATGATGCAAAGCCGAGCTCGTTGAAATCGTCGTAGAACAAGCCGCCGATGCCGCGCGGTTCGCTCCGGTGCCTGAGGAAGAAATACTTGTCGCAGGCCGACTTGAAGCGCGGGTGGAGCGCCGGCCCGAAGGGCGCGACGGCCGCCCGCGCGGTGCGGTGCCAGTGGACCGCATCCTCCTCGAAGCCGTAGTACGGGGTGAGGTCGAAGCCCCCGCCGAACCACCAGGTGGGGCTGGCGTCGCCGGCGTTCGCGATGAAGAAGCGGACGTTGGCGTGGGCGGTCGGCACGTACGGATTGCGCGGATGGAGGACGAGCGAGACGCCCAGCGCCTCCCAGGGCCGGCCGGCGAGTTCGGGCCGGTGCGCGGTGGCGGAAGGCGGGAGCTGGCTGCCCCGCACATGGGAAAAGGCCACGCCGGCCTTCTCGAACACGGCCCCCTCGGCCATCACGCGGGAGCGGCCGCCACCGCCCTCGGCCCGGTTCCAGGCGTCCTCGCGGAAACGCCCGGCACCGTCGTCCTGCTCCAGGGCGGCGCAGATGGAATCCTGCAGGCCAAGCAGGTACTGGCGGACGGAGGTGAGGTCGGGCGGCATGCGGGTGGACTCCATGGGAACACAGACCGGGGTGAAGGCGAAAGCAATTTTCCGGGGCGGCGGCCTGCCGCCGGCGGTCAGCCATCAGCAAGCGGCTTTGGGTTGACTGGCGGCAGGCGCCCGACGCAGCCGTGACCCGACTGTCATGCTTCGCTGCGCCCGGAATGACGGGGTACCCCTTGCCACGTTTGGTACATTAGGCGTTCGACAGTGGGGCGGGTTCCGCCGTTGCTGTCGTTCCCCCGCCTCGAAATGAACTCCACGATGCTGAACACCATTGCCGCGACGGGCTTCACCGTGGCGTTTTTCCATGCGGCGATCCCCACGCACTGGCTGCCGTTCGTGTTGGTGGCGCGGACGCGGAAGTGGAGCCGGACGAAGACGCTGCTGGTCACCCTGTTCGCGGGGCTCGGCCATGTCTCGCTGACGAGCCTGCTCGGGCTGGCGATCGCGTGGTTTGGCTTCCAAATCGACGCCCGCATCGGCGCGGCGTTTCCCTGGCTGACGGGCGGGCTGATGATCGCGATCGGGCTGTTTTACTTCTGGCGGCAGTGGAGCGGCGGCGGGATCCGTCACCACCACCTGCTTGGCGGGCACCACGAGGCCAGCGAGCACTGTGGCCATGAAGACGCGCACAGCCATTGGGACGAGGAGCTGAAGGACAGCCCGCTCGGGTCGGACAAGGCCGGTGACTGGGCGGCGATCAGCGGGCTGTTCATGATGCTGACGCTGTCACCGTGCGAAGGCTTCCTGCCGGTTTACCTCTCGGGCGTACAGTTTGGCTGGCACGGGTTCATCGTGCTGAGCGTCATCCTCGCCGTGGCGGCGCTGCTGGCGATGCTGCTGTTCACGTGGCTGACGCTGGTCGGGCTGGAGAAATTCGAGATCAAGAACTTCGAACGCTACGAGGCGGCGCTGCTGGGCGCCCTGTTCAGCGCGCTGGGCGTGCTGATCATCGTAATCGAGCGGTGAGCTGCTCCATGCAGCTGCCCGCGAATCACGCGACTTGACGCGAATGAAAATCGATTGAATGGATCTGAATCCAAGGGGATTGGGAACTCATCAGTCAGAAAGGGGCTATCGCCTCTTGAAATTCGCGCCGATTCGCGTGGTTTGCGGGCAGCTTTCCGAATGAGTCAGGCCGGATGTGAGGCTAGTTCTTCTTCGGGGGCGGAAGCGAGAATTTGATGGCGGCTGCGCCGTCGTCGGCAGGCGCGGCGGGCTGGCCGGCGGGCAGGGGGGCGGCGCTGATGGGAGAGGCGTCGGGGCTGCCGGCGGCGGGTGCCGGGGTCACAGCCGGCACGAAGGCCGGGCCGCCGGGGGGCAGGGCGGCGAAGCCCTGCTCGATGAGCTCCTTGACGCGGATGTCGCGCGTCTTGGAGTCGGGGCTGCCCATCACCACCACGATGATGCGGCGGCCATGGCGCTGGGCGGTAGCGGAGAGGCAGAAGCCGGCGCCGTTGGTGAACCCGGTCTTGAGGCCGTCGACGCCCTCGACCTTGCCCAGCAGGTGGTCGTGGTTGTCCATGATGGTATTGCGGGCCGGCGGGCCGAAGGCGCGGCGCTTCACGGAGGTGTAGCGGAGAACGTCGGTTTTCTGGACGAGGTAGCGGCAGAGCAGGGCGAAGTCCCGCGGGGTGCTGAGGTCGCCCTCGGCAATGTGCCGGTTGGAGGGCGGCAGGCCGTGCGGGGTGCGGAACGTAGTCTGGGTCATGCCCAGTTCGCGGGCCTTGGCGTTCATCAGCGCGACGAAGGCCGGGACGGAGCCGCCGGCGGTGCGGCCAAGCGCGTAGGCGGCATCGTTGGCCGACTGGATCATCATGGCGTAGAGCAACTCATCAATCGTGAAGACCTCGTTTTCCTTCAGCCAGACCTGGGTGCCGCCGATCTTGGAGTCAGCGGCGGTGACGGTGACGGGGGTCTGCAGGGTGAGAGCGCCGTTTTGGATTTTATCGTGCAGCACGGCGAACGTCATGAGCTTCGTCATGCTGGCGGGCGGACTGGACTCCTCGTCGTGGTCGTTGAACAGCACGTTGCCGGTGGCGGCATCCATGATGATGGCGCCCTTGTAGGCGTTGGCGGTTCCGGCCGGCCGGGTCTTGGCGGAGAGCGCCGCGGGCACGAGGGCGAAGGCGCAGACGAGGACCGCGGTGAGCCGGCGGCGTAAGCCGGGGGAGACGAGGCACGGAAAAATCATGCGTGAGAGCGAAGAGGACTTACGCGGCGCGGTGCGAGCAGAAACACGCGGCGCGAACGGAATACCCCGAACATTTTGCAGGAGGTACCGGAGGAAACAAAGGTCGGACCCATCAATTCGGAGGGGTTGGCCGCAAAAAGGCGCAAGGGCGCCTGGGGCTGCGTAGGAGCCTTCATTGCGCCCATAGGCGCGCGGGAGATTCAATCCGGAGTCTTGGAGTCCTTGTGCCTTTTGTGGCCATCACTTCTTGGTGGCGGCGGCTGGTTTCGCCTCAGGCGGGACGAGGAAGAAAAAGGGCGTGATCATATACAAGGCGAACGCGAGATAGACATTGTACCAGGCGGCGGCGCTACCGAGCAGGTAAAAGCCCACGCCGAGGAACGATTTTGGAATGATGTTCCGCGGCACGGTGGCGGCGCGCTCCGGCTTCAGCATGTGGCGCAGGATGTAGGCGTGGAGGGCGATGAAGAGGAGCGTGTTGACGGCCATGACCGCGCCGAAAAAACTCACGGCGAGGGGATTGTCGGGGTATTCACCCATCAGTGCGGTGGGGAACGGCACAAACGACTGGAACAGAAGGAAGAAGCTGTTCAGCCAGATCAGCCCGTAGTCGGCATGGCGCGCGAGGCCGAAGATGTGGTGGTGGTTCAGCCAGAATTTGCAGACGATGATGAAGCTGAGGAGCCAGCTCAGGTACTTGGGGAGCAGCTCAATCAACTGGCGCGCGAGCTCGCGCACGCTGTCGTCGTTTTGGAGGGCGGGCACCTTCAGCTCGAGCACGAGCAGGGTGACAATGATGGCAAAGACGCCGTCGCTGAACGCCTCCAGCCGCGTCAGCGGCAGTTGTCCGCGGGAAAACCGGGAGAAGAAACTCATGGGAAAACGGTGGAGAATTCTTTCGTGCGAGCCGAGCCCGCACTGGCCGGCCGGAGTCGGTGGGAATCACGCATTTTCTGTGAGCACGCCGGCGAAGACGGACCGGTCGACATTGCCGCCGGTCTGGATCGCAGCCACGCGCTGGCCCTGCAGGCCAACGCGTTCTCGGTGCACGGCGGCCAGCGCTGCGGCCCCGGCGCCCTCGGCGACGTTGTGCGTGTCGGTGAAGAGCTGCCGCATGGCGGCGCGGATTTCGGATTCCTCCACGCTCACGACCCGCGCGGTGCCTGGGAGCATCAGCGCCAAGGCACCGGGATCGGGCGCGCGGCAGGCCAGGCCGTCGGCGATGGTGGGCGAGACGGCCGCGGCGACCGGCCGGCGGGCGGCAAAGGACTGCGCATAAGCGGGAGCGGCGGCCGCAGTCACGCCCACGATCTCGGTGCGCAGCCCCAGGGCGTCCCGCGCGGCGATGGCGCCGCAGACGCCCGAGCCCATGCCGATCGGGACATAGAGCACGGCGAGGTCCGGGACCGCCCGCAGAAGCTCCAGCGCGGCGGTCGCGACGCCGGCGACGATGGCCTCATGGACCGGCGGCACCAGGTGCAGGTGGCGATCCGCCGCCAGCCGAATGGCGTGATCGAGGGCCTCCTGATAATCCCGGCCGTGCTCGATCAGCTCGGCGCCCAGGGCGCGCATCGCCGCGTTCTTTTCCCGGCTGTTGCCGTGCGGGACGACCACGACGGCCATGAGCCCGTGGCGCCGCGCCGCGAAGGCGATGCTCTGGCCGTGATTGCCTCGCGTGGCGGCGATGACGCCCATGATGTCGGGCTGACGGCGCTTCAGTTCCGAAAAATACACGAGGCCGCCGCGGATCTTGAACGCGCCCAGGGGCGTATGGTTCTCATGCTTGACCCATAGCTCGAGGCCGAGCCGCTGGCTGAGCAGCGGCCAGCAAATCTGCGGCGTGGGTGGCATGACCTCGTAGACGATGCGGGCGGCCTGTTCCAGGGCGGCGAGGTTGGGGAGGTTCATGGTGGGCGGAATTACATCAACAGGTCTGACCTTGGCGGCAGAAGGCAATTCTGGCTGGCCGGCCGGAGTTCGATCAAGTTGGGCATGGCGCCAAGTATTGGAACGTGAGGGGATGTTTAAGTGCGAGCCAAGCCTGCACTTTGATGATTGGGCGTCGTGCTATCCCATGTTGGGCACAGCTCCTGACTCCGCCAAAGCCACGAGTGGCTCATCCGGACGATTCGCCCCACCTCCCAAACCGGCGGGGTCGGTGATCCGGCTCAGCATGGCGGACATGGTTTTCGCCAAGTCCGAAGCAGGACAGGATCAGACGCCGGGTGTAATTTGACTACTGGGTCTGCTCGAGCGGGAGGTCGTGGAGCTTCAGCTCGGGGTTCTTTTCCACGAAATAGCGCATCGTCCAGTCGTTGGGGAAGAGGGCGATGGGCTGGTCGAGCTTGTCGGTGCCGAAGGCGACGCCGCTGGCGATGATCAGGCGCGTCAGGTCGGGCAGCGGCGCGGTGGGATCGGCGGGGGCGAGCCACTTCATGATCGTCCAGTTGCAGGGATCAAGGCGCGAGGCGGCGTTGTATTCGCTCTCCAGGCGGAACTGCACCACTTCGAACTGCAGGGCGCCGACGGCGGCGAGCAGGGTCGAGGTCGTCATGCCAGCGCGGAGGGTGATGGACTGGACGACGCCTTCCTGGAGCAGCTGGTCGAGGCCGGCGCGGAATTTCTTGGCGTCGGAGGGATTCGGGTTGGCGATGAACGTGAAGACCTCGGGCGGGAAGCGCGGGATCTCGTCGTACACGATGCCCTTGTCCTCGGTCAGGGTGTCACCGATGCCGAACTCGCCGTGGCCGACGAGCCCGATGACGTCGCCGGGCCACGCCTCGTCGACGGTCTCGCGCTCCTGGCCGAAGAGCTTGTGGGAGGAGGACAGGCGGACGGTCTTCCCGGTGCGCTGGTGGGTGACGAGCATGTCGCGCTCGAACTTGCCGGAGCAGATGCGCACGAACGCGATGCGGTCGCGGTGCCGGGGGTCCATGTTGGCCTGGATCTTGAAGACGAAGGCCGAGAAGCGCTCGTAGGCAACCGGGACGGTCGAAGTGGCAAGTTTCAAGAGGGGAGTAACAAGAGGATCCGCGGCTTCGCCGCTGCTGATTTCAATCTGGTCCCTTGGCACTGGTCCCTTGGCACTTGCGGCGGCGGTTGCCGCCGCGTTCCGGTGCGGCTGGGGCGGGACGGAGTCCTTGAGGAAGCCGTCGAGGAGGAGCTGGATGCCGAAGTTGTTCACGGCGCTGCCGAAATAGACCGGCGTCTGCTGGCCGGCCCGGACGGCGGCGAGGTCGAAGGGGTGGCCGGCGCCATCGAGCATCGCGAGCTGCTCGCTGACTTGGTCGTACGTGTAGTCGTCGAGCTTGGCGCGGACGACGGGGTCCTCGAGGGAAGTGACGTTGACGGGCGCCTGGTAGGCGCCGCCGGGGACGCGCTCGAAGAGATGCACCTGGCGGCTGCGGCGGTCGAACACGCCGCGGAACGACGGGCCGTTACCGAGCGGCCAGATCACGGGCGACGACTGGAGCCCGAGGACCTGCTCGAGCTCATCGAGGAGTTCGAGGGCATTGCGGGTGGGCCGGTCGCACTTGTTCATGAACGTGAAGATCGGCACGCCGCGGCGGCGGCAGACCTCGAACAGCTTGCGGGTCTGGGTCTCGACGCCCTTGGCGGCGTCGATCACCATGAGCGCGGCGTCAACGGCGGTGAGGACGCGGTAGGTGTCCTCGGAGAAATCCTTGTGGCCGGGGGTGTCGAGCAGGTTGACGGCGTAACCGCTGTAATCGAACTGGAGGACCGTCGAGCTGATGGAAATGCCGCGCTGTTTCTCGAGTTCCATCCAGTCGGAGGCGGTGGCGCGCTGGTTCTTGCGGGCGGTGACCGCGCCGGCGAGGTGGATGGCGTTGCCGTAGAGCAGGAATTTTTCCGTCAGCGTCGTCTTGCCCGCATCGGGGTGCGAGATGATCGCAAAGGTGCGACGGCGGGCGATTTCGGCGGCGGGTGTCATGACGGGGAGGGCTCACGCAAAGGCCCAAAGCGCCAAAGGGGAAGAATTATTTCTCCGCCGGCGGGCAGGATCCCGGCCATGGGGAAAGGATTTACTCATGGAACCGGACGGCGCAGCCTCCGGTCGCAGATGCTCCCCGCCGTGATCACAGCTCCGCCGTCCCGAGTTCCATGAGCAAAAAGCTGATCATCGCCGGCGGCGGTATTGGCGGCATGGCGGCGGCACTGGCGCTGCATCGCGCCGGCCTGGAGGTCACGGTGGTCGAGCGCGCGCCGGTCTTTGGCGAGGTGGGCGCGGGCCTGAGCCTCTGGCCCAATGCCACGCGGGTGCTGCTGTCGCTGGGCGTGCTGGATCAGATCATGGCGCGCGGGGAGGCAGTCGGGCAGTTCAACCTGCATCGTCCCGACGGCCGGCGGATCTCGTCGATCTCCATGACCGGATATCCGACCCCGGCCGTGTGCGTGCACCGGGCGGATTTGCACCGGGCCTTGTTCGCCCCGCTGCCCGCGGCCAGCCTGGAGGCCGGTCAGGTCATGCACGCGTTTGAGGAACAGGCCGGAGGAGTCAGCGTGCGGTTGGCCGGCGGACGCGAAATCCGGGCCGACGGGCTCATCGGCGCCGATGGCATCCACTCCGTCGTCCGGGCCCAACTGCATGGCGTCGCTCCTCCCGTCTACCGCGGGTACTGCATCTGGCGCGGGATCGCGCCCGATCCGGGCGGGCTGGTCCGCGGGCATATCAGCGAAACCTGGGGGGCGGGGCGCCGGTTCGGCATCATGCCGATCGGCCAGGGCCGCATTTGCTGGTACGCGACCCGCAACGGCCCCCCGGCGCAGCCGGATGCCCCGGAGGGGCGCAAGGCCGAGGTGCAGGACCTGTTTCAAGGCTGGCATCGGCCCATCCCGGCCCTGATCGCGGCGACAGCGCCGTCTGACATCATGAAAAACGATGCGCGCGACCGCAACCGGCTGCGGGCCTGGGGCCGGGGCCGGGCGACGCTGCTTGGCGATGCGGCCCATCCGATCACGCCCAATGTGGGCCAGGGCGCCTGCATGGCGATCGAGGATGCGGCGACGCTGGCCAAGTTGCTGCCCGGGGCGGCGGACCTCGCGGGAGCGTTCCGGGCCTACGAGGCGGCGCGCGGGCCCCGGACGGCGTATATTGCGCGGCAGTCCCGCCGGATCGGGATGATCGGGCAATGGGAGAATCCGTGGGTCGTGCGCGGGCGGAATTTTGTCACGAAGCTCGTGCTGGCCCGCCCGCCCGGCGTGCAGCTCAACGCGGTCTACGCGTACGAGGTCTGAGGCCGGACCAGGCAGTGCCCGCGAATCACACGAATCAATGCGAATGACACCCGGATGAGCGGCTCCGAATCGGTCGGGGCGTTGGGCTCGGGAATTCGCGTTGATTCGCGTGAATCGCGGGCGGTGACCGGAAGGATTGGGGCGCACCAAGCGTCCGCTACCGGTCCTTCAGGCGGCGGACGAATTTCAGGCCGGAGTAGGTGTCGTTGATGGAGCAGACCTTGATGTCGACGAGACCGGTCGCGAGGAGGGTTTCACGCACGACGTTCTCGCGGAGATCGGTGGCGACACCGCTGGCCTGCTTCGGCCAAAAAGTAGCGCATGACCTCTGGATCGGAGTTCATCTCCGCGAATGGCTCAAAGTCAGATTCCTTCCAATCACGCAACATGGGTTTTGGTTTTGCCGAACGTCCAAGGTCAGACACGGAGGGGAGCGCAGCTCCCCGGAGTCGTCTGTGCCGCCTGGTTAGCTCTTCTGGGAATCAACGTCTTTGAATGAAGTAATCGGAACGCCTGCAAGGCGGGCAGCTTCTGCGACATGAGATGGAGCGTGAATCAGAAACGCCTCAACACCCTCACGGATCTCCTCGTCGGTGAAACGCTCTGGGTAAAGGGACAAGGCGACGATAAAAGCCGCTTCGGCCTGCCAGTCGACCAGGTGAAAACCGATCCCGTCCTGCCGGAGAACCTCCTCTTCTTTTGCTTCACTCGCGAGTGCGGCTGTGATGCGCGAATTCACGTCGGCCAAGTAATGCGAGCCGGACAATCTTTCCGCACGTTCTCCGGCAAGCTGTCGAAAGATCGCGGCTACTTTTTCGTCGGCACTCATTTTTCAGCTAACGTTTAAGGTGTGCCACGGCCGCTCGGGGCCGTTGGCTCTGACGCCTGGTTGGGCTCCGTTTTCATGGGCTCAGGCAAGATCGTATTCCTTCGGTGACTGGACAGCCATCGTGAGTCTAGCGCCTTCTTCTTTCAGACGCATCGCAGCCGGACCGACGTAGAAAGCGCGGTGCCTCTGGAAATTCTTCTTCAACCACTTCCTGAAAAGGCTGAAAAATTCTTTGGCTTCTTCGCTCCGCGCGGTCGTGGCCACGCGTCCGTGGATAATCACACCACCGGCACGCACACCGCCTGACTGAAAAACGATCGACCGTGGATTCACGAGCTGATCGACCGCATACCTCATGCCGCCTGAATTTTGGCGGATCTCTCGGATAGAGATCTTCTCTTCTTTCGCGACGACCAGATATGCCTCGCAGGTGACTGCCGAATCCCCTGTCGCTCGACCAAGCGACGGAATCTCAAGCGCGGACGAATACTTCGGAAATACGCGTGACATGTGCAAACCAGTGAGCGCGTAGCTAAAGCTGGCGGCAGACTCGATTCCGCGAATTGCCGGCTCAAGGTCCTCGCGGGTCGCGTAGAAGTGGAGTTGGTGGCCTGACATCTTTCTTTGCCCAACGTTTCAGATCAGCCACGGCCCAGCAGGGCCGTTGGCTGTAGCGACTGGTTAGCCTCTTTTTTCATCTGCGGTAAGGAGTTCGAGGACCGGGTTGAGCGGCGCTGTCGGCAAGATAAAAACAAAATCTTCCGGTAGGCCATTAGGGAATGTGCGACCGACAACAAAATCACGTTCGAATTCGGTCGATAGGCCCTGAAAAAACAACGCCAGCTCTTTCTTTTCAGCGATCGTCACCGATTTGAACTCGAAGTTCACGCCAAGATCCCAAGCAGGCAGATCCGCTGAATCTGCTTCTGCTTCTTCGCGTTGGTCCACCACTTGGACGCGCCCGCCATATCGGGCAACAAACGCTTCAATTCGAGCCCGCAACGCCGGAGCGATCTCATCAAGATCGTAGCCATCGACGTAGATATAGAACGTTTGCGGCATTCTTTTGGCTAACAGTGTTATTCTCCCTTACTCAGTCACGGTTTATCAGCAATCGGAGGGAGGGGAGGTCAAAGGGAGCATCTGCTAACGCTGAATGCAGGGCAAGGGTTTAGGGTGACAACGCCCTCGGGTAAGGCTTTCGGTGGCGAGTGTATTGTCTGCGTAATGCCTTACTGGACTCTTGACGGAGTTTCGCGGTGTCCTGCCGCGGCGAGGGCGTCGCGGCTCCAGCTGCAGCCAACGCATTGGGGCAATGCGTTCCACCTTCGATTGCAGGACAAACGAGGTATGGTTTGGGCTTCGAGTTTCGGATTTCGACCTTCGAGTTTCGATCCCGGATTGCTGGTTGCGAAAACGAGGCGGGTTAAGGTGAATGAGGCAATGTCGACGCCTTCGCTCAAACTCAAAGCCAATGCCAAGCCCCGGGTCCTTTCGGGGCATCCCTGGGTGTTTGCCAACGAGGTGGAGGCGCTGCTGCCGGCGGAGCTCGATGGCGAGGTCGTCGAATGCCGGGACCGCGCGGACCGGTTTTTGGGGACCGGGGTTTACAACTCGAAGTCCCAGATCATCTGGCGGCGGTTCAGCCGGGAGCGCGCGGCGCTGAACGCCGCGTTTTTGCGCGGGGCGGTCGAACGCGCGATAAGGCGGCGCGGAGAAGGGAGAAGGGAGCAAGGAGCAGGGGTCCGGGAGCAGGGGGCAGGAGGGGAGTGTCGGAGGCTGGTTTGGTCGGAGTCGGATGATTTGCCCGGGTTGGTGGTGGACCAGTTTGCAGAAACCCTTGTCGTCCAGATCCAGACGGCGGCGATGGAGAAGCGGTCGGCGCTGGTGGGCGATGTGCTCGCGGAGCTGCTGAAACCGGCGGAGATCATTTTTCGCAATGATGCGCCCATCCGCCGGCTGGAAGGGCTGCCGCTGGAGGTGCACACGCGCTCGGGGACGACCTGGGAGCCGCGCTGGGTGAACATCGCCGGCTTTGACTACTGGCTCGACCTGCAGAACGGGCAGAAAACGGGGTTCTACCTCGATCAGAAGGCGCAACATCCGCTCGTCGCCAAGTACTGCGCCGGTAAGCGCGTGCTGGACGCGTTCTGCAACCAGGGTCCGTTCGCGCTGCACGCGGCGCGGGCGGGTGCGGTGCACGTGCTCGGGCTCGACAGCGCGGAGGACGCCATCGCGGCGGCGCGCCGGAATGCGGAGCGGAACGGTGTGAAGGCGGAATTTGCCGTGGCGAATGTCTTCGACTGGCTCAACGACGCGTCGCGCGCGGGCGAGCCGCTGTGGGATGTGATCATCCTCGACCCGCCGCCGTTCGCGAAATCCAAGAGCGCGCTCGAAGGAGCGCTCCGCGGCTACAAGGAGATCAATCTCCGCGCGCTGCAACGGCTGGCGCCGGGTGGCATCCTCGCGACCTACACCTGCTCGCACCACATGCAGGACGCGGAGCTGCGCGGGGTGCTGGCCGGCGCGGCGGCCGACGCTAAGCGCAAGGTGCGCGTGCTGGAGTTCTGTCACCAGCCGCCGGACCATCCCGTGCTCGTGACGATGATGGAGAGCGAATACCTGCGCGGCTATGTCGTGCAGGCGGAGTGAACCGGAATTTCACCGCAGACTGTGACAAGCTCGCGGCAGAAATTTGTTGCCGGCGCCCCGATCATAGACGGTGAACCCGTGGCAGGGTGGAATTGTGACCGCGGCACAACGGGCGCCGCCGGTGTTATGTTTCGGCCGCCGGTTGGTTGTGAGATCGCGGAAACGCGGAAAATCTAGGATTCGGAACCGGTTCAGCTCACTCCCTCTTCCGGGTTTCCGCCTCGCCGCGCTTCCGCGATCCTGCCGGGAGTCTAGAGCGTTTTCGATTTAGATAGTCACGTTGCAGATCGTCTGCTACGGTGTATGTCCATGGAGGCATACCCATGAGACCATTGAGCGAGGATTTGCGGCGGCGGATCATCGAGGCCCGGCAAGCCG